>Ga0207686_10001608_pt1 | contig 12650 bp, 9 predicted proteins | sample KBSM24metaG_FD_184396 | JGI IMG/M metagenome (GOLD analysis project Ga0207686, IMG submission 184396) | Miscanthus rhizosphere microbial communities from Kellogg Biological Station, Michigan, USA - KBS M2-4 metaG (SPAdes) (version 2) | ecosystem: Host-associated > Plants > Roots > Rhizosphere >...
GGCCGGTCGGCGAGCCGTTCGCCATCCGCACCCACACGCAGCGGATCACCCTAGCGGTGATCATGCGCGCCGTCTTCGGCGTCCACGACGAGGACCGGCTGCGCCGCTTCGAGGTGTTGATCGACGACTTCGCGCGCCGGGTCGGCCTAATCACCTCCTTCCCCTTCCTGCGCCGCAGCCTCGGCCGCCTCAGTCCCTGGGCGCGCTTCGTGCACTCGCGCGAAGCGCTCGACGCCTTCATCTACGAGGAGATCGCCCTGCGGCGCTCCGAACCCGGCCACGAGGAGCGCGACGACGTCCTCTCGCTGCTACTTGGCGCTCGGGATGAGGACGGCGAGCCGATGAGCGACCGCGAGCTGCGCGACGAGATGGTGACCGTGCTCGGAGCCGGCCACGAGACGACCGCGACCGGGCTCGCCTGGGCGGTCGAGCGGCTGACCCGCAACCCGCGCGTGCTAGCGCGGCTGCGCGAGTCCCTGGCCGCCGGCGAGGAGGACTACATGGCAGCGACCGTCAAAGAGACGCTGCGGTCGCGGCCGGTGATCGTCGACGTTGCCCGCAAGCTGAAGGCGCCGGCGACGATCGGCGGCTACGAGTTCGCGGCCGGCGACTTTGTGCTCGCGGCGATCGCCGCCCTGCATTACCGCGAGGACGTCTTCGCCGAGCCGCAGCAGTTCCGCCCCGAGCGCTTCCTCGATGGCAAGACCGACAACTACGCCTGGATCCCCTTCGGCGGTGGCGTCCGCCGCTGCATCGGCGCTGCCTTCGCCGAATACGAGATGCGGACGATCCTCCGCGAGTTCGTCGAGCGGGCCGACCTGCGCGCCGCCGAACCGGCCGCGGAGAAGGTCAAAGTCCGCAACATCACCCTGGCGCCCGCGAAGGGCGGCCGCGTCGTGCTGGACGCCCCGCTCGCCGCCGGCCTAGGAGTCGCGTGGTCAGCCGCGCAGCCTGATCGTCCGCTTCGCGGCGCTCTTGCCGCCTGCGGCGGTGGTGGCTTGCACGCTCAGCTTCGCCCGCGCCTTGCCGCCTGCGGCGAGCGCCCGCGCCGCGACCTTGCGCGCACGCTTCGGGACCTTCAGCCTCAGCGTCACCTGCTTACCGCCCTGGGCCGATGCGGCTGCCTTGCCGAGCTTGAACGATCTTCGTGCAGCTTTCGAGGCGGCGGCACCGTGTGAGGCCGGAACGACCACGATGAGGACCCCGGTGGCGTTGAACCTCGCCTGCCGGTCCGCTCCCGCCTTGACGGTTAGCCACTTGCCAAGCCTCTGGACCTTGCTCCCCGCCAGCCTCAGCTTCGGCTTCGCGGGAACCGGAAAATTGACGGCCGCCCCGGCCGTCGCGGCGGCGGAGCCGTTACAAGAGGCGGTCTGGCCGGTGAAGACGACGCTGGTCGAGCAACCCTCGTTGTCGGTGACGGTCAACTTCACCTGGTAGGTGCCCGGCCTCGCGTAGGTGTGACTCGGGGCCACCCCGCCGTTCAGCGCCGTCGTCCCATCGCCGAAATCCCAGTCGTAGCGGACCACCGAGCCGTCGGCGTCGGAGGAACCGGAGGCGTTGAAGAGAACGGGCAATCCTTCGGTGATAGTCGCCGAGAAAAACGCGCTCGGCCCCTGATTGGGAGTGATCGCCATCGCCTGGACGTCGGGCGTGTCGATGCCACTGACGGAGGGCGAGCCGTCGACCGCGGCCAGCGACCCGTCGGGCGCGATCGCGAACCCGTAGAGGTTCGAGCCTGCGCCTTCGGCCCCAACGTAAAGCTTGCTCCCGTCGGGGGACACGACCCCGACGCGCGCTTTGGCAGCACTGACCGGAGAGCCAGGGACGGGAATCAAGTCACCGGCGGAAGAGATCGCAAAGCCGGCGACGCCGGAGCTGAAGATGACGTAGAGATGGCGGCCATCTGGAGCTACCGCTATCGCGGTCGGAGAGAGCCCCCCGACCGGAGTCGCGCCGAGGAGGGGGATCGGGGTCCCATCGGGGGAGATGGCGAAGCGGGAGACGTCATTCGAGTCTTTGTTGACCACGAAGAGGAAGCGGCCGTCCGGGGTCACCGCTCCCGCCCACGGGGAGGCGCCAGCGGGAAAGGGCGAGCCGGCGATCGGCACCAGCGCTCCTTCGAGCCCGACACGCAGGGCCGAAACGGTCCCGTCTTTGTTCTGCGTATAGAGGGACTGGCCGTCGGCTGAGAGGGCGATCCCAACGCCTTCTCCGCCGATCGGGAAGGGCGAGCCCGGCACCAGAGTCATCGCGCCGGTGGAATGGATTTCAAAGGCCGTCACATCTTTCGAGTCGCGATTGACGACGTACATGAAGCGCCCGTCCGGGCTGACCGCGTTGCCGAGCGGTTTGAGCCCGGTAAGGAACGAACCGGCGACTGGGACCAGGCCGCCGTTCGAAGCCAAGCTGAAGGCGGCGACGCTGCCCGGTTCAGTGCCGGCGTCGGTGACATAGGTATGCCTGCCGTCGGGAGTGATCGCGACGCTGACCGGCTCCGTTTCAGAACCGGGGGTCAAGAACGGGGAGCCGCTGACCGGGGTCAGCAATCCGCCGGCGCCGATGTCGAGGGCCGCCACGTCGCCCGAGAAGTCCCCGGCGATGTAGAGGTTCCGATTTGCCAACGCCATCGAGGGAACGATGAAAGCCGACACCAGCGCGGCGAGGGCGCCGGCGATCGAGATCCATCGCCTCGATCTCCGTCGCTGAAATCGCATCTCCAAGCAGACTAGCCGCTGGTCCGACCCGCGGCCGAGGGGGCCTCCACGTCTGCCTGGGCGGCCTCCCATTCCCCGTAGAGCTCCTCGACGGTGCGCCTGGCAGCGGCGTGGCGCTCGGTGGCGCGCTCGTAGCGGCCCGGCGACGCCCAGGCGCCGGGGTCGGAAAGCTCGTCCTCGATCCCGCGCAACTCCGCCTCGGCTGCAGCGATCTGCTTCTCCAGCTTGGCGACCCTGCGGGCCGCTTTCTGGGCTGTCTTGACCGAGCGCTGACGACGGGTGCCCGGGGCCTCGCCGCCATCGCCGTTCGATGGGGCCAGCAGCTCCTCCCCGTCCTCGTCACGCCGGCGCTGGTACTCGGCCCAGCCACTCTGGTGGCTCTCGAGGCGACCGTCCTCGCAGACGAGGGTGCGGCTGCCGACCGCCTCCAGCAGGGCGCGGTCGTGCGAGATCAGGACAACGGCGCCCTCGTACTCGGTCAGTGCGTCCTCGAGCGCCTCGCGGCTCTCAATGTCGAGATGGTTCGTCGGCTCGTCGAGGACGAGCACGTTGGCCCCGGAGGCGACCAGGATCGCCAGCGAGAGGCGGCGCTGCTCCCCACCGGAGATCGTGCTCAGCTGCTTCTGCACCGCATCGCCGGAGAAGAGGAAGCCGCCGAGCAGGCTTCGCGCCTTGTTGGGCGTCAGACCCGTCTCCCGCACCGCGGCGTCGAGCACGGTGCCCTCACCGGCAGCGGTGTCGGCGTGCTGAGAGAGGTAGCCGAGCTTGACGTTGTGGCCGCGACGGATGCTGCCGCTGGCCGGCTCGCGCTCTCCGGCCAAGGTCTTGACCAGGGTCGTCTTGCCGGCCCCGTTAGGCCCGACGAGAACGACGTGTTCGCCGCGTTCGAGTTCCAGCTCGGCGCTCTCGAGCAGGGTGCGGCCGGGGACCTCGATCTTCGCTTTGACCGCTTTGAGGGCAATCCGGCCGGGTCGCTCCGGCGGCTTGAAGGAGAAGCGCAGCGTGCGGGTATCGCGCTTTTCGGCGAGCGGGCCGCTGCGCTTCGCTTTCTCGATCGCTTTCACCCGTGACTGCGCTTGGCGCGCCTTGGTCGCCTTGTAGCGGAAGCGCTCGACGAAGCGCTCCATACGGGCGATCTCCGCGTGCTGGCGCTCAATCGCCTTGCCGAGGGCAATCTCCCGCGCCGCCTGCTCCTTGCGCCAGGCGTGCCAGGGACCGGCAAAGAAGCGGGCGCGGCCGGCCTCCAACTCCAGCACCGAGGTCCCCACCGCCTCCAGGAACCAGCGGTCGTGGGCAACCAGGACGATCGCGGCGTCGAGGCCGACGAGGTAGCGCTCCAGCCACTCCAGCGCAGGGATGTCGAGATGGTTGGTGGGCTCGTCGAGCAGCAGCAAGTCGGGACGGGCGGCGAGGACGCGGGCCAGCGAGGCGCGGGTCAGCTCGCCGCCGGAGAAGGTCGAGAGCGGCCGCTTCGCCTGCTCGGGGTCGAAGCCGAGGCCGCGGAGGACGGCCAGCACCTCGTCTCGCCAACGGTAGCCACCGCCGGCTTCGAGGCGCTGCTGGGCGGCGGCGTAGGCGGCCATCGTTTCCTCGTCAGCGCCGGCGGACATCCGCTCCTCCAGCTTCGCCAGCTCGGCCTCGGTGGCGAGCATCTCGCCGCGGCCGGAGAAGACGTACTCGCCGAGCTCGACCTCGGATTCGCGCGGCGGGCGTTGGTCATGAAGGGCGACCTTGGCGCCGCGCTGGACCGAGAGCGTGCCGCCATCGGGCGCCAGCTCGCCAGCCAGCACCCGCAGCAGCGTCGACTTGCCGGCGCCGTTGCGGCCAGAGAGGGTCATCCGCTCGCGCGGCTCGAGCTTGAAGGCGACGTCCTCGAACAGCAGCTTGCCGCCGAGGTGGACTTCGAGGGATATGGCGGTTGCGATGGCCATCGACGCTCGCTGCGAGCGTAACCTGATGGCGATGGCGGGCCCGTTGCGACACCTCGGCGAGCTGGCGAAGGCGCAAGCGCGGCGGCGCACCGCCGCCCGCGACGACGGCCAGGCGCTGGCCGAGCTGGAGGCGCGGCCGCTGAATTTGCCGGCGGGACTGGAGATCGAATGGCTCGGCGTCTCCGGCTACCGACTCAGCTGCGAAGGCCAGACGCTGTTCGTCGACCCCTACCTCTCGCGAGTGCCGTTCCGCGACCTGCTGCTGCGGCGGCGGGCGCTGCCGGACGCAGCGGCGCTGGAGCGCTTCGTGAAGGCGCCGGGAGAGACGGTCGGAGTGCTCGTCGGCCACACCCATTTCGACCACGCGGTCGATGCGCCGGCACTGGCCAAGCGGCTCAACTGCAAGGCCTACGGCTCGGCCTCGCTGGTCAACCTGATGGCCCTGCACGGGATGCCCGAGCGCGCGGTCGAGGTCGAGCCCTACCGGGTCTACGAGCTGGGCCCGTTCGAGGTCAGCTTCACCCCCAGCGTCCATTCGAAGCTGCTGCTCGGCCTCGCCGTCCCCTACGACGGCGAACTAACTTGCGAGCACCTCGACTCCCTCTCCCCCGCCGCCTACCGCTGCGGCCAGGTCTGGGGAATCTCGATCGCGGTCGCTGGCGTCCGCATTTACCACCAGGGCAGCGCCAACCTCGTCGATGAGGCGGTCCGCGAGCGCGGCGTCGACGTCTTCCTCGCCGGGGTCGCTGGGCGCTCCTTCACCGACCGCTACTGGCAGCGGATCCTCTCGCGGCTCGAACCGCGCGCGGTCGTCCCCACCCACTACGACAATTTCTTCCGCCCCCTCGGCCAGCGGCTCGAGTTCGTGACCGCGGCGGAGCTGGCCCGGCTGCCAGATGAGATCGGCGCCGTCAGTGGCGAGATCGAGCTGGCGGCGCTGCCCCGCGCCGACCTCGCCTAGCCGCAGTGCTTGGCGGCGATCTGCTCGATCGTGCCCATCGTGCGGGTGGTACTGACGCCGAGAACGGCCGCGATCGCCATCTGGTCGAGCTCGGTCTCGAGCACGCCGCCGCTCGGCAGCCAGTAGAGCTCGCGGCCCTCGATCGCCAACAGGTCCTCCTCACTAGCCAGGGCCAGGACCTTCTTCTTCGCCGCGGCCTTCGGCTTTTCGAGCAGCAGCGAGACCTGCAGTTTGCCCTTCGAGGCGGCGACGCGCTCGGCGCCGAATGGCTCCTGCCCGGCGATCGCCGCCACCTCGGCGCCGCTGCGGAGGAAGACCGGCACCTCATAGCCAAGACTGTCAGCGAGCCCTGCCTCGATCGCTTTCGCGAGGGCCGCCTCGCTCCTCTTTGGTGACTCGAAGACGACGTTGCCGCTGGCGCGGAAGGTGGCGACGCCGGCGAAGCCGAGCTGCTCGAACTCGGCCCGCAGCTCCTCGTTCTTGATCCGGCGCCTGCCGAGGTTCATCCCGCGCAGGAAGGCGACATAGCGACTCATTTACCCAGCCTATGCAGCCACGCTGACAAGCGCCTGCGAGGATCGGTGCGTGGGCGACTACAGCTCCTTGCCGCCGAACCTGCCCGTCCCCGAGGACGACGGCGGCGCCGACCACCTGCCGGGCCTGGCGGTCCCAGCACTGTCGCTGCCGGCTAGCAGCGGTGGCCAGCTCGACCTCGCCGAGCTGGCCACCGGCCGCCTGGTCGCCTACCTCTACCCGCGCACCGGCACGCCCGGCCAGCCCCTGCTCGACGGTTGGGACGACATCCCCGGCGCCCGCGGCTGCACCCCGCAAAGCTGCTCTTACCGCGACGCCCTCGCTGAATTCGAGCAGCTTGGAGCGACGGTGGTCGGCATCAGCGCCCAGAGCGCCGCCGAACAGGCTGCGTTCGCGAGCCGCGAGCACATTCCCTTTCCGCTGCTGAGCGACCCACAGCTACAGCTGGCCGCGGCGCTCCGCCTCCCTACCTTCGAAGCCGCTGAGATGACCCTCTACCGTCGCCTCACCCTCGTCGCCGAGGGGGGCGCCATCGTCAAGACGTTCTACCCCGTCTTCCCGCCCGACCGCGACGCCGCCACGGTTCTCGGCTGGCTCTCCTCGCATGTCGCCTCCTGAGCGCCGCGTAGATTCTTCGCACGTCGACGACGAGCGCGAGGAGGCAGGAATGGCGAACATCTACAGGCCCGAGTTCGAGCCCGGAGAGCGACCGGAGGGGTTCCGATCGAAGCGAGCCCGGATCGGCTACGAACTCGCCAGCGAGCTGGTCGGGGTCAGCCTCTGGGAGGTGCCGCCCGGCGAAGCCGCCTACCCGTACCACTTCCACTACTCCGACGAGGAGATCGTGATCGTGCTCTCGGGTCGGCCGAGCCTGCGGACCCCCGAAGGCACCCGTGAGCTCGAGGAGGGTGAGGCGCTGCGCTTCCCTCTCGGCGAGGAGGGTGCCCACCAGATCCTCAATGAGGGCAAGGAGACGGCCACCTTTCTGGCGGTCTCCAGCCACGGCCGCCCCGACGTCATTGTCTACCCGGACTCCGACAAGATGGGCGTCGGCGAGCGCCTCCCCGAGGGTGGCGGCCTGCGCGCATTTTTCCCGCGCAGCGAGGGGGTCAGCTATTGGCACGGCGAGACACCCAAGGCCTAGAAGTCGGGACAGCTGCTGGAGGCTTCCCGCGGGACCCCTCCCTCAGCTCGTCCCCTTCCTCTCTTCTATGCCCTCAGCCAAGGGGGTCGGGCCATAGTCGCCGCAAAGGGAGAGAATCCGCGCATTGGCGGTCATGGTCTTTCACAGGACCGGCAGGATCCGCAGCCGGCGGAGGTCCTTCTCCGAAAAATCAAGAGGGCACCTTCCCGCAGCTGCGCCGATGCGTTTGGAACTGTGTCCAACGCCATTGGCTCTCCCGATATCCGTGGATCAATCGAGATCGGGGCCCTCTGGGTTGCACTGTCGGGTACGGGCGAGGGCCCTCGCGATTGAGGGCCCTCGATTCGATGGAGGCGCCGAGAGTCGAACTCGGATCCGCGGACGCGGTGCGAAGGCTTCTACAGGTTTAGCTGGCGCTTGATTCTCGTCTCCCGGGGTCCGCGCCAGCAGGCACTGCGGGAGATAAAGCCCCTTTGATTTCCCCTGACGGCCGGGGCGGTCCGCCTGGGTGAGCCCGCATTCTGAAGCCGGCTCCCCTCCCTGCGGGCGAGGGAGGACCGACTCTCACAGCGCTTAGTTTCTAGCTAAGCGGCGAGGGCGAACTCATGGTCCGCACGTATTGGTTGGTGCCGGTTTTTTACGAGGCCTCCGGCAACCTCGACCTGCAACCGTTCGCACGAGTCGACCACGTCGAAGCCTGTCGCCCCCGTGCTATGTGGCATCCGATTGTACGGTGCCGGGTAGGTGGGGCGACCATGAGCGAGAGAGAGCTGGACGCGATCGTGCTCGGCGCCGGCCCCGCCGGCGAGGTCTGCGCCGGCCGCCTCGCCGACGGCGGCATGGAGGTCGCACTCGCCGAGAGCCACCTGATCGGCGGCGAGTGCTCCTATTACGCCTGCATGCCCTCGAAGGCACTGCTGCGCCCCGCCGACGTGCTCGACGAGGCGCGGCGCATCCCCGGCATCCCGGTCGGCGACCACCTCGATCCACACGCGGTGCTCGACCGCCGCGACGAGGTGATCCACGGCGAGGACGACTCCGGGCAGCTGCCCTGGCTGGAAGAACGCGGGATCAACCTCTTCCGCGGCGAGGCGCGGCTGGACGGCGAGCGTCGGGTCGTCGTCGGCGACGACGTCCTGGTCGCCCGCCGCGCGGTTGTGATCGCCACCGGCAGCGGCGCCACAATGCCGCCGATCGACGGCCTCAACTCGGTCCGGAGCTGGAACAACCGCGAGGCGACGACGGCACGTGCGGTGCCGGAGAGCATGGTCGTGCTCGGTGGCGGCCCGGTCGGAAGCGAGCTCGCGCAGGCCTGGGCCTCGCTGGGCACGCGGGTGACCCTGGTCGAGGGCAGCGAGCACCTGCTCCCCCGCGAGGAGCCCTTCGCCGGCGAAGAACTGGCGGCGTCGCTGCGCGAGCGCTTCGGGGTCGACATCCGCACCGGCACCGTTGCCGAGCAGGTCAGCCCAGGCGACCAGGGCGCGCTGGTCGAGCTGGCTGACGGCTCGCGAGCGAGCGGGGCCGAGTTGTTGGTCGCGGTCGGGAGATCCCCCCGCAGCGGGGGGATCGGCCTCGAGTCCGTCGGCGTCGAACCTGGCGAGCACGGCTTCCTGACGACCGACAACCGCCTCCGGGTCGGGGGGCGTGACTGGCTCTACGCGATCGGCGACGTCAACGGCCGCGCCCTGTTCACCCACATGGGCAAGTACCAGGCTTGGGTCGTGGCGGAGAACCTGCTCGGCCACAGCACCGAAGCGATCGCCGAAGCCATCGGCTCGCCGCGCGTCACCTTCACCGATCCACAGGTCGCCGCCGTCGGCAAGACCCTCGCCGCCGCCCGCGAGGCCGGCATCGACGCCCGCGCCGTCGACGTGCCGACTGACGGTACCCCCGGGGCTAGCTTCCAGGGCAAGGACACCGGTGGCACCTCCCGCCTGGTCGTCGATCAGGCGGGAGGCCGCATAGTCGGCGCCACTTTCAGCGGCTTCGAGACCGCCGAGTTCCTGCAGGCCGCGACGGTGGCGATCGTCGGCGAGGTGCCGATCGAGCGCCTCCGCCACGCGGTTGCGCCCTTCCCGGCGCGCAGCGAGGTCTGGCTGAAGCTGCTGGAGAAGTACGGGATCTGAGCCGACCCGCAGGCGCTTAGACCCGCGCCTGCGACTTCAGTTGCGCGAGTAGGTCCGGCGGAAACCCGGCAACCTGGTCAAGGTCGTCGACCGACCCGAAGCCGCCCATCCGCTCGCGATGCGCGAGCAGGCGGGTCGCCTGGGTGACCGAAAGATTGCGCTCGCGCAGTTGCTCGAAGGTGACCGTGTTGAGGTCCAGCGAGCCGCCCATGCCGGCCGCAGGCGGCAATCCCGGCCCCGGCTCCGGCGTTGCGGGTGGCGTCGGCGGGGGTGGGACCGGCTGCGGGCTGGGTCCCGGCGGCGGAGGCGGCGGCCCCGGCGGGGTGGTTGGCGGCGGGGTCGGTGGCACGGGCGCCGGAGGCGGCTGGGGAGCGGGAGGCGGGCCCGGCTCCGGCGTGGGGCTCGGCGGGTTCGGCACGGGACCAGGCGGGGTCGGAGCCGGCGGCGGCGAGGGCATTGGCGGAGCCGCAGCTGCCGGAGGCGTTCCAGGCAGTGGCGTCGGTGATCCGGGAGGTGGCGTTGAGGGCCCGGGCGGCGGGACCGAGCCCAGCGCGGAAATCGGCGGTGGTGGAGGCGGCACGGCTGGCGCTTCGGGGGCGAGAGGCGGGGGCGCGGCGCCGGCGGGAGGCGCCGGCGGGACCGCGGCGTTGATCTGCGCTGGAATCTGGACGGAGCGGATCACCGCCTGCTCCGCTTCGACGGCGCGGCGCTCGGCCTCGCGCGCCCGCTCTTCAGCTGCGGCGACGCTGGCACGCATCTCCTCGAGGCGCTGCTGGCGCTGCTGCTCGCCGGAGCGCAGCTGCTCGAGGCGCTGGGCCTCGGCGGCGCGCTCTTCGGCGGCCTTGGTGCGCTCCTCGATCTCCTTGAGGCGCTGCTCGGCCTCTGCGATCGAGCTTTCATGCGCCACGCGTTCTTCCTGGATCCGCTGCTCGGCAGTGTGGAGGTCGAAACCCGCTTCGAGACGGCGGTCGGCCTCGGCACCGATCCGCTGCTCCTCGTGACGGACCTGTTCGACTTTTTCGCGGACCCGCTGTTCGGCGGCCAGCGGGTCGTACTCACCCGGCGCCGGCGCCACCGCCTCGCCAACTGGGGGCGGCGGAACTGCGGCCAAGGGCGGCAGCTCAGGCGGGGGCGTGGGCAACGCCTGCAGCGGCGGTGCGCCTGGGGCAGGCTCAGCGACCGGGGGGACGCTCGGCGGAACCTGTTCCTTCGCGTCTGGTTGCGGCTGATGACGCTTCCCGGCCCGCTCTTCCTTGCGACGTTTGATCTCCTCACGCCGTTTCTGGCGCTGCTCGTTGCGTTTCGCCTTCTGCTCCTCGCGGAGGCGACGGCGACGATCGCGCGGGTTCTCAGGAACCTGGGGCGTAGCGGCCGGCGGCGCGCCGGGGGGGGCACCCGGGGCGGCGATCGTCGGCATCTCTGCCGTAGGCGGACCGGCGGCGGTGACCGCAGGCGCGGCAGCAGCCATCGGCGGGGCAGCCGCGTTGGCGGCGGCTGGTGCCGGCGGCGCGCCGGCACCCGCTGCCTTCGCCTTCTTCTTCGCCTCCTCGCGGCGGCGGGAGACGCTGACGACGAGCAGGAGCAGCAGGATTGCCACCAGCAGGGCGGCGATGAAGTAGGAGGTGTGATCGCTCACGTAGTCACTTGCCTTATCGGGAAAGAATTCGGCGGCTGCTTACGCGGGAGCCGCGAGGGCCATCCCGGAAACAGCGCCACAACGAGTGCGAGCAGTAACCGGCTCCGCATGGCTCGCATCCTTGCATGTGAGGCGGCCGTTGCAAATTCAATTTGCTCCCGCAAGCGGACCGACGTTCGAGCGCCCCGCCACAGCTAGCGCATCCGCCCCTTGAACTCGCGTTCCACCTCGCGCCGCACGTCGCGGTCGGCGATCTCGCGGCGGCGGTCCCGCCCCTCCTTGCCGCGTGCCAGCGCCAGCTCGACCTTCGCTCGCCGGCCCTTGAAGTAGATCCGCGTCGGCACCAGGGTCAGGCCTTTCTGGGCGCTTTTGCCGAGCAGGCGCTCGATTTCGGCCCGGTGCAGAAGTAGCTTGCGGGGCCGGGTCGGTTCGTGGTTGTCGTTGCCCGCGTACTCATAGGGAGGGATGTGGAGGTTGCGCAGCCACACCTCGCCCTTGTCGACGACCGCGTAGGCGTCGGTCATCTGCGCCTTGCCGCTACGCAGCGCCTTCACCTCGGAGCCAAGCAGGACGATCCCCACCTCCATCGTCTCGACCAACTCGAATTTGTGACGGGCGCGGCGGTTGGTGGCGACGTCGCCAGACTCCGGCAGCCGTGGCTTCTTTTGTTTCTTAGCCACCGGCGACCAGCTCCAGGTCAACGCGCCCGCGCGGGGCGTCGACGCCGGTGACGCGAACGCTGACCGGGTCACCAAGGCGCAGAGTCGTGCCGGAGCCGCGGGCGACCAGCGCCACCTCGGTCTGATTCAGCTCGTAGCGCCCACCCGGCAGCGTCCGCGCCGGCAACATCCCCTCGTAGACGTCGCCAAGCTCGCCGCCGAAGCCAACGAAGGCGCCGGCCCGAATCACTCCGGAGATCTCGCCTGCGAAGACGGCGTCGAGGCCGCGCTTGCCCAGCTCGCGTTCGAGCAGGGAGGCGGCGCAGACGTCATCGGCGTCGCGCTCGATCTTCGCCGACTCACGCTCCTGAGCCGAGCACTCGGCGGCGACGTCGCGGGCCTCGGCCCGTTTCGGTGCCTCCTCTCCCTCCCCCAGCGCCGCCAGCAGGGCGCGGTGGACGAGCAGGTCCGGGTAGCGGCGGATCGGCGAGGTGAAATGCGTGTAAGCGGCACTGCCGAGGCCGGCGTGGCCACTGTTGCGCTCGCTGTATTGCGCCTGTTTGAGCGATCTGAGCACGAGCGATGTATACGCCTCCATACCGTGCCCGCGCCGCGCGGCCTCACGCCGGGCGAGACGGCTGGCAGCAGCGGCGACGTCGCCCGCCTGTTGCGGCGAGAGACCTTGGCCGAGCGGCGGCGTCGGCACCCCAAGTGCTGCCAGTTGCTCGAGCAGGTGCTCGATCCGGGCCGCGTCAGGCAGGGCGTGAACCCGATAGATCGCCGGCACCCGCTTACGCTCCAGAAACTGAGCAACCTTCGCGTTGGTGAGGATCATCAGCCGCTCGATCAGCCGGTGCGCCTCGGTCTGCTCGACTGCCCGGGCAGCAAGAACGTCGCCCTTGGCGTCGAACTCGAACTCCGGCTCAGCGGATTCGACGTCGAGGC
>Ga0207686_10001612_pt1 | contig 12642 bp, 12 predicted proteins | sample KBSM24metaG_FD_184396 | JGI IMG/M metagenome (GOLD analysis project Ga0207686, IMG submission 184396) | Miscanthus rhizosphere microbial communities from Kellogg Biological Station, Michigan, USA - KBS M2-4 metaG (SPAdes) (version 2) | ecosystem: Host-associated > Plants > Roots > Rhizosphere >...
CTCCCACCACTTGGCCGCCTCCTGCGGCGCGTTGGCCGACGCCGCACGCAGCTCGAAGAAGTCGTACGCGGCGCGGAAGCGCGGATGCTCCAGCAGCCGGTACGGCCGGTGGCCGCCGCGCTGCAGGAAGCGCGGCTGCAGCAGCCACAGCTCCTTCATGGTCGCGTCGAAGCGCCGCGGGATCGCGAGCGTCTCGCGCTGCTCGTCGAGCGCCTCGTGCATCGCGTTGTGCAGCGCCGGGATCGTGGGCTGACCCTTGTCCTCGAACTTCCGCAGGTTCTTCTCGACCTGGCCCCAGAGGAGCGCCGCGAGCAAGAACGCGGGGGACACGGGCTTGCCCTGGGCGAGCCGCTCGTCGGTCGCCCGGAGTGCCGCCATCGCGAACGGTCCGGTCTCCGGATCGTCGAGCGCGGTGTCGAGCAGCGGGAGCAAGCCGTGGTGGAGCTCCAGCTCCCGCAGCACGCGCACGCACTCGACGGCGTTGCCCGAGAGCAGGAGCTTCAGGATCTCCTCGAAGAGGCGCGCCTGGGGCACGTTCTCCAGCAGGTGCCGCAGCTCCGGAATCGGCTCGCGCGACTTGGCATCGATCGCGAGCCCGAGCTTGGCTCCCAGGCGCGCGGCGCGCAGCATCCGCACCGGATCCTCGCGGTAGCGCGTGGCCGGGTCGCCGATCATCACCAGCTTCTTCGCCTTGAGGTCCTTGAGGCCGTGGACGTAGTCCCAGACCTCCTCCTTCACCGGATCGTAGAAGAGCGCGTTCACGGTGAAGTCGCGGCGCATCGCGTCCTCCGCCTGCGTGCCGAAGACGTTGTCCGAAAGCATGCGGCCGTGCTCGTCGCGATTGTCCTCGTCGGCCTCGCGCGTGAAATGCGCGCGGAAGGTGGAGGTCTCCACGACCTCGGGCCCGCACAGCACGTGCACGATCTGGAAGCGCCGGCCGATGATGCGCGAGCGCCGGAAGACCGAGCGCACCTCCTCCGGCGTGGCGCTGGTGGCGACGTCGAAGTCCTTCGGCTTCATGCCGAGCAGGATGTCGCGCACGGCGCCGCCCACGACGAACGCGAGGTACCCGGCGCGCTGCAGCTCCTCGCAGGTCTTGCGCGCGCAGCGGCTGATGTCCTCGCGCCGGATGTTGTGCTTGTCCGCGCCGTAGATGACGGGCCTCGCGTCCTTGTGGGTGACGCGGTCGCGGCGCCCGAACAGCTTGTCGATGTATTTCTTGATCACTTGTCTCTTATCGGCGGGAATCGGCGCGTCATCGGCGTCATCGGCGGCGAGCCTTAGTCCCGCAGGGAAATTATCGGCCAACCCCGCTCGGCAGCCTTCGCGCGCAGGGTGGGATCAGGGTCGACCGCCACCGGGTGCGTCACGAGCTCCAGCAGCGGCAGGTCATTGAGGGAATCGCTGTAGAACCAGCTCTCGTAGTCGGCGAGCCTGGTGCCGCGCTCGGCGAGCCAATCCTTGACGCGCTGTATCTTGCCTTCGCGGAACGTGGGCTCGCCGCGCGGCTTGCCGCTGAAGACGCCCTGCTCGTCCTCCTCGATGTCGGTGGCGAGCAGGTTTTCGACGCCCAGTTCCGAAGCGATAGGCTGCGTGATGAAGCGGTTGGTGGCGGTCACGATGGCGGTGAGGGCGTCGGCGTGCCTCGCCACCAGCTCCGCCGCGCGCGGCAGGATGATCGGCCGGATGCGCCGCTGCATGAACTGCGAGTGCCAGGCGTCCAGCTGCGCGCGCGGGCGCTTCGCGATCGGCGCCAGCTGGAAGTCGAGGAACTCGTGGATGTCGAGCGTGCCGTCCTTGTAGCGCTCGTAGAACCAGTCGTTCTTCGCGTTGTACTCGTCGGCGTGCAGCACGCCTTCCTCGATCAGGAACTGCGCCCACTCGTAGTCGCTGTCGCCTTCGAGGAGCGTGTTGTCGAGGTCGAAGAGCGCCAGCTTCATGGGGACAGACCCCGGTTCACACGCTTGGGGTCTGTCCCCGGTTCCGTGGCCGCAGTGCCAGGTTGCATCGCGGCCTTGAGCAGCGGCACCGTCACCGGCCGGCCCGTCTCGAGCGAGTAGCGGTCGATGGCGTCCAGCGCCATCATCAGCGAACGCATGTCGCGCCGCGCGTGCGTGAGGAGATAGGAGGACACGTCCTCGGAAAGGTCGAACCCGCGCACCTTCGCGTGGGCGGCGAGCGCCGCGCGCTTCTCGCTGTCGGTGAGCGGCAGGACGCGGTACGTGAGCCCGGTGGCAAGGCGCGTGGCGAGGTCGCGCCGCAGCGCCACGTCGCGCGGCGAGGCGCCGGCGGTGACGAGCAGGAAACCGAAGTTGCGCTCGTTGAAATCGTTGAAGAGCGCGACCTGCTCGGCGTCGGAGAAGCGCTCGATACCGTCGATCACGCGATAGCCTTCCCGTCCGCGGGTCGAAGCCTCGAAGGCGCTCGCGAGGTGGCTCTTGCCCGCGCCCGGTTCGCCCCACAGATAGATGACGCGCTCGGGGCATTCGCCGCGCGCGGCGGACTCGACCGCATCCAGCAGCTCGGCGTTGCCGCCGGGCACGAAGTTGGCGAAGGTTGGCGCGGGCGCCTGGGTGAAGTCGAGGAGCAGCTGCCTCATGGGAATTCCGCGGGGCCTGCGCCGCCTCGGAGGATTCCGTCGGCCGGCTTGGCCCGGGCGCGCCCGTCCTGGCAGGCGCCGATTTGCAGCAAATTTTAACCTAGAATCGACCTATGGCCGTCGCAAAACCGATCCAGATCCGCTTCGAGCGCTACAACGGCGACGTGGGCATCGCGCCCGCGAAACCGCCGGAAGTGCTTGCCCCCGGCGAGAAGACCGCCCTCATCGAGCGCGCCACCCGGCTCCTCAGGGAGCGCGATGCCGTTCTCGTCGCCCATTACTACGTGCATCCGGACCTCCAGGACCTCGCGCAATCGACCGGCGGCACCGTGTCGGACTCGCTCGAGATGGCGCGCTTCGGCCACGAGCACAAGGCGAAGACCGTCGTGGTCGCGGGCGTGCGCTTCATGGGCGAAACCGCCAAGATCCTCAACCCCGAGAAGCGCGTGCTGATGCCGGACCTGCAGGCCGAGTGCTCGCTCGACCTCGCCACACCCGCCGACCCGTTCTCCGCGTTCTGCGACCAGCACCCCGACCGCGTCGTGGTGGTCTACGCGAACACCAGCGCCGCGGTGAAGGCGCGCTCCGACTGGATGGTGACCTCGTCGATCGCCGAGAAGATCGTGGGGCACCTGCACCACCAGGGAAAGAAGATCCTCTGGGCGCCCGACAAGCACCTCGGCGACTACGTGCAGCGCGTGACCGGCGCGGACATGCTGATGTGGAACGCGGCCTGCGTGGTGCACGAGGAGTTCAAGGCCCAGCAGCTGGAGGAGCTCAAGCTCAAGCACCCGAACGCCAAGGTGCTGGTGCACCCGGAGTCGCCGCGCGGCGTGATCGCGATGGCCGACGCCGTGGGCTCGACCACCGGCATCATCCAGGCCGCCGAGCGGCTGGGCGCGAAGGAGTACATCGTCGCGACCGACAACGGCATCATCCACCAGATGCGCAAGCGCATGCCCGGCGTCTCGTTCATCGAAGCGCCGACCGCCGGCAAGGGTGCGACCTGCCAGAGCTGCGCGCACTGCCCGTGGATGGCGATGAACGGGCTGCACAACCTCATCGAGACGCTCGAGGGCAAGCCCGGCCACGAGGTGTTCGTCGACGCGGAGGTCGGCCGGAAGGCGAAGCTGCCGATCGAGCGGATGCTCGAGTTCGCGAAGGCGAACCTGCCGCAGATGAAGGGCAGCGGAGACGCCTGAAAAAGCGGGCGCGTCGCCACGACACGCCCGAACGAGGCACCCGAGCGCGGAGTGACGCTCAGGCACCGCCCTTCTTTGTCGGTCGCCCCGCGCGTCCGCCCCTGACAGGGTGTAAAATTTCGCCTCCAAATCAACCGGATTCCCCTGTGAGCGGCAAGCACTCCCAACTGACATACCGCGACGCAGGCGTGGACATCGAGGCGGGCGATGCGCTGGTCGAGCGCATCAAGCCGATGGCCAAGCGCACGATGCGTCCCGAGGTCCTCGGCGGCATCGGCGGTTTCGGCGCCCTGTTCGAGGTCTCCAAGCGGTACAAGAACCCGGTGATGGTCTCGGGCACCGACGGCGTCGGCACCAAGCTCAAGCTCGCCTTCCGCATGAAGAAGCACGACACGGTCGGCATCGACCTCGTCGCGATGAGCGTGAACGACATCCTGGTGTCGGGCGCGGAGCCGGCGTTCTTCCTCGACTACTTCGCGTGCGGCAAGCTCGACGTGGGAGTGGCCGCCGACGTGATCAAGGGCGTCGCGAACGGCTGCGAGCAGGCGGGCTGCGCGCTCATCGGCGGCGAGACCGCCGAGATGCCCGGCATGTACGACCCGAACGAGTACGACCTCGCGGGCTTCGCCGTGGGCCTGGTGGACAAGGACAAGATCATCGACGGCTCGACGATCGTGAAGGGCGACGTGGTGGTGGGCCTCGCCTCCAGCGGTCCGCACTCCAACGGCTTCACGCTCATCCGCAAGGTGATCGCGGTGAGCGGCGCCGACCTCTTCGAGCCCTTCGAGGGCGACCGCAACCTGGGCGAGTCGCTGCTGGAGCCCACGCGCATCTACGTGAAGCCGGTGCTCGCCACGATGAAGGAAGTCGACGTGAAGGGCCTCGCGCACATCACGGGCGGCGGGCTCACGGAGAACGTCCCGCGCGTCCTGCCCGAGAACGTCGCGGCGAAGCTCGACGCGTCGAAGTGGACGATGCCCTGGGTGTTCCGCTGGCTGCGCAAGCAGGGCAACATCGAGGACGCCGAGATGTACCGCACCTTCAACTGCGGCATCGGCATGGTGATGGTGGTCTCGAAGGCGGACGTCGCGGCCGCGGTGGCGAGCCTGGCCGCGAACGGCGTCGAGGCTTTCGAGATCGGCGAGATCGTGGCGCGCAACCCGGAAGACCCGAAGACGGTGATCGTCTGAAATCCGCGGTCATCCTGGTCTCGGGACGCGGCAGCAACATGCGGGCGATCGTCGAGTCCCGCGCCGTCCCCGAGGTCCGGGCCGTGATCTCGAACCGTCCCGATGCCCAGGGACTCGAATGGGCAAGCTCCCGCGGCATTCCCACGCAGGTGGTGGACCACAAGGCGCATCCGACGCGCGACGCGTTCGACGCCGCGATGGCCGAGGCGGTGTCCGCACACTCGCCCGACCTGGTGCTGCTCGCCGGGTTCATGCGCATCTTCACGCCGGGCTTCATCGGGCGCTTTCCGCGCCGCATCCTGAACATCCACCCGTCGCTCCTGCCCTCCTTCCCGGGTTTGCACACGCACCGCCAGGCGCTGGCGGCCGGCGTGAAGCTCCACGGCTGCACCGTGCACGTGGTCACGCCCTCGCTCGACAACGGGCCCATCGTGATCCAGGCCGCGGTCCCGGTGATGGATGGCGACACGGAGGACTCGCTCGCCGGGCGCGTGCTCCAGGCGGAGCATCGCATCTACCCCCAGGCGGTCCAATGGTTCATGCAGGACCGCGTCGAATTCCTTCCCGGAGACGTCGTCCGGATCCGCGGCTCGGGCGTTGCTACCGACTGCGTCGTCGCTCCCAGGGACAGGAATCCATGAAGACACTGCTCGCCGCCGTGGCGCTCTCGGCGGCCCCGGCGCTCGCCATGCCGAGCGAGATCCACGCCGAATACCGCCTCACCAACAACGGCCTCACCATCGGCCATGTCGAGGAGTCGTTCGTGCGCCGCGGCGACACCTACAAGATCTCCAGCGTCTCCCGGGCCGAGGGCCTCCTCAAGATGCTCTACGACGAGCAGATCACCATGGAAAGCGCCGGCCGCATCGTCGACGGCAACCTCCAGCCGCTCACGTTCATGGAGCGCCGGGTGAAGGATCCGAAGCGCGGCGTGAACGCGGTGTTCGATTGGGAACAGGGCGTGCTGCAGTCGCAGTCCACGAAGGGCGAGACGTCGCTGGTGCCACTGCCGCGCGAGACCCAGGACCGGATCTCGATGATGTACCAGTTCATGAACATGCCCACCCAGAAGGGGACCTTCACGATCCTCATGTCCAACGGCCGCAAGGTGGAGCACTACTCCTACCGCATGGTCGACGAGGTGCGCATCAAGACGCCGGCGGGCGAGTTCGACACGTTCCACTTCGAGCGCGTGACCTACAACCCGAAGGAGAGCCGCGCCGAGGTGTGGCTGGCGAAGGAGCGCGACAACTTCCCGGTGAAGGTCGTCTTCGACGATCCCAGGGGGCTGCGCCTCGAGCAGGACCTGGTCGCGATCCAGAGCCGCTAGCGAGGTGCAATGCCGACCGCCGCCCAACTCTTCTCCCGATACCGCGTGGCGGCCGCGGCGGTCCTCGTTTCCGCGCTGGCGCACGCGGCCGTGATGCTGGGCGTGCCGCAACGGCTTTCGGCCATCGACGACGACCCGCCGCCGCTCTACGAGGCGACCCTGCAGGCCGTCGATACCAATGCGCCGCCGCGCGCGACGCCCGCGCCCGCCCCGAATCCGCGGCCGCGGCGCGCGAGCTCGCCCCATCCCAAGTCGCGCATCGCCCCGCCCGCGCCGGCGCCCGTCGAGATTCCGCCGCAGCTCGCGCCGATCGCGCAGGCACCGGCGCTGCCCGAGCCCACGATGCTCGCCGAAGCCCCGAACATTCCCGAGCCGCGCGCGCCCGGACCGCAGATGTCGCCCGAGAAGATCGCGCTCGCCCAGCCCGCGGTGCCGGTGAAAGCGCTCGAGCCGCCGCCCTTCCCCATCGAGGCACTGCCGCCGCGCATCACCATCGACTATCGCCTCACCTCGGCGCTCGCCGACGGCACCGCCACGTATCGCTGGTCGCGCGACGGCGACAGCTACCAGGTGGACGCGGAGGCGCAGGCCGAGGGATTCTTCGCGCTGTTCCTCGAGGGACGGATCCTCCAGGAAAGCCGCGGCACCCTGACGAGCGCGGGCCTGCGCCCCGAGCGCTTCTCCGAGCGCAAGCCCGGGGGCCCTCCCGAGGGCCTCGAGTTCGACTGGGTCGGCCGGCAGGTGACCTTCGACCGCAACGGCGAGAAGAAGACCACGGCGCTCACCGACAACACCGTCGACTGGCTCTCGATGATCTTCCAGCTCGCGCACACGCCGCCCACGACGCAGGCCTTCGACATGCAGGTCTTCACGCAGCGGCGCATGTACAAGTTCCACCTGAACGTCCTGGGCGTCGAGCAGATCGACATCCCGCTGGGCCGCGTGCGCGCGCAGCACCTGCGCCACGTCGATTCCGAGAATCCGAACGAGATCGTCGATGTCTGGCTCGGCATCGACCAGCACTACCTCCCGGTGAAGCTGCGCTTTCCGGTCGCGCGCAACCGCCTGATGGTCGACCAGGTCGCCACGAAGATAAGCGAGCAATGAACCTCACCCGCCCCCAGCTCGAGGCCGTGGTCGAGGCGCTCACCGTGATCCTCGCGGCGCGCGCCCCGGCCGACACCCAGCTGCGCCAGTACTTCCGCGAGCACCGCAACCTCGGCCATCGCGACCGCGGGGTCATCGCGGACACCGTCTACGCGGCCCTTCGCCGCCGGCGCATGCTCGAGCACGTGACGCCCCACGGCTCGCCGCGGGAGATCGCGCTCGCGACATTGGTGAAGCTGCAGGGCATCGGCGTGAGCCAGATCGAGTCGGTGCTGCAGCCCGAGGAGCGCTCGTGGCTCGCCACGCTCAAGGGCGAGGACCTCGACAAGCTGCCCTTCGAGATCCGCGCGGACCTCCCCGACTGGGTGATCGAGCGGCTGCGGCGATCGCATTCCGACGAGGAGATCCTCAAGCTCGCCCGCGGGCTGCAGCAGCCGGCGCCGCTCGACCTGCGCGTGAACGCGATGAAGGCGCCGCGCGAGGCGGTGCTCGACCGGCTCGACTTCGACAAGATCGAGGCGCATGCGGCGAAGCTCTCGCCGCTCGGCGTGCGCCTGCGCGACAAGCCCTCGCTCGCCCAGCACCCGATGTTCCTCGACGGCGCGGTGGAGGTGCAGGACGAAGGCAGCCAGCTCCTCGGCATGCTGGTGGAGCCCAGGCGCGGCGAGATGGTCGTCGACTTCTGCGCCGGCGCCGGCGGCAAGACGCTGCAGATGGGTGCGGCGATGAATTCCACCGGCCGCCTTTACGCGTTCGACGTTTCCGACAAGCGCCTGGCGAACCTCGCGCCCCGGCTCAAGCGCTCGGGTCTCTCGAACGTGTTTCCCCAGCGCATTTCCGGCGAGAACGACTCCAAGGTGAAGCGCCTGCGCGGCAAGATCGACCGCGTGCTGGTCGACGCCCCGTGCACCGGCCTCGGCACCCTGCGCCGCAATCCCGACCTCAAGGTGAGGCAGACCGTGGAAGGCCTCGCGGAGCTCAACGCCAAGCAACGCGCGATCCTCGCCGCGGCCGCCGCCCTGGTGAAGCCCGGCGGGCGCCTCGTCTACGGCACCTGCAGCCTGCTCAGCGAGGAGAACGAGGACATCGTGACCGAGTTCCTCGGCGCGAATCCCGACTTCAAGCTGGTGCCGGCGAAGGAAGTGCTCGAGAAGCAGGGCGTGAAGGTTGCCGGCACCACCGACTACCTTCGCCTCTATCCCCACGTCCACGATACCGATGGCTTCTTCGCCGCGGTGCTTGAAAGAACTCCGGCCAAGGCGTGACGCCGATGTCGCCGATGACGCGCCGATGGCCGCCGATGCACCTCGCGAACTACTCGCAAATGTCTGGATGGTCGGGGCTGGCGCAATGAGCACGAAACGCCTGACGGTTTGGCTTTTATCGGCGGCCATCGGCGCGTCATCGGCGGCCATCGGCGTTCCCGCCCTGGCGAAGAGCGAAGCGCAAACAGCGAAGGTCGAGGTCGCCTTCACGCCGGGCAACGACATCGCGGGGCTCATCGTGAAGCGCATCGAGCGCGCGAAGGCGACCGTGCAGGTGCAGGCCTACCTCTTCACCGACCGGCGCATCGCCAATGCGCTGCTCGGGGCGCGCAAGCGCGGCGTCGAGGTGGAGGTCATCGGCGACGCGGCGCAGCACCAGTCGGGCGGGCTTCCGCACCTGCGCGCCCTCGACCGCGCCGGCGCGCGCGTGTACCTCAACGACACGCTCGCCGCCTCGCACAACAAGATCGTCATCGTGGACGGCCGGCTTCCCGCGGCGACCGTGGTCACCGGCAGCTACAACTTCACGCAGGCGGCGCAGTCGAAGAATGCGGAGAATGTGGTCGTGCTGTCCGGCAACCGCGCGGTCACCGACCGATTCGTGGAAAACTTCGAGACCCATCGCAGGCAATCGACCCCATGGCCCTGAGATTCGAGGCGGCGCCGCTCGAGGAAGTGATCGGCAACCTGGCGAGCCCGGACGCCCTCGCCGCCGGCCTGTGGCAGCTCGGAGTCGCGGCGGTCGCCATCGTGCTCGGCTTCTACGCGTCCCGCGTCGTGTGCCGCCATATCCGGCCGAGCCCCAACTGGAAGTTCGGCGCCGGGAGCTTCGAGCGCGTCGCCTATCCGCTCTTCGCGGCGGGCTTCATGTTCCTCGGCAAGGCCATCCTCGCGCGCTACCAGGCGACCAACCTCCTCCACATCCTCCTCGCGCTGGTGCTCGCGTGGGTGGCGATCCGGGTGGCCGCGTACATCCTCGGCCACGTGCTCCCGCAGGGCAGTTTCCTGCGCGCATCGATCCGGACGATCTCGTGGATCGCGTGGATCGTGGTAGCCCTGCACATCACGGGGCTTTCGGGCGACGTGGTCTCCGCGCTGGACGACGTGGGCCTCACCGTCGGCAAGGACCGGCAGCGCGTGACGCTGCTGCTGATGCTGGAGGCGATCGGCGCGCTCGCCCTCACGCTCACGCTCGCCGCGTGGCTCTCGCGCATCACCGAGAGCCGGGTGATGGCGAACCAGAACGTGGAAATGTCCACGCGCGTGGTGATCTCCAAGCTGGTGCGCGTCGCGGCGATCTTCCTCGCGGTGCTGGTGGCGCTTCCGATGGTCGGCATCGACATCACGGCGCTGTCGATCTTCAGCGGCGCGCTCGGCGTGGGCCTGGGCTTCGGGCTGCAGAAGATCGCGAGCAACTACGTGAGCGGCTTCATCGTGCTGCTCGACCACAGCCTGCGCATCGGCGACGTCATCACGGTGGACGGGCGCCGCGGCGAGGTGACCGCGATCGAGTCGCGCTACACGGTGATCAAGGGCGGCGACGGCGTCGAGTCGATCATCCCCAACGAGAAGCTCATCACCGACAGCGTCCAGCACCACACCTATTCGGATCCCAAGATCTCGATGGTGGTCCCGGTGACGATCTCGTACGAGAGCGACGTCGATGCCGCCTGCCGGCTGCTGCTGGAGGCGGCCAGGAGCCAGGCGCGCGTGATCCCCGACCCGCCGGCCGTCGCGCGCGTGAGGGGCTTCCGCGACCTCGGCATCGACCTCGAGCTCACCGTCTGGATCGGCGACCCGGTGCTGGGCGAAGGCGACCTGCGCAGCGACATTTCCCGGGCGATCCTCAGGGCCTTCCGCGACGGCAAGATCGAGATTCCCTACCCGCGCCGCGACGTGCGCCTGCTTGCTACCCCTGAAACAAAGGAAACGCCCCCCAAATCAACAGGTTAGAGATACCCCCAGGGAATTCCACCCCCGGGGTAGGTGGGGCGGGGTAAAATGGCGCTTCCTAGCCGCTGTCCCAACAAGCGGAAACAACGAGAGGGCGCCAATCCAAATGTTCACCGGTCTCCTGAATCTGCCTTGGTGGGGCGACGTGCTCGCCGGCGTCGTGCTCGTCCAGATCACGATCGCCGCCGTCACGCTGTACCTGCACCGCTGCCAGGCTCACCGGGCGCTCGACATGCACCCGGCGCTCAGCCATTTCTTCCGTTTCTGGCTGTGGATGACGACGGGCATGATCACCAAGGAGTGGGCTGCGATCCATCGCAAGCACCACGCCAAGTGCGAGACCGAGGAAGACCCGCATTCGCCGCGTATCCACGGCATCAACAAGATCCTGTGGGGCGGCGTGGTCCTCTACGTGAAGGAGTCGTACAAGACCGAGGTGATGGAGAAGTACGGCCACAGCACGCCCACCGACTGGCTCGAGCGCAACATCTACACGCCGCTCAACAAGTGGGGCATCGTGGTCACCGCGGGCATCGACGTGCTGCTGTTCGGGCCGCTCGCCGGAGCCCTCATCTGGGGCGTGCAGATGCTCTGGATCCCGTTCTGGGCCGCCGGCGTCATCAACGGCATCGGCCACTACTTCGGCTACCGCAACTTCCAGACCGACGACGACAGCACCAACATCGTGCCGTGGGCGTTCTGGATCGGCGGCGAGGAGCTGCACAACAACCACCACGCGTACCCGACGTCGGCCAAGTTCTCGATCCGTCCGTACGAGTTCGACCTGGGCTGGCTCTACGTGAAGGTGTTCGAGGCGATGGGCCTCGTCACCGTGCGCAAGCAGGCGCCGAAGGTGAAGCTCGACCCGTCCAAGTGGGAAGTCGACGCCGCGACGCTGCAGGCGGTCATCGCCCACCGCTTCGACGTGATGGCGAACTACGCCAAGTCGATCAAGCGCACCAGCGCCCTCGAGATCGAGGCGCTGAAGGCGAAGGGGCACGACTGCAACGCGCTCGTCGCGATGCGCAAGTGGCTGCACCGCGACCGCGTCGTGATCCCCGCGCAGCACCACGAGCGGCTCGACCAGGTCGTCGAGACCAACGAGGCGCTGAAGACGTCGCTCACGATGCGCCGCGAGCTCGTGCGCCTGTGGGAGCGCTCGACGCTCAACACCGAGCAGCTCGTGAACCAGCTCAAGGACTGGTGCGAGCGTGCCGAGAAGAGCGGCGTGACGCCCCTGGTGGAGTTCTCGCACCGCCTGCGCAGCTACGCGTAATCGTTCGACCGGACGCCGGGAGCGCAGCAACGGCCGGCACACGGTTCCGGATGACAGAAGCCCCGCCTCGGCGGGGCTTTTCTTTTCGGGGTCAACGGTTACACTTAGCCGCCCGTTGAACCGTGCGCCGTACCGTACCCCGTCCCCAACCCCCGTAGGAGGAACTGATGAAGAGAATCCTGTCACTGCTCGCCGCCTCGCTGGCGTCGCTCGGCCTGGCGCTCGCCGCCGGCCCGGCGCTCGCCCAGAAGGCCGAGGCCCCGAAGGCCAAGACCGAGGCGCCCAAGGCCGCCGAGGCGCCGAAGACCGAACCGATGGACATCAACTCCGCGTCGGAGAAGGAGCTCGCCACGCTGAAAGGCATCGGCGACGCGCGCGCGAAGGCGATCATCAAGCACCGCCCCTACAAGGGCAAGGATGACCTGGTGAAGAAGAAGATCATCCCGCAGAACGTGTACGACGACATCAAGGACCAGATCATCGCCAAGCAGGACATGGCGAAGAAGGAAGCGGCCCCGGCCGCGAAGAAAGACGACGCGAAGAAGAAGTAACGGCGCGTCCGCCGCAAACAAAAAGCCCCGCTTCGGCGGGGCTTTTTTGCTGGAGCCTGCGAGACGATTACTTGAGCTTCGTCTCTTTGTAGAGGACGTGCTTGCGCGCGACGGGATCGTACTTCTTGATCTCCATCTTGTCGGGCATGGTCCGCTTGTTCTTGGTCGT
>Ga0207686_10001614_pt1 | contig 12622 bp, 22 predicted proteins | sample KBSM24metaG_FD_184396 | JGI IMG/M metagenome (GOLD analysis project Ga0207686, IMG submission 184396) | Miscanthus rhizosphere microbial communities from Kellogg Biological Station, Michigan, USA - KBS M2-4 metaG (SPAdes) (version 2) | ecosystem: Host-associated > Plants > Roots > Rhizosphere >...
TCCGCATCCGGCTCAAGGCGTATGACCATGACGCCATCGATCGGGCTGCCCGCGAGATCGTCGAGACCGCGGAGCGCACCGGCGCCACCGTCTCCGGGCCGGTGCCGTTGCCGACGGAGAAAAACGTCTACTGCGTGATCCGCTCGCCGTTCAAGGACAAGGACTCGCGCGAGCACTTCGAGATCCGCACCCACAAGCGGCTGATCGACATCCTCCAGCCTTCGCCGAAAACCGTCGACTCGCTGCAGCGCCTCGACTCGCTGCCGGCCGGCGTCGATATCGAGATCCGCCTCTAGTCCTGATGGCGGCGATTCTGGGCAAGAAGCTGGGCATGACGCAGGTCTTCCGCGAGGACGGCACCGTGGTCCCTGTCACCGTGATCGAAGCGGGCCCCTGCAAGGTGACCGCGGTCCGCGACACCGAGCGCGATGGCTACGCCGCGGTGCAGCTGGCCTTTGGCGAGGTCAAGCAGGGCAAGCTCAGCAAAGGCGAGGAAGGCCACCTGAAGAAGGCCGGTTCCGCGCCGATGCGCCACCTGGTCGAGTTCCGCGACGAGGATCTTGGTGCCGAGGAGGGTCCCAAGATCGGCGACGACGTCACCGTCGCCGCCTTCGAGCCGGGCCAGAAAGTCAAGGTCGCCGGGGTCTCGATCGGCAAGGGTTTCCAGGGCGGCATCAAGCGCCACAACTTCAGCCGCGGCCCCGTCAGCCACGGCTCGCACAACGTCCGCGCCCCGGGCTCTATCGGCGCCAGCGCCTTCCCGGCCCGAGTCTTCAAAGGGATGCGGATGCCAGGCCAGATGGGCAACAAGCGCGTTACCCAGAAGGGCTTGGAGATCGCCGACGTCGACGCTGATCGCAACCTGCTCCTCATCAAAGGCTCGGTCCCCGGCTCCCGCAACGCGATGGTCGAGGTGAGGACCGATGGCTAAAGCCGCCGTGCTCGGTAAGACCACCAAGGCCGACCTACCGGAGGGCGTCTTCACCGAGCCGTTCCACCAGTCGCTCGTGCACGAGGCGGCTCGGGCCGACCTCGCCTCCCGCCGTCGCGGCACCGCCTCGACCCTGACTCGCGGCGAGGTCTCCTTCACGACCGCCAAGGCCTGGCGGCAAAAGGGAACCGGTCGCGCCCGGGTCGGCACGCTCGGCGTCCCAAACCGTTACGGCGGCGGTGTCGCCTTCGGTCCGAAGCCGCGCCACTACACCGTTAAGGTCAACCGCAAAGCGCGCCGCCGGGCGATGCGCTCTGCCCTCTCGGTCCACGCCGAGCGCGACAGCATCGCCGTCTTCGACGCCGCTGCCTTCGAGACGCCCTCCACCAAGCAGGCCGCTGAAGCGCTTGCCAAATGGGGCCAGAAGAGCCCGACCCTGATCGTGCTGACGGCGGAGGAGACGGGCGCCATGAAGAGCTTCCGCAACATCCCCCGCACCCATGTGCTCGAGGTAAACGCCACCGGCGTCGCCGACGTGATCGGTGCCGCCGCGATTGTGATCTCGGAGACCGCGCTGCAGGCGCTGCAGGAGAGGCTGGGCTGATGGACGCTCGCACGATCCTGATCCGTCCGGTGATTTCGGAGAAGAGCTACGCCCTGATCGCCGAGGGCAAGTACACCTTCCGCGTTGACGATCGCGCCCACAAGACCCAGATCGCCCAGGCGGTCGAAGAGGTCTTCGGGGTCGACGTCGCCCGGGTCCGCACCTCGAAGGTGCGCCCCAAGCCGAAGCGCCGCGGCCTCACCCGCGGCCGCACCCGCGCCTGGAAGAAGGCGGTAGTGCAACTGGCGCCGGGCGAGCGGATCGAGCTGTTCGAAGGCGCGGAGACCGCGTAAGGAGCTGCTGCAAGATGCCTAATCGCAAAACCAAACCGACCAGCCCCGGGCGCCGCTTCGCGACCTACCCGCTGCGCGAGCAGCTGACGGCCTCCGAGCCGGAGCGGAAGCTGACCGAGGGCCTGCGCAAGTCCGGCGGCCGCAACGCCAACGGCCGCGTCACCGCGCGCCACCGCGGCGGCGGCGCCAAGCGGCGTTACCGCAAGATCGACTTCAAGCGCCTCAAGGACGGCGTGCCCGCCAAGGTCGCCTCGATCGAGTACGACCCCAATCGCACCTGCTACATCGCGCTACTGCACTACGCCGACGGCTTCAAGAGCTACATCCTCGCCCCGGCGCAGCTGAGCGTCGGCGACGAGGTCAAGTCCGGCCCCGGTGCCGACATCAAACCGGGCCACGCGCTGGCGCTGGGCGAGATGCCGACCGGCACGATCGTGCACAACGTGGAGATGGTCCCCGGCCAGGGCGGCAAGCTCGGCCGCGCCGCTGGCACCGCGATTCAGCTGGTCGCGAAGGAGGGGGAGATGGTCACCCTGCGCCTGCCCTCGACCGAGATGCGGCTGGTTCGCGCCGAGTGCCGCGCCACCGTCGGCGTCCTCTCCAACGCCGAGCACCAGAACCTCAAGGTCGGCAAGGCCGGTCGCAGTCGTCACAAGGGCAAGCGCCCGCACACCCGCGGCGTCGCGATGAACCCTGTCGACCACCCGCACGGCGGCGGTGAGGCACACCACACTCCCGGCGGCCATCCGGTCACGCCCTGGGGTAAGCCGACGCTCGGCTACCGCACCCGCAAGAAGGGCAAGCAGTCCGACCGCTACATCGTTCGCGGCCGACGCCGCGGCAAGAAGAAGGGTGGTCGCTGATGGGGCGCTCGACGAAAAAGGGCCCGTGGGTCGAGGAGCGCCTGATGGGGCGGATCACCTCGATGAACGAGGCCGGCAAAAAACAGATGGTGAAAACTTGGTCGCGGACCTCGACGATCTTCCCGGAGATGGTCGGCCACACGATCGCCGTCCACGACGGCAAAAAACATGTGCCGGTCTTCATCTCGGAGTCGATGGTCGGCCACAAGCTCGGCGAGTTCGCCCCCACCCGCACCTTCCGCTCGCACGGCGGCGGCAAGGACTAGTCACCGATGGCTGACGACGAGAAAAAAGCCAAAAAAGACGACGCCAAAGCCGGCGCCGAGAAAGCGGCCTCGAAAAAAACCGCGAAAAAAGACGACGCCAAAAAAGCGCCGAAAAAAGCCGCTGCGAAAAAAGAGTCGGCGAAAAAAGCTGCCAAACAAGGCACCAAAAAAGAGGCCGAGGGCAAAAGCAAAAAAGCTCCGGCTAAAAAAGCTTCCAAAGACAAAGAGCCGGCCAAAAAAGCCGCTCCGAAGGTCGAGGCGCAGCCACCCGTCGTGCGTGCCAGCGCCCGCTTCGTCCGCGTCGCCCCCCGCAAGGCCCGCCTGGTCGCCGACCAGGTCCGCGGCCTGCACATCGAAAAGGCCCGCGCCCTGCTGCAGTTCTCGCCACGCGGTGCGGCCCGCGACATCCAAAAGCTGATCGACTCGGCCGCCGCTAACGCGGAGAACAACCACAACCTCGATGGTGAGGAGATGCGGGTGACGACGATCACGGTCGACGAGGGACCGACGCTGAAGCGGTTCCGCCCCCGCGCCCAAGGCCGCGCGACCCCGATCCACAAGCGAACCAGCCACATCGCCGTGGCGCTGACCCCGGTGGAGGACTAGGAAGAAAATGGGACAGAAGATCCACCCAGAGGGGTTCCGCGTCGGCTACATCCACGACTGGAAGTCGAACTGGTTCGAGGAGAAAAACTTCGCCGACGTCCTCCAGGAAGACCTGGCGATCCGCGACCACATCGTCAACAAGCTCTCGCACGCCGGCCTCTCGGACATCACGATCGAGCGCCGTGGTGAGGTTGCCGTCGACATCCACACGGCGCGGCCCGGCATCGTGATCGGTAAATCCGGCAGCGAAGTCGACGCCCTGCGCAAGGAGCTCCACAAGCTCACCGGCAGCCCGGTGAAAGTGAACATCCGCGAGGTTAAACGGCCCGAGCTTGACGCCAAGCTGGTCGCCCAGTCAATCGCCGAGCAGCTGCAGAACCGGGTCGCCTTCCGGCGGGCTATGAAACGCGCCCTCACCTCGGCGATGCGGTCCGGCGCCAAGGGCGTCAAGGTGCAGGTCTCCGGCCGCCTCGGCGGCGCCGAGATGGCGCGGACCGAAGGCTATTCGGACGGCCGCGTGCCGCTGCACACGCTGCGCGCTGATATCGATTACGGCTTCTTCGAGGCGAAGACGACGACCGGCCGAATCGGCGTCAAATGCTGGATCAACAAGGGCGAAGTGATGCCGGAGGGCTTCCGCTCCGACCTCATCTCCGCCGACGAGGCTCCGCAGGGCGGCCAGCGCGGTGGCGGACGCCCGCCGCGGGGCGAGCGGCCCGGCGGTGACCGGGGTGGGCGCGGCGGCGATCGTGGCGGCCGCGGTGGACAGCGTGGAGGTGGTCGCTGATGTTGATGCCGAAGCGGGTCAAGCACCGCAAACAAATGCGCGGTCGGATGCGCGGCAACACCAAGGGCGGGAGTACCGTCGCCTTCGGCGAGTACGGCCTCAAGTCACTGGAGCGCGGTTGGATCACCAACCGTCAGATCGAGGCCGCCCGTGTGGCGATGACCCGCAAGATCAAACGTGGCGGCAAGGTCTGGATCAACGTCTTCCCCGACAAGCCCTACACCAAGAAGCCGGCCGAGACCCGGATGGGCTCCGGTAAAGGCAATCCCGAGGGCTGGGTCGCCGTGGTCAAGCCGGGCAAGGTGATGTTCGAGCTGGCGGGGGTCCCCGAGGACCTGGCGCGCGAAGCGCTGCGCCTCGCCGGACACAAGCTTCCGGTAAAAACTAAATTCGTCGTCCGCGAGGGGGCCGAGCACTCGTGAAGGCCTCCGAGACGCATAACCTGAAAGACGACGAGCTGGTGGCGAAGCTGATCGACGCTAAGCAGGAGGCTTTCAACCTGCGCTTCCGCCACGCGACCGGCGAGCTGGAGAACACCGCTCGCCTCGGTCAGACGAAAAAGGACGTAGCCCGGCTGCTGACTGTGGCCAAGGCACGCGGCATTGATGTTGAGAAAGAGACGCGACGGATCTGACGATATGAGCGACGACGAGACGAAAAACCAGACGACTGACGAGACGCAGGACGAGGCGCAGCAGGACGCGGGTCCTGTCGCGGAGTCAGACGACTCGTCCTCGCAAGCTGCGGGCGAGTCGCCCGACGCCGCGCCAGCCGCGTCAGATGCGCCGGAGGCTGACTCGTCTGGCGACTCTGCCGGGAGTGAGGCCGCTCCCGCCGAGCCAAACCCCGAGGACGACCTTCCCTGGAAGGAGCGTCGCCGTCTACGGAAGTCGCGTAAGCCGCACAAAGCCGGCTCGCAGCTCAGCGTCGAGGAGCGCAAAGAGGCGCGCGCCAAGCACCGCAAGTCGAAGGCCGACCTGCGCCGCAAGCAGCGCGCCGCGGCCAAGGCCGCGCACGAGGCCGGCACCGGCACGCCGGTGGCCGAGCACGACGCCAACGCGGCCAAGGTGCGGCAGGGGATCGTCGTCTCCAACAAGGGCGACAAGTCGATCACCGTCCGCATCGACATCGCCCGCCGCCACCCGACTTACGAGAAGATCGTCCGCCGCTCGCGCACGCTGCATGCTCACGACGAGCGCAACGAGGCCGGCGAGGGCGACGTCGTCCGGGTCATCGAGACCCGGCCCCTGTCCAAGACCAAGCGCTGGCGCCTGGTAGACGTGGTCGAGAAGGCGAGGTAGCGAGATGATCCAGCAGGAGTCGAGGCTGAAGGTCGCCGATAACTCGGGCGCTCGCGAGCTGCTCTGCATCCGCGTCAAGGGCGGCTCCCACCGCCGCTACGCCAGCGTCGGTGACGTCATCACCGCCACCGTAAAATCAGCCAGCCCGCAGGGCGGCGTCCGCAAGGGCGAGGTAGTGCAGGCCGTTGTCGTCCGCACCCGCAAGCCGCTGGGCCGGCCCGACGGCACCTACATCTCCTTCGACGAGAACGCCGCGGTGCTGATTGACCCGGCCAGCAACAACCCGCGCGGGACCCGCATCTTTGGCCCGGTTGCCCGCGAACTCCGCGATCGCAACTTCATGAAAATCATCTCGCTGGCGCCCGAGGTCCTCTGATGAAGTCGATGCGGATCAAGACCGACGACCAGGTGATCCTCACCAGCGGCAAGGACGCCGGCAAGACCGGCCGCGTCGTCCGCACCGATCCGAAACGCCGCCGCGTCTACGTCGAGGGCCTGAACATGATCAAGCGCCACGAACGGCCGCGCTCGCAGGGCGATCTCAAAAACGCCCAGGCTGGCGGGATCGTCGAGAAGGAGGGGCCGATCGACGTCTCCAACGTGATGTTGCTCGACCCGAAAGGCAACAAACCGACCCGGGTCGGCGTGCGCCGCGACGAGGGTGGCAAGCGAGTCCGCTACGCGAAGCGGAGTGGGGCGGCGATCGACTGATGGAGGCGACCGCGACCCCGACCTCGCAGGCGGCACCGCCGCCGCGCCTGCGGGAACGCTACGAGCAGGACGTTCTGCCCGAGCTGACCCGCAAATTCGGCTACTCAACGCCGATGGACGCGCCGCGCCTGCTGAAGATCACCCTCAACATGGGCCTTGGTACCGAGAAACAGGACAAACGCTCCTTCGAAGCCGCGCAGAACCAGTTGGCAACGATCGCCGGCCAGTATCCGAACGTGCGCCGCGCCCGCAAGTCGGTGGCCTCCTTCAAGCTGCGCGAGGGGATGCCGGTCGGCGTCTCGGTGACGCTGCGCCGCGCCCGCATGTGGGAGTTCCTCGACCGCCTCACCGCGATCGCGATCCCCCGCATCCGCGACTTCCGTGGCCTCAACCCGCGCTCCTTCGACGGCCGCGGCAACTACTCGATGGGCGTCAAAGAGCAGCTGATCTTCCCGGAAATCGACTACGACTCGGTCGACGTCGTGCGTGGCCTCGATGTGACGATCACGACCTCGGCGAAGACCGACCTCGAGGCCTTCGAGCTGCTGCTCAGTCTCGGCATGCCGTTCGCGCAGGAGGGCCGTCCGGGTCAGGAGCAGCGCGAAGCCGAAAAAGCCGAGGAAGAAGAGGAGCAGCGCAAAGAGGAGGCTCGCCTCAAGGCCGAGGTCGAGCAGGAAGCGCTGGAACAACTGAAAGAGGAGAACCCCGACGCTTACGCCAAGCCCGAGAGCGAGGACGGCGGCGAGGCGAGCGAGGGTGGAGGAGACGAGGCGGCCGAGGACTCGGCCGGCGAGGAGAACTCAGAGAATGGCTAAGACTTCCCAGAAGGTCCGCCAGGGCCGCAAAGCGAAGTTCAAGACGCGCAGCTATAACCGCTGTCGCCGCTGTGGGCGCCCGCGCGCTTACTACCGCAAGTTCGGCCTCTGCCGGATCTGCCTGCGCAACGCGGCACACGAGGGGTACATCCCCGGTATGACCAAGTCCAGCTGGTAGGAAACGAAGAGAGATGCTGACCGACCCGATCGCCGATTACCTGACCAGGATCCGCAACGCTCTGCGTGCGGGCCACGACGAGGTGGAGATTCCCCTCTCCGGCCTGAAGATGGAGATGTCGCGGATCCTCAAGGAGCAGGGCTACATCAAGGATTTCGAGCGCAAGCCGGCGACGATCGGCGAGGCGATCAAGGTTGAGCTCAAGTACACCGAGGACCGCCAGCCGGTGATCCTCGGGATCGAAAGGGTCTCGCGCCCCGGTCGCCGCCGCTACGTCGACCACAAGCACGTCCCGCGCGTGCACGGCGGCACCGGCACCGCAATCGTCAGCACCTCGCGCGGCGTCATGACCGGCCATGAAGCACGGGCCAGGGGCGTTGGCGGCGAGGTCGTCGCCTACGTCTGGTGATCGCATGAGTCGAATTGGAAGAAAGCCCGTTCCCGTCCCCGAGGCCGTCACGGTCGAGATCGCCCCTGGCACGATCGCCGTCAAGGGGCCGAAGGGCGAGCTCTCGCAGTTCTACTCGTCGGACATGACCGTCTCCGAGAACGAGGGCGTCGTTACCGTTGAGCGCCCGACCGATCGCGGTGAGCACCGTGCCCTGCACGGCCTCACCCGCAGCCTGATCGCGAACATGGTCGAGGGCGTCACCGACGGCTTCGAGAAGCGTCTGGAGATCCAGGGCGTCGGCTACCGCGCGGCGCTGAAAGGCAAGAACCTTGAGCTAGCACTCGGCTACTCGCACCCGGTCGCGATCGAGGCGCCGGAGGGGATTGAGTTCGAGGTCCCGCAGCCAACCGAGATTGTCGTCCGCGGGATCGACAAGCAGCTGGTCGGCCAAGTCGCCGCCGACATCCGCAAGCGCCGGCCGCCGGAGCCGTACAAGGGCAAGGGCATCCGCTACCGCGGTGAGCAGGTACTGCGAAAGGTTGGTAAGCGCGCATGACGGTTCTTACCAAGCGCCAGCGCCGACTCAAACGGCGTCGCCGCGTGCGGGCTCGCGTCAGCGGTACTGCCGAGCGGCCGCGCCTCTCCGTCTATCGCTCCAACCGCGGCGTCTTCGCTCAGCTGATCGACGACAGCAAGGGCTACACCGTGGCCGCTGTCAACTGGATTGAGCCGGAGCTGCGCCAGCTCACCGCCACAGAGCAGGCGACGAAGGCCGGCGAACTGCTCGCTGAGCGGGCCAAGGCGGCCGGCGTCGAGACCTGCGTCTTCGACCGTGGCGGCTATCAGTACCACGGCCGAGTGAAGGCCCTGGCCGACGGCGCGCGAGAGGGGGGACTGGCTTTCTAGACCGTTTCGCTACGGTGGGCCGCTGCTTATGAAGGGAATGGATACCAAGAACGTCGAGACGGTCAGCCCCCGCGGGCTCGATCTGCAGGAGCGGGTGATCGAGATCAACCGCGTCGCCAAGGTCGTCAAGGGTGGTCGCCGCTTCTCCTTCACCGCGCTGGTCGCGGTCGGGGACGAAGAGGGCGTCGTCGGGATTGGCTACGGCAAGGCGCGCGAGGTGCCGCTGGCGATCCAAAAGGGCGTCGAGGACGCCCGCAAGAACTTGATCCGGGTGCCCAAATACGGGCAGACCATCACCCACCGCATCATCGGTCGCTTCGGTGCCGGTCACGTCGTCCTGCGCCCGGCCAGTCCCGGTACCGGCGTGATCGCCGGCGGCGGCGTCCGCGCCGTGCTCGAGCTCGGCGGCGTCCGCGACGTGCTGACCAAGAGCATCGGCACCCAGAATCCGATCAACCTGGTCAAGGCGACGATGGATGGGTTGGTTCGACTCAGGCGGCCAGAGGAGGTCGCGGAGCTGCGGGGGCTGACGGTTTCTCAGGTGCTCGGACTCTCGAACGGGAATTCGGCTGACGGGGAGCATCTGGATGCCGCGCCGTCGGACGAGGCCCCGGCTGCGGAGGTCGCGCCTGAGGCAGCCGCCGAGGACGCTTCCGCCAGTGAGGGTGCGCCGGCGGTTGAGGAGACCTCTCCTCCGGCTGAGGAGGCGCAGGCCGAGGATGCCGCGACGGAGAGTGATGCGGCCGCCGAGGAGACCTCCTCGTGAGTGCCTTGAAGATTTCACAGGTGCGTTCGAATGCCGGCACCAATCCAAACCAGAAAGCGACGCTGAAGGCGTTGGGGCTGGGGCGGATCGGCAAGACGGTCGAGCGCAAGGACTCTCCGCAGCTGCAGGGGCAGCTGAAGGTCGTTTCGCACCTCGTGGAGGTCGACGGTGGCTGAGAAAGACGCCAAACAGGCGAGCGAGCGCTCGCAGGAGATCGGGCTTCACAACCTGAAGCCGAAGCCGGGCTCGCGCCAGCCGCGCAAGCGGATCGGCCGCGGCGAGGGCAGTGGTTTGGGCAAGACTTCGGGTCGCGGCCAGAAGGGTGCCGGCTCGCGCTCGGGCGCCAAGCGCAAGGCCAACTACGAGGGCGGCCAGAACCCGATCCACATGCGGATGCGAAAGCTGCGCGGTCCGCATATGAAGAAGTCGATGCCTTTCGAGAACTTCCGCACCAAGACGCAGCCGGTCAATCTCTCTGACCTGGAGGAGCGCTTCGACGCCGGCGCCGAGGTCAATCCGACGACCTTGAAGGAGAAGGGTCTGGCCAAGCGCGCGGACCCGGTGAAGATTCTCGCCCGGGGCGAGATCAAGAAGAAACTTGAGGTACACGCGCACGCCTTCAGCGCGGCCGCTCGGGAGCAGATAGAAGCGGCCGGCGGTTCCTGTCACACTCTGGAGCCGTAATGCTCAGGACTATTCTCAACGCGTTCAGCGTTGCCGACATTCGCAAGAAACTTGCGTTCACGGCGGCGATGCTGGCGCTGTACCGGCTTGGGGCCTACATCCCGGCGCCGGGCGTCAACGTCGACGCCGTCAAGGAAATCTCCAGCAACTTTGGCGGCTCGAACATCCTCGGCTTCCTCAACCTCTTCTCGGGTGGCAGCCTCTCCCGCCTCAGCCTCTTCGCGCTGGGGATCATGCCCTACATCACCGCCTCGATCATCCTGCAGCTGCTGACCGTGGTCGTGCCCTCGCTGGAGCGCCTGCAGAAAGAGGGCGAGGTGGGGCAGCAGAAGATCACCCAGTACACGCGCTACTTGACCGTCGGCCTCGCCTTCGGTCAGTCGCTGGGCTACGTCTTCCTCTTCAAATCCTTCGGCAGCGAAACCGGTACCACCGTCCTCAACCCTTCCTTCGGCAGGGTCTTTCTGGTCGTGATCTGCCTCACCGCCGGCTGCACCTTGCTGATGTGGCTGGGCGAGCTGATCACCCAGCGCGGCATCGGCAACGGCATCTCGCTGATGATCTTCGCCTCAATCGCCTCCTCGATCCCGACCGGCATCACCAAGTGGTGGGACAACCCGGACCAGGTCTTCGTCGTGATGATGCCCTTCATCGCCCTGGCCGTGATCGTCGCAATCGTTTTCGTCCAGGAGGGCCAGCGACGGATCCCGGTCCAGTACGCGAAACGCGTCGTCGGCCGCAAAATGACCTCGGGCGGCTCGACCTACCTGCCGCTGCGGGTCAACATGGCCGGCGTCATCCCGGTCATCTTCGCGGCCTCGATCATGGCCTTCCCGCCGACGGTCGGGCAGCTGCTCAACACGCCCGCCGCACTTGACTTCGCGAGCTTCTTCAGCCCCAACAGCTGGCCCTACGTGATCGGCGAGATCTTCTTCATCATCGTCTTCACCTACTTCTACACGGCGGTCACCTTCAACCCGGTCGATCAGGCCGACAACCTGAAGAAATACGGCGGCTTCATCCCCGGTGTGCGACCCGGCCGGCCGACCGCCGAGTACCTCGACCGCATCCTCTCGCGCTTGACTTTCCCCGGCGCCCTCTACCTCGGCGCCGTGGCGGCGCTGCCGACGATCCTGATCAGCCAGACGTCGGCCAACTTCTACTTCGGCGGCACCTCCATCCTGATCATCATCGGCGTCGCGCTCGACACGGTGAAGCAGCTAGAGGCGCAGCTGATGATGCGCAACTACGAGGGCTTCCTCAAATAAGCTCCGGCGATGCCTGAGCTGAACCTAGTCCTGCTCGGACCGCCCGGGTCCGGCAAGGGCACGCAGGGGGAGCGCCTGCAGGAAGACGTCCGCCTTCCCTACTGGGCCACGGGCGACATCCTCCGCGCCGCCGTCCGCGAGGAAACGGAGCTCGGCCGCACCGCCAAGGAGTACATGGACGCGGGCGACCTCGTCCCCGACGAGGTGATCGTCGGTGTGATCGCCGAGCGGATCGCCTCGCCGGAGGCACTTGACGGCTTCATCCTCGATGGCTTTCCGCGCACGACGCCGCAGGCGGAGGCGCTCGACGCCAAGCTTGAGGAGATGGGTCGCAGCGTGACCGCGGTGCTGCTAATCGACGTCTCCGACGAGGAGGTCGTGCGCCGCCTCGGCGGCCGCCGCACCTGCGCCGAGAACGGCCATGTCTTCCACGTTGAGTTCAACCCGCCCCAGCAGGAGGGCGTCTGCGACATCGACGGCAGCGAGCTGATCGTCCGCGACGACGACAAGCCCGAGGTGATCCGCAAGCGCCTTGAGACCTACCACGAGAAGACCGAGCCGCTGGTCTCCTACTACGATCAGCGCAGCGTTCTGCGGCGCATCGAGGGCACCGCCTCCCCCGATGACGTCACCGAGGAGATCCGCCGCACCCTGGCGACGATGCGCCTCGAGCAGGACGAGGCCCTTTAGCCTCCGATGTACCAGATGATCATCCGCAAGACGCCGGAGCAAATCGACCAAATGGCGGCCGCCGGTGATATCCACACCCGCTGCCTGAAGATGCTCGCCGCCAAGGTGCGGCCGGGCGTCACCACCCAGGAGCTCGATGAGGCCGCCGAGAAGTTCATCCGCTCGCAGGGCGCCGAGCCGACCTTCAAGGGCTACCGCGGCTTCCCCGGCTCGATCTGCGCCTCGCCCAACTCGATGGTCGTCCACGGCATCCCCGGCCCCTACGAGCTGAAGCGCGGCGACGTGCTCTCGATCGACGTCGGCGTCACCAAGGACGGCTGGGTGGCCGACGGCGCAATCACCCTGCCGATTGGGCCGGTCGACGCTGAGGCGCGCAAGCTGCTCGACGTCACTAAGGCGGCGCTCTTCGCCGGCAGCGAGCAGATGCAGCCCGGCAACTTTCTCGGCGACGTCTCGGCGGCGATCCAGCGGGCGGTCGAGATCGAAGGGCTCTCGATCATCCGCACCCTGGTCGGCCATGGCATCGGCCGCTCGATGCACGAGGAGCCGCAGGTGCCGAACT
>Ga0207686_10001616_pt1 | contig 12611 bp, 8 predicted proteins | sample KBSM24metaG_FD_184396 | JGI IMG/M metagenome (GOLD analysis project Ga0207686, IMG submission 184396) | Miscanthus rhizosphere microbial communities from Kellogg Biological Station, Michigan, USA - KBS M2-4 metaG (SPAdes) (version 2) | ecosystem: Host-associated > Plants > Roots > Rhizosphere >...
TTAAGTTTAACTAATACTGATTACAACGAATATGGCTTAAGTGATCTGTTGGTTGAAGAAGGTGATGCATATGAGATAAATCTAAAGGTGTATTATATGCTGCGTGATTCGATCACAGGGTGGCCTGGTGGTAAACCTGATGTGAATTTACCCACACACCCTGAACGCAGTGAGCCCTACCCAAAGCGTGTCATGATCTTCTCTCCCCATCCTGATGACGACATCATCAGCATGGGTGGTACGTTTCAGCGATTGCATGACCAGGGCCATGATGTGCATGTGGCCTATCAAACTTCCGGCAACATTGCTGTCACTGATGAATTCGTTACAAGGTTTCTTGATTTCGCAGTTGGCTTTGAAGAGATCGCCGGCATTGATACAAAGACATCAGGAAAGATATTAGAAGATGCAAGAAGATTTATTGCACGCAAAAAAACCAATCAAACTGATACACCCGCTATTCGTGCCATCAAAGGTTTGATAAGAAGATGTGAAGCAAAAGCAACTTGTCGCTATGTTGGTATTAAAGATGAAAATATACATTTTCAAAACCTTCCTTTTTATGAAACCGGTTCTATTGAAAAAAAGCCGATGAGTGAAAAGGATATAAAGATCACAATGGAATTGTTGAGAGAATTAAAACCTCAGCAAGTGTATTGCGCAGGTGATTTTGCTGATCCGCATGGTACGCATATCGTTTGCTTCAATGTAGTACTGGAATCACTCAAAAGAATTAAAGCTGCTGGTGATGAATGGCTCAATGATTGCTGGCTCTGGTTATACAAAGGCGCCTGGCAGGAATGGAACATTGAAGAAATTGAAATGGCGATACCCATGAGCCCTGACCAGGTAATGAAAAAACGCTTTGGCATCTTTATACATCAATCACAAAAAGATATGGTGCCATTCCAGGGAAGTGATTCAAGAGAATTCTGGCAACGAGCCGAAGCAAGAAATGAAGGCACTGCAAATCTTTATGCTGATCTTGGCCTTACTCATTACGCCGCCATGGAAGCTTTTGTGAGGTGGCATTACTAAGGTAAAAAGCACATTTATTTATTACCGCTGTATTGAATAGATACGATCAAATTTCTATTTTCCTTGATCTTAATCACTCAGTAGTTAAAGTCTTCTTATTCATATTAACAAGACTTTAAAGCAAGTTAATCAAATGAAAAGCAGGGCCATTTAACAATTGTGTCCTGACGGTTTATTGATATTACACCCATTTCTCAATAATATCAATAAAATGCAAAAATGGAATTCTGATTATTATCTGAACAATTCGCTTGCCAAAGAACAAATTACTTACTTTAAAAAAAATGGTGTCATTGTCTTCAGAAACTTTCTTTCCAAGGAAAAGGTTAGCTCCTGTATCAATGAAATAAAAAGAGTGGAAGAGCAATGGATCGCTGAAAAAAAGGATAAGGTGAATGGCATCCCGCTCAAATATGGTAAAGATGAGAACGAGAATGTTACCATTCAGCGTTTTTGTTTCATGTCCCAATACAGCAATGTATTGCATGAGATTTTAGAGGATAAGAGAATTAAAATTCTTACTGAATTATTAAGTCCTTATGAAGGTCGTGTAGGCGAAAATGAAAAGGATGGATTGGTAATTAATAACTACGTCAATATACCCGGTAGTTCGTTTTGTCAAATGGGCTGGCATACAGATAGCCCAAGAGATCTTTTCCATGGGCAACGAATAATGCCGATGTTGAATGTAGGTATCCATTTGGACACATGCCTGTTTGCTAATGGAGGTTTAAGGGTGTTGCCCGGTACACAAAACCAAAGTGTTTTCAAGATGCTTTTTGGGAAAAAATATTTTATCGACAACAATGTGGATGACCGCGAAGTTGGTTTTGATATATTTTCAGGAGATCTGACTGTACACGATGGTCGTGTATGGCACAGGGTACAGCGATCAGCCCTAACAGGCGAAGCCAGTCGACGTCGGGTTATGTATATCCCGATAATAACTGGTAAATACAAACCCAAAAATGAGAAAAGCAGCACGCCTTTTTATCATTTGTTCACAAAGTCAGCTCATCGTTAACAATTAACATTCTAAAAAAATCACTTATGCCTACAGCTTTGATCACCGGTGCAAGTAAAGGGATTGGTAGAGCCATTGCCGAACATCTTGCTAAAATAAAAACTGATCTTTTACTCGTAGCAAGATCTGAAGATCTTTTAAAAGAAACTGCCATAAGATTACAGGAAACATATGGCATTAAAGCAGATTATCTTGCAATTGATCTTTCAATGGACGATGCTGCCAGTAGGATATATGAATGGTGTATTGAAAAAGGGTATTCCATAAATATGCTTATCAATAATGCCGGTTATGGACTAAGCGGACAATTTCAAAATCACTCATTGCTATTGCATCTTGACGTAATGAAAGTGAACATGAATGTACCGGTAGAACTTTGCTATTATTTTCTACCCATGTTGCTCGATCAGCCAGAGGCATATATTCTAAACATTGCCAGTCAAGCCTCCTTCCAGGCGGTGCCCGGGTTAAATATTTATGCAGCCTCAAAGGCTTTTTTACAAAGCTTCAGCCGAGGCTTGCAATACGAATTGAGAAAAACAAATGTTTCCGTCACCGTTGTTTACCCTGGCTCTACCGATACCAATTTTGCTGAAGCAGCAAAAGTAAGCCCGAAAGCTATTAAAATGGCACAAACATTTACTATGAGTGCAGATAAGGTTGCTGAAGCTTCATTGAATGCAATGTTCAGCCGTAAGACCGAATCAACCATTGGTATGATAAACAAAGTCGGGAAATTTCTTGTATGGTTGATGCCCAAAAAAATAAGTGAAAAGGCGGCAGGTAATATTTATGAAGTGTAAATTCAATGAATATCTTATTGTATTCTCATTCTGAAATTGAATATTACTTATAAATCCCAATTTCATTTAGTCCATCACTACGTCTCATTCCGCGATACATTCCCTCAGAATTAAAAATCAGTGAAGCATTTCCTTTCGCATCAACGCCGATCATTCCTCCCTCTCCATCGATCTTTACTAATTTTTTTATCACCACTTTATTCATTGCTTTCTCAAGTGAAAATCCTTTATACTCCATCAAACAACTTACATCATAAGCAGCCACTGCTTTTATAAATGGTTCACCATGCCCGGTACAGCTGATGGCACAGGTCTTATTGTTTGCATAGGTACCAATACCAATGATAGGACTATCTCCAACACGTCCAAATTGTTTATTCGTCATTCCACCTGTACTTGTTGCAGCAGCCAAATTCCCATGTACATCACAAGCAACAGCTCCTACTGTTCCAAATTTCTTATCATCCGGATCTACACTATGGTCTAGGGCTGTCCCATTACTTTGTTTTGTTTTAAGCAATTGTTTATACCTGAATTCAGAATAGAAATATTCATCCGGTTCAAATGCTATTCCATTTTGTTTAGCAAATTCTTCTGCACCACTTCCAATTAAAAAAACATGTTCGCTTTTTTTCATAACTGAGTACGCAAGCTCAATTGGGTTACGGATATTTTTTACAGCCGCAACGGCTCCGGCAGAAAGATCCTTTCCTTCCATTATTGAAGCATCCATTTCATGTGTGCCAGTATTCGTAAACACGGATCCTTTTCCAGCATTGAATAAAATATTATTCTCTAATTCCATCACAGCTGCTTTAACAGCATCCAAAGCATCTCCTTTTTTTTCCAGTATCCTGTATCCAGCTTTTAATGCATCGTCCAATGCTTTCAAATAATCTGCTTCCTTTTCCGGGGTCATGCTTTTTTTTGAGATCGTTCCTGCTCCACCATGAATTGCTATTGTAAATTTTGACATAGGGTCGAAATTAGCTATTTTACCTTTTGATATGGCCACCACCTGGAAAGACATCACCAAAAAAAAACTCACACAAAGCGATTGGTCGCTGGTTATAGCTAATCTATTACCTGTAGTTGGCGTTTGGTTTTTCAACTGGAGTGCCCAGGAAGTTTTCCTTGTTTACTGCCTCGAGACCATTATCATTGGAATTTTTACTCTTTTAAAAATGCTGATCAGCGGGCTCATAAAAAAGCAGGACGATTGGCAAACCACCGGGGGTAATACTATAAAGCAGCCATTCTGGTTTTTCATGTTCTTCTTTTTGATCCATTATGGTTTTTTTGTCGCTATTCAAATGGGATTATTCTTTTCAGTTTCAGGTATTGGCGATCAGCATGGCATCACCATCACCAATTTCTTTTCTAAATGGCCATCGCTTTTAACCAACAACGCCTATATCATGCTCGGCGTTTTTATTGTGAGTTATGGTTTCAGGTTTATTTCAGATTTCATTTTAAGTGGAGATTATAAAACTACGTCACTTGGATACCTGATGTTTCAGCCTTATGAAAGAATTTTTGTACAACAGGTAACAGTAATTCTTGGCAGCATTCTTCTTTCTTTTGGTGCTGGAAAAATATTCATCCTGGTATTTGCATTAATAAAAATTTTCTTCGAAGTTTTTATTGACTTTGATTTATTACTCAGGAAAGCTGCAAAAGGCGAATTGAAAGAATCAGGAGAGAAGTAATTCACATTCTCTTAAAAGTTTTTCCCTGTCAACTGTGGCAGTTCCCACTTCTTCACAAACCAAACCACCGGCAATATTGGCGATCTCTGCCATCAGGTGTGCATTTTTAGTTGCAGCATATACCATTGCGGCAACAGCTATCACTGTATCGCCGGCGCCTGATACATCTGCTACATTTCGCAGATGACTTGGAATGATCGCTGCATTTTGTAATTGCTGGTAAAAGATCCCTTTTTCAGATAAAGTGATCAATGAAACTTTATGCTGCAATTGTTTTTGAAGTTGCTCGTGTATATTTCTAAGCTGGTAAATATCGCTGGTTTCAAACATCAGGTTCAAACCTTCCTGGACTTCTTTCATGTTCGGTTTGAAAATATCAACATTCTTATAATTGAAAAAGTTCTTTCTTTTTGGATCAACGGCGGTTATAACACCCGAAGCTCTGCATAAAGCAATAGCCTCTTCAATTACTTTTTCTGTCAACACTCCTTTATTATAATCTTCGAATATCAAAATATTAGGATCTTCATGTTCAATGAAATTGGAGATCTGTTTCAATAACGCTGATTCCTCTTCCTTGTTGAGATCATCAGTTATCTCGGCATCGAATCTCAGCATTTGCTGATTACGGCTGATGATCCTTGTTTTATTTGTAGTTTTCCGCTTAATGCTTTTTATCAATCCAGTTGTATCGATCAGGCTTTCCTTCAATAACTGTTCTAGTTGGGAAGCTTCATCATCATCACCGGAGACACCGAGCATAAAAACTTTTGCGCCAAGGCTGCTGCAGTTAATGGCAACATTACCCGCCCCTCCTATACGCTGTTCTTTATGATGCAACGAAACGATCGGCACTGGGGCCTCCGGCGAGATCCTGTCCACCTTCCCCCAGATATAAGTATCTAGCATCACATCACCGATCACTCCAATTTTCAGGGAATTAAAATCATTGAATAATTCTTCGCACTCTGTCATTTCATTAGGTGTTTATTAAATATCCGGCTTTATTTTCTGCCAGCATAAAATTACGGGTTAAACCAACATTATTTTCCCGCCAGAACCAGCAAATAATTATTTATACATTTGTTACAAAGCTTAACGATATTATGGCTGCTGCATCAATTCCTGAAAAGATCTATTCACGGGCTGGTATCATTGAAAAAACAAACCAATGGAAAGAGGAAGGCAGGAAAATTGTTTTTACCAATGGCGTTTTTGATCTGCTTCACAAGGGACATATCTTTTCGCTTACACAAGCTGCCAAAGAAGGAGATATTTTAGTTATAGGATTAAACTCCGACAACTCAGTAAAAAGATTGAAAGGAGATAGCCGCCCGATCAATGACCAGGATGCAAGAGCTTTATTGCTTGCTGCTTTGTCTATGGTTGATGCAGTTGTGATCTTTGAAGAAGATACACCGCTGAAACTCATTATTTCTATTTTACCCGGTGTATTAGTAAAAGGCGGCGATTATACAGTTGATGAAATTGCCGGAGCAAAAGAAGTAATTGCCAATGGTGGCAAAGTAGTCATCAACCCGATCCTTAATGGATTTTCAACCACGGGAATTATCAATGCTATCTCAAAATAAATTTAACTTTCTACAGTTTTCTTTCTTGTTGCTACTGCAATATAATAAAGAGGAATTCCCGCTAATGCAATAATTAATCCAGGCCAGGTAAACTGAGGTTTATAAACTATTAACAGAGCACAAAACGCAACACCCATAATAATATAGAGTGCAGGCAATACAGGATATCCAAAAGACTTGTATGGCCTTTCTGCATCTGGTCGTTTTTTTCTAAGAATAAAAATTCCAAGGATCGTCATTACATAAAAGATCACGACGACAAAAGAGATCATATCCAGCAATTGACCATATTTACCACTTACACTCCATGCACAGGCAATAAGACATTGGAACCATAAGGCCCATTGTGGCACTGCAAATTTGTTAAGATTACTTGCAGGTTTAAAGAATAACCCATCTTTTGCCATTGTATAATACACCCTTGCTCCTGCCAGTATCAATCCATTATTACACCCAAATGTTGAGATCATGATCAACAATGCGATCACAACAGTTCCAAGATTACCAAAGATGACTTGTGATGCAGCTACTGCTACCCTGTCTTTTTCGGCGGATGCAATTTCATTTAATGGTAATACGGCCGTATACATCACATTCGTCGTTACGTAAATAATTGTAACGATCAATGTGCCAAAGAAAAGTGCCAATCCAATGTTGCGTTTTGGGTTTTTTATTTCGCCCGCAATAAAAGTTACGTTATTCCATGCATCACTGCTAAAGATGGAGCCCACCATAGCCGCAGCAATAGCGCCAAGAATGGCAGTTCCGATCAACGGAGTAAAAGTTGCCTGCCCATCAGTTACAGAAAGATTTCTTATTTGCCATGCATCTGTCCAGTTAGCATCCCATACATCTCCTTTCATCATGATCAAACCAAAAATGATAAGGCCGAATAAGCTCAGCAGTTTGGTTACAGTAAATGTCGTTTGAATTAGTTTGCCGCCTTTTACTCCCAACGTATTTATGAAAGTGAGAAAGACGATCAATCCAATTGACACCAACTGCGCCGGGGAAATTTTAAGACCACCAATCGTAAATGCAACAAGGTCTTCGCTTACTTGCGGTACCATGTATGCAAGAAACTTTGAAAAGGCAACTCCAACGGCTGCAATGGTGGCAGTTTGTATCACTGCAAAAAAACTCCAACCATACAAAAACCCGGCTAAAGGATTATATGCTTCTTTTAAATAAACATACTGACCACCTGCTTTTGGGAACATGCCACTCAGCTCACCATAACTTACCGCAGCGGTGATAGTCATAAAACCTGTGAGGAGCCATACAACGATCAGCCAGCCTGCCGATCCTACATTGCGGGTAATATCTGCGCTTACAATAAAAATACCTGAACCGATCATAGAACCGGCAACGATCATTGTTGCATCTAAAAGACCGAATGATTTTTTGAAGGCGGGTTGTTGTTCTGTCATAGCGTTGGTTTGGTTTTCAAGATAAGTATTTCAGTTTATAGAAAGAAAAACTCCTTTCGTAAGGGAAAGGAGCTCTTTAATTAGGTAATCATTCAACCTGGCTTATTTCTTTTTACTATAAAATGCGTTCAGCCCCTTCAATAAATCAGAAGTAACATTGTAAGCCGTATCGGTGTAATAAAACAATCCCGGTTCACGTGCAATTATGTAAGAAAATCTTCTGTCCTTATTGAATTCTTTGCAATAATTTTTTATCAGGGTAACGATTTCCTGCTGCTTATTCATAAAAAAAGTCTGGTAGGTTTGATTAAGTTCAGCTGTCCTGTTCTTTATCTCAGAATCCATTTGTGCTAATTGATTACCGAGTGAATCTTTTTGTCGTGGAGATAAGTTGGCACTCTGCGCCTGTAATTTTTGGTAATAAGACTGAAAGCTCATTTTCATCTGGTTGATGGTATCGTTAATACCAGCTTCTCTTTTTACAACTTCCGCCTGTACTTTTTTCCATAAAATGAAATTGGCTTCTATAGAATCCATATCAAAATAAGCAACTGGTGTATGTTCCCATTGAGCTACAGTATCAATACCAGTTCGGGTAGTTATAACAGAAGTCACTTTATCCTTCCTGGTAAAAAAAAGAAAAAACAAAATTGCTACACCGATCAATAAGACAATGTTGAGAGCTAGTAAACCTTTATTCATGCAAGTTTTTTGGCAAGTTAATCAAAGCCTTCAGCGCAAATATACTCATTCGGGTCACTTTATGAAACAGTTAACAGCAATCTGCAATTGGCAACGGGCAATAAGCAAAAAATACAAAAATCAATAAAAAAGGAGCAGAATTTATTACTGCTCCTTAATAATTTGCCTATTGCATATTGTCTATTGCAACTTGATTACTCTTCTTCATCAAAAGTCATCGCTTCCCTTGTAGTTTGCAGCAATTCATATTCTTCTTTGCTACCAACGATCATGTTCTCAAATTCACGCAAACCTGTACCAGCAGGGATCGGATGACCAGTGATAACATTCTCTTTCAATCCGAGCATATCATCAGTTTTACCATGAATAGCTGCTGATGAAAGAACTTTAGTTGTTTCCTGGAATGATGCTGCAGATATCCAGCTTTGTACGCCAAGAGACGCCTTCGTGATACCAAGCAATGTTGGAGCCGATGTAGCAGGACTTGCATCACGGAATTCAACAAGCTTTTTATCATTTCTACGAAGAATTGAATTTTCTTCTCTTACTTCTCTTAAGCTTACGATCTGGCCTGCACGAAGCTTGGCTGACTCACCTATTTCAGTCACGATCTTCTTATCAAATACCCAATCGTTCTCTTCAAGGAATTCAAATTTGTCTACAAGATCTTCTTCAAGGAATTTAGTATCACCCGGGTCAACGATGCTTACTTTACGCATCATCTGGCGAACGATAACTTCAATATGCTTGTCATTTATTCTTACACCTTGTAAACGATATACTTCCTGGATCTCATTTACAACGTACTGTTGTACTGCAAATGGACCTTGAATTGAAAGAATATCCTGTGGTGAGGTCTGACCATCTGATAATGATGAACCTGCTTTTACAAAGTCACCATCTTGTGCAAGGATCTGTCTTGTCAATGGTACAAGATATTTTTTCTGTACACCGTCTTTTGCTTCAATGATGATCTCACGGTTACCACGTTTGATAGCTCCCATAGAAACCACACCATCAATTTCAGAAACGATAGCAGGGTTACCCGGATTTCTTGCTTCAAACAATTCAGTAACTCTTGGAAGACCACCGGTGATATCACGAAGTTTACCAAGAACCCTTGGGATCTTCACAATTACCTGCCCGGCTTTTACTTCATCGCCTTCTTCGATCACGATATGGCTACCTGTAGGTAAGTTGTATGATTTGTGTTCTTTTCCTTCAACAACTAACTGAGGGATCTTTGTTTTATCTCTTGTTTCAATTACCACTTTCTCGCGGTGACCAGTTTGCTCATCTGATTCTTCACGGTAAGTAACACCTTCGATAACATTATCGAATTTGATAGTACCGTTGATCTCTGCCATGATAACGTTATTGAACGGATCCCATGTACAGATTATATCTCCTTTGCTTACTTTCTGACCATCTTTTACATTCAATGTAGCACCGTAAGGAATGTTATTGGTAATTAATAGACGATCATTCTTTACATCCATAATTCTCAACTCCCCTGTACGACCGATTACTACCTGGTTCTTTCCTCCTTCGTTGTTTTCGATCATAACAGTTCTTAAACCGTCAAACTGAACAACGCCTTCGAATTTCGCAAGTAATGTAGATTCTACAGCTGCAGAACCTGCAACACCACCCACGTGGAATGTACGAAGTGTAAGCTGTGTACCCGGCTCACCGATTGATTGCGCAGCAATGATACCAACAGCATCACCTTTCTGTGCAAGATTACCTGTAGCAAGATTCTTACAATAACATTTTACGCAACATCCGCGCCTGCTTTCGCAGGTAAGTACTGAACGTATTTCAACTGATTCTATACCACTTTCCTCAATACGTTTTGCTATTTCAGTAGTTACTTCTTCACCTGCATGAATAATGAGCTCATCATTTTGCGGATCATAAACATCATGCAATGATGTACGTCCTTCAATACGATCGCTCAATGGTTCAATAACATCCTCATTATCTTTTAATGCGCTGATAGCAATACCACGCAGCGTGCCGCAATCTTCTTCAGTTATTACAACATCCTGTGCCACGTCAACCAAACGACGTGTTAAGTAACCAGCATCGGCTGTTTTCAAAGCCGTATCGGCAAGACCTTTACGGGCACCGTGTGTAGAGATAAAGTAATCCAATACGTTCAATCCGCCTTTGAAGTTGGAAAGAATTGGATTCTCAATGATCTCACTTCCTGTTGAGCCTGATTTTCTTGGCTTAGCCATCAAACCTCTCATACCAGCAAGCTGTTTTACCTGTTGTTTACTACCACGGGCACCTGAATCAAGCATCATATAAACAGAGTTGAAGCCCTGCTTATCGGCACTCATTTCACGGATCAATGTTTCAGTGATACGGGTATCTACACGGCTCCAGATGTCAACGATCTGGTTGTAACGTTCGTTGTTTGTGATCAGACCCATGTTGTAGCTATCCCACACTTCATCTACTTCACCTTTAGCCTGGTCAAGCAATTCTTCTTTTGCTGCAGGAATCACAAGGTCAAGAATATTAAATGACAATCCACCCTGGAATGCCGTACGGAATCCAAGTAGTTTAATGTCATCAAGGAATTTAACTGTCTTTGGAATATTCGTGATCTTTAAGATATCACCAATGATCTCACGAAGATTCTTTTTTGTCAGCAATGCATTTACATAACCAACTTCAACCGGTACATGCTGGTTAAATATCACACGTCCAACAGTTGTTTCAATCATTTTAGTTGTGATCTCACCATTTTCTCTTACCGGAACTTTTACTTTTATCCATGCATGCATGTCAACGATCTTCTCGTTATAAGCGATCACAACTTCACTCGAATTGTAAAACTTCATGCCTTCACCACGAACTTTTTCAGCCTCTATGGTCTTCTTTCCTTTAGTAAGATAATACAGACCCAACACCATGTCCTGTGAAGGAAGTGTGATAGGAGTACCGTTCTGCGGGTTCAGGATGTTATGTGATGCAAGCATCAGCAATTGCGCTTCCAAAACTGCAGCGTGACTAAGCGGAACGTGAACAGCCATCTGGTCACCATCAAAGTCAGCGTTGAACGCTGTACACACTAATGGGTGAAGCTGTATCGCTTTACCTTCGATCAATTTTGGCTGGAAAGCCTGGATCGACAAACGGTGAAGTGTTGGGGCACGGTTAAGCATTATCGGGTGACCTCTCAAAATATTTTCAAGGATATCCCAAACAACTGCTTCTTTTTTATCAACTAATTTTCTTGCACTCTTTACTGTTTTTACAATACCTCTTTCGATCAGCTTGCGAATGATAAATGGCTTGAACAATTCAGCTGCCATATCTTTTGGCAAACCGCACTCATGCAATTTCAATTCAGGACCTACAACGATTACAGAACGACCTGAGTAGTCAACACGTTTACCCAACAAGTTCTGACGGAAACGTCCTTGCTTACCTTTCAACACATCACTCAATGATTTCAATGCACGGCCACCTTCAGCCTTCACTGCATTTGATTTTCTTGAGTTATCAAACAATGAATCGATCGCTTCCTGCAACATCCTTTTTTCATTACGAAGGATAACTTCAGGAGCTTTGATCTCTAACAATCTTTTCAAACGGTTATTACGGATAATAACACGGCGATATAAGTCATTCAGATCTGAAGATGCAAAACGACCGCCATCCAATGGAACAAGCGGACGAAGTTCCGGTGGAATAACCGGGATGTATTGCATCACCATCCACTCAGGACGATTTACAATTCTTGTATTAGCATCACGGAAAGCTTCTACAACGCTCAAACGCTTTAATGCATCTGCCTTACGTTGTTGTGAAGTTTCAGTAGCAGCTGCATTACGAAGATCAAATGATAACTGATCCAGGTCGATACGTTGTAACATATCATGAACTGCTTCAGCACCCATCTTCGCGATGAATTTATTTGGATCATCATCTGCCAGGTATTGGTTTTCTTTTGGCAATGCCTCAAGAATATCCAGGTATTCTTCTTCGGTGATCAGGTCACCATAATTAAGACCTTTTTCAGCACGAATACCGGCCTGTATCACCACGAATCTTTCGTAGTAAACGATGCTCTCTAATTTCTTAGAGCTTACACCAAGCAGGTAACCGATCTTATTTGGCAAAGATTTAAAATACCAAATATGAACAACAGGCACCACCAGTTTGATGTGACCCATACGTTCACGACGAACTTTTTTCTCCGTTACTTCAACACCGCAACGATCACAAACGATGCCTTTGTAGCGAATACGTTTGTATTTGCCGCAAGCACATTCATAATCCTTTACTGGTCCAAA
>Ga0207686_10001622_pt1 | contig 12602 bp, 11 predicted proteins | sample KBSM24metaG_FD_184396 | JGI IMG/M metagenome (GOLD analysis project Ga0207686, IMG submission 184396) | Miscanthus rhizosphere microbial communities from Kellogg Biological Station, Michigan, USA - KBS M2-4 metaG (SPAdes) (version 2) | ecosystem: Host-associated > Plants > Roots > Rhizosphere >...
GCGGCGGGATGCCCGGTTTTCTGCGTGCCTTACGGGTACAACGAGGGAAGGCCCGTGCAAAGCCTCGACTGCGATGGTATAGTTTCCTCGCTGGATGAACTCCCGGAACGGTTACGACTAGGTTGAACGATGGGCTTCGACGTTCACAACTGCAAAAGCGGCCGATGGTCATCGCCGCGCGGCAACGATAGGCGCTGGCGGCGCCCATCGTAGTCCGCCCCGGCGTCGCGCTCTGACCGCGACGCCTTCGCAGTGTCGCTGCAGTTGTAGAAAAACCGTTGGAGCATCATGACCGAAGCCGAATTCCGCGCGCTCGCGGCGCAGGGATATAACCGCATTCCGCTCGTGCTCGAGTCGTTCGCCGACCTCGACACGCCGCTCTCCCTCTACATCAAGCTCGCCAACCAGCGCTTTACTTATTTGCTGGAATCGGTCGTCGGCGGCGAGCGCTTCGGGCGTTACTCTTTCATCGGCCTGCCGGCGAAAGTCCGGATCCGAAGCCGCGGACACTCGATCGAGGTCGAGGATCGAGGCGGCATCGTCGAGCGCCACGAGGGCGATCCGCTGGCGTTCGTCGGCGAGTTCCTCCGTCGCTATCGCGCCGCGCCGCGGCCCGGGCTGCCGCGCTTTTGCGGCGGCGTCGCCGGCTACTTCGGTTACGACACCGTCCGCCACATCGAGCACCGGCTCGCCGATTCCGCCCCCGCCGCTTCTGCTGCGCTGGCCGACGTGCCCGACATCCTGCTGCTTCTGACCGAGGAGCTCGCGGTCGTCGACAACCTCTCGGGCAAGATCTCGCTGATCGTTTATGCCGATCCGGCGGAGCCGAATGCCTACTGGGAGGCGCGCGATCGGCTGCAGGCGCTGCGGCGCAAGCTCCGCGACCCGGTGTCTATCCCTTATCAGACGGCGACCGAGGTCAGCGTCGCCGAGAGCGAATTCGGGGCCGATGCCTATCAGGCCGCCGTGGCCCGCTCGCGCGAGTACATCGCCGCGGGCGACGTGATGCAAGTCGTGATATCGCAGCGGATGCGGCGGGAGTTTTCCGCGCCGCCGCTCTCATTGTACCGAGCGCTGCGCTCGCTCAATCCGTCGCCGTACATGTTCTATTACGATTTCGGCGACTTCCACGTCGTCGGCGCCTCCCCCGAGATTCTGGTGCGCAAGGAGGGCACCGGCATCACGCTTCGGCCGATTGCGGGCACGCGGCCGCGCGGCGCGACGCGCGAGGCCGACGAGGTGCTCGCAACCGAGCTGCTCGCCGACCCGAAGGAGATCGCCGAGCACGTGATGCTGCTCGATCTGGGACGCAACGACGTCGGCCGCGTTGCGCAAACCGGGACCGTGCAGGTCACCGACCGGATGGTGATCGAGCGCTATTCGCACGTGATGCACATCGTGTCGAACGTCGAGGGGATATTGAAGCCTGGACTGACCAGCATCGACGTTCTGCGCGCGGCATTTCCCGCCGGAACGGTCAGCGGCGCACCAAAGGTACGCGCGATGGAAATCATCGATGAGCTGGAGCCGACGCGCCGCGGCATTTATTCGGGCGCGGTCGGGTACATCAGTTTCCAGGACGACATGGATACGGCGATCGCGCTGCGCACGGCGGTGATCAAGAACGGCATGCTCTACGCGCAGGCCGGCGGCGGCATCGTCCACGATTCCTCGCCGGAAGGCGAGTGGCAGGAGACGCTCAACAAGCTGCGCGCGCTGCTGCGCGCCGCGGACATGGTGCAGCTTGGCCTGGATGCGGAGGGCTAGAACGATGCTGCTGATGATCGACAACTACGACAGCTTCACCTATAACCTGGTCCAGTATTTGGGCGAGCTCGGCGCGGACGTGCACGTCCAGCGGAATGACGCGATTACGCTGGAACAGATAGCTGCATGGCAGCCGGAAAAAATCGTCATTTCGCCTGGGCCGTGCACCCCGGACCAGGCCGGGATCTCAGTGGCGCTGATCGAGCGCTTCGCCGGCAAGATACCGATACTGGGCGTCTGCCTGGGCCACCAGGCAATCGGACAGGCGTTCGGTGGACGCATCGTGCGGGCACAGCGGGTGATGCATGGAAAAGTCTCAACCATAACGCACGACGGGGGCGGAGTCTTCGCCGGCCTCGAGAGTCCGCTGACCGCTACCCGCTATCATTCGCTGGCTATCGAGCGCGAGTCGATGCCGGCCTGCCTGGAGGTCACCGCGACCAGCGAAGACGGCGAGATCATGGGCGTGCGCCATCGCGAGCTTGCCGTCGAAGGTGTCCAGTTTCATCCTGAAGCGATCCTGACCGAGCACGGTCATGCGCTTCTGGCGAATTTTCTCGCTGCGCGTTAGAACAAACCAGACGGAGCCATCGATGTCCATCGACTTGCAGCAGGCGTTGCAGCGCACGATAGAGCACCGCGAGATCTTTCACGACGAGATGCTTGCGCTGATGCGCAAAATCATGAGCGGCGAGGCTTCGCCGGTGATGGTCGCCGCGCTGACGGTGGGCTTGCGCGTAAAAAAGGAAACGATCGGCGAGATCGCCGCGGCGGCGCAGGTGATGCGCGAGTTCTCGACCAGGGTCGAGGTTGCCGACCACCAGCGGCTGGTCGACATCGTCGGCACCGGCGGCGATGCCTCGCATACGTTCAACATATCCACCGCGTCGATGTTCGTCGCCGCTGCAGCGGGCGCGCGAGTGGCCAAGCACGGCGGCCGCTCGGTGTCGTCGCGATCAGGAAGCGCCGACGTTCTCGAGGCGCTCGGCGCCAACATCATGCTGAAGCCGGAGCAGGTCGCCGCCTGCATCGGCGAGACCGGCATCGGGTTCATGTTCGCGCCCAACCACCACAGCGCGATGAAGCATGCAGCCCCGGTGCGCAAGGAGCTGGGCATCCGCACGATATTCAATATACTGGGTCCGCTGACCAATCCGGCCGGCGCGCCGAATCAGCTGCTCGGCGTGTTCCATCCCGACCTGGTCGGCATCCAGGTCCGCGTGCTGCAGCGCCTCGGGAGCAAGCATGTTCTGGTTGTCTACGGCAAGGACGGCATGGACGAGGTTTCGCTCGGTGCCGCGACGATGGTCGGCGAGCTCAAGGACGGCGAAGTGCGCGAATACGAGATTCATCCCGAGGATTTCGGCTTGAAGATGATTTCCAACCGCGGCCTCAAGGTCGAGGATGCGCTCGAATCGAAGACGATGCTGCTGGAGGCGCTGGATAACATCGAGGGCACGCCGCGCGAAATCGTCGTGCTCAATGCGGGTGTCGCGCTGTATGCGGCGAATGCCGCCGCGACGATTCCCGAGGGGATCGAGCGGGCGCGCGCCGCCGTCGTCTCGGGTGCAGCCAGGCGAAAACTCGATCAGTTCGTCGCAGCAACCCAAAAGCTCGGCGCGGGCGCCAAATGAAGCCGCCGCAGCATCGCGACCGCGACATCCTGACGAGGATCATCACGACCAAGGCCGAGGAAGTCATCGGGGCCGAGCTCGCGCGGCCGTTCGCCGAGGTCGAGGCCGCCGCGCGCGCCGCCCCCGCGCCGCGGGGATTCGAACGCGCGATCCGGCAGCGGATCGCGGCGGGCGCGCCGGCGGTCATCGCGGAAATAAAGCGGGCGAGCCCGAGCCGCGGCATCTTGCGCGACCCGTTCGATCCCTCCGCCATCGCCGCATCGTACGAGCGGGCCGGGGCGACCTGCCTCTCGGTTCTGACTGACCGGCCTTTTTTCCAGGGCGCTCCTGAATATCTGGTCGACGCGCGCAAGGCATGCGCATTGCCGGCGCTGCGCAAGGAATTCATCATCGACGAATATCAGGTCGCGGAGTCGCGCGCCCTAGGCGCCGATGCGATCCTCCTGATCGTCGCCGCGCTGGAAGACGCACGTCTTGCGACGCTCGAGGCATGCGCGCTCGACTACGGCATGGACGTGCTGGTCGAGGTGCACGACCGGGCCGAGCTGGACCGCGCCCTCAGGCTCAAGACTTCGCTGGTCGGCATCAACAACCGCAACCTGCGCAGCTTCGCCGTGTCGCTGCGGACCACGATCGATCTCCTGCCCAGCGTTCCCATTGGCAAGCTGGTCGTGACCGAAAGCGGCATTCTGACGCAGGGCGACGTTGCGTCGTTGCGTCGCCATGGGGTGGGCGCCTTCCTGGTCGGCGAGGCCTTCATGCGGTCACCCGACCCCGGTGACGCGCTGCAAGCCCTGTTCGGCTGAATAGACCGCACCCGCAGCGCCAACCGCGGGCGGTGCCGCGATCGCTGCCGGACGCAGTCTGTTTGCTATGATGGCGGGCCGGAAGCCGCATGCAACGCCGCGTCAAGCGCGAGGTCTGCCGGTGCCAGGGGGAGCATTGTCGGCAATCGTCGTCGAGAACGTCAGCAAGCATTGGACGACCGCAGCCGGAATGGTGCGGGCGGTCGAGGGACTTTCTTTTTCGCTCGACGCCGGCACGCTCAACGTTCTGCTCGGGCCGTCCGGCTGCGGCAAGTCGACGACCTTGCGCCTGATCGCCGGCCTCGATCAGGCCGACAACGGCCGGATTTCGATCGACGGGCGCGACGTCACTCGCCTCCCGCCGGCCCAGCGCAGCATTTCGATGGTGTTCCAGAGCTACGCGCTGTTCCCACACTTGAGCGTCGCCGAAAACATCGTGTTCGGCCTGCGCGTGCGTCGCATCGGCCCCGTGGAGCGCGAGCGGCGCCTGCAGCGGGTCGCGGGACTCCTCGGCCTGACTACGCTGCTCGATCGTCGGCCATCGCAGCTCTCGGGCGGCCAGCAGCAGCGGGTGGCGCTGGGCCGCGCCTTCATCGCCCAGACACCGGTCTGCCTGATGGACGAGCCGCTGTCCAATCTCGATGCGCAGCTGCGGCAGGAGATGCGGCAGGAGATACGCAACCTGCAGCGCACGCTGGGCATCACTATGGTTTATGTGACGCACGACCAGGTCGAGGCGATGACCATGGCGGATCGGATCATCCTGCTTTCCGGCGGCCGCATCGAGCAGAACGGTACGCCGGCGGATCTTTATGAAAGCCCGGAGAACGCCTTTGTCGCGCGCTTCATCGGAACCCCGCCGATGAATCTGCTGCGGCTCGAACACGGCGCGGCCGGCGCGGTCATCGCCGGCACGACCGGTCCGCCGGTGGCGACGGACGACCTGGCCGGCGCGACCTTGGGCGTCCGCCCGGAGCACGTCGTTCTGGGGCGCGAAGACGGCGTCGCCGGAGTGGTCGACTCGGTCGAGTACCTGGGCGCCGATTCGCTGCTCGCATGCCACGTCGGCGACCAGCCTCTGACCGTGCGGGTCGCCGGGCGCACCGGTCTGCAGCACGGCGACAAAGTGCGGCTCGGCTGGGCGAGCGCCGCCGCGCATTTTTTCGACGGTGCGACGCAGATGCGGCGCGAGGTCGAGTGGAATCATCAACCCGCAACCATGGTCGCTTAGGCCCTGGCGTCCAACGCAGTCAAGAGGAGGAGATTCGATGAGGTACGTCACCATTTCGCGCTGGATCACGGCGCTCGCCGCCGCCGCGCTGTCGAGCCTGGCCGTCGCGCAGGCGCCGGTCGACATTTCGTTCTACTACCCGGTTGCAGTCGGCGGGCCGATCACCAAGATCATCGACAAGTTCGCCATCGATTTCGAGAAAGAAAATCCGGGGATAAAGGTCCATCCGATCTATTCGGGCACCTACCAGGATTCGATCACCAAGGCGCTCACCGCCGTCAAGAGCAACGACGCGCCGGCGATGTCGGTCTTGCTTTCAACCGATATGTACACGCTGATCGACGAGGATGCGATCGTGCCGTGGGACCCGCTGATCAGGACGGCGGAGGACCGGGCGTGGCTGCAGGGCTTTTACCCGGCGTTCATGGAAAACAGCCAGACCGGCGGCAAGACCTGGGGCATTCCGTTCCAGCGCTCGACGATCGTGCTCTACTACAACAAGGAGATGTTCAAGGAGGCCGGACTCGACCCGAACCATGCACCCGAGACGTGGAAGGAAATGGCCGAGTACGCACAGAAGCTGACCAAGCGCGATGCGTCGGGGAAGGTCATGCAGTGGGGCGTGCAGATTCCTGCGTCGGGGTTTCCCTACTGGCTGTTCCAGGGGCTCACCACCGAAAACGGCGTGCAGCTGATGAACGCCGCCGGAACCGAGACTTACTACGACAAGCCGGCCGTCATCGAAGCGGTTCAATACTGGGTCGATCTTACCTCCAAGTACAAGGCGCACCCGGAAGGCATCGTCGAATGGGGAACGACGCCGAAGGACTTTTTCGAGCGCAAGGTCGCGATGATGTGGACGACGACCGGCAACCTGACCAACGTGCGCAGCAACGCCAAGTTCGACTTCGGCGTCGCGATGCTGCCGGCGAACAAGCGGCGCGGCAGCCCGACCGGCGGCGGCAATTTCTACCTGTTCAAGCAGGCCAAGCCGGAACAGCAGGCGGCCGCATTCAAGTTCGTCAAGTGGATCACGTCGCCGGCGCGCGCAGCACAGTGGGGCATCGACACCGGGTACGTCGCCGTTCGGCCGGACGCATGGGAAACGCCGGAGATGAAAAAGTACGTGTCGGAGTTTCCGCCCGCCGCGGTCGCGCGCGACCAGCTGCAATTCGCGGTGGCGGAGTTGTCGACCCATGACAATCAGCGCGTCACCAAGGCGCTGAACGACGGTCTGCAGGCAGCGCTCACCGGCAGCAAGTCACCGGAGCAGGCGATGAAGGATGCGCAGCGCGAAGCCGACCGGCTGTTGAAGAGCTATCGCAAGTAACCGGCTCGCACCGGCGTCGACGATGAGGGCGCCATCGTTCGGCATTGAGCGCGCTCCTCGACGACGCGAAGAGGCGGCGACTCGATGACCCGCACCGCGAACTGGCTCTACGGCTGGTTGCTGCTGCTTCCCGCGGCGGCGATGCTGGCGCTGTTCACGCATTACCCGGCGGTCACGACGCTGTGGCACAGCTTCGAATCGACGCCGAAGGCCGCGCGGCCGGCCGTCTTTGTCGGCGTCGAGAATTACCGGCAGCTCACCGACGACCCGATCTTCTGGAAGTCGCTGAGCAACAACCTGTGGTACGCGGCGGGAACGATTCCGCTTTCGATCGGGCTCGCCTTGCTGATGGCCGTCTGGGTCAACGGCAAGCTCGCCGGACGCGGCTTTCTGCGGCTCGCCTACTTCACGCCGACGGTGCTGCCGATGATCGCAGTGGCCAACATCTGGCTGTTCTTCTACACGCCGGAGTATGGGCTGCTCGAGCAGTTCCGCGGCGCATTCGGCCTTCCGGCGCAAAACTGGCTGGGCAGCAGGAACTCTGCGCTCGGGTGCCTGATGATCGTCGCGGTCTGGAAGGAGGCTGGCTTTTTCATGATCTTCTACCTGGCGGCGTTGCAGCAGATGTCGCCGAATCTGGCCGAAGCGGCAGCGATCGAAGGCGCATCGCGCTGGTACTTCTTTCGCCGGGTGACGCTGCCTCTGCTGATGCCGACGACGCTGTTCGTCCTGGTCAATGCAGTCATCAACGCCTTTCGCCTGGTCGATCACGTCGTGGTGATGACCCGCGGCGGACCGGACAACGCGACCGAATTGCTGCTCTACTACATCTACGAAATCGGCTTTCGCTTCCAGGATTCGGCCTATGCCGCAGCACTGACGATCGTGCTGCTGGCATTGCTGGGGTTGGCGGCACTCGCGCAGTTCTGGTTTCTCGAGCGCAAGGTCCATTACCAATGACCGCGCGGGCCGAAGGCAGCCCGAAGGACCGTTCGCGCGCGAAGCGGCAGGAGGCCGACACGCGACCCGTAAGGAAGGGAAAAGCCTTTGAGGAGGCCGTCCAATGAGCTCCGTTGCATATCAAACGCGAGGATTCAGCCGCGGCGCGGAAACCGTGGCCGCGTGGATGCTCGGGCTGCTCTGGGTGCTGCCGCTCGCCTATGCGTTCTGGACCGCGTTCCATCCGGGTGAGTTCTCGACGCATTTCGTTCCGACGGCGCCGCTGACCGTGGAGAATTTCGTCAAGGCCTGGCATGCGGCGCCTTTCGCTCGCTATTTCCTGAACACGATCCTGCTGTGCACGATGGTGCTCGCCGCGCAGCTGGTTCTATGCACGCTGGCCGCGTACGCATTCGCGCGCTTCGAGTTTCCCGGCCGCAATGTCCTGTTCGCCCTGGTGCTGGTGCAGCTGATGGTGATGCCCGATGTCCTGATAGTCGAGAACTACCGGACGATGAACGCGCTGGGACTGCGCGACACCATCGTGGCGATCGGCCTGCCGTACATGGCGAGCGCATTCGGCATTTTTCTCCTGCGGCAGACGTTCAAGACGGTGCCCAAGGAGCTCGACGAGGCGGCGCGTGTCGAAGGCTGCAACCCGCTGCAGATCCTGTGGAAGGTGTATGTGCCGCTGGCGCGCCCGGTGTACATTGCCTACGCCCTGGTCAGCGTAAGTTATCACTGGAACAATTTCCTCTGGCCGCTGATCATTACCAACTCGGTGGAGTCTCGTCCGCTGACCGTCGGGCTGCAAGTGTTCTCGTCGACCGATCAGGGCATCGACTGGTCGATCATTACCGCAGCCACGCTGCTGACCACCGCGCCGCTTTTGATCGGCTTCCTTCTCTTCCAGAGGCAATTCGTGCAATCGTTCATGCGCGCGGGAATCAAATGACGCCCACAGCTTGCCACTGGCTTAGCGCGGCCCATTCAGCCACGCCAGCAATCGTCACTTGAATTTTGCGACGCGAAGATTGCGAACTTGGAACGAGCAGCGGGCCGCAGGGAGCGCCAGGCCGCCATGATAAGTGTTGAGCCAGATACGGCCGATCCTGAGCTGCGATTTCACGTTGTAAGGCACACCGTCCACGACGTTATTAGGTGCGTGCATGATGAGGGGATCGTCAGTGGTCCGGAGATAGAAGCCCCGCCAACGATGGGCTAAAACGCCATCGAGATATGCATCGAACTCCGCATCCTTCAGATAGTTGGTGCCAACGCAGGTGTTGCATTTGAGCCGCATCGTGTAGCGGTGCCACTCCCCGACCTTCGGCGTAAATCCCGCACTGTTCCACAAATGGGGGTCGCCGTAGAAGTCGGATTGCCCCGGCCAGTAGACGTACTGCATAGGTGCGAAGTGACCGTACAGCGGATGGCCCGGGCGGGGCGACATGAACATGTCGAACCTGGTTGACCACCCGTCGTTGCCGTGCGACTTGGCGCCGCCGTTCCCCGCCAGCAACGTTCCAGCGCGGCCCACTTGCGTTTTCCAGATCGAAGAGAAGTGAGCGTCGTCGGGCTTGGTCGACGAGCTAGCGCCAGCGAAGAACTTGAAACCCTGAGTCAGTCCGGTAAGCATGTCGGGCAGGAAGCGGGCCTCGAACTCCCACGCGGCTTCGTCGACCTCCTCGCCGTTCGGGAATGGGATGGCCGCAGTCAACGCACTGTTCACTCGCGGATCGAAGGTAACCTGGAGCGCGCGGCCGACCGGCGTGTCGACAATGGCCTTTTGATTGTAAGCATCGAGGCCGATGCCATGCACCGGATCGCCGAAGATCATCGCCTTCAGGTAGCCAGGGATGTCCTTGAAGGATTCCGTCTCGAGGAACACACGCGGGTCACCCTTGAGCGACAGCGTGTCGGCCGGCCCGGCGATCGAAATTCCACCCCACGCGAATTGGTACACATTAATCGCGCCACCGGTCCAGACTTTGTTCAGCGACAATACCAGCGTCGCCTTCGTCCAACCCGCAGGCGGGGGTGGAAAACTAATATAGACGCCATTCACCGAACTCACCGTCCACGTCGGTTGCGGCCCCAGTTCATAAGCTGTCGATGGATTGCATTCCGAGTCGGCCGCACAATTCGCCGTCACCGGACCATTTGCCGTTTCATAGACGATAGTCGGGCCCGTTCCCGACTCCCGCGAATTGCAGACGACAACGGTTCCCGCAACGCCTCGGAGCACGATGCTTGAGGTCTTCTTGAGGACGGCCGTCACGTCGGCGGATGCGGTGCCGGTCGCTCCGCTCGCCGTCGTCACCTGCACGAAGGGCGTCGTGCCCTGCGGTACTCCCGCCGCGTCAATCCAATCACCGGTCTTGTTGTTCTTCCACGGCAACCAGTATTGGTAGAGGAATGACGACGAAATGCCGCCCGGTGGCGCTCCGCTGGTGTTTGTCGGGCCGTCATAGATCGCAATCGCATCGGGCGATCGCGGTACGGCCGGCGCGGGTGGTGCGGGCGGCGAGGTGGGCGGTACAACGGGCGCTGGCGCAGCGGCTTCGGCTGATCCGTCGCCTCCATCTCCGCCCGCGCCAACGGACGCCGCGACTGTACCCAAGCCCGCGATCAAAAACGTCCGGCGCGAAGTCATCGAATCGCCTCGCGCCGAAGCATCAGGAGGACTTGCAGAATCGTCACACGCATCGTGTCATAGCCGGTTAGTCGCCATCGCATATCTGAAAACAGCGTTTACGGATAGGATATCGGCGCCGCCAAGTGTCACGCATGATGGCCGCAGGAGCGAGTCCGCTCATCGTGTGCAGGTATCAAGACGTAGTGGCCTGATTAATTATAATTAAATCAACTGTTTGATCGGACCTATGGTAATCATTACCTGGAACGTACAGTGGTGCCGCGGGGTCGACCAGCGAGTCGATCCGGCGCGTATTGTGGCGCATGCCAAGGCGCTGGCGGACTTCGACGTCCTTTGCCTGCAGGAGATCGCCAGCAACTTTCCCGATCCCAGGCTCCCGGGCAGCCGTGGCGAGAACCAGTTCGCCGAGATCGCGCAGCAGCTGCCCGATTTCACGGCAGTACCTGGCGCCATCGTCGATGTACCGGGCGAGCCCGGACAGCGGCGCCACTTCGGCAACATGATCCTGTCGCGATTGCCGGTCGGGCAGGTGTTTCGACATTTGCTGCCGTTTCCAGTCGATCCGGGCCGGTGCGGCATGCCGCGAATCGCGCTCGAAGCCGTCGTGCGCGCGCCATTTGGCGGCGTGCGCATCATCACCACGCATCTGGAGTATTACGGAACGCTCAAACGAACCGCGCAAGTCGATGCGTTGCGCTCCATCTACGCGGAAGGGAGCGGACACGCCCGGTTGGGTGAAATCGTCGAAACGAGCGGCGGACCGTTTCACGATTACCCGCGCCCTGTCGCGACAATCATCACCGGCGACTTTAACCTGGAACCACAGGATCCGCTGCATGCGCGAATGATCGAGGACTTCGACGACGGCACGCCGCCGCTGTCCGATGCATGGGAGGCAGCGCATCCCGGCATCGCGCATCCGGCGACGTTCAAGATCTACGAAAAAAAGAGCCCCGACGAACCGGAGCAGCATTGCGATTTCATCTTCGTGTCCGCCGACCTGGTGCCGCGACTCAAGTCGATTCGCGTCGACCAGGAAACCCAGGCCTCCGATCATCAACCGGTGCTTGCCGAGTTCGACTAGAAGCGCGGCTTTGAACACGGCGATCACGTCCACCGGCGAGCGCAACAACGATCTCGATCGCGATGCCGGCCGGGCAATGCGAGGACGCGCCGCGCTGCAGCGCCTGGCCGGGTCGGAGAAACAGCTGCTGCTGTTCGTCGCGCACGCCTGGGGTGGGGGCATCCGCCAGCACATGAACGAGCTGGCCGGCCTGGTCGGGGGAGTGTGCGATGTGCTGCTGCTCGAGCCCGCCGGCGGCGACGCGGTACGGCTGTCGTGGTTGAAGGCCGGCGAAGACCTGGCCGCATACTTCAGACTGCCGGCCGACATGCAGACGCTGGTCGCACTGCTATCGAGGCTCGATCTGGCGCGCATCCATTTTCATCATGTCCACGGGTTGCCCCGCGCGGTCCTCGATCTGCCCGCTGCCGCAGGCGTGCCGTACGACTGCACGCTGCATGACTACCATGCTATCTGTCCGCAATACCATCTGGTCACCGCGGACGGCCGTTACTGCGGCGAGCCCGACGCGGAAGGATGCGCCGCCTGCATCGCGGTTCGGCCGGCGCAATGGCCGCTGGACATCGGTGCATGGCGGGACGCATTCGGTACGCTGTTGCGCGGCGCCGAGCGCGTGTTCGCGCCCTCGCACGACGTCGAGTGTCGCATTGCGCGCTACTTTCCGGGATTGTCGATAACGGTGCTGCCTCATGCCGAAGCGGCGCCCGCGACACCCGGCCGCGTCACCCGCGTCGTCACCTTGGGCAGGCTGTCGCCGGAAAAGGGATTGCACGTCGTCGTCGCCTGCGCCGAAGACGCGCGAGCGCGCGGCCTGCCGCTGTCGTTTCGCGTTCTGGGCGCTGTATCGGAGCCGGTGACCCAACGCCCCCAACTGCCGCTTTCGGTGCAGGGCGAGTACGGCGATGCCGATCTGGCAGGGTTGATCGCCGCCGAACGGCCGGATGTCATCTGGTTCCCGTCCCAAGTGCCGGAGACCTATTCGTACACGCTGTCGGCGGCGATCGTCGCCGAGGCGGCCATCGTCGCTTCGAAGCTGGGGGCACTGCCCGAACGCCTTGCCGGCCGCCCGCGCGTTTCCCTCGTTCCTTGGAACGCGACGCCGGGCGAGTGGAACGCTGCGCTGCTCGCTGCGGACACCGCGCGTACGCAGTC
>Ga0207686_10001626_pt1 | contig 12581 bp, 15 predicted proteins | sample KBSM24metaG_FD_184396 | JGI IMG/M metagenome (GOLD analysis project Ga0207686, IMG submission 184396) | Miscanthus rhizosphere microbial communities from Kellogg Biological Station, Michigan, USA - KBS M2-4 metaG (SPAdes) (version 2) | ecosystem: Host-associated > Plants > Roots > Rhizosphere >...
CAGCAGCCTTCATCCCCTGCAGAGCCCGCATCTCCCGCATGATCTGCTCATAGATGCGCTTCAGCGCCTCATCTGGAATGGGCCCGTGATTATGAACCGTCACGTTGCGAAACACGGACTCCTCGCGCCGCGGCTCCAGAATCTGCATCTCCAGCACCGACTTCGCCCGGCCAATATCGGCCGCCATTTTCGTGCGCTCATTCAGCAGGTCCACCAGCTTGCGATCCAGCGAATCGATCTTGGCGCGGCTCTCCTCTAGCAACCGCCGCGCATCTTCCGGGGTCATCGTTCCTTGGCTCATGCTCCCGCCTGCGCGAGCGAGCGCACAAAACCTTCCAGCCCGCTCAAGTCTTTCTCAATCTGCCGCACGATGGCGCTGCCCACCACCACACCATCCGCCATTTTCGCCACCGCCGCAGCCTGATCCGGCGTCGAAATGCCGAAGCCCACGGCCAGCGGAAGCTTGGTAACTTGTCTCATTTTTGCAATCAACGGCGCCACGGAATCCGAGATCGAAGCCCGCTCCCCCGTCACGCCGGTTCTCGAAACAAGATACACGAATCCAGTGGAGTACTCTGCTACCAGCTTCAGCCGCCGCTCGGTCGACGTCGGCGCCGCCAGAAATACTGTGTCGAGCCCCGCCGCCCGCAGAGGCGTTACATACGGCCCGGCCTCTTCCACACTGAGGTCGGTCAGCAGGCACCCATCGATCCCCGCAGCCTTCGCATCCCGAGCCAATTTCTCCAACCCGTAATGCATCACCGGATTCATGTACGTGAACAACAGCACGGGCACCTCAGACGCCGCCCGAATCTGGCGAGCCATCTCAAGCACCTTCAGCATCGTCGTCCCCGCCGCTAGTGCGCGTGCCGAAGCTCGCTGGATCACGGGACCATCGGCGACGGGATCGGAGAAGGGAACGCCCAGCTCGATCAAATCGACGCCCGCCCGCACCAGCGTCGCCACGATCTCTGGAGTCTTCTCTGGCGTCGGATCTCCCGCTGTGAGATACGCAATCAGTGCCGCCCGCTTCTCGCGGTGCGTGCGTTCAAATAGTTGTTGGATTCGTGTCGGCTGCATCAAGACTCGGTAGATTCTCGCGATAGATATCGGTGTCCTTGTCGCCGCGGCCCGACAGATTCACAATGTACAATTTCCCAGGCTCCGAAGGAGCGCAGCGGATCGCCTCGGCTACCGCATGTGCCGATTCCAGCGCCGGAATGATTCCCTCCGTGCGCGCCAGCCGTATTGCGCCTTCCAGAGCATCCGCATCGCTGCAATTCGTATACTCGGCCCGCTGACGGTCATGCAGCCAGGCGTGCTCCGGACCGATCAGCACATAATCCAGCCCCGCCGAAATCGAATGCGTCAGCGCCGCCTGTCCGTCGTCGTCCTGCAACATATAAGTGTGCGCGCCGTGCAACACCCCCGGCGAGCCGCCTGCAAAGCGAGCCGCGTGCTCTCCCAGCTTCAGGCTGCGACCGCCCGCCTCGACTCCCCGCAGCCGCACGTTCTCATCCCCGATGAAGGCGTGAAAAATCCCGATGGCGTTCGAGCCCCCGCCGACGCAAGCAAAAATCGAATCCGGCAAGCGCCCCTCGCGCTCCAAAATATCCTTGCGAGCCTCCACCCCAATCGTGCGATGGAAATCGCGCACCATCACCGGGTAAGGATGAGCCCCCAGCGCCGACCCCAGCAGATAATGCGTCGAGTGAACGTTCGTCACCCAATCTCGCATAGCTTCGCTGATCGCGTCTTTTAAAGTGCAGCTCCCATTCGCTACGCCGACCACCGTGGCCCCCAGCAGCCGCATGCGGAATACGTTCAGCCGTTGCCGCCGCATGTCTTCGGTGCCCATGTAGACCACGCACTCCAGACCAAACAGCGCACACACGGTCGCGGTAGCCACGCCATGCTGACCCGCGCCCGTCTCGGCAATGATGCGCTTCTTTCCCATGCGCCGCGCGAGCAGGGCCTGCCCCAGGCAATTGTTGATCTTGTGCGCCCCCGTATGCAGCAGATCTTCGCGCTTTAAATAAATCTTCGCGCCGCCCAGCGTCTCGCTGAGACGCTTGCAGTAATACAACGGAGTCGGCCGACCCGCGTAGTTCTTCAGCAGATCATCCAACTCCGCGTGAAACTTCGGATCCGCACTCGCCTCGCGATACGCAATCTCCAGCTCCTCCAGCGGAGCCATCAACACTTCCGGAACAAAGCGCCCGCCATATGGACCAAAGTGTCCGGACGCATCCGGCTGCGACGTCATCATAGAAGCTCCTCTCCGGCCCGCCGAGCCGCGGCCACAAACTGCCGAACTTTCTGGTGATCCTTGACGCCCGGCGCCGATTCCAATTTCGAGCTCGCATCCACACCCCACGGACGCGCCACGCGGATCGCCTCGGCGACATTCGAAGCATCCAGTCCGCCCGCAACAATCACTTTTTCGGCCATCCCTTGCGCCCGAGCCCAATCGAATCCAATACCGTTAGAAGGTCCGTCGAGCAACACCGCTTCGGCTGCCCCCTCCAATGTGATTCCATCCTTCACGCGAAAAGCCCGCCACACTCGAGCGGAACGCGGAATTTCTCCCCCATAAATCTGCGCCACATCAAGCTTCGCCGAGCGCATCACCGCCTCCACCGAAGCCGCCGTCTCATCCACAAACACGCCTACTTTCCACACGTCCAGTCCCTCGCCGAGTGCAGCAGCCTGAGCCGCCTCCACATGCCGAGGACTCTTCGCATAGAACACGAATCCGATCGCCGACGCGCCCGCCGCCACAGCAGCCTCCGCATCTTCACGCCGAGTAATCCCGCACACCTTGACCATCATGACTGGAGGGCCCTCAGAGCGGCCGCCGCATCGCCCGACTTCATCAAATGCTCGCCCACCAGAAACGCCTGGAACCCGGCTTGTTGCAGACGCACAACATTCGCACGCCCATGAATTCCGCTCTCGGCGACCTTCAGCACGCCGCTCGGAATCTTCTCCGCAAGTTGCAACGAGGTTTCCAGCGTCACCTCAAATGTGTGCAGATTCCGATTATTCACGCCGATAATCTCCGCGCCCGACCCAAGCGCCGCATCCAACTCGGCCGCATCATGCACCTCGACCAGCGCCGCCATCCGGTACCGAGCAGCCAGCTCTCGCAGTCGCCGCATTTCTTTCTCGTCGAGAATCGCCGCGATCAGCAGAATCGCATCCGCCCCATGCGCCGCCGCTTCGATGACATGAATTTCATCGATCGTAAAATCCTTGCGTAGCACCGGCAACGTAACAGCGCCGCGAGCCGCCTCCAGATCCGCCAAACTACCCTGAAAATAATCGCGATCGGTGAGCACGCTCAACGCCGCAGCCCCGCCCTCCGCATACGTCAGCGCGATCGCGCTCGGCTCGTAGGATTCCAGAAAGACTCCCTTACTAGGCGAGGCCTTCTTGATCTCCGCAATGATCGCGGGTCTTTGCGCCTCTAGCGCGGTGCGAAAATCTCGAAAGTCCGTGCGGACCGCGGCCCGTTGCTCCAAAGCCTCGCGAGTACTCGCCAAATGGGCCAGTTCCGCGCGCTTGGTGTCGACAATTCGGGCGAGAATATCGGGAACCGCGTGAACCATGCAGGGGAACCCTCATGGTAACATCACCCCGCCGCCCGGTTGATGAACCAACACCTCCGACACGATCATGCCCCATCGCCGCTGCTGGACGTTCGTACGCCGCATTCCAATCTCGGAAAGCAGCTTCTCGATAGGCGGCAGCGCCCGCGCTCGAAGGCCCGTGGTGATGTTGAAGAATCGATACATCAGCCAGATCCAGGCTCTCGCGTGCCAACCCGCCTCGGTCGTAAAATCGCTCATCAGCCAGATCGCTCCAGGAGCCAGCCGACCCGCGATCCGGCTCAACAGCTCGCGCAACTCACCTTCCGTGAAGCAGTCCAGGAAGAAGAACGTGACCACCGCGTCATAGCCTCTTTCAGGGAGCGCGCCTGCCAGCGCGTCCTGCCGAAAAAACCGCACGCGCTCCGAATCGCCCACCCTCTCCCGAGCCAGCCCAATCATCTCCGCTGACGCCTCGACTACGTCGAACCGAGCCTCCGTCGCGATCGCGAGCATCTGCTGCAACGCTCTGCCATCTCCCTCGCCGAGCACCAGCACACGCCGCGCATCTGCCAGCCTGTCGAGAAAAGCGAACCGTGCTCGCTCCAGCGCGCGCCCGAAAGCGGCATACTCGATCCACCGGTACCAGCGCGCTAAGCGATCGACGTCCATCGCAACAGCAGAGGACTTAGCAAGACCGCATCCGCGAGCACCCGGCGAGCGGGCCGCGAAAGGTTATTTCCAAGGAAGGCAAGCGCCATCAATCCCGCGCCGCTGAGCGCCACCGCCGCGTACCATTTCGAAGAAGCCCCCGCGAATGCACAGACCACGACCAGCGGAGCCATCCCGATTCCTGTGCTGACAACTTCCATCCTCTGTTCCCAGCGGCTAATCAAAACAAGATTTGCAAAGCACAGCAAGCAGAACGCGACTGCCGGCCAGCCGAACGTCCGTTCCGGGTTCACCGTCCCCGTCCACGCCACCAGGAACACACCGGTGGTGAACAAAACCGCGGCAGCCAGAGGCTTCCACTCGACGGCGATCCTTCTCACCGGGAAGATTCCGAAGTATGTGATGACACCCGCGCTCACCACCAGCCCATTGGCAAACACCGAGTGCCGCAGCCAAAAAGAACCAATCAGAAAATCCGCACACAAAACCGCCGCCAGCAAAACCCCCGTCAGCCTCTGATGCTGCCTGCAGAACTGATGCGGCATCATTTCCGCGTCGGAAGCCGGCAACTGTACATCCAGCAGGCGGTCGGCCAAATAGATGGCCCACACCGTGAGCCCTAACATCAGGCGTCCCGCCGGACGCAAAGTCGAAGGAAAACAATTAGCCAGGAAATCCTGCCAGATGACCGCCACCAGCGGCGCGTCGAGGCTCAGCCGATTCATCCATAACCAAACCGGCGTGGGTCGGCGATCCTGCATCTACTCCCAGCGTACCAGGGGAGCGCCGAGTTTTACCTTTGCGTCTTTGCGCCTTTGCGAGCCATTGTCGTTCGTCCTATAGAGTCTTCTGATCCGCTAGCCGCACACCCTCGCTCAGGATCCCGTTGGATTGTTCGACCAATTCACGGATGCGTGCCAGCGAGCGCTGCACGCCTTCATCGCTCGCGGGCAAAACAAGCGAGAGCTGGTAAGCGATGCACTCGATGCTCGAAAGCGGTTGACGCAACTCGTGTGCCAGCGTCGCCATGAAACTCGGCGCGGCCGAATTCATTTCTGACGGGAGTGCGGGGAGATTCGTCACGAGATTGTAGCTTTTATAGCGCGCGGCTCAGTGGGTGTCAAGCTTCCGCACCGCGCGAAAGAAAAAAGATTGCGAGCCTCGATGGAAAATCTGAACGGCGGGACTGATGAGAACCGATAGCGAACCTGTGAATTCAAGCAGGAACATGCTGCTGGTCACAAGAGTGGCCATCGCCTCAAACGTCGTAAGGAACCACAAAATGGTAGCTGCGCGTCGTTTCGAAGAGCTTCGGAAAATCGCGATCAGAAACCACGCGTATGCCAGCGGCTGGATGACTCCGCTGAACAAATAGAAAATCGAGTCCAGCGAGAGGAAGGAGAACGTGGGCCACGTCTGTAGCCATGAATAGAGCGTCTGCGGAACCACTGCTACCAGCAGCGTGATCAGCGCAGCCGGCCGCTCCGAGTGCCCACGCCAGCAGGTCAGGAAGAACCACGTCCACAGCAATTGCGGCAAGAGAAGAATTAGAACCGGCTGTGCCAGAGTCGATACGGGCAGCGAATCCAGATTACGCAAAACCGGCATCCCGTTCGTCACAAAGTAGAACGCCGCGAGCACAGCCGAGCCCGCCGCCGCGCCGAGCGCCGCTGTCTTATTCATCCCGCACCGCGAGTAGAAAACGCATCTGCGTCACCCAGTAGACCAAAAGGATTGCCGGCGTCGCCACTTGCCGCCACACCGTGCCCACGGGATTATTGCGCCAAAAGAATGCCAGGGTTCCGGTCACCAGTTCATTCACGCTGGAAAGAACCGTCACAAGGTCACCTACGCTCGAAACCGCCGTTAGGATCAGCAGCGGCAGTGCAACCAGCGCGAGCCGCATGCCCCGCCCGCGCACCAGCACGATCAGAAAGAAAGCCCAGCAAACAGTCAGCAGCGCGGGAATTGCGGAAGGCGCCAGTGCTAGATAAACCGTTCGTGGTAGTACAGCGAAAATGATTGCGATCATAGCGGCCTTTCGCGGAGCCCCCGGCAGCATCGCAAAGAACACGCACCAAGCCGCGCTCGGCAATGCCGTGACCGCCAGCACCAGCGCCGTGTCGCTCGCGCTCACTCCCGTGAAGAACAGACCGTTCACGAGTTCGAGCACAGCGAAAAGCCCCGCACCGATCGCTGCCGGCAACGCCCGCTTGTTCAGCTGAGTTTCCCTCGGACGCGCTCGCTGAGAGCTTTCCCATCCACGCGCTTGCCTGCGAGCTTGGCCTGTGCGGCCTTCATCACCACGCCCATCTGCTTCAACGAAGTGATGCCCGTCTCTGCCATCGCACTTGCGATCGCGTCGTCGACTTCCGCGTCGCTCGGCGCAGCCGGCAGAAACGCCTCGATCATCTTCATCTCGGCCTCTTCCTTGTCAGCCAGCTCCGGACGATTGCCCTTTCGGAACATGTCCGCCGACTCGCGCCGCTGCTTGATCAGCGTACTCAGCACCTGCATCTCGGTGGTCTCGTCGAGCGGCTTCATACCGTCCACTTCGAGTTTCTTCAGGGCGGTCTTCATCATGCGCAGCGTTTCCAGCCGCGCCTCTTCGCGGCCCTTCATCGCAGCCACCATCTCTTTTTGAATTTGATCCAGAAGTGCCATGTGTCGATGTTATCCTGAAATTGCGGTTCCTCCCATGCACATTCGCAAACAACGTCTATTAACTCCGGGCCCGACCCCTCTTTATCCCAAGGCCCTGCACGCCATGATGGACGCCGATATCCATCATCGCACCGAGGATTTTCGCAACCTTTACCGAACCATTTTGGCGGATCTGAAGATCGTGCTCGGCACGGAGAACGACGTTCTCGTGCTGGTCGCCTCCGGTACCGGAGCAATGGATGCCTCGGTGACCAATTGCCTCTCGCCCGGCGACCGCGTGATCGTCTGCACCGCCGGAAAATTCGGCGAGCGCTGGGTGGAGATCGCCAAGGCCTACGGCTTGAACGCTGTTGTTCTGGAAGCTCCCTACGGCAAGACCGTGCAGCCCGGCGCCGTGGTCGAAGCGCTCGCTGCGAACCCTGATACGAAGGCCGTGTTCGTGCAAGCATCGGAAACCTCGACGGGCGCGGCCCACGACGTGCGCGCGATGGGCGAGGCCATCGAGAAAACGCCCGCCCTCTTCATCGTCGACGCCATCACCGGAATCGGAACCATGCCTCTCGACATCGATGGCTGGGGCATCGACATCTGCATCGGCGGATCGCAGAAGGCTTTCATGATCCCGCCGGGATTAGCGTTTCTCTCTATCAGTGCGAAGGCCTGGACTGCGATGGAAACTGCCAAGCTGCCGCGCTTTTATTTCAACCTGAAGAAGGAACGCAAAGCTGCAGCGGGTGGAGAATCCGCGTGGACCCCCAACACTGCACTGATGCTCGCTTTCGCCGAAGCATTGAAGTACGTGAAAGAGCTCGGCATGCACCAGCTCGTAGAAAATGCCCAACACCTCGCCGAGGCCACTCGCTTGGCATGCGTGGGATTGGGCCTGGAATTATTCTCGCCGGAGAGTCCCGCAGCTTCTGTCACCGCAGTGCGTTCGCCGGCAGGTCTCGACTCCGGAATCATCGTAAAAGAGTTTCGCAAGCGCTTTGGCTCCATCATCGCCAACGGCCAAGGCAGCATGCAGGGCCAGATTTTCCGCATCGCGCACTTGGGCTATTTTGATTTCCCGGATCTATTCGCAGTCATCGCGGAGCTTGAACTGATTCTGCACTTTAATAATGTTCCCGTGCAGTTAGGCGCGGGCGTTGCGATACTTCAAAAGTATTACGCGAAGCGCGTACTGAACATCGACTAAAGTCCATTCAATGAAAATCCTCATAGCCGAACCTCTGGCCACCGCTGGTATCGAGCTTCTCCAAGCCCAGCCCGGCTGGGACGTCATAGTGTCGAACCCCAAAGAGTACGCTCAGCACCTCCCCGCAGCCGATGCTCTCCTGGTCCGCAGCGCCGTGAAAGTGAATGCGGATGTGCTTGCTAAAGCACCCAACCTCAAAGTGATCGGCCGAGCCGGTGTCGGCGTCGACAACGTCGATCTGAAAGCCGCCACTGCTGCCGGTGTTCTTGTGATGAACACACCGGGCGGCAATGCGGTATCGGTAGCCGAACACACCCTCGGTTTGATGCTCTCGATGGCGCGTTCCATTCCGCAGGCGGTCGCATCCACGAAGGCGGGCAAGTGGGAGAAGAAGAAGTTCATGGGCACGGAGCTGCGCGGGAAAACGCTGGGCGTGCTCGGGCTCGGGAGTATTGGGCGTGAAGTCTTGCGGCGGGCCGCAGCGTTTGAGATGCGGGTGGTTGCGTTTGATCCTTTTGTGAATGATGTGGGCGTGACACTGGTCACGCTCGATGAACTGTATGGGCAGAGCGATTACATCACGGTGCACGTCGCGCTGACCAAGGAAACTCAGTCGATGCTGAACGATACGGCGTTCGCCAAGATGAAAGACGGCGTGCGGATCGTCAACTGTGCTCGCGGCGAATTGCTCGACTCGGCGGCGCTGGTGCGGGCGATCGAGTCCGGAAAGGTCGCGGGCGCGGCGCTGGATGTGTTTGAAGTGGAGCCGCCGCCGGTGGGGGATCCGCTGCTGGCGCTCGAGGCGGTTTATGCCACGCCGCATATCGGCGGTTCGACCGAAGAAGCGCAGGAAATTGTCGGCGTGCGCATCGCGGAGCAGGTCGCCGAGTACTTGAAGAATGGGGTTGCGTTGAATGCGGTGAATGTTCCGGCAATGACGGCGGAGCAGTATCGCGTGGTGGGCCCGTATGCAGCACTGGCGGAAAGACTGGGAACTTTCGCGGCTTATCTGGCGGAAGGAAATCCGCGCTCCGTGCGGCTGGTTTATCAGGGCAAGATCGCCGAGCAGAATACGGCGCTGATCCGGAACGCGGGGGTCGCGGGGGTGTTGAGCCGGTCGATGGAGCATCGCGCCAATGTGGTGAACGCTCTGCAACTGGCCTCCGACCGGGGTGTGCATTATGCAGAGCACCATGAGCAGCGCTCGGGACACACGGATTCGGTTTGCGTCGAGCTCGAAACCGCATCGGGTACCACCCGTGTGGAAGGCGCCATTATTTTCGGGCGGCCGCGGCTGACTCAGGTGGATAACATTCCTTGTGAGATGGCTCTGTCGGGGCACCTGCTGTTCATGCGCAACCAGGATGTCCCGGGCGTGATCGGATGGGTGGGGACCGTGCTCGCCGAAAACAAGATCAACATCGCGAACTTTTCGCTGGGGCGTCCCGATGTGGCGACAGGCGACGCCCTGGCGATTGTGGAGACGGACGACGCAGTGCCGGACGCGGTGGTTGCCAGGCTTCGAGAGAACGCGGCAGTGCGGGTCGCACGGACCGTTGCATTAACACCGGCGTAAGTGGTTTGCTCAACGGCACTTGACACGTCCCAGCGTGGGGCGTACCCTACTCAATGAGGTCGATTGCACCCAATGACACATCTTCGTGCATATAGCGCGCTGGCTGCGGCCATCGCCGCGTTTTGCGTTATGACGTTAGGGCCCACGGATCTGGCGGGTCAGGAAAAGGCCAAAGGAAAAGGCAAAGGCGGCGGCAAGAAGGGTCCCGTAGAATTCAAGATGCCAGAGAAGGGTCCCATTCCTCGCACTGGTGACGGGCAGCCTGACCTGAACGGGATCTGGATGCGGCCCTATACGCCGGACATTAGCGCGAGTGCAGCGAATCGCACGGGTGCTCCCCTGGTTTTCACCGAGTGGGGGCAGCAGAAGTGGGACAGCTATAAGGCAGAAGATGGCGACTACGCCGGTGCTTGCCTGCCGTTCGGCCTGATCCGCTCGATTGGCGCTCCGCATCCGATGCAGGTGGTGCAGAGCAAGAACTGGGTCGCGTTTTTGCACGAGCAGAATACATGGTTCACCAAAGTTCCGACGGACGGACGTCCGTTCCCGCCGGAAGACCAGATCGATCCGACCTGGTTCGGGACGTCGCGTGGGCACTGGGAAGGCGACACGCTGGTGATGGATACGGTCGGTTTCAACGGCAAAACTCGTCTGGATACGAACGGTCATCCGCACAGTGATCAGATGAAGGTGCATGAGACGTGGCTCCTGATGAATAAGGATCAGGTGTATTACACGATCACCATCAACGATCCGAAAACATATAAGGAACCGATTTACAGCCAGCGCGTGTTCACGCGGGACGAGAAAGCCGAAGTGATGGAATACTCCTGCGAAGAGAACAACAAGAGCATGTGGGAAGGCCGCATCAAGCCGCCGGACTACGAAAAGTGGCTGAAGTAAGCAGAACAGCTCGGCTGGCGCTTGCGCTGATTTTTACGACTGTCGCGCAGGCGCAACTCCTGAATAAAGACGCTCCGGTGATTGTGGGGCATTATCACCTGAACGTCACCAGTATCGAGGCCCATAAGAAGTTCTGGGTGGATACACTCGGCGGGACCGCTATGAAGTTTGGTCCCGGTATTGACGTGATTCGCTTCCCGGGCGTCTATCTCTTTCTGCGTGAGCAAAAGCCGACGGGGCCTACTCGAGGCACGGCGTTCGACCACATCGGTTTCGCGGTTCCCGATGTTCCCAAACTCACCGCTAAAGTAGTGGCGAATGGATATGGGCTGACGGTGGGGCGCGAGCCGGGGCCGGGGCAGACGGCGAGTCCTCCGACGGCTGGGAATTATGGGCGGTTTTCTTACCTGGTGGGTCCGGATGGCGTGAAGGTGGAACTGGTCACCAATGAGGAGCCAGGTGCTCCGCCGATCATGCATCATCATGTGCATTTCGCGAACAACCAATTTGTCGAGATGCAGCAGTGGTACATGAAGGCGTTCGATGCGACGCTGCGGGCGGGGCAGACGGACTATTTCATCGGCGCGGATCTGCCGGGTGTGGGCTATATGCTGAACTTCTTTAGCTGGCTCCCGGAGGAGGCGCAGACCGGCACCAAGGGGCGCGCGGTGGATCACATTGGCTTCGAGGTGCGCGGGCTGGAGGCGTTCACGCACAAGCTGGAGGCCAAGGGGATCAAGCTGACGGAGGCTTATCGGAAGGCTCCGGAGCTTGGGAATATCGGAGTCGCGGTGATCACGGATCCGTGGGGTACCGTGATCGAGCTGACCGAAGGGTTGCGCGATCTGCGCTGAAGAACCGAACTTTTCATGCCGAATGTCGAGGCGCAGCGCTCCGCCATGAAAAAGCTGAGTTTCCTTGTTGGCGAGTGGTCGGGAGAAGCGCGCATGCTGCGGGGGCCGGGTGCGATGGTGGATCTGGTCCAGACCGAAGAGGCGCAGTACAGGTTGGATGGACTGGTGCTGACGATCGAGGGATGTGGTCGGGCGAAGACAGATGGCGCTCCGATACTGCAGGCGCTCGGGATTATTTCCTTTGACGACGAGAACTCGGTTTATCGCATGCGCGCGTTTAATGACGGGCGGTGGCTGGAGACTGAGGTTCAGTTGGCTGAAGACGGCCAGGGGATGACGTGGGGGTTTGCGCTCGGCGAGGTTCGCACCAGCTCCGTGCTCAGGATCAATGCACAGGGCGAGTGGACGGAACACGCGGAAATCACGATCGGCGGGCAGGCGCCGCGGACGCTATTGGAACTCGCGGTGCGGCGAGCGAGCTAGGGCTGCTTTACTTCTTGGTGGCCAGATCCTTCTCCATGGCGTAGGCGTTCTGGCGGGCCTGTTGCTGCATGGGGCCTGCGATCGCGGCGGACTGATTGCTGAACTTGATGGCTTCCTGAATCTTGGGTCGGTTATTGGTCAACAGCCCAATGCGGTAGTTCGCCAGTCCCAGGTAGAAGTACGTGGGGCCGGATAAGGCCGGTTGGCTGCCTACCAGAGGCACGGCGGCGCGCAGGAATTTGTCGCATTCCGGCCACAGCTCGCGCAGGCACGCGGAGACTCCGGCGATGTAGTTGCCGCGTCCGTTTAAGCCGGATTTTTTAGTGTTCCAATCGGCGTCCGACATGCCTTCCGGCTTAGGCTTCGAGATCAACGTGCTGATCAGGCGCGCGGCATAGGAGCCGGCCTGATCCGGGCGCTGCTTGGTCATGTTACCTTCGGCCAGCGCGTAAAGAGCATCTTCGCTATCGGGAACCGCCGCGAGTATCTTTGTAGCGCCTTCGATCTGCTTGTCGGCGCCTCCGCCGGATTTCGTCAGTGCGCCGAAATAGGTCGGGATGGTCATCGTCAGATAGGTGCTCTTGGGATTCTGCGCGGCTAACGTCTCCACCAGGTCGACTATCTGTGCGGGCGGCAGATTCGGC
>Ga0207686_10001629_pt1 | contig 12570 bp, 23 predicted proteins | sample KBSM24metaG_FD_184396 | JGI IMG/M metagenome (GOLD analysis project Ga0207686, IMG submission 184396) | Miscanthus rhizosphere microbial communities from Kellogg Biological Station, Michigan, USA - KBS M2-4 metaG (SPAdes) (version 2) | ecosystem: Host-associated > Plants > Roots > Rhizosphere >...
ATAATCCCGGTCGGTCGATCCTTCACTACGCGCATCACGTAATCGGCTTCGTTCTTGACCACACTGCTGCCCCGGTCGCGGTCGCCGCTCTTGTCCGTGTGGTGGATCAACCCTACCGTCGATCCGAGCGACAGCTTCAGCCGGTGGCATTCATCCGTCACGAGCGTCATCGGTCCTTGCAGGTTCTCATCCGTCCCCGGTATGCAGCGTGAGAGCGTATCGAAGACGATGAACACCGGCGGTTCCTCCAACTGCTGAAGCTGTTTCAGAAACTCGCTCACCTCGTCGTGCTGATTCAGGCGCACGCTGCCCATAAAAGTCAGGAACGGATAGCGAAAGTCACCGCCGTTGGCTTCCTTCCACGCTTTCGCTCGCTTCGTGATTCCACGCCCGCCGTCCGCGTTCACCCAGACCACCGGTCCCGGCTTGATGATCCGCCGGCCGCACCAGATGCCGCCGCGGGTGATGGACAGCGCCAGGTCCAAGAGCACGAGACTCTTCGCGTGCGTCGTCATCCCGAACCATTCGATGAGCGTCTGTTCCTCGAACAGGTTCTCCACCTGCCAGATCGGCGGTGGCAGCGCGCACAACTCATCCAGCGTCAGCAACCGGAACCGTGGTGGGGGTGGCGCCGTCAGCCGCAACAACTCCTCCGCCGTGCCGCCGGCCTTAATCCAATCGCTAACGTCCCCCTTCTCCCCCACACCCGTAAGAGTAAGCGAGCGCACGTCCAGCCCGGCCCGCTTCAGTGACGCCTCTACCTCCGTCGCGTGCTGAATCCCCGGCTTGTCGTTATCCGGCAGGATCACGAAGCGGCGGTCGGGCAGGTGCTCCTTCAGCCAGTCCGTATACTCCTGCCGCCACTTCCCCGCGCCCATCGGGCAGGTGGTCGCGGCGATCCCCAGATGCGCCACGTTCAGCGCGTCCTTCTCGCCCTCGCAGATGCAGACCAGCTCGCCGGCAGCCGTCTTCAGCAGCTCCGGCAGCCCGAACAGCACCCGCCGCACGTCACCCAAACCCCAGACCGCCTTACCGCTGGCGTCCAGCCGCCGCTGCCGGAAGGTCTTATCCGGGAACCGGACCACCTCATAGAGCAGGCGGCCCTCTTCGTTGCGATACGGATAGACCGTCTGCTCGACCACACGACTGCCGTTCAGGAGCGGCTCCGGCTGCCAGAGGCCAACCGCCTCCAGCACCGGCTGATAAACCGGCGTTGCCTTCCCACACGCCCCAAAGCACTTCAGCAGTAGCTTTCCGCCCTCTCCCTCGCTCGCTTCCAGCGAGGGCTTCTTGTCATCGTGCAGCGGGCAGGTGAGCTTCCAACCGACGCCGGCCCGTTCTCGGTCGTGACGCCCTGATGGCGTCGGGCTGCGTTCCCAGGCCAACAGGAACGCCTCCAGGGAAATTGCCGTCATTCACTTCCAATCAGATCTTCTTCTTCTCGACCATCCGCGCCCGTTGTTCGGGCGTCGCCGACTCCCAATCCAAACAGAACTGCGCCAGCACCATGGCCCCCGGCCGGTCCTCGTTCATCCAGTGGCGCACGAGCGTCAGCAGGCGCCGCTCATCGTCCGACATCTCCGGCTCCTTCAGCCTGCGCCCCACCTTCAGGAACAGCGCACTGCACGCCTTGCGCGGCTCATCAGCCCCATCCCGCACGGCCTGATAGAACAGCCGCCCCGCCCGCGCCCGGTCGCTGCCCTCGAAGTGCTGGAGCCACGCCTTTCCCTCAATCATCCCAGGCGTCCTCGCAGCCCAGCAGCCCTGCCACGCGCACGAACTGCCGCGCCAGCCGCACACAGCGCGCTTCCCGCCGCCAGCAGAGCCGCCGCACGGGCCGCAACCACCAGGGGGTGACCGAGAGCGCCAGCGCCATCTCCTCCTGCCGGGAGAGCCGCCAGTAGAGCCGGCAGAGCGTGCGCCGGTGCTGCGGGAGCGGGGCGTTCTCGGCGTGCAGGGGGCCGAGCATCTGCGCGTCCGACATACAGCGCATCGCCGTGCAGAGTGCCGAGCGCAGATCGTGCTGCTCCTCGGGGGTGAAGGGGAGGTTGAGCACTCTCATCGCTTGCCGGTCCCGTCGCACCGAATGCAGGGGAGTCCGTCCATATCCGGATCGCCAGTCCGACTCACGTAAGAGATGAGCCCACACGGAACGAGCAGGCCGCGCCCCCGACAGACCGGACAGGCCAGCGCCGCTTCGATGTGCGCCTTGACCGCTCGGCCGTGCTTGCACAACTGCCAGTTGGAGCAGCACCGATGCACCCAGAAGGGGCAGTCACACTCCCCGGTCTCGGGGTCCACAAAATAGGTGTTCGCCCCGCTCTGCACCGGGTAGAGCCGGCCGTCCGCCACCGGCTCCAGCACGACCAATTCACTCGTCGCGGCGGCCATCGTGATTCCTCGACTGCTCCTCTTTCACGCGCCGCGCCAGCCATTGCAGCCAGCGCGCCGCCATCCGCTCGAAGATCGCCTCCACCTGGGGCGGAGCGGCTGCCCAGAAATCAGGCGCTTGCTGTTCTTGCAGAGAACCCTTCATGCCAAAAACTCCGTTTGATACTAGGCGGGGGCGAACTGTTCGTCAGTATCGAAGTAGACCGTGCGCTTGGTTTCGATGCGAGCCCCGAGGGTATCGAGCCAGCGATGGAGAGTGTTCCGGGTGATGCCGAGCTGCTCGGCCACCTCCTCTAGTGTCATCCCGTCCTCCACCCGCTCCCGGATCAACTCTTCCAGTGGCTGCTGATGGCGGAGTTCGAGCAGTTCCATATACCGTGTTTTCATTGGTGCCCTTACTCTCGTCTTACCGGTAACTGTGGACTACTCGGATTGTAACTCACGGTTACGGATACGTCAAGGGCTATTTCGATACGATTAGTAGCGAAGGGTTACACGGGAAGAAGGAGCGCTGCCAATGGCCGACGCGACACTAAAGCAGATTGGGGAACGGCTGCGGAACGCTGCGTCAGAGGCAGGCTATACGTCCGAGTCGATAGCCGAACAACTGGGGAACACGGGCGGCGCCGTGCGGGGCTGGTGGGTGGGCAGGAACCAGATTCCCCTCGATCTGCTCGTCAATTACGCGCGGCTCGTCGGGCGGTCTCTGTCTTACTTGATTACCGGAACGGAAGGAGAGGGAGAACTCACGCTGCCGGCCGATCAGTGGGCGAAGCTCGAACCCGAGGACCAGCAGGCCATTCGCGTTCAGGTGCGGACCTGAACGCGACTTCGGGATCTGGCGACAGGCTCTCCAGAAGCGCCGACAAGCGACGAATGAGCGTCTGGATTTCCTTGATGAGCGCCAACCGTTCCGCTTCCGATCCCGTGAACATATTCACTCCCCCACCATTCTTTGCTGATTGCTTTCCTTCGATTATACCTAATGGTTTCAAAATCGCAAACGTCTGTTTGCATTTCTGATTGAGGACGAGCAAGTGACCGCCTGGCTATACACTCGGAAATCGAGAGCCCTTGGAGACGCTGACGATCCCCACCTCCTGTCACATCACATCGCGGCCCTCAAGCTCTTGGCCGCGCGCGATCGGGTTGTCATCCCCGAAGCCAACGTCCGCGTGGAGATCGGCAGTGGGGAATCGATTGCCGGCCGTCCCGTCTTTGCGGAACTCCTGCGCGAATGGGAGCGGCTGCCCGCGAACTCCGGCGGTGTCATCTACCTGACCGAGCCTTCCCGCCTTTCGCGGGGATCCAACCAGGAGCGGGGGCGCATCCTCGACGCGCTGATCAGAGCCCAACTCACCATCGCCTCCCCCGAGCGCCGCTATGATCCGGCCAACCCTTCCGATGAGCTGACCTTCGCGCTCGTGCAGTCGGTTGACAGGGCCGAGGTGCTCCGGTATCGGCAAAGAGTCGCCCTGCGACGCAGCGAGATGACCAGGAACGGCGAACTGCTCACCGGGACGCCGCCGTGGGGCTATCGTTGGGTAAAGTCACCCGGCCAGATCGGCGGCCGCAAGGTCCCCGGCCATCTGGAAGCCCATCCCGACCGGTTCCCCCTGCTCGTCGCCATCTGCCGCGAAGTGCTCACCGCCAGCATCCTGCGCTTGGCCGCGCGCTACGGCGTTCAGTATGGAATCCTCCAATACACCCTGCATAACCCGGTCATCTGCGGGTTCCCGGCTAAAAGATACGGCCCCCACCACGGCGCGAAGGCGTGGAGCGATCCCCTGCACCTGCTGCCGCCCGAGCAGTGGGTATGGCCCGAACAGCCCGGCGACTACCCGGCCGCCTGCACGCGGGGCGAATGGGAGGCGATTCAGGCCGTCATCGCCGAACGCCATAGCTTGCGCCTGAAGACCGGTCCCGCCGTCGATCACGGCTGGTGCCGGCCGGTGGTGACCTTCACGAACTGTCCCGGCCCCACGAAGCTCGGCAGCGTCAAGCTGTTCCGGGGGATGATGCCCACCTATACCCGCACGCGCCCCGACGCCCCGCCCCTCTACATCGCTCGGGAGACCGTCCACCCCATCGCCCAAGCGCGACTGCGCGCGCTCTGCCAGGCGCCCCTCGCCGACAAGATTCGCCAACTGGTTGCGGAACAAACGGCTGCGCCGGACACGGATCTAGCACCGATTCGTCGCCGGCTGGCGGTGGAGCGGGAGCGGTTCGCGGTGCTGAAGGGGCAGCTCGCGGCGCCCGAACTGGAGGAGGAGGAGCAGCGTGCGCTCATCGCGGCCGAACGGGAGTGCCGGCGCGCCATCGAGCGGCTGAAGACGGAATTGAACCGGCCGGAACCTGCGGCCCTCCCCGACCTGTCGGAGCTGCTGCCGGGCCTGGACGGGCTTGCGGCGGCCTTTGACGCGGTGTGGGAGGAGATGCCCGGTGTCGAGCGGCAGGAGATCGTGACGGCGCTTCTGAAAGAGATTCCCGTCACCGTCGTCCCCGGTAAACGGGGCGTGCGCTGGGAGCGCCATGTGAACGAGCCAGCCCTGGTGGACTGGCTCCGAAAGGTCTAGGCTTTATGTTGAAGGTTCCTGAACTGTTGGCGGCTCGGTGAGACCAACCTCCTCAAGTTCCGGGTCCGCTTCCTCATACCAGTAGTCCCTCTCGCGTTCGCGCAGCTCCTCGGCCAGCTCCTCCTCCGCCGAAAATGTAACACTGTTTGGGCTATGCATCGCCTGTCGATAGGTCATCGTTTGCGCTGCTTCGATACAGCCAGGATGTCTTCAATACTTCCGAAGCGAATTTGCGGTTTCATGCAAACACATCTTTCAGCATCTGCTCCCGCGCCGCCAGATACTCCGCGCCCCGGCGCTTGATCTCGGCCAGCAGGACTGCGGCGATCTCGGGGCGCCCGTGCTCCTCGTGGTGGCAGCACAACTCATCAATCTGCACATCCGGCAGCGCGCGGGCCGTCTGCACCCACTTGGCGGCTCGGTGTTCGACAGCCTGGCGCAGGTGAGCACACGTCTTCCGGTGGCGGAAGCCACTGCATTGGCAGCTATTCTCCAGCAGGTCGACGTGATAACGGCGGCCGGCGATGGTGGCGCTCGGCACGCTGTAGGTGCCGGCTCCGGTGCGCTTGATCTTTTGCGTTATACTAGGAACGGTCATTGGATTTCTCTCCTTGGCCGGGGCGGGCGTCAATCTTGTGAGGAGGAGCGCCCGCTCTTTTTGTTTTCAGCGGTGGGCTTTGATCCATTCCGGGCTGACGGCGGCGCGGGCCATCGAGCTGTCCAGGATCGTCCAGCGATACCCGCCGCCCGACACGGCGCGGAGCTGCTCGGCGTCACCGCCGGCAATCGGCCAGGGGTTCGGGCTGATCTCAATCGGCATCCATTCGCCCGTCTCTTCACAGTAGCACTCGATCAGGAACTCCTCGGCTTTCTTGCTGCTCATCGTCTCTCTCCTCGTCTCTCGCTCTCTCGTCTACAATTAAAGTATACCATTATATAGGGCGGCTGTCCACTTTTTCAGCCGCCCTCCCGGTTATTTTTAGCTCCATTCTTTCCGCCAGCCGGCGTTGTTTCCTTCGATCAGTTGCACCATCCGATAAGTAGTAATCCCCTGCGCCTTGGCTTCGGTTCGGATCGTCTCGATCAGCGTATCCATCCTACGGAGGCCGCCGATGGTTAATCCGCCTTGCTTCTGGATTGTGCGCATCGTCTCCAGAGCGTTCTTCGCGGTTGCGGTGATCATCAGGAGGTTCCTTTCGGAAGCGGGGTGAACTCTCTTGTTCACATTAATAGTATACCGTAAACTCCGACTATCGTCCAGTTTTCGGGAGACAAAAATCGAAAGCTTTGCGGTATACTATAGACATGACGCCGACAGAAAAACGCCCGATGGGGCGCCCGAAGAAACCCGCAGGGACGGTCTACAAGCAAACCGCGTTTCGACTGCCGCCAGCGCTCTGGGAACGGATCAATCGGCTGACGGATGAGCGCGGCCGCGCCGAGTTCATCCGCGAGGCACTGGAGCGGGAGGTGACGCGCCGGGAGAGGATGCAAAAGAAAGCCGCCCTCACAACGAGTGAGAGCGGCGTCAAGGGTAAGGAGTAGAACTCAATGACTGATGGCGGGTTAACGACGAGTGGGAGCCGGCTGCGGGGCGGCGTCCGGCAAAATCGTTTTCACTTCCTCGATCAGCTCGGTCATCGAGTCAACGACATCCTGGGGCACCGGCTGCCCGGTCTGAAGCTGCTGGATCAGCGCGTTCAGCTCGTCCAGCTTGGCGTTGACCTGGACGGCTTCATCTTTGGCGGCCTGCTGGCCGCTGGCGATCAGTTGGCGTAACGAATCGAATTGGTCTGGCACTGCTATCTCCAATCGGTGAAGGTGTCGGCGGAGCTGATCTACGTGGCGAAGGAGCGCTCCGGTGTCCTTCGCCAGCTCTTTGACTAGAATCGTGAGGTGGTCAAGATGCTGCTCGGTTCTCTTGAAACCAGCATCTATTCCAAAGGCTTCTGCATTGTCAGGAGGCATCAATGCATCTCCCGAAGAATATATTGGTGATTGTCAAGGAGAATTGCCAAATGTCTCGAGTGCGAACCTCCTGTTATTGTCTTCATTGCGGATCGCTGTTCTTCAGCTATGAACCGGAGAAGCGCAAGCATTGTAGCTGGAACTGTCGAAGGCAAACTCTGCCCACCGCACAGGAACGATTCTGGTCCAAAGTCGATAAGAGCGGTGAGTGTTGGCTCTGGACAGGAGGCAGCGTTCAGGCTTATGGGCGTGTTCGGGTTAATGGAGAGAGCCGATCCGCTCACTGTTACTCCTGGGAGATCCACCGCGGCCCCATTCCCGAAGGAATGTTTGTCTGTCATAATTGCCCGGGAGGAGATAACCCTCGTTGTGTCAACCCCGATCATCTCTTCCTGGGAACCTGCGCCGACAATGTGCGCGATGCTGTTGCGAAGGGACGAGCCCAAACCGGCGACCGGCACTATTCTCGATTGAATCCCGAACTCCTGGCGCGGGGCTCGCGCCATGGGCGACCGCGATCCAAACTCACTGAAGCGCAGGTCATAGAGATCAGACAGCGCCTTGCCAATGGTGAGGGCACCTGCGCCTTGGCACGCGAATTTGAAGTGAGTCCCGCTACTATCTCGGCGCTGAAATATCGACTGACATACGCCCATCTTTGATCTTATTTCAGCCGCTTCCATTCGCCCAAATCCGCTTCCCAGTAACCATCGCCGATCCACACTTTGACGGTGGGCATCTGGTGCGACACGCCGACCGCGGAGCCCTTCAGGCTCTTGGCGACGGCGATCATTTGATCCACAATCGCCGCGTATTTCAACAACTCACCGAGGTTCAGTCCCTCGGGAATCTGGTGCTCCATTGGTAGATCCTCTCTCGATGGCGCTCGGCTTTCGCCTTGACTTCCTTCCCGATCTCATCCCATTCACGGCGTCGGGCGTCAATGGCTGCGGCGTCGGCCGGTTTATGCATCGGATCAAGTCCGCTCACGGGCCGGATCTCGATCTGACCGAACAGCATTCGGGTGCCCCACTCGGGACGCCGATGGCCCTGCTCGTCCACCTGATAGACCTCCGCGCAGCCCAACTCCTCATCCGCCATCCGGCAATGTTCCAACCGCTCGCCGTTCAGATAGGGGATGTAGTAGTTGGCATAGGGCGTCACCCCGATCTCCGAGCGCATCGCAAAAGCCCTTCCTCTCTGGGTTAGTACCCCGTTTGTTCCTGCTTTAGTCTTCAATCTAGTGTCTCCAAATGTGCGTGCGGCCCCCCCCAAACCTTCTGCCCGTGCGGCCGGAGGCGCTCGTCGCGCAGCTTCAGGCCGTGCTCCAGGGCATCGCGCTCGAGGTGCTGCCAGAACTCCTCCGACAGGCCCCGCGTGCGGAAGTCGATGGCCTTGCCCGAGTAGTGCTTGCTGCCGATGTTGTGCCGGCCCTCGCGGCCCGAGGTGATATGCAGGCCGTTCCGGTGGGCAAAGGAGAGCAGCCGGCCGTCCACACCGTCCAGAACGGCGCCAGGCGCCCCCGGCGCCCCCTCTGGGGCGGGAGGGCCTTCGCCCCCCGGTGCGAGCGAGGCCCGCAGGATGCGCCCCCGCTCGGCGGAGGCGTCCTCGTGCTCATCGATGGCCGCCTTGTTCTCCCGGCTCTGTTCTTTGGCTTGCCGGGCATAGATCGCGGCCAACAGCGAGCAGATCGCCGTGACCATCGACGCCAGCGCCGCCCAGCCTGCATCACTCATTTGATGAATAGTTTCAGCATGACGTTAATCAGCACGGAAAGGAAGGTCAGCGCGGTCCCGGCCATCCAGAACCGGCCCTGAATGTCGGCGAGTTGCCGGGAGAGCTCCTCAAGTCGAGTGCGGTTGTCTTGATTCTGCCGGTGGAGGGCTTCAAGCTGACTGTCGAGCAAGGGACGGGTGACATAGAGCCCGCGCTCCGAGTTGATCTGGGAGCGCAGCTCGTTCATCGCTTCCAGGCGCCGGTTAACGTCCGCCTCGTCGCGGGCTTTTTGCGTATCGAGTTGACTGTGTTCGCGGTGATGGGCTTCTACTCCCGTCTTCATCATCGTCTCCAGCGCGGCGAAGCGCCGGTTGATACTGGCTTCCAGTTCGTCCAGGTGATCTTTGATGTAATCCAGCAGGGAGACATCCTCTGGCAAGCTACGGCACCTTCTGGCCCCGGATGAGCTGCGTCAACAGGGCCGTCATCACGGCCGCCGCGAGCGCCAGCAGGCCGGTCACGACCGACTGGGTAATCGACCACTTCCCCCGCGTGTCTTCGTTCCTGGTGGTCTCCAGAATCCGCCGGACCTCCTTCAATTCGTCGGTGGAACTCTTCAGGTTGCTCTCGACCATATCCATTCGGGTGAGTAGCGATTGCCGGCCGTTGCCGTCCCGGAGGATGCTGTTCAGCTTTTCCACGAACTTCTGGTTGTCTTCGATCATCCGCTGTAATTGCTCGTAGCTGTGCTGGAGATGGACGAGGGTGAGCCCTTGCCCCTTCATGTCCTGCTGGAGGACATTCAATAACGAGTAGACGCCCATCAGCCCGTCGTGCTCGAACGGATCGCGCGGCGGGCCGGTCATCCGCCGACACCGGGGCTCCGCCGTTCGTCCATGGCATGCTCAATCAGGTGCACTTGCCGGAGCATCTCTTTCTGAATATTCTCCAGGCGCATCATTCCGGCCGTCATCGCCAGCGTTTCGGCGTTCACCTTGTTCGCAAACGCGTGCCGCTCCTCACGCAATTGATTGACCTGCCGATACATCGCCACCGGCAGCATCAGCGCCACCACACCCCAGGCCACCGCCGCCGCCACCGCCGCCGTGAGGGCGTGGAAGCGGTAGGCCGGCCAGGAGAACATGAGCGCCCGCACTAGCGCGTTCAGACCAGTGACGCCGGTGAGGGCCGCGAAGGCCAGCGCCGTCGTGCGGTCCCGGAAGAACCGGGGCTGGCCGCCCTGCCAGAGGAACATCAGCAAAAACACCGTGATCGTGCTAAATACCAGAAACGTCATGACCGCCGAGGCCAGCGTCGCCCAGACCAGGCCCGTTGGCAATGCCAGTCCCGGTCCCGGCGGCCGGAACCGCTCCGTCTCAAACAGCCAGTGCCACCACTCCATTCGCTCTCCCTAAACCGTCACGCTCGCGGTGCCTCGGTGCCCCGCCGTATCTACGGCGTCAACCGTCAAGGTCGTGCCCGCCACGGCAGAAACGATCAGCCGGGCCAGTCCCGAGGGCAGCGTCTGCACTTCGCCCAGGCTGGCTCCGCCGGCCGAGACTTTGACGGTGGCCAGCGCCGGCACGCCCATAAAGGTCACGCCCGCCTGTATGAGTACTCTAGTGCGAGAAACCCGTGATGGCAAGGAGAGGGCGATCTTAAGTTCACCGGGCTGCGGGTTCGGATCGGGCTGCGGATCGGGGTTGGGGTTCGGGTCGGGCTCGGGCTCGGGAGTAGGCCCAGGAGCCGCTGTAATGACCACCACGCCGGCTGCGACTTCCACCCCTTCTCTGCGCACGTAGAGGGGCAGTAGGTCGCTGGGGAGCGTGGGGGCGGTGACGACCAGCAGCCCGTCGTTCTGCACGGCAGCCGTGGCCGGCGTCAGGCCAATGCGGGCCTGGATGACGCCCGCGCCAAAGCCGCTGCCCGTGACGCGAAACGTCTCGCCGTGCGCGCACGCCGCAACGCTCGTGGTGCCGAGCACGCTGTCCACACGCAGCGTCACTGGCTCCGGTTGGGGATCGGGCTGGGGGCCGGCACCCGACACCGCGAAGTCCTGCACCCAGTAGCGGCCATACTGGCTGCCGGGGACCTCGGCAAAGCCCACGCCGATGTCGGTGAAGGCGGGGTTCAGGATATTCGAGCGGTGCCCAGGACTGTTCATCCAGTCGGTGAAGCTGCCGCCGGGCGTGAAGCGCACGCCGCGCTGATCGCGGTTGTTAATGGCGCTGGCGCCCGGCGCCAGCGCACTCGGATCGGCCTGCCCCGCGGCGATGTTCTCGCCCCACGTCCCGTTGCCCGCAAACCCGGCTCGCTGCATCCGGTCCCACGGCGTTGAGCCGTCGACACTGTTGTGCGCGTAATTGTTCGTCGTGCCCATCTCACGGGCGTAGTCGCCGGCGGCCTTCATGAGCGGGGTATTCACGGTGAATTCACGCAAGCCGGCCGCGGCGCGCGCCTGTTGAACGAGCCTTATCATCTCGCCGGTGACATCGGGGGTGGGCTGCGGGTTCGGCGTGGGGTTGGGGTTGGGCAGCACGAGCGGCGTGACGGCGAAGGCAAACACATAGCGCTGCTGAAGGTTGTCCCGTTCCAAATAGCCCCAGGGAACGCGCACCAGGCCGTTGTTGCCGTGTCCCTTGCCCCAACTGTTGACGCAGATGACGTAATCCGCATCCGTTAGGCCGGTAAAGCCGACCGCGTAGATCTGATGGTACCCGGAAGTTTTCTGCGCGTTCAGGCTGCTGTTCCACCCGAAGTCGCTGGGCAGCAGCAGCGCAATCGTGACGAAGTGCCCGAGCACCAGCGCGGCCGCGATCTCCTGACGGAACTGCTCCGGCGTCTGGGTCGCGAAGACGTAGGTGCCCACACGCACGCTGCCGGCGCCCGACAGGAGAGGGATGCCGTCGTTACGCGCGCGGTCCAGGGCTACCCGACTGTCAATGCCATCGCGCCCATTGCCGCCGCACATGACGTAGAAGCGGTGCCCGTCCAGAGTGTCCCAGGAGCGGTCGCCCCGGAAGTCCTCGGTCGAGGCGAGCCCGCAGGTGGAGAAAGAAACGCAGGAAGGTTCAGCCCCCTGGTTGTAGATGTCCTGCACGTCCCCGGAGTAGTCGACCGGCGTGAGCGCCCCGGCCTCGAGCACCTCCCCCATCCCTGGAAGTAGCGTCATCGGATAGTCCGCGGGACTGGGAATCAGCTTCAAAGCACCCGTGCCCTGCCAGTCCTTGGAGGGTGGCGCGAGTGTGGCCAGGAACTGGCAGTCGGCCGGTGTCATCCTTGTCCCTTTCTCCATGGCGTGAGCCAACAGATAATCCCGATCACGATGATTATGCCTAGCAGGGCACCTACTAGGAACTGCCAGTCAGTGGGGATGGTCATCCCGCGCCCTGCTGCTCGGCCTGGGCAATCGCCTGTGCGATCAGCTTCTCCAGCGCCGTGCCCCAGGGGTGCGCCGCGTCCTCGGGATCGGCAAACAGCACGAGGGGCCGCTGCTCCGGTCCCAGGAAGCTGGTCTCGGCGATCTTCACCCCGCGCGGGCCCCGCTTCCGGGCGAGCACCAGTTGCACGGAGATGCGGTCAGGCTCAAACCACTCGGCCGGGGCGTTCGGCGCGTCTGACGAGGCGCTCTGGCCGTTCTGCGGGCATTCCGGCGTGACCGTGTAGCTGCCTTTGGTTTCCAATGCAAAGCCTCCCGTTCCCGTTGTTTCCATGGCCTGTCCTCTTACGCGGCGTTGTAGGAGACGTAGCGCGTCGTGCCGTTGACATAGATCGGGATGCGGCCCACCGCAGCGCCCACGGGCGTATCGTCCTGGGGCACATCCCAGATGTGAGTTCCCCCGGCACCTAATTCAAACCTTGCCGCCCCGATGCAATAGAGCGCCCTCGACCGGGTGATCGTCACGTTCGTCCCGCCGGT
>Ga0207686_10001631_pt1 | contig 12536 bp, 13 predicted proteins | sample KBSM24metaG_FD_184396 | JGI IMG/M metagenome (GOLD analysis project Ga0207686, IMG submission 184396) | Miscanthus rhizosphere microbial communities from Kellogg Biological Station, Michigan, USA - KBS M2-4 metaG (SPAdes) (version 2) | ecosystem: Host-associated > Plants > Roots > Rhizosphere >...
CGCGCGGATTGAGGCCAGGCGCGGCGGCATGCCCGTTCGGGGGTAATCTCTCGTCCATACGGTCCCTGCTTATAGCCCTCGCCCCGGCGCCTATTGTGGGCCGAGGCGCTTTAACAGCCGCTAAATAGGCATGGTGGACATCCGTTAACGGTGCTTGCGCCTATGTCCGGCCCAAGCCATCTTCTGCGACCATGGAAAACGCCCACATCGCTGAGAATTCCCGATTGGGGACGGATTCGGAGCCCGGTTTGCGGCCGGATTTCCGCCATGTGAACAGCTGGATTTTCGACCTGGACAATACCCTGTACTGCGCCGGCAACGGTATTTTTGCCCAGATCGAAGCCCGCATGACCGATTATGTCATGGCCTTCCTGAAACTTCCGCGCGAAGCGGCCTATGCAAGGCAAAAGGAGCTGTACCGCCGGTACGGCACCACCTTGAACGGACTGATGCGCGAACACGGCGCTTCGCCCGACGACTATCTGCATTTTGTCCATGACATCGACCTGTCGAGTCTGGCGCCGGAGGAGGCCTTGGCGGCGGCTATCGGAAAACTTCCAGGACGGCGTTTTGTCTTCACCAATGGCTGCCGCGATCATGCCGCGCGCATTCTGGACCGGCTGAGCATGACCAGCCTGTTCGACGAGGTGTGGGACATTCGCACCATCGCTTTTCAGCCCAAGCCGCAAGTGGAAGCCTATGAGAGCGTTGTCGCCGCCGCGGGCCTGGACCCGGCGCAAAGCGCCATGTTCGACGATATTGCCCGCAACCTGGTGCCCGCACGCGCCATGGGCATGACGACCATATGGTTGAAGACGGACGCGCCTTGGGGCAAGCAGGGGCCACTGATGGATGTGGCGGAAGCCGATATCGATCACCAGACCGACAATCTCGCCCACTTTCTGCATACGATCAGGATTTGACCATGAGTGACTTGAGCGCCGCCATCCATGCCGCCTGGGAGAAGCGCGACCAGCTTAGCGTGACCTCCAAAGGGGCTGAACGTGACGCGGTGGAGGCGGCATTGGACCAACTCGACAATGGCAGCCTGCGCGTCGCCGAGAAGATCGACGGCCAGTGGAAAGTGCATGAATGGCTGAAGAAAGCCGTGCTGCTGTCTTTCCGCCTCAACGACATGAAGCTGATTTCCGGCGCGCCCGGCGAAGCGGTGTGGTGGGACAAGGTGGATTCCAAATTCCTGGGCTGGGACGAGGCGAAATTCCGCGCCGCCGGCTTTCGCGCCGTTCCCGGGGCGATTGTCCGCCGCTCGGCCTTTATCGCCAAGGGGGCGGTGCTGCTGCCCAGCTTTGTCAATGTCGGCGCGCGTGTGGGCGAAGGCACCATGATCGATACCTGGGCCACCGTGGGCAGTTGCGCCCAGGTCGGCGCGCACTGCCACATCTCCGGCGGCGCGGGATTGGGCGGTGTGCTGGAGCCCTTGCAGGCCGCGCCTACCATCATCGAGGACAATTGTTTCATCGGCGCCCGCGCCGAGGTCGCCGAAGGCGTGATCGTGGGCGAAGGCAGCGTGCTCAGCATGGGCGTCTATCTGTCGGCCTCCACCAAGATCGTGGACCGCGCCACCGGCGAAGTGCATCTGGGCAAGGTGCCGCCCTATTCGGTGGTGGTGTCGGGTTCCTTGCCGTCCGACAAGGGGCCGAACCTCTACTGTGCCGTGATCGTCAAGCGTGTGGACGAGAAGACGCGGGCCAAAACCTCGATCAACGAATTGCTGCGCGACTGATGGCCACCAATATACAAATCGACCCGCTTGCGCTGGCCCAGGCCCTGATCCGCCGTCCTTCGGTGACACCGAAGGACGCCGGCGCCTTGGATATTTTGGAAACCGTGCTGAAGGAATTGGGTTTTGTCACCCACCGCCTGCCGTTTGGCGATGTCGACAATCTCTACGCCAGGCTGGGGACCGAGGCGCCGCATTTCTGCTTTGCCGGTCACACCGATGTGGTGCCGGTGGGCGAAGGCTGGAGCGCCGATCCCTTCGCCGCCGAGGTCAAGGACGGAATGCTCTATGGCCGCGGCGCCGCCGACATGAAGTCGGCCATCGCGGCCTTTGTCGCGGCGGCGGCAAAAATTGGCCGGCCAAAAGGCTCGATCAGCTTGCTCATCACCGGGGACGAGGAAGGCGCCGCCATCAACGGCACCGTCAAGCTGCTGGAATGGCTGACGGCACGGGGAGAAAAGATCAACCATTGCGTGGTGGGCGAACCGACTTCTGTTGGCCATGCCGGCGACACTTTGAAGATCGGCCGGCGCGGCTCGATCAATTTCAAGCTCACGGTCAAGGGCGTGCAGGGTCATGTCGGCTATCCGCAAAAAGCCAAGAACCCCATTCCTGCCCTGGCCGAGCTGATCACGCAGTTGGCAGTTCATAAGCTGGACAAGGGAACGGAACATTTCGACCCCTCCACTTTGGCCTTTACCAGCGTGGATGTAGGCAATGATGCCACCAATGTGATTCCCGGCGAGGCGCGGGCGGCGTTCAATATCCGTTTCAACGACAAGCACACGCCGGACAGCCTGGCCAATTGGGTCAAGGACCGCGCCGCCCAGATCGCCCAGCAATCCGGTTGCGAAATAGATGTCGCCGCCCAGACCAGCGGGGTTTCCTTCCTAACCGCGCCCGGCAAGTTCACCCAGCTGGTCAGCGACACAGTGGCCGGTATCACCGGCCAGGCGCCGTTCTTTTCCACCAGCGGCGGCACGTCGGATGCCCGTTTCATCAAGGATTTTTGTCCCGTGGTGGAGCTGGGATTGGCCGGCGCCACCATGCACAAGGCCGATGAATGCGTGCCGGTGGCGGAGATCGCCGCCTTGACCGAAATTTACGCCGCGCTGCTGGCGGCCTATTTCGCGAAACCGCCGCTTTGAGCGCACCGATTGGAATTTTCGATTCCGGCATGGGCGGTCTGACCGTGATGCGGGCGCTGAAAGCGCGCCTGCCCCGCGAATCCTTTGTTTATCTGGGCGATACGGCGCGGCTGCCCTATGGCACCAAAAGCGCCGACACGGTGACGCGCTATGCCGTCCAGGCCAGCGCCGCGCTGATGAAACACGGCATCAAGCTGTTGGTCGTTGCCTGCAACACCGCCAGCGCCGCCGCTTTGCCGGTGCTCTCACAAACCCTTGCACCGCTGCCGGTGGTGGGCGTGATCGAGCCGGGCGCGCGAGCTGCTGTTGCGGCCGCGCCCGACGGCCCCATCGCGGTGATTGCCACCGAAGGCACGGTACGGGGCGGCGCCTATGTCCGCGCCATTCAGGCGCTGTCGCCGCAGATGCCGGTGGTGCAGCAGGCCTGTCCGCTATTCGTCGCCCTGGCCGAGGAAGGCCTGCGCGATGGGCCAATCGTCGAGCTGGTGGCGCATCGCTATCTCGATCCGATTCTGGCCACTATGCCTAGGCCGCGCGGCTTGGTGTTGGGCTGCACCCATTTCCCGGTATTGAAATCGACCATTGCCAAAGTCGCGGGACCCGGTGTGATCTTGATCGACAGCGCCGAAACCACGGCGGCGGCCGTGGAAGAAATCTTGCGGGGAAAATCGCTTTTGCATAGCGGCAGTGCGCAGCCGCCGATTTTCCTGGCCACCGATGCGCCCGGCCGCTATGCCCATCTGGGCGAGATCTTCCTGGGCGAACCGATCGATCCGGGTTCGGTAACGCTGGTCGATCTTTAGTAGTCGACGCGGACCAAGTAGAGACCATCAGGCGGCGAGACAGGTCCGCAGCGCGTGCGGTCCTTGGCCGCCAGCGCGTCGGCAACATCGCGCGGCGTCCATTTGCCTTCGCCCACCAGTTTCAGGGTTCCGGCAAAGGAGCGGATCTGGTGATGCAGGAAGGAACGCGCCGAGGCCTCGATATGGATTTCATCGGCACGGCGGCTGACATCGAGCCTATCAAGCGTCTTGACCGGTGACTGGGCCTGGCATTCGGCGGCCCGGAAGGTGGTGAAATCATGCTGGCCCACCAGAAATTGCGCCGCCGCATGCATCGCCTCCGCATCCAGTTTGGGACTGATATGCCAGACGCGGCCTTCATCCAGGGCCGGCGGGCTGCGGCGGTTGAGGATGCGGAACAGATAATGCCGTGCCGTGGCGGAAAAGCGGGCATGGAATTGTTCGTCCACTGCATCGGACACCAGCACCACCACCGGATCGGGCCGCAGATAATAGTTCAAAGCGTCGCGCACCTTGCCGGGCTCAAATTCTTTGACGAGGTCGAAATGCGCCACCTGTCCCAAGGCATGCACCCCGGCATCGGTACGGCCCGCGCCGGTCACCGTCACACGCTCGCCCGAAAGTTTTTCGATGGCGTCTTCCAATGCGCCCTGCACCGATGCGCCATTGTCCTGGCGCTGCCAGCCGACAAAGGGCGTGCCGTCATATTCCAGGGTCAGGCGATAGCGCGGCATCAGACCAATTGCGTGCCGCGGGCCAGGACAAAGCCCTTGAGCAATTCCTCCGCACTCATCACGGATTTTCCGGCGCGCTGAACCTTCAGCAATTTGAGCGCGCCATTGCCGCAGGCCACCGTCAGGGCATCGTCCAGCAGCACACCCGGCTTTCCACTTCCGGCGACGGGTTCGGCGTAAAGAATTTTCAACCGCTCGCCATGGGCCTCGGTGAAAGCACCGGGGAAGGGCGACAGGCCGCGAATATGGCAGTCGATCTCTCCAGCGCTTTTGGACCAGTCGATACGGGCTTCTTCCTTGGAAATCTTTTTGGCGTAAGTGACGCCGTCTTCGGCTTGCGGCTGGGGCGCGACGGCGCCCCGTTCCAGCGCCCCCAGCGCCCGCATCATCAGGTCGGCGCCCAGCCGCGACAATTCGGCACTCAGATCGCCGCTGGTCTTGCGGCTCACCGGTATGCGCTCCGCCATCAGCACCGGGCCGGTATCCAGCCCTTCGTCCATCCGCATCACCATCACTCCGGTCTCGGCATCGCCCGCCATCACCGCGCGCTGGATCGGGGCGGCACCGCGCCAACGGGGCAGCAGCGAACCGTGAAGATTGAAACAGCCCAGCATCGGGGCTTCCAGAATGGGCTTGGGCAAGAGCAGGCCATAGGCGACAACAATCGCGGCATCCAGCTCCAGCGCCGCGAAGGCCGCCTGCTCGCCTGCGTCTTTCAGCGACAGCGGCGTGCGCACCTCCAGCTTGGCGGCGTCGGCGAATTTGTGAACCGGTCCCGGTTCCAGCACCATGCCGCGGCCCTTGGGGCGCGGCGGCTGGGAATAGACCGCGGCAATCTCATGGCCCTGGGCGATCAGCTCGGCAAGGGTGGGCACCGCGAAATCCGGGGTGCCCATAAATGCCAGCCGCAGCGCCATGCGATCAGGCAGTCTCTTTGAGTTTTTTCGCCTTGGTCAGCTTCTTGATCGCCATGGAGCGCTTGAGCCGCGAAAGATGATCGATGAACAACACCCCATTCAAATGGTCCATCTCATGCTGCAGACAGGTCGCCAGCATGCCGTCGGCCTCCAGAAGCTGCTTGTTGCCGTCGCGGTCGAGATACTCCGCTTTGATACGGGCGGGTCGTTCGACATCGTCCCAGATTTCCGGCACCGACAGGCAGCCTTCCTCGAACACCGCCATCTCTTCCGACACCCAGGTGATCTTGGGATTGATGAAGGCGCGAGGGTTCTTCTTGCCCTCCTTCTGGTCCAGGTCGATCACGATCACTCGCTTGGGGACGCCGATCTGCACCGCCGCCAGGCCGATGCCATCGGCGGCATACATGCTCTCGGCCATGTCGTCGATCAGGGTGCGGGTCTCCGCAGTCACCTTCTCGACATCGGTGGAGATCGCTTGGAGACGCGGATCGGGGGCGGTTAGAATGGGGCGGACGGTCATGGGCTGGAAATAGGCTTTCAGCCCTTTTGGGTCAAGGATTCATGGAATTAGCATTGATTTTGCTGGCCGCCGCCATGGTTCTGGGCGCGGTGATTCTGGCCGTCGCCCTGCGCAAACCGGGGGTGGAACCACTGCCGCTCGACCCGCGGCTGGACACTCTGCTGGCCAAGCAGGGCGAAATCGGCGGCCAGTTCAGCGCCACCGTGGCGGCGCAGGAAGCCCTGACCCGCACCCTGGGCGAGCGGCTGGAAGCGCTGGAAAAGCGCATGGGTGAAAACCTGACCGACAGCGCCACCAAGACGGCGGCCAGCATTGCCGGAATCGGCGAGCGGCTGGTGGTGATCGATGAGGCGCAGAAGAATATTTCGGCTTTGTCCGGCCAGGTCGTCAGCCTGCAGCAGGTCCTGTCCAACAAGCAGTCGCGCGGCGCCTTCGGCCAGGCGCAGATGGAGGAGATCGTGCGCGATGGGCTGCCGCCGACGCTGTACGATTTCCAGTTCACCCTCTCCAACCGCAACCGGCCTGACTGCATCATCCGCATTCCCGGCAACAAGGCGCTGTTGGTGATTGATTCCAAATTTCCCCTGGAAGGCTTTAGCGGACTGCGCGACGCCGTCACCGAGGAAGAAAAAAAGTCCGCCCTGGCCCAGGTGCGCGCCACCGTGACCAAGCACGTCAACGACATCGCGGAAAAATACCTGATCCCCGGCGAGGTCCAGACGCCGGCAATCATGTTCGTGCCTTCGGAATCGCTCTATGCCGATTTGCATGATGGTTTTGCCGATGTGATCCAGAAGGCCCACCGCGCCAATGTGATCGTGGTGTCACCCAATATCCTGATGCTGGCGATCAACACCATCCAGACGGTGATGAAGGATGCCCGCATGCGCGAACAGGCCGACCTGATCAAGCAGGAAGTCGGCACCTTGCTGAACGATGTGCGGCTGCTGTCGGACCGGGTTCTGAAACTGCAGAGCCACTTCAACCAGGCCGATGCCGATATCAAGAATATCCTGATTTCCACCGGCAAGATCACCGGCCGGGCGGAGCGGATTGAAAAGGTCGAACTGGCGCCCCCGGAGGCGGTCAAAAGCCTGTCCTGACCTGCATCCAAACCAGGGTGGTGCGGCCAATAGGGGGCAAAGCCGGAAAAAATTAGAAAGGGCTTTCCATGGACCATGATTCCTACTGGCTGTTGTCCCGCTTCTGGTGGCTGGTTTTTCCCCTGTTCTGGATGATCATGGCGCTGGTATGGGGCTGGCAGCGCCATTCCCGCGCCAACCGCGCCCTGGACATCATCAAGAGCTATGCCGACCAGGGCAAGGATCCGCCTCCGGACCTGCTGAAGGGGCTGCAGGATGGCATGGGTGGAGGATGCGGCCCTTATAACTGGCGCTATTCGCCCGAACGCAAGCTGCATCGCGGCATTGTCTTTACCGCTTTGGCTCTCGTCTTCGGCTTTCTGACTTTCTCGCATTACGACGATAACGGTCATTGGCATCACACATCCGGCTTTTTGATCCCGATGATCATTTTCGCCGCCCTGGCCTTCAGCAATTTCCTCTCTTTGCTGCTGATGCCGCGCGGATGGCCGCCTTATGACAGGGATGGAAAAAATTCGTGACGGATGGCGATGCCGAAGCGGCCCTGGTGGCGAAAGCCCGGGCCGGTTCGGCCGACGCCTTCGGGCGTCTGGTCCATATGCACCAGCAGGGCTTGCGCGCTTTCCTGCGCCGGCTGAGCCCTGCCGATGCCGACGACCTGGCGCAGGAGAGTTTCGTCTTCGCCTGGGAGCATATCGGCCGCTTCGATCCCGCCCGCAGCTTTCGCCCCTGGCTGTTCGGCATTGCCTGGCGCAAGCATCGCGAGGGCAAGCGCGGCTGGCTGCGGCGGCTGGCGCGCCAGGGCCGCGCGGTGGCAGACGCCGCCAGCACGGTCGCGCCCGACCCCGGCTTGAAACTCGATCTCACCAAGGCCGTTGCAACCCTGCCGCCGGAACAAAAGGCGGTTTTGCTGCTCTGCCTGGGCAACGAGTTCACCCATGCGGAGGCCGCCCAGGCCTTGGCCTTGCCGCTGGGTACGGTAAAATCGCACGTCGCGCGGGGCCGCGAGAAGCTTGTCGCAGCACTGGGAGGTCCGGATGGATGACATGAAACTGACGGCCTTGCTGGGCCCGGCCGAGGCGCCGCCCGCATCCGATCCACGCTTTGTGCTGAAGGTTATGGCGCGCATCGAACAGCGCCGCTTCCGCCGCGAACTGGCGGCAACGGTTGCCCTGGCTGCCTGCGCCATCGTGCTGCTGGGCATAGCCGCACCCATGCTGGAATTCACCTGGCACAACAGCTTTGCGCCCTATATCAGCAATATGGCGATCCTGATCACCTTGATCAGCATCACCCTGGCGGTGCCCTACTTTTTGCCCACGCGGGACTAGAGCGCTCTGCGGGCTTTAAATGCCGCCGACAACGTACCTTCGTCCAGATAGTCGAGTTCGCCGCCTACCGGCACGCCATGCGCCAGGCGGGTGACTTTCATGTCGCCCAGCAAATCCATCAGGTAGTGTGCGGTGGTCTGGCCTTCGACGGTGGCGTTCATCGCCAGGATGACTTCATCCACATTCTGCTTCACCCGTTCCAGCAACTGCGCGACGTTCAGCCGTTCGGGCGTCACTCCGTCCAGCGCCGACAATGCGCCGCCCAGCACGTGATAGCGGCCACGGAACACGCTGGCCCGCTCCAGCGCCCAAAGATCGGCGACGTCTTCCACCACGCAAAGGATATGCGGGTCGCGGCGGCCGTCGCTGCAGATGGCGCAGGGGCTTTGAGTATCGAGATTGCCGCAAATTTCACAGGTGAGGATCGCATCCGCGGCTTCGCGCAAGCTGTCGGCCAGGGGCTCCAGCAAAGTGTCACGCTTCTTGAGCAGCGCCAGCGCCGCGCGCCGCGCCGAACGAGGCCCAAGCCCCGGCAATTTGGCCAGCAGCTGGATCAGCCGCTCGATCTCGGAACCGATTGCCGCCATCAGGAGTCGGATTCGCTCTCAGGCATGGAAGGCGCGATATCCTCGGAGACCACATCCCGCACCGCCACGATTTCCGCTCCGGGAAAACGGTCCAATACCGCGCGCACCATCGGCTCTTGCGCCACCGCTTCAAAGCGCGCGGTCTTGGCCGACTGTTTTTGCTCCGCCAAAGTGGGTGCGCCGCCCTGGCTGGCGATGGAAACCGTCCAGCGCTCGCCGGTTGCGGCGCGCAGCTTGGCTTGCAGGTCATTGGCCAGGGTGCGTGGGGCGCGGGCGGTGGGGCGAATCTCAATCCGCCCGGGCTCCAGATGCACCAGATGGACATTATGCTCCAGGTTCACCCGCAATTCCGAACGCGGTTCGCACAAGGCGACAATGTCTTCCAAGGTTCGGACGGACGCGGTGGGGGCGCCTTCCGGTACGGCGGCGCGCGCCGGCATGGCCGAGCCCGACGCCACCGGGACGCGCGAGGATGGCGCGGGCGCCGATGCGCCATTGCCGCGCGGCGCAGGAACCGACCCGCCTTCCAACAAATCCTTTACCAGCCTGTCGGTGGGCGGCAGTTCGGCGGCATAGGCCAGGCGGATCAGCGCCATCTCGCAGGCCGAGATCGGACGGGTGGCGTCGCGCACCTCGAACAGGCCTTTGAGCAGTATCTGCCAGGCCCGGGTCAGCGAGGCCACCGACAGTTTTGCGGCCAGTTCGGCGGCGCGCTTTGCTTCGCCCGAGCCGCCGTCGAAAAAGCCCTGGGCGGCGGGCGCGACTTTCACCCGAGTGAGGAAATGCGTGGTTTCCAACAGGTCCTGCATAACCGCCAGGGGATCGGCGCCGGCATCGTACAGGCCGGAAAGATCGGTCAGGGCCTCGGAGACTTTGCCGGCCATCAGCTTTTCGAAAATATCCAGCACCCGGCCGCGATCGGCCAGGCCCAGCATCAGGCGCACCGTATCGGCGGTGATCATCTCGCCCTCACCATGCGCAATGGCCTGGTCCAGCAGCGACAGGGAATCGCGCGCAGACCCTTCAGCGGCCCGCGCGATCAGAGCCAGCGCGCCCTCTTCGATCTTGACCATTTCCTTATCGGCCAGGGTCGCCAGATAGGCGGCGAGTTCCGCACTGTCGATGCGGCGCAAATCGAAACGCTGGCAGCGCGACAACACCGTGACCGGCACCTTGCGAATCTCGGTGGTGGCGAAAACGAATTTCACATGCGGCGGCGGTTCCTCCAGCGTCTTGAGCAGGCCGTTGAAGGCCTGCTTGGACAGCATATGGACCTCGTCGATGATATAGACTTTGTAGCGCGCCGCGACCGGGGCATAGCGCACACCCTCGATGATCTCGCGGATATCGTCGATGCCGGTGCGGGATGCCGCGTCCATCTCCTGCACATCGACATTGCGCGATTCCGAGATGGAGACGCAGGGCTCGCACACGCCGCAGGGATGGATAGTGGGCTCCGTGCGCTTGCCGTCGGGACCGATACAATTGAGCGCACGCGCAATGATGCGCGCCGTGGTGGTCTTGCCCACCCCGCGCACCCCCGTCAGCATGAAGGCATGGGCGATACGCCCGGTGGCAAAGGCGTTGGACAGGGTGCGCACCAGCGCTTCCTGCCCGATCAGGCCGGTGAAATCGCTGGGACGGTATTTGCGCGCCAGGACGCGGTAGGGCTGAGCGGAGGGTTTGGCCATGGACGGACTATAGCAAGCGGGAGCGTCGGCGCGAGCCGGAGCAGTGGAAAATAGGTGCCACCTCGAGCCAATTTCACGCGGTATTTGTGGAAAGGTGGAAGCCCGCCGACCCGTGCCGGATTCGTTACGGCTGCTTCGTTCCCGACCTGACCGGGTTGGCGAGCGGCTCGTCCAGCGGACTTCCGGCTGGGGATATAAGCGCGCGCTGAGAAAAATGCGAGTCGTGATGTCGGTATGGCGCTCGCGCGGCGAAAGCCCTGTCGGGCTTTCGCTTTTTCGCGCTCGCCGTTCCCGACCTGACCAGGTTAGCGAGAACGGCGTCCGCCCGACTTCCGTAGGGGATATAGGGTTTTTGGCCGAAAAATGCGAGTCCGCCCCTAATACGGATTCAGGCGGCGGCGACGATCTGCGCCACTAGCCGGTCCCGCGGCAGGGTGACGGTCACGGTGGTTCCCACATTCACCTGGCTTTCCAGGCTCAGCGTACCGCCATGCAGTTCCATCAATTGCTTGGACAAAGGCAAGCCCAGGCCGGTGCCCTCATATTTCCGCGCCAGGGAGGAATCGACCTGCCCGAATACTTCCAGGGCCTTGGGAATGTCATCGGGCGCAATGCCGATGCCGCTATCGGCAACCGTCAGCGCCAACCCTGCTTCGGTGCGTTGGGCGGCAAGCGTCACCCGGCCGCCGGAAGGGGTAAATTTCACCGCATTGGACAAGAGGTTGACCAGCACCTGCTTGATGCGCCGCTTGTCGGCCTTGAGCGCCGGAAGTCCATCCGCCATGTCGGTGGACAGGGCGATCCCAGCTTTGTGAGCCTGGTTCTGGATCAGACGCAGGGATTCCTCGACCAGTTCTCCCAGGCCAAACACCTCTTCGCGCAATTCTGCCTGACCGGCGTCCAGCCGCGACAAATCCAGCACATCGTTGATCAGGGCCAGCAGATGGGCGCCGCTGCTGCGGATATCGGAGGCGTAATTTTTATAGCGCTCGCTCATCGGGCCGAAGATTTCCATCACCATGGCGTCGGAAAAACCAATCACCGCATTCAGCGGCGTGCGCAACTCGTGGCTCATCGAGGCCAGGAATTCAGACTTGGCCTTGCTGGCTTGCGCTGCCTGGCCCAGGGCGACCGTCAGATCGTTCGAGGTTTTCTCCAAGGCGCGCTGGGTTCTTTCCAATTCGGCGATATGGTCGCGCAGCCGTTGCTCCTCGCCCTTGGCGCGCAGGCTGAGGTGACGATCCACCAGCACCATGACCAGGGCCTGGCCCACAATGAACATGCCCGCCGCGGTCACCAGCACCGCCATAGTGGTGGGCGACATGGCCAAGGGATGTGCGTCTCCGGCGCCCGGCATGGGCAGAAACCGCACCGCCGCCATGGCCGTGAAGTGAACGCCCAGGATCGCGAGCACGCGCAGGGCCACCGTGACCACATTGTTCAGACGGCTGGAAGGCAAGGCCGCAAAGTGGCCTGCCAGGCCGCCGACCGAAATGCCGATCAGGACTGAAGCGACGATCAGCCGGGAATCCCAGATCGCCTGGGCGGGAAGTCTGAGTGCCGCCATGCCGGTGTAATGCATCGCCAGGATGGCTATTCCCACCAGCACGCCGCCGGCCGCGCCCCTGGTCGGGCTGCGCGCCAACGCGAATCCGGCCGCCGAGATGGTCATGGCCATGACCACCGACAAAATGGTCAGACCCGGATCAAAGCGCATCGGCAGGGAAATGTCATAGGCCAGCATGGCGACGAAATGGGTGACCCAGACACCCGCGCCCGACACCACGCCCGCGCCCAGCAGCCAGGCAAGGCGTGCCCGTATTTCCTGGTAGTCGCCGGCGCGCAGCACCATGGCGCGCGCGGTGATGCAGGCAAAGACGCAGATGCATGCCGCAACGGCAAGCATCCGCAAATCGTGCTGGTAGTAAACGCAACCCAGGACGCGCAACATGAACATT
>Ga0207686_10001636_pt1 | contig 12518 bp, 7 predicted proteins | sample KBSM24metaG_FD_184396 | JGI IMG/M metagenome (GOLD analysis project Ga0207686, IMG submission 184396) | Miscanthus rhizosphere microbial communities from Kellogg Biological Station, Michigan, USA - KBS M2-4 metaG (SPAdes) (version 2) | ecosystem: Host-associated > Plants > Roots > Rhizosphere >...
GCGGCGGCGGGGGATCGGAGATCGACCAGCTCCGCCAGAAGATCGAAGAAGCCCGCCCGCCGGAAATCGTGATGAAGGAGGCCAACCGCGAGTTGGCCCGGCTCGAGGCGATTCCCTCGGCCAGCCACTCGTCGTACATCGACGCGAAGAGCGCGTCGTGGAACACCTGGTCCTCCACCAGGCCGTAGCGCCAGCGCGCGAAGGCCGACAGCGGCACGCGCTGGCCGGCGGCCGTCAGCACCTGCAGCTGGCCCAGCGACTCGGGCTGGGCCGTCCAGCGCGGGTCCACCTCCATCACCACGCGGTACTGGTTCAGCCGGTCGTAGAGCGTGGCGATCTGCCGCTGCGCGTAGGCGTTGTTGAGCGTGGAGGCGACAGCGTCCATGTCGACGCCCAGGCGGCGCGCGGCCTCGCGGTCGATGTCCAGCACCACCTGCTGGGCGCCGCCGTCGCTCACGGTCTGCACATCGGTGAAGGCAGGCGTCTCGGCCATGGCCAGCGACACTTTGCGCGCCCAGCTGCGCAGCGAGCGCACGTCGCCCGAGCGCAGCACGACGTTGGATTCGGCCTCGCCGAGGCCCACGCCGCCGATCTGGATGTCCTGCTCGATACTCGGGGTCAGGACCCCGCCGGCCACCGCCGGGGCCTGTGCGCGCAGCCGGTTGACCACGGCCTGCGCGGGCTCGCCGCCGCGCTCGGCCAGCGGCTTGAGGCTGACGATCAGGAGGCTGTTGGCGATGCTGCCGATGCCCCCGCTGGTGCCGGCCACGTGGGCGACGGCCGGGTCGGAGAGGATGAGCCGGCGGTAGGCATCGATCTTGGGCTGCATGATCTGGAACGAGAAGCCGTCGTCGCCGCGGATGAACGCATGGACCACGCCCGTGTCCTGCTTGGGGATCATGATCTTGGGCAGCGCCCGGTAGAGCACCGCGTTGAGCGCGACCACCGCGGCGAACGCCAGCAGCACGGTGCCGGCATGGGAGAGGGCCCAGCCCAGGCTGCGGTCGTAGGCGTGACGCACATCGGCCCACATCAGCGCGCCGGCATGCGCCAGCCGTTCGCGCCAGCCCGGCGGGAGGGCTCGGGCCTGGGCCTGGGGCGCGCGGTGGCGGCGGGCCTGCAGGCCGTAGGCGCACAGCACCGGCGTGAGCGTGAGCGAGACCAGCAACGAGATCGCCACCGCCGCCGTCAGCGTGAGCGAAAACTCGCGGAAGAGCCGCTGCACCATGCCGCCCATGAACAGGATGGAGATGAACACCACCGCCAGGGCCAGCGTCATCGCCACCAGGGTGAAGCCCACCTCGCCCGCGCCGCGCAGCGCGGCGCGCAGCGGCGTGTGGCCGCGTTCGATGTAGCGTTCCACGTTCTCCAGCACCACGATGGCGTCGTCCACCACCAGGCCGGCCGCCACGATCAGCGCCATGAGCGAGAGGTTGTTGAGCGAGAAGCCCGCCGCATGCATCACCGCGAAGCTGCCGATGAGCGACACCGGAATGGCGATGCTCGGAATGAGCGCGGTGCGCAGCCGGCCCAGGAAGGCGGTGACCACGCCCACCACCAGCGCCACCGACAGGGCCAGCGTGAAGTGCGCCTCGCGCAGCGTGGCGCGGATGCCGCGCGAGCGCTCCAGCACGATGTCCAGGCGTGAGCCGGGTGGCATCAGCGTGCGCAGGTAGGGCAGCTGCGCCTGCACGGCGTCCACCGTGGCAACGATGTTGGCGCCGGGCTGGCGCCGCACCTGCAGGATGACGGCTTCGCGGTCGTTATGGAAGCCCCGGCTGTAGCGGTTCTCGGTCGCGTCGGACACCTTGGCCACGTCGCCCAGATGCACGGGCGCGCCGCCACCCGGCCCCTGCACCCAGCGCACCACCAGGGGCGCGTAGTCGGCGGCGCGCGCGGGCGCGTCGGGCATGGCCAGCTGCCAGCGGCGGCCGGCGTCTTCCAGCGCGCCCAGCGGCCGCACTGCGCCGGACTGGACGATGGCGCGCCGCACCTCGTCCAGCGCGATGCCCTGGTGCGCCAGTGCCCCCGGGTCCAGCTGCACGCGCACGGCCGGCAGGGATGCGCCGCCCACGGTCACCTCTGCCACGCCGGGCACCTGCGACAGGCGCTGCGCGAGGATGGTGGAGGCCGCGTCGTACAGCGCCGAGGGCGGCAGGTGGGGCGAGGACAGCGCCAGCACCACGATGGCCCGCTGGGTGGATTGCAGCTTGCGGAAGTCGGGGTTGTCCTTCATGCCGGCGGGCAGCTGGCCGCGCACGGCGTTCAGCGCGGCCTGCACGTCGCGCGCAGCGGCCTCCAGGTCGCGGCCCAGTTCGAATTCCAGCTGCACCTCGGTCGCGCCCTGGCTGCTGGCCGAGGTGATGGCCTGCACCCCGGCGATGGCGCCCAGCGCGCGCTCCAGGGGCGCGGCCACGGTGGCGGCCATGCTCTCGGGGCTCGCACCCGGCAGCCGCGCGTTCACCTGGATCACGGGGTAGTCCACCGCGGGCAGCGGCGCCACCGGCAGCTGCTGCCAGGCCAGCAGGCCCAGCAGCACCAGGGCCAGGGCCAGCAGCGCGGTGGCCACCGGCCGGCGGATGCAGGCGCGGGCCAGGTTCATGGCGCAGGCGCAGGCGCGGCAGGGGCGGTGCCGGCGGCGCGGCGGCGCGCCAGCCGCTGGGCCAGCCGGTCGAAATAGAGGTACACCACCGGCGTGGTGAAAAGCGTGAGCACCTGGCTGACCAGCAGCCCGCCCACCATCACGATGCCCAGCGGCTGGCGCAGCTCGGCGCCCGAGCCGCCCGCCAGCATCAGCGGCAGCGCGCCGACCAGCGCCGCCAGCGTGGTCATCAGGATGGGCCGCAGGCGCAGCAGCGCGGCGCGGCGGATGGCCTCCTCGGCCGGCAGACCCAGCCGGCGCTGCGCATCGAGGGCGAAGTCCACCATCATGATGCCGTTCTTCTTGACCAGCCCGATCAGCAGCACGATGCCGATGACGGCGATCATGTCCAGCGGCCGGCCGCTGGCCAGGAGCGCCAGCAATGCGCCCACGGCCGCCGAGGGCAGCGTGGACAGGATGGTCACCGGATGGATGGTGCTCTCATACAGCACGCCGAGCACGATGTACATCGTGACCACCGCCGCCAGCACCAGCCACAGCGTGTTCGAGAGCGAGGCGCGGAAAGCCTCGGCCGCGCCCTGGAAGCGCACCTCGATCTGCGGCGGCAGGCCGGCGGCCTGCAGTTCGGCCTCGATGGCCTGCACCGCCGCCCCGAGCGACGAGCCCGCCGCCAGGTTGAACGACACCGTGGCCGCCGGGAACTGGCCCTGCTGCGTGATCTGCAGCGGTGCCATGCGCTGGGAGACGCGGGCGACGGCGGCCAGCGGCACGCTGCGCCCGCCCGGCGCGGGCACGAAGGTCGTCTCCAGCGCCTGCAGCCCGCGCGCCTGGCCGGGCGCGACCTCCAGCACCACGCGGTACTGGCTGGATTGGGTGAACAGCGTGGCCACCTGGCGCTGGCCGTAGGCGTTCTGCAGCGCGGTGGCGATGGCGGCCACGCTGAGGCCCAGGCGTGCGGCGGCGTCGCGGTCCACCTCCACGAAGGCCTGGCGGCCTTGCTGCTGCAGGTCGCTGGCCACGTCGGCCAGCGGGGGCCGCTGGCGCAGGCGATCGACCAGCCTCGGCACCCAGGCTTCCAGCAGGCGCGCATCGGGCGTGGTCAGCGTGAACTGGTACTGCGTGCGGCTCACGCGGTCCTCGATGGACAATTCCTGCACCGGCTGGAACCAGGCGGTGATGCCCGGGACCTGCGCGGCCTGCTCGCGCAGGCCGGCCAGGATGGCGGCGGCGCCGGCCGAGCGTTCGCCGTGCGGCCGCAGGTTGACCAGCATCCGGCCGCTGGACAGCGTGCTGTTGCTGCCGTCCACCCCGATGAAGGACGAGAGGCTGGCCACGTCGGGCACTTGCAGCAGCGCATCGGCCAGTGCCTGCTGGCGCTGGGCCACCACGGTGAAGGCGCTGTCCGGCGGCACTTCGGTCACCACCTGCACCACGCCGCTGTCCTGCACCGGGAAGAAGCCCTTGGGCACGGCCAGGTAGAGCAGGGCGGTGAGCGCCACCGTGGCCAGCAGGACCAGCAGGGTGAGGCCCTGGTGGCGCAGCACCGCGTCGATGGCCCGGCCGTAGTGCGCCATGGCCCGGTCCATGAAGCCGTGCGGCGTGCCGAGCTGCCCGGCGTGCAGCGGTTTCCGCAGCAGGCGCGCGCTCATCATTGGCGTGAGCGTGAGCGACACCAGCAGCGAGATGGCGATGGCCACGGCCAGCGTCATCGCGAATTCGTGAAACAGCCGGCCCACCACGTCGCGCATGAAGAGCAGCGGGATCAGCACCGCAACCAGCGACACGGTGAGCGAGACCAGGGTGAAGCCGATCTCCGAAGCGCCCTTGAGCGCGGCCTGCAGGGGCGGCAGGCCGTCCTCGCGGTGGCGGGCGATGTTCTCCAGCATGACGATGGCGTCGTCCACCACGAAGCCGGTGGCGATGGTCAGCGCCATCAGGCTCAGGTTGTTGACCGAAAAGCCCAGCAGGTACATCACCGCGAAGGTGCCCACGAGCGAGAGCGGCACCACCACGCCGGGAATGAAGGTGGCCGTGGCGCTGCGCAGGAAGAGGAAGGTGACCAGCACCACCAGGCCGACGGCGAACACCAGCTCCATCTGCACGTCGTGCACCGACGCGCGGATGCTCTGCGTGCGGTCCGCGAGCAGGGCCACGTCCACGGCCGTGGGCAGCGTGGCCGTGAGCTGCGGCAGCAGGGCGCGCACACGGTCGGCCACGTCGATCACGTTGGCGCCGGGCTGGCGCTGCACGTTCAGCAGCACGGCCGGCTGGCGGTTGGCCCAGGCAGCGAGGAAGCGGTCTTCCGGCCTGCTGGCAACGGTGGCGACGTCGCCCAGACGGATGGGGGCGCCGGGTGCGGCGGCGGTGGTGGTGGCGCCGACGCTGGCGTTCCCGCCGGCCTGCGGCTGGGCTGCGGGCTTGGCGGTCAGGATGCCGCCGCCGGGCGTGCGCCAGGCCATGATCAGCCGGCGGTAGGCGTCGGGCGAAGTGATCTGGTCGTTGGCGTCCAGCAAGGTGGTGCGGTAGGGGCCGTCGAAGCTGCCCTTGGGCTGGTTGGCGTTGGCACCGGCGATGGCGGTGCGCAGGTCTTCCAGGCTGAGCCCGTGCGCGGCCAGGGCCGTGGGGTTGGCCTGCACGCGCAGGGCCGGCCGCTGCCCGCCGGCCAGACTGACCATGCCCACGCCCGAGAGCTGCGCCAGCTTCTGCGCCACCCGCGTTTCCACCAGGTCGTGCACCTCGTGCAGCGGCAGCGTGGGCGAGGTGATAGCCAGCGTGAGGATAGGCGCGTCCGCCGGGTTCACCTTGCGATAGATGGGCGGCGCGGGCAGGTCGGCGGGCAGCAGGCTGGCGGCGGTGTTGAGCGCCGATTGCACGTTCTGCTCGGCCACCGCCAGGTCGGCGTCGAGCGTGAACTGCAGCGTGATAACCGAGGCCCCCGCCGAACTGGTGGAGGACATCTGCCGCAGGCTCGGGATCTGACCCAGCCGCCGCTCCAGCGGCGCGGTGATGGTGCGGGCCGTCACGTCGGCGCTGGCGCCGGGCTGGAAGGTGAAAACCTGGACGATGGGGTAGTCCACTTGCGGCAGCGCTGCCACCGGCAGCAGCCGCCAGGCGATGGCGCCCGCGATGAGCAGGGCGAGCATCAGCAGCAGCGTGGCGACCGGCCGCAGGATGAAGGGGCGCGAGAGCTGCATGGCGCGGCGCGCGTCAACGGGCCGCGGCGGCCGGGGCGCTGGCGGGCGTGCTCGCCGACACCGCCGCAGGGGTTGCGGCGGCCTGGGCGCGTGAGCGGGTATCGGCCTGCGCGCGCTGCTGCAGCTGCGCCGCGGTCTGCGGTGGCTCGCCGTCGCGGACTTCCACCACGCTGCTGCCGTCGCGCAGCCGGTCCAGCCCTTCCAGCACCACGGCATCGGCCTGCTGCAGGCCCGAGGCGATCAGCACGTGCGTGCCATCGGTCGGGCCCAGGCTCACGCGGCGCAGCGCAGCCTTGCCGTCCTGCAGCGTATAGACGTAGGGACCCTGGCTGCCGTATTGCACGGCGTCCACCGGAATGACCAGCGCGTCCTCGTGCGTGCGCACCTGCAGCCGCACGTTCACGAACTGGTTGGGGAACAGGCTGTCGTCGGCGTTGTCGAACTGCGCGCGCAGGCGCAGCGTGCCGGTGGCGATGTCGATCTGGTTGTCCAGTGTGGTGAGCTGGCCGGTGGCCAGTGGCTCCTGGTCGGCCCGGTCCCAGGCCTGCACGGGCAGCCGGGCGCCCGCACGCCAGCGGGCACGCAGGGCGGCCAGCTGGGGCTCGGGCACCGAGAAGACCACGCTGATCGGCCGTGTCTGGGTGAGGCTGACCAGCCCCTGCGCGTCGCTGGCGGCCACCAGATTGCCCGCATCCACCCCGCGCAGGCCCAGGCGGCCGCTGGCCGGCGCCTCGATGCGGGTGTAGGACAGCTGCAGCCGCGCCGCGTCCACCTGCGCGTGGGCGGTCTGCGCGCTGCCTCGCAGCTGCGCCACCAGCGCCTCCTGGGTCTCGAGCTGCTGGCGGGCGATGGAGTCCTGCTGGAACAGCGTGCGGTAGCGGGCGAGATCCCGTTCGGCGCTCCGCAGCTGGGCCTGGACCTGCTGCTGCTGGCCTTCGGCCTCCGCCACGCGCACGCGGTAGGGCGCAGGGTCGATCTCGGCCAGCAGCTGGCCCCGGCGCACTTCCTGGCCTTCCTGGAACAGCACGCGCGACAGCGTGCCGTCCACCCGGCTGCGCACCACCACCGTCTGCAGCGGCGTGACGGTGCCGATGGCCTTGATCTGCTCGACCATCGGCTTGCGCTGCACGGGCACCAGCCTCACGGGGACGGGGCCGCTCCACGGGTCGGGGCCGGCTTCCGCCAGGGCCGGCTGGCGCCAGAACGCGTACCACGCCAGGCCCGCGGCCAGCGCCAGGGCCGCGGCCAGCAGCAGACCCAGCCACAGGTGCCGCGTGGACGCAGCCGGCGCACAACCCGGGGAAAGCTTTTCAACCATCTCGACGAAATCCGTTCAGGAGGACTGACCGTGCGCGCCACGGCGCAGTGGCCGGGCGGCAGGCATGGGCGGCTCGCACGCGTGCCCGGCACCGATGGAGCCGGCACGCGCGTGGCGCTGCGGAGCGCTGCAGGGCGGCTTCGGCGGTGAAACGCCAGCATCCTGCAGACAACGGCCGACACTGTAGCCGAAGCCGGCACTGGAATGAGAATAAATTGCAATTGCAGGTGATTTGCCGCGCACCCTCCAGCCCTGCGAAGGGCGCAAAAAAGCCCCGTCCACCCAGGGGGTGCGGGGCTGTCTCGGCACTCCGCGGCGCCGCGGAGCAAGGACGTGGGGCGTCAGGCGCCCAGGCGCTCTTCCAGTGCGGCCTTGGTCTTGAGCATGTCGGCCGGCAGGTGGTAGGCCAGCTGGTCGAAGTGGGCGGTGTGGAGCTTCAGCTCGTCGGCCCAGGCCGCCTTGTCGATGCGGGTCACGGTCTCGAACTGCGTGCCCGTGAAGTCCAGGCCGCTCCAGTTGATCTCGGCATAGTGCGGGGCCACGCCGAAGGCGGTTTCCTGGCCGGAGACGCGGCCTTCGATGCGGTCGATCATCCACTTGAGCACGCGCATGTTCTCGCCGTAGCCGGGCCAGACGAACTTGCCGGCTTCGTCCTTGCGGAACCAGTTGGTCGTGTAGATGCGCGGCAGCGTGGCGCCGGAGGCGGCGAGCTTCTCGCCCAGGCCCAGCCAGTGCTGGAAGTAGTCGCTCATGTTGTAGCCCATGAAGGGCAGCATGGCGAACGGGTCGCGGCGCACCACGCCCTGCTGGCCGGCGGCGGCGGCGGTGGTCTCGGAGCCCATGGTGGCGGCCATGTAGACGCCCTCGGTCCAGTTGCGGGCCTCGGTCACCAGCGGCACGGTGGTGGAGCGGCGGCCGCCGAAGATGAAGGCGTCGATCTTCACGCCCTTAGGGTCGTCCCAGGCCGGGTCCAGCGCGGGGTTGTTGGTGGCGGCCACGGTGAAGCGGGCGTTGGGGTGGGCGGCCTTGGCGCCGGTCTCGCGGGCGATCTGGGGCGTCCAGTCCTTGCCCTGCCAGTCGATCAGGTGGTCGGGCAGGCTGCCGGTGTCCTTTTCCATGCCTTCCCACCACACGTCGCCGTCGTCGGTCAGCGCGACGTTCGTGAAGATCACGTCCTTGTCGAGGCTGGCCATGCAGTTGGGGTTGGTGTGGTAGTTGGTGCCGGGGGCCACGCCGAAGTAGCCGGCTTCGGGGTTGATGGCGCGCAGGCTGCCGTCGGCCTGGGGCTTGATCCAGGCGATGTCGTCGCCGATGGTGGTGACCTTCCAGCCTTCGAAGGCCTTGGGGGGCACCAGCATGGAGAAGTTGGTCTTGCCGCAGGCGCTCGGGAAGGCGGCGGCCACGTGGTACTTCTTGCCCTCAGGGCTGGAGACGCCCAGGATCAGCATGTGCTCGGCCAGCCAGCCCTGGTCGCGGCCCATGGTGGAGGCGATGCGCAGCGCGAAGCACTTCTTGCCCAGCAGCGCATTGCCGCCGTAGCCGGAGCCGTACGACCAGATCTCGCGCGTCTCGGGGTAGTGCACGATGTACTTGGTCTTGTTGCAGGGCCAGGACACGTCCTGTTGGCCAGGCTGCAGCGGCGCGCCCACGGTGTGCACGCAGGGCACGAAGTCGCCGTCCACGCCCAGCACGTCGTACACCGCCTTGCCCATGCGGGTCATGATCTTCATGTTGACGGCCACGTAGGGGCTGTCCGAGAGCTCGATGCCGATGTGCGCGATCGGCGAGCCCAGCGGGCCCATGCTGAAGGGCACGACGTACATCGTGCGGCCGGCCATGCAGCCATCGAACAGAGGCTGCAGCGTGCTGCGCATCTCGGCCGGGGCCATCCAGTTGTTGGTCGGGCCCGCATCTTCCTTCTTGGCCGAGCAGATGTAGGTGCGGTCTTCCACGCGGGCCACGTCCGACGGGTCGGACCAAGCCAGGTAGCTCCCGGGGCGCTTGGCGGGGTTGAGCTTCTTGAAGGTGCCGGCGTCCACCAGTTGCTGGCAGAGGCGGTCGTACTCTTCCTGCGAGCCGTCGCACCAGTGGATCTTGGCTGGCTTGCAGAGGGCGGCCATGTCGGCCACCCAGGCCAGCAGGCGGGCGTTCTTGACGTATGCGGGGGCCTGGAGATCGAGGCCTTGCATGGTGGGTGCGTTCATCGGGAGCTTCCTGGAGTTGAAAAAACCGTTTTTTCAAAGGAAGCGCCCCGCTGGCGCGGTGCAGGGCTGCCGGCGAACGCTGGTCGGACTTCTGAGCGCTGCCTTTGAGAAAACGGCGGAATGCTCAGTCGGCGGGTGGGGGCGCGAGGGCGTCGGCGGGCCTTGGAAGGCCCGCTCGCCAAGCTTTCCACGGGTCGGCTGGAGTGACGATTTTATGAATGCGCCTCTCGCGTGTCTGTCAGACACGGGGGAATTTCATGCAAAAGATGCATGGGGTTATGTGAGGCTTGGGTGCCTGCCGAGCTTCGGCCGCAGGCGGTTCAGACGGCCACGGTGCCGCCGTCCACGGGGAGCGTCGCGCCGTTGACGAAGCTCGCCAGATCCGAGGCCAGGAACACCGCAGGCCCGGCCAACTCGTGCGGCTGGCCCAGGCGGCCGGCGGGGATGCGCTGCATGAAGCGCTCCAGCCGCTCCGGGTTGGCGCGCGTGGCCTCGGTCATGGGGGTTTCGATCACGCCCGGCGCCAGCGCGTTGACGCGGATGCCGTCGGGCGCGAGGTCGAGCGCCAGGGTCTGCGTGAACATCTTCACCGCCGCCTTGGACGGCGAATAGCCCAGGGCATTGCCCTGCGCGATGAAGGCGGCGCCCGAGGCCACGTTGATGATGCAGCCGCGCGTGCGCCGCAGCGCGGGCAGCCAGGCATGGACGGTGTGGAACACGCCGAACAGGTTCACGTCCATCGTGCGCCGCAGGTTATCCGCCGCACGCGGGCTGTCGATGCCCTCGCGGATGATCACGCCGGCGTTGTTGACCAGGGTGTCCACGTCGCCTGCGGTGTCCGCCACCCGGGCGGCGAGATCGCGGCAGTCCTGGGCGTTGGAGACGTCGAGCGCGTAGGCCCAGCCATCGGAGCCCGCGGCGCGCACGTCCCGCAGCGTGTCCGCGCAGCGCTCGGCCTGCAGATCGGTCACGATGACGCGAGCCCCGGCCTGGGCGAAGGCCACGGCCACCGCGCGGCCGATGCCGCTGGCCGCGCCCGTGACGAGGGCCAGGCGGCCGGCCAGCAGGCCCGGCGTGGAAGGGCAGGTGGGAGGAAGGAAATGAGGGGGCATGGCTTCTCCTTGGAGCAATCTTTCGGGCAGGCATCGGCAGCGACGCAGGATCACGGGATCTGATCCAGCGTCGCCCTGGACGATGCGGCAGGCCGTGGAAAGGTTCCCGCAATGCGGCGGCGGAAAGCGCGTCCGATGGCTTGGATCATGGGCCCGCTTCAAGCCACACAATGCGGGCCGGCTCGCGCGTGCGACCCTCGTTTCCCACCATCCGCCATTCCGCATGGCCCATTCCAAGGAATCTCCATGACCTTTCTCGTACTCCACGGCATCAACCTGAACATGTTCGGCAAGCGCGATCCGAAGCAATACGGCACGACCACGCTGGCCGAAATCGATGCCCAGCTCGTCACGCTGGGCCGGGAGCTGGGCGTGGAGGTCGCGTGCTTCCAGACCAACTTCGAAGGCGCGATGGCCGAGCGCATCCATCAGGCCTATTTCGACGAGGTGGAAGGCGTGCTCATCAATGCCGGCGCCTGGACGCACTACAGCTACGGCATCCGCGATGCGCTGGCCATCCTGAAGTGCCCCATCGTCGAGGTGCACATGTCCAACATCCATGCGCGCGAGGCCTTTCGGCACCACTCGGTGATCGCCGAGATCGCCAAGGGCCAGATCGCCGGCTTCGGCGTGGACAGCTATCTGCAGGGACTGCGCCTGGCGGTGAACCTCGTCAAGGGCAGCGCTGGCTGACGCGAAGGCTCAGGCGCCGCTGCGCGCCGCCCACTGCGCGTGCCCGGCGCGCCGCAGCGCGCAGGCCGGGCATTCGCCGCAGCCGTAGCCCCAGCTGTGCAGGGTGTCGCGCACGCCGTGGTAGCAGGTGTGGGACTGGCGCACGATGATGTCCACCAGCGCATCGCCGCCCAGCTCGCGGGCCAGTTCCCAGGTGGCGGCCTTGTCGATCCACATCAGCGGGGTCTCGAAGGTGAAGCGCTGGCCCATGCCCAGCGAGACGGCCACCTGCAGCGCCTTGAGGGTGTCGTCGCGGCAGTCGGGGTAGCCCGAGAAGTCGGTCTCGCACATGCCGCCCACCAGCGTGTGCAGGCCGCGCCGGTAGCCCACGGCGGCAGCCAGCTGGAAGAAGAGCAGGTTGCGCCCGGGCACGAAGGTGTTGGGCAGGCCCGCTTCGGTCATCTGGATGGCGGTGTCGCGGGTGAGGGCGGTGTCGCTGATCTGGCCCAGCACGGTCAGGTCGACCATGTGGTCCTCGCCCAGCCGGCCAGCCCATTGGGGGAAGCGCTCGCGCACGGCGGCCAGCACTTCGGTGCGGGCCTGCAGTTCCACCTGGTGGCGCTGGCCGTAGTCGAAGCCGATGGTCTCGACGTGCTCGAAATGGGTCAGCGCCCACGCCAGGCAGGTCGTGGAGTCTTGCCCGCCGGAGAAGAGGACGAGTGCGTGGCCGGGTCTCATGGGAAGGGTTCCTTGCGAAGAAAAAAGATGGATGCGAAGGCGAACGACGACACCGCAGGGCGCCCGAAATGCAAAAAGCCCCGCGGTGCGGGGCTTGCAGTCGGGCGGTGCGCGGTGCGCCGTCAGGCCATGTAGATGGCGATGAACGCCAGCAGGAACATGATGACCGCGCCCACGGCCGGCAGCACCAGGGGCATGAGCGGCACCACGGCCTCGATGGCGTCGGGGGCGTGCGTTTCGCCGGCGTGGGGTGCCGTGGTGGTGTCGTGGGCCATGGTCGGTGTCTCCTGCGGTGGCGTGCGTGCGTCGTACTACAAGCGTGCTGCGGGCCATTTTAGTGGCCGCGGCACGGCGGCGTTCAGTAGGGTTTGCGATCAGCCGGCGCGGGCGGCACCCACTGGTAGAGCCAGGTTTCGGTGATCGGGCGGCCGTTCTCGCGCAGGAAGAGGCGGACGGTGATGGGCTCGGTGCTGTCGTCGCCGGGCCGCAGGTCGAACATGGCTCGCCAGCCGTTGATGGCTTCGAGCGGGCGCGCGGAGGTGATCTCCACCTGCCCGCGGCTCGCGGTGATGACCGGTTCCACCTTGGCGTCGCGCCCCAGCCCCCGCAGGCTGTCGCCCGCGAAGTCCACCGCGAAGCGCCACGAGAAATACGTGCGAGGCTGGCCCACCACGCCGC
>Ga0207686_10001642_pt1 | contig 12487 bp, 9 predicted proteins | sample KBSM24metaG_FD_184396 | JGI IMG/M metagenome (GOLD analysis project Ga0207686, IMG submission 184396) | Miscanthus rhizosphere microbial communities from Kellogg Biological Station, Michigan, USA - KBS M2-4 metaG (SPAdes) (version 2) | ecosystem: Host-associated > Plants > Roots > Rhizosphere >...
AAGATCGTCACGGATATGGCTGATGCAGATGTTTTGTTTTTTGGAGAAGAACATAATGATAGTGCCTGTCATTTTTTAGAAAATAAAATTTTCAGAGCATTACATGCAAAATATGCGGATAAAGTTGTTCTAAGTATGGAAATGTTTGAGACAGATGGCCAGCTTGTATTAAATGAATATCTCGGAGGAACTATTGATGAAGCCCGGTTTTCAAGAGATATAAGGTTATGGAGCAATTATAAAGATTACCGGCCAATGATCGAATATGCGAAACAAAATAAAATTCCGGTGATCGCTGCGAATCCACCACGGCGTTATGTAAATCTTGTAAGCCGTCGCGGAATGAAGTCGCTTGATAGTTTGTCAAAAGATGCAAAGAAATTTTTACCCCCACTTCCTTATGATACACTCGCCGGACGCTATCGTGAAAAATTTGTAGAGATAATGAAAGATGGGCCGGGTGGTAATAATCCAAATGTTTATTACAGTCAAAGTTTGTGGGATGCCGGAATGAGTTATAGCATTTATAGTTTTCTAAAAAAGAATAAGCACAAAAAAGTTTTCCATTGTGTTGGTGGTTTTCATTGTGAAGAAAAACTGGGCACAGCGGCCCAGTTGCAAATGAGAAATAAGAAATTGAAAATTTTGAATATCGCCAGTTTCAGTGACGAATCATTCAGCAACCCTGATTGGGAAAAATTCAGTTATAAAGGAGACTATATTATTCTTACAAATCCTGATCTGAAAAAAACGTTTTGAGCAGCGCAACGTTTTTTCTATTTTTTGTTATAAGCTAATAATCGCAAAGCATTGAAAACAACAATCAATGTAGAACCTTCGTGCCCAATGACCGCGGGACCCATGGAAGCATAACCCAGGATAGTTAAAGGGATAAGTATGGCAATCATTCCTAAACTTATGGCTAAGTTTTGCCTGATAATGCTATGTGCTTTTTTACTTAATCCAATAGCAAACGTAAGATTGCTTAGTTTATCAGCCATCAATGCAATGTCTGCAGTTTCTAATGCTACATCACTACCTGCTGCACCCATAGCGATTCCTACTGTACTTTTTGCCATAGCTGGTGCGTCGTTCACACCATCGCCAACCATTGCAACTTTCTTTTCACTGATCCTTAATTTTTCAATTGCTTCTACTTTTTGTTCCGGCATTAAATTGCCCCATACATCGGTAATTCCGGTCTCTTTTGCAATGGCTTCTGCAACTTGCTGGTTATCCCCGGTAAGCATTATCATTTTACGAATGCCTATCTTTTGTAATGCTGCTAATGTTTCTCTTGCCTCTTGCCTGGCAACATCCATTAAGGTGACAATACCTATGTATTTATCATTTCGCTGAACAAGCATTGTTGTATTTCCTTGTTTTTCTAAATCCTGTATTTTACTCTTAATATCATCAGGCAATTGATTGTTCTTTTCAGTAAATAATTCTTTGTTACCGATATGAACTGTGGCGCCTTGATGATCTGCTTTAATACCTCTGCCTGTAATGGCTTCTACATTTGATGCTGCTGGTACATCTTTTTTTAATTTTTCAGTCCCTCCTTTTACAATTGCCGCTGCTAAAGGATGGTCGCTTAATTTTTCAACAGCAATTACTACTTGTAATAATTCTTCTTCTGTAATTCCATTGAGCGAATAAACTCCCGTAAGTTTTGGTTTGCCTTCTGTCAACGTTCCTGTTTTGTCGAATGCGATGGCAGTTAATGATCCTAATTCTTCCAGGGGCTTTCCACCTTTTATCAATACACCACCTTTTGCTGCCCTCGCCACTCCACTTAATACTGCACTTGGAGTAGATATGGCTAAGGCACAAGGGCTGGCAGCGACTAACACCGCCATTGCCCTGTAAAAACTCTTATTGAAAGGTTCATCGATTATTAGAAATGAAAAATGTAAAAGAGTGACTAAAATAAGTACAGCGGGTACATAATATTTTTCGAGTTTGTCAGTAAAATTTTGGGTAGATGACTTCTGTGTTTGTGCTTCATTAACCAACTTAACCAGCCTTGCGATTGTAGAATCAGCTGCGATCTTACTTACTTTAATTTCCAATGCTTCACCACCGTTTATCGAACCGGCAAAGACCCGGTACTTAACATCCAACTTATCCGCGTTCTCAATATCCATATCTGGATCTTCAACAGGTGTTTTGTCAACCGGGATGCTTTCGCCTGTAATAGGCGCCTGGTTAACACTGCTGTTACCATTTACAACAATACCGTCAGCTGAAATTTTTGAATTTGGTTTTACGACAATTATATCACCCACTTTAATATCCTCTATCTTTATTTCTTTTAGCTCCGCACCATTTTTTAATAAAGCTGTTTTGGGTGCTAAGTCGGTTAAGGCTGCAATAGATTTTTTTGCTTTTTCCATTGCATAATGTTCTAAAGAATGGCCGAGGCTGAATAAAAATAATAATAAAGAACCTTCCGCCCACTGACCTAATATAGCCGCACCAATAGCTGCAACCAGCATCAAAAAATCGATCTCAAATTTTCCTTTACTTATACCTGCATAAGCCTCTTTGGTTGTATAAAAGCCTCCAAAAAAATATGCGCCGATATAACATGCAATTGGAATAAATGTTGGAATGTTTTTTACAAATGACAGCCCGAAACCAATACCTAACAATGCACCACATATGATTGCAAATATCATTTCTGTTTTGTCGCCAAATATGCCACCGTGTGAATGTTCATGCCCGGGTGTTGCGTGATCGTGATCGTCATGCTTATGTTCCTCAGGTCTTTTCTCCGTCACCTTTAGTTCTTCTTTCGGGATGTGAATATGCTTATGGGTTATTACAGATTTCAAATCTGGTGAAACTATCTGCAATCCAATTTTATTCACCTGCTTATAAATTTTGGCCGGGTTAATTTCATGATGATCAAACTCAATACTTATCCATCCCGCTGCTGATGCTGATACGGATATTACACCTTTAATGTGTTTCAAACTTCCTTCTATGACACGGGCATGTCTTACATGTCGAATCCCCTTAACTTCTAATAACAAGTGTCCGAATCTCTCCGTAATTTCTGCTCCTGCATCCGCGGCCATTTTTTGAACCTGCTCTATTGAAATTTCCTCGGGATTATAATGGAAGCAAAGCTTCGCTTTAGTTGTTTCCGTTCCAGGAACTATATGAACTTTCTCTATTCCCTTTTTACTTTCTGTTGCAGAAATAATTCGCTGTACGCATTCATCACGTTCATTTGGCACATCAGGCAAAACAATGTTGAGGTTGATCTTTATTTTTTCCATTGTATTTGCAAAATAAAAAGTTGCGAAGCATCCGCCCGCAACTTTTAAATTAAATTGTGTATTTTCTTATGCCACAACAGCCCCGGCCATTGCCAAAACCGAAGTAAGTATTGCAATACATTTCCAACAATATGTTCTGCTCATTTTCATTTATTTTATGTTTGTAAAAATACATAATAACTGACTTCACTTCTTGTTAATATTTAACTGGAAGTTCAAGTAAACAATAATTTTCGTAAGGATATGGAAGAAGATCACTCTACCTTCTCTTCGCCCTTTTTGGCCAATGCCACTATATCTCCTTTCGTAAAAAGAACAGATTTTAAAATAGTTCGCCATTCTGGTTTTTTGCGAAGCAGGAATTCAAGGTCCATTCCAAAATGTTTCATTTCTTCTTGCTGTGCATTTTCCATAATTTTTTTTGCATCCTTATCTTTTTCGACAGATATACGTTGTTCATACCACCCGATGGCTTCTGCTTCTTCTGTTAAAGATGTAAGCATACGGGCAAAAGTTCTTGTCTTTTGAGATAATTCATTTGCGGGTTCATGATACTGATCAAATGACATAAGCTAAGATTTTGTTTGTTACTAATTATTCTTCGTGTTCTATATTGGTAATCTTTCCAACATAAAACATATTTACTTTCAAAGGCCGTACCAATTGAAGAATATACTTGTCTTATCCCTTCTGATCAATAAAGATTTCTATTCTTGAAATTTACAGTCGAAGTTTAATTCCTCCATTCATTACAAAGCCATCAAGTGGGGCATAAATATCCCTGAATTGAGGATTATCAATTGTACCGGTGTAAATAGTATCAAATTTTGTTTGTCTTGTATCTGTGAAATTTTCGAAGTTGATATACATTGAAAATTTCTTCCAAAGCTTTTCTGCCATTAAGCCGGTTATCCAATAAGCCTTTCCTGTAGCACCATCACTCAATTGCTGTTTGCTGAAATAATAAGCTTCTAACCCTATTTTCCATTTTTCTTCTACTTCATAAAGCAAAACATTGTTCAGTCGGTGCCGTGGTGTTAGAAAGTTTTCCGTCTTTTTATCTCCTTCGTGCAAATAGGCTTTGGTATAAGTGTAACCAATAAATAATTTAAAATCTCCGTATCCCAATTTTACATTTGTTTCCATGCCCCTACTATCAAAATGACCTTCTACGTTTATGAAACTATAAATTGGCGCACCCAACGCAACTTGTAACATCAATGGATCATGAATTCGTGTATAAAAGAAGAGGTGATTAATGCTAAAACTTATTTTATTATCGGCAAATTTTGTTCGATAATTAATATCTGCATTCACACCATAACTTCTTTCCATTTTATTTTCATCAGGATCTATTGGAAGTACATTCTTGTACAACAGTCTTTCACTTTCCTCAGTAAAAATGTTTGGCGTTTTATAACCCATACCACCTCCGATTCTCGACGAAAGTTTTGGAGTAAATTTAAATAACATCGAAAAACGAGGCAGAACTGCAAATCCATAATCTTTTATATAATCACTACGCAAACCTGCTTCCATACTAAACTTATCACTGACTTTAAGATTGTTCTGAATAAATAACCCGGTTGTGATCTGCTCATAATTTCTAGAAGGCGTTGAGGTCAATTGTATTTCCTCAAAATGATCCGTTACAAAATTGATACCACCAATCCATTCTGACTTTTCTCCGTGATAAGAATAAGTTGCCTCGCTAAATGTGCCGGTTTGTGTTCCATCAAATACATAACTGGTCACATCTATTACTCTTTGGAAACGGTTAATGCTATTTTTAAAAGTGAACTGGCTTTTTTCATTGAAATGATGATCCAACAAAAGTTGTGAGCTATAGCGGTCTGTATTATTTCTCTCAGTATAACCAGTAGGTTTATTTCCTTTAATATATTCTATATCGCCACCCGTTCTTTCTTCAGTTGTAATATTTCCACCGATCATCAATTGCGTTTTCTCTTTTATATAAAAGAAAAGCTTGGGATTAACGGTGTATCGTTCAAATTTTGGAATAGCAGTTAATCCAACATCAGAGGGATCATAAGCTGAATTACTATTGCGTGATACAAAAACTGTTACTCCAACCTTTTTAAATTTTTGTCCATAAAACCCACTGGTGTTTAATCCGCCTGCACTTGTTATATCAATATGAAAATTCAATTCACTTTCTTCTTTGGGAACTTTAGAAATAAGATTTACTAACCCGGCAATTGCCCCGCCTCCGTATAAAGTAGATGATGATCCTTTGATCACTTCAAATTGTTTCAGATCGAGTGGTGGTGTTTGTAATAACCCTAATCCCCCACTGAATCCTGCATACAATGGCAATCCATCTTTCAATATTTGGGTGTATCGTCCATCTAATCCCTGGATCCGTATTGAAGCATTGGCAGAAGTTGCTGAAGTTTGTTGTGTGGAGATTCCCGTGCTTTCATTTAATACCATTCTTATATCACCGGGCTTCATATTTGCTTTTTCATCCAACTCTTCTCCTGCAACAAATTCAACTCTTGTAGGAATATCCCGTATTGTTCTTGTACTTCGTGTTGATTGGATCACTACTTCCTCTTCCTCCTCTTCCTCTGTTTCCATTTCAATTGCTACATCCTGATCGGGTGGAAAATCATATACAACATATCGTTCCGCATAGCCAACTGAAGTGATCTTGATCGTATATTTTCCAGCAGGAATATCTTTTATTAAAATAACACCTGTGGAATCAGCAGCCGCTGTTCTTTTCAATTCTTCTAAGGTAACTGATGCTTTAGCGACGCCTTCGCCGGTTTCTTTATTTATAATCTTTGCTTTGAATGTATGTTGAGCAGATGCTGTAAATACTGTAAACAGCATCATTGCAACAAAGAAAAATCGTTGCATAGGTAATTGATTAATTAAAAATTGGTAATTTATGATTTTAGGTATCAGGCAAGTTTAGGCGGCTGCCAGAAATCATAATGAACGTCAGGAATTGAAGGAAGAATAAATCCTCCGTATTGATGGGAAGTAAAAGCAGGAACTATATCAAAATAATTATTATCAAATGAAACTGTAAAACCAGAACAACCTGTACAAGTAAAAAAAGGCGAGCAACTGCCGCAATCACCGTCACCTTTTTCATGATTTGCTTCCTGTGCAGTTTTATCTTCCGGGCAATTGTCGAATGCGCAGCAGGGAACAGCAAAAAGAAAAAGTAAATAGGCAGATAGTATGAAAGCGAATACTTTCATGTTTTGTTTAAGCTCTTAACAATAACTCACAAGGCTTAAGCCCCGTATGCTTTTTAAATGCAGTGGAAAAATGCGAGATAGAAGAATAACCCAGCAGCATAGAAACCTCTGTTACGCTCAATCCTTTTTCATACAATAAATATTTAGCATGTTCCATTCTTTGACTTTGGTAGAAATCAAAAATGGTGGTTCCAAACATTTCCTTGAATCCTTTTTTCAGGTAACATTCATTGATCGCTACTTTACGACTCAGTTCTTTGATAGTGATCGGTTCACCGATATGCTGGATCAAAATTTCTCTTGACTTAGTAATTTTTTCACGATCAGCTTCATTTGCAAGGAATTTACAATTGATCACATCAATTTCTTTTTCACCCAGCATGCAATCGAGGCTGTAAAGAAGAAGCATTTGGGTTTGTGCATTGATGTAAATATTTTCCAGGCTATCTGTGAAAGTATGATTCAATAATCCTTCCAACACCATTCTTGTTTTGCCACAAAGCGGTAATATTTTAGTAAAAGAAGAAACGTGCTTGAATTTCAAAACATCATCGCTCAATACTTCGTTTCCTTTACGTGTCACAAATTGAGAAATATGTGCCGGTGAAAAACGGAAGCTCATCACATCCACACTTTCTACTCTTTCCACACATGACCTTGATGCGCTATACTTGCACATATTGCACTCAATATCTTTCTGACGGCAATACACATTACCCGATACGCAGAATTTTAATTCGAGATAATTTTCTTTGGGCTTGCTCTTTTCGTAGTGATATACCAGCATGCCCATATCTTCCATGTTCCAGTTACCAGTATTATGATACCTGTTAATAGTATACTGAACAGAACCGGGTATCAATCTTACTTTTTCCTGGAGCATTACAAACTGATCCTGCAAAACAGATTGACGATAAGCCAGTGATAATATGTCCGGAGGATTATGCATTGTCTACAAATTTACGACACAAACCGCTAATTATATTAACATAGATCAATCATGACGATAATTCTACCTTAAAATGAAGGGCTTTTAAAAAAAATTCTCTGTTTGGCTTTAACGATTAACTTTGCCGGGCCTCCCCCGAACAGATCGGGGGAGACTTTTATTAAATGATTCATCCCCATACATATATTCATCCAAATGCCCGTTTGGCAACCAATGTAAAGGTCGATCCCTTCACCGTTATTCACCAGGATGTTGAAATAGGTGATGGCACTTGGATCGGTTCAAATGTCACAATAATGGAAGGGGCAAGGATCGGAAAGAATTGCCGGATCTTCCCGGGAGCCGTTATTGCTGCTATTCCACAAGATCTAAAATTCCAAGGTGAGTATTCACAAGTGATCATTGGTGACAATACCACTATCCGTGAATTTGTTACTATTAACCGCGGAACTGTTGACAGGGAAAAAACGGTGATTGGCCGGAACTGCCTTATTATGGCCTATTGCCATTTTGCACATGACTGTATTGTTGGCAATAACTGCATCATGAGCAATAATACCCAGGTGGCAGGTCACGTTACAATTGGTGACTGGTCAATACTGGGTGGAATGACTGCTGTTCACCAGTTTGTTCGTATTGGCCAACATTCATTTCTTAGCGGTGGTTCATTAGTAGGCAAAGATGTGCCACCATATATTAAAGCAGCAAGAACTCCTCTTTCATATGCAGGAGTAAATTCTATCGGCTTAAAGAGAAGAGGTTTCGGTGTAGAAAAGATCAATCACATTCTTGATATTTATCGTTGTATATATAATAAGGGATTGAACACAACACAGGCCATTGAATACCTTGACGAAGAATTTGATGCAACAGATGAAAGAGATGAAATCGTAACATTCATCCGCGAATCGAACCGCGGCATTATAAAACGCTTCACCAAAAACAGTGTGGATGAAGATATCGCTGACTGATGCGGGCAAACGCTTCAACCGCGACTGGATCTTTCGTCATCTTACCTACGAGTTTTCTGCAGGACAATCTTATGCTATCGTTGGTCCAAACGGTTCGGGGAAAAGTACATTGCTACAAGTATTGAGTGGATCGATGCAAGTGAATGAAGGCAATGGAGAATGGACCATTGACAATAAAAAATTAGAACTTGAAAAAATCTACAATTATATTTCCATCTGCGCTCCATACCTGGAAGTAGTTGAAGAAATGACACTGATCGAATTCTTAGATTTCCATTCCGGATTCAAACCCTTTCTCTCTTCAATTACTTCAGAAAAAATAATTTCAATTCTGGGTTTGGAAAATGCAGTGAATAAACAGATCCGCAATTATTCTTCAGGCATGAGACAAAGAGTAAAATTGGCGCAGGCTATTTTTTCTGATGTGTCTGTTGTTTTACTTGATGAACCCTGTACGAATTTTGATGCAGCAGGCATTCAGCTTTATCATTCCTTAATTAATGATTACTGCAAAAATCGAATGGTGGTTGTAAGCAGTAATGATGAGGTGGAGTATTCTTTTTGTAAAGAAAAGATTTCACTTACTGCGTTTAAATGAACCACTGATTTAATGCACATCCGCCAAGTCAGGTTTATGAGTAATCTTTTTTCCTTTTGCCATTAGTATAAATGGAATACAAACAAGAAATAAGACTCCAACAAACAAGAAAACATCCATATAGCTTAACACTGCAGCCTGCTTTGTAACTGAATATTCCATTAATTTGATCGCTTCCTGTTTCGCCGTAAATACATCTGCGCCCTTTGCTACCATCCCATTTTGCAAAGCAGCAAGTTTACCTTGTACCGCAGGACTATTTATATCAAGCTTGCTTACAAGATCACTTCGATGCATCATATTTTTACGGGACATGTAAGTAATAATAACAGCCACACCAAACGAACCTCCCAATTGTCGCATCATTCCCGTAAATGCTGCACCATCCCCGATCTCTCTACCTTTTAGAGTTCCCAATGATAGAGCAGTTATAGGAATAAATAATAACCCCATAGCTACACCACGGAGTACTAGCATCCAGAAAAATTCCTCCCTACCAGTATCCGGAGTTAATATTTTATACCCCCACATACAAAAAAAGAAAAACAAAAGCATGCCTGCCGATACGAGATACTGTTGTTTAATGCCAGTTTGCAATAATCGTCCGATCAATGGCATCATGACGGCGGTGGTGAGTGCGGCAGGTACAAATAAAAGCCCGGCCTGTGTTGCTGTCCATCCGAGTATAGATTGAGTATATAATGGAATAATAAAAGTAGATCCATATAACCCAAAACCCATAATGAATGACAGTATGGTCCCTATTCGAAGATTTCCATTCTTTAATACTTTTAATTGAACAACAGGATTTCGATAGGTGGTTTCCCGCCATATAAAAAAGAAGGCGCCCAAAATACTCATCACTGTGAGAACAATAATTGTATTATTATTGAACCAATCTTCTTCCTGTCCTTTTTCAAGAATATATTGAAGTGATCCGACAAAAACCGCCAGCAACCCAATACCTGCCCAATCAATTTCTGAGGTAGAACTTTTTTCAGCATATTTCGGACTTCTTACAAATTGTAGCGTTAACAACGCAGCAATAATTCCTAGAGGGATATTAATATAAAATATATAAGGCCACCCCGCGTGATCAGTAATGAATCCCCCTAATGGCGGTCCAAGTGTAGGACCAATAATTACACCCATTCCATAAATTGCCTGTGCCATTCCACGTTTTTCGGGAGGGTAACTTTCTGTAATGATAGTTTGTGATGTTACCAGCAATGCCCCGCCACCAACTCCCTGAAGAAAACGAAAAATAATAAGTTCAGTGATTGTATGTGCATTGCCGCAGAGAAAAGAACAGATCGTAAAAAGAATAATTGATGCAGCAAAATAATTTCTTCGGCCAAACTGCAGCGATAACCAACTTGTCATTGGTATGATGATCACATTACCGATCGCATATGCCGTAACTACCCAACCGATCTCACTTGTTGTAGCGCCAAGATTCCCCTTCATATCATTCAATGATACATTGACGATCGTGGTATCCACTATTTCCAGTAATGCACATACAATTGCGGTGATAGTAATGATCACTCTTCGTGAACCATATTCAACTAATGAAGCTGCCTGAACCATAATTATTTTTATTTGCCCAACTAAGTGCTACTATCATCATTCGTTGCGTCGCACTCTTCAGGGTTCTGTTCTCTATTCAACTTTTTAATCCAAATGAACATCCACCAATACATTCATACCCGGTCTTAGTTTTTTAACCAAAGAATCATTTGGATTTGTAAATTCTAACTTAACTGGCAGGCGTTGTACTACTTTCACAAAATTGCCGCTGGCATTATCAGGTGGAAGTAAAGCAAAAGTAGAACCGGTAGCTGGCGAGAATGAAGTAAGCATAGCTTCGAATTTATGACCTGGATAAGCATCGACATTTATAATAGCTTTCTGTCCTTCTTTCATTTTATCTAACTGCGTCTCTTTAAAGTTGGCAATTACCCAAACACTTTCACTATGTACAATGCTGAATACGGGTTGACCTGCTTGCACAAACTGTCCTGGCTGCACATTTATTTTTGACACTAACCCATCTTCCGGTGCTGTGATCACTGTATAAGAGAGATTTAATTTTGCAGCATCCACATCCGTTTGTTTTTGGTGTATTGTTGCATCCGCAATACTTATTTGAGAAGCTGTAGCATTACTTTGCACAGCAACTGCATTCGTTTGTTTCTGAGCTTGTTTCTTTTGTTCCTCTAGAATGATCAATTGTTTCTCAGCAGTTTGTTTTGCAGCCAAAGCCTGTTCATATTGTTGTTGAGTAATTGAATGGTCCTTGATCAGGTTGGCATAACGATCATAATCTTGTGATGCACGCCATAAATTAATTTTAGCTGACTCTATTTGTGCATCAATAGTTCCAATGGATGCTTGGGAGGTAGCGATATTCGCTTTAGCAGCAGAGGTAGTTGCTTTTGCACTGTTCATTGAACTTTGTGCTATTTGCAGAGCAGCTTGTGCTTGTTCCACTTTTATTACATAATCACGATCATCTAAAACTAATAGTGTATCGCCTTTTTTTACCCGCTGGTTATCTCTTACCCTTACATCATTTACATAACCGGCCACCCGTGGTATCACAGGGCTTATGTCAGCACTCACTTGTGCGTCATCTGTATCTTCATGATGTTGGCTATGCTGGTATTTTGAAATTCCAAACCAGCTTCCACCAATAACAAGAACTGCCAGTATGATTATAAAAACAGGATTTCTTTTCTTTTTGGTTGATTTCGTTTCCATTTTAGTTAATTATTTTACTTGATTTACTTTTTTAATTCTGCACTTAAGAGGCCTGATGTTTGTAATAATTTATGATAAGCGACAAAAGCATCTGCTCTTGATAATGTATAACTCAGCCTGGCCTGTAACTGGGCAATGTCTGCATCTAACAGGTCAGTAGTTGTAGCAAGGCTATTATCGAATTTGTTTTTTACGATACGATAATTTTCTTCCGCCTGCTCAACAGCTTTAGCAGATACTTCAATTTGTTTACGGTTGGTCATCAGGCTCAAGTAACTTTTATTCACCTCAAGCTGCATATTATCATCCATCATAGCTTCGGTGAATGTTAATTGTTTCACTCTTGCTTCCGCTTGCTGCACTTTCGCCTTATTTTTCCAGAGCGAGCCGATGTTGTAGGAAACTCCTACGCCGACATTCATTGCAGCAGGGATAGAAAGAAAATCAGGAATATCCAAACCGATATAACCACCCGTTAATGCAAGACTTGGATATAGATCTCCTTTGGCAGATTTTACACCCGACTCAGCCGCTTTCTTTCTTAGATCGGTTGCTTCGATATCCTTACGATTGATTCTCGCAGCATTTAAAAAATCATCCAACACCCTGTTATCTTCTTTCTTTCCAAGATTTGCTGTGTCCAATACTAACTCCGTTGTAGTAGGTAAACCAAGCATCAG
>Ga0207686_10001644_pt1 | contig 12483 bp, 16 predicted proteins | sample KBSM24metaG_FD_184396 | JGI IMG/M metagenome (GOLD analysis project Ga0207686, IMG submission 184396) | Miscanthus rhizosphere microbial communities from Kellogg Biological Station, Michigan, USA - KBS M2-4 metaG (SPAdes) (version 2) | ecosystem: Host-associated > Plants > Roots > Rhizosphere >...
AACATTTCCCGGCTTCCGCCTCCGTCAGCAATGTCATGGTTTTGCAGATCGGACAGAACCAGCATTCGGTACTGGTAAGCTCGTTGTCGCTGGTTGGCGACCAAGCCTCCTCGCTCGCCGCCCGCTCCTGCCGCAGACGTTCAACAACCTCTGCCGCATCGTCTACCGGGTCGCGATACGGCGGCAGCGGCTCGGCGTCAGCTGCATTGCGTTCGGCGTCGGCCTCCGCGGAGTACGCCTCCATCGCAGGGATCTCGCTGGCATAGTTGCGCTCGTCGCTGTAGTGCGCCTCGTACGCCGCCTTGCTTTCGAACCCACGGTAACCCTTGGTTTTCGCCGGCTTCCGCAGCTTCGGCAATTTCTCGAGATCGGGATGCGGCTTCGCCTCGCCGGCCGCCACCAGCTGCATCGAGCGCTTCAGCACCTGCCGCTCGCGCTCGGTCAGCTTACGATCTATGAGCACCTCCCGCGGCGCGATCTCCTGACCGCCTGATAGCCTCAAACCCTCTTCGCCCTCGTAACCCGCCAAAACCCATTCCGATGCACTGGCGGGCTCCGTAGCGGGTTTCTGCCGCCGCCAAATCCCGAGACGCCTGGCCTTGCGCTCCGTCGCCGCCAACGAGGCGCCGATCGCCTCAGCCGCCAGGCGCAACGATATCCCCGCCGCGAGGTAGTCGCGCAGCGGACCCTCCCGCGTCGCCCAAAACTCTTTCGCCTTACCGGCATCATCTCGCTTGACGTGCATCATCCTCCCTCCCACGATGGCCGATCGGATTCCGGCGTCGAACCCGGCCCCGATCGCTCTCCGTTGACGCTCCCTATCAGAAACTCCACCAAGAAACTGTACTTCTGTTGACAATCCCGGCCAATTTTCCATAATCACACTTCCGTGTACACAGAAGTTGGCCGATTTACACAGAAGTTTATGGTCTAACCAGCTGAAACGAATAGCGTTTTGACTTCTTAACTTCTGTGTTCTGTGTATTAAGGGGAACCGGAGAATCCCGGTTTTCTCCCCCCCCCTATAGACACAGAAGAAGAAGAAGTTAGATTCTTAATATTATATATATATATCATATATTTAACATATAAAACTTCTGTGTAACTTCTGTGACTTCTGTGTATTCACGGTACGTTCTCTTTTTCCACACCCGGTTGCATAAATCCATTTTTATGCCATTTTTATGCCCTCCTACCGTTAGAACGCCAATTTGAGCCGGGTAGCATTCCGCCCTTTGGTCTTGTTGACGCTCTCGAGCAGCTGCCCGGCCGAGCGGAGCTCCTCGAGAATTTCCTCCCGCCGCCGGTCGGTGCCGAGAAACCGGGTGCGCTGGGTGAGCTCGTAGCGAGCGAGGCCCGCCCTGCCGGCCGAGCGGATCACCTCGACCACCCGCTTCACCAGGGCTTCGGCTTCGTTGTCGGAGACAAAGCGCTCAGCGTCGCGCAGCATGACGCTGGTGCAGTAGCCGACGATCTGGTCGGCCCACAGCACCGCGGTGCGATCGATCACCGGACTCGCCGGGTGCCGGCTGACCGCGTAGATCAGCGCCAGCCGCACGATCTGCTCCCACACCCGCGCCAGGAGCGCCGAGCGCAAGGTGCCAAGCTCGGCCCGCTGCGCCTCCGAGATCGCCTCCGATAGCTCGTAGAGATGCTCTTCCGCGGCGCTGTCGTAGGGCACCATGTGCGGGTTCGGGTTCGCCTGACTGCCGCCAGCGATCGCCAAATTGCCAGGGTTCCAGTTGGCCGCCCCCGCCGCTACCGCATGTACCCCGCTGATCAATTCCGGCGGGATGTCGCTGAGCGGCCGCGGCCGGCGTTGCTGTGGCGGAATCGGGTCATCGGTCGGAAACATCAGCCAGCGCGCCAGCGAACCGTCGACCAGCGAGCTCGACTGCAATGCCTGCCAGAACGCCGCCGGCACCGTCGTCGCGTGAATGCAACAGCACGGCTGGATGATGTCGGTGCGCGGCCGCTCGCGCTGATCGGCGTACTCGGCCCCCATCCACGTCGAGCCGGCCGTCGTCGCGAGCTCCGTCAAAAAATCCCAGATCTCGGCAACGTGCTTTGGTGCCCGGCGATCGATCACCAGCCGCAGAAACTTGCCGAACTCGTCCATCTGAAACAGCGTCGCCGGTTCGCGATTCAGCGTCGCCACCAAACCGGCGCCGCTGACCAGGCGAGAGCCGCCGATCAGGTTCGACAACCCGGCCGCGATGAAGAGCTCGAGGATGCACTTCCGGGCGTGATCCTTGCCGCCGCCGGACTCGGCCATGCCGATCGCGTAGACATTGGTGCGGATCCCCGACGGGCTCATGTAGCGCCGGCCGGCGAGCACGCCGATCGAAGTGATCGCCGCGGCGACTGCGAGGATCGGCTGTTTGCGGTGCGCCGTCGTCAGGATGTAATCGACCATCCCGGCCATGACACCGTTCAGCTGGCTGAAGGCGTCGGGCACAAACAGGTGATTGAGGTCTTCCGCCGGCCCGACGATCGCCGCCGCGGCATCCAACAACGCCTGCGCCGGATGCTTGCCCTGCTCCCAGGCGACGGCGCCATTCATTGTCATATGCGACGGGCACTGCCAGCCGTAGTATTTCCCGGCAATGTGGTAGACCGTGCCGGCGCCGATCGAAGTTGGCTTGTACCCGCTCCAGGCCCGCGCCGTCGTATTAGGTACGTCCTTCTGACTTAATGCCGACCAGCGGAAGAACAAAGCCTGACCGGCGTCTCCCAGACCGCCCTTCAGCGCCATACCGATCCGCATCCAGTCTTCGTACGGCAGATCGGGATTAGGGATGCGTGCCAGCGCGTGCTCGACGGCGTCGTAGGTGCCTTGCAAATAGTCATGCGCGCGGTGTTCGCCGCGATCGTCTCCCCCTAATGTCGCCGGCCGGAAATCCACTGGGATGCACTCGTAGGCAACCGCCAAAAACGTTCGAACCTGTTCCTCGGAAACTTCAGGCAACGTGTTGATGTCGATGTCGAGCAACGATTCATCGATCCAATAATACGGCTGGCCGGTTTCAGGATGAAGTCCATGCGCCACGAATTGTTGTCCGCGGCCAATAATTTCAATGGGTTTCTTTTTGATCCCGGCGAACGGCTCGGTTGCCCGATAAACCAGCAACCGCTTCGGCGCTAAGCCAATTCTGGTTGCCGGCGTGTTGCCCAACAGTTGCCTGGCAACCCCATCGACCTTCAGCGCCAGCGCTGTGTCGTGCACGATGTCGATGTCGATGGCGATGATCCGACCGCAAGCGATGCCGATACCGACCTCACCGGGATAGGCCGACCAACGCGCCACCTCCTCCGGGTTGTTCGGCCGCTGCCAGTGTTGGTTCCAGCCGGAATAGCCCACCCACTGCCCAGCCTGAAAGACGCCAGGCACCTTGCTGGATGGCGTGATCGGTATGATCGGATAGCCGTTATCGACTAACCGCTCGCCGTGTTCGGACATAAACGACATGTACTATTCCCTATCGCGGATCCGTTGCTCTAGTTCGTCATACTGTTTCTCCAGTTTTCGAATGTACCGATCAAATTCCCAGCCATGAAATATGTACCCGGCGATGCAGCCACAAATTAAACAAAGAATGCCAGCCTCGATCACAGCCACGTTTCCACGATATTTGGATCATCCTCTGGCGATCTTGTAAGACACACCAAATGTAATTGAAAAGCGAGAATATAACGCAACATCTCCAAATCCGGCGCGACGATAACACTATCTGATGGCGTCGGGCCGCGCCCGTCCGAGCCAACATCGAAACGTCTCGCCACAAACTTATCAGGGTAATCGGCCGGACGATCGTAAACGGTCCACATTGCTAAGGATGCCATTACCGCCCCCGATCATTTTCTTGCGAGCCATTCAATCATGGTCGTACTTCCTTAATGTCACTCCCAGCCCAGATAAAACATGCTTAACCTCATCGAGTGAGATGCGGCCGAAATTTTGGGTTCGCAATAATCTAGCTTGCGACACTTCGGCGAGCTCACCAACGGTTTTAATTTTCTCCGCATAAAGAACGTTAGCTACCCGCACGGTGAACTCCAGTTCATCAACTGGTATCTCGGCAATCTTTGGATCCAACGGAGGCTGCGGTGTAAAGCCTTTACCGCAATGCGGGCAATATATGGTCTGTGACACCATCCCCTCCTTAGAACGGCACCTCGTCCGATGCCAACTGCCGCAGCTTGTCGCTATACAACGTCACCACGCGCTCGAGGAACCCGAGATAAACGTCATGATTCCACGTCGCGATATCGGTCGAACCGATCTCGTTTTCGATGTATTCGCCGACCGGGTCAGCGATACCAAGTATCGCCGCGACTTCGTGTTCCGTAGGATTGTCCATCTCACCCAGCCTTTCACATACGATATCGAGGCATCTCATCGAGCAACAGTGAATTTTCTTGTTAGGTTGTTTTTGGGTCCGCGATTTCGGCAGTCGGTAATATAGACCGCGCGTCTCGCGAAGGCAAAAACATAAAGGCATGTCAATAACTTAGTGAAGCGCGGTACTACTCTCCGTAGCTTCGGCCGCAGCATCGACCAAATCCAATACCTCACCCCAAAACATCTCACGATTACCGGAATGCCGCGCCACGAAATCGATAACTCGAACGATCAACGCCAGGGCATCGCCGCGAGACGGTTCTTGTAAGATGAGGGCCGCCATCCCCTGTATCTTGTCTGACTGATCAGCTGAGTTCATTTCTTTTTACCCATCGATTTGCTCGAGCGGCACTCCTAAACGCCACTGTTGAAATGCCCTAGCTGCTCGAGCCCCCGCCTTATCCAAGAACGAATGTAATTCTTCTTGTGTATATTTTCGAACCTTACCCCATCTTTTGGGATTGTATTCACGGGCTTCTCTAAACGCCGAACGATATCTAACCTCGGTCCGTCGCTGAAATTCACGACCGCGGTTTGTTTTTGGCTCAACTGGCGGCGGCGGATTGCGGAAGCGTTCTAATGCCGCATCAAATATACCTGGCAATTTCTCTCGCAATTGCGTTGGGTTTGGCGACATTTCGATTAGCAGATGAATTTGCAGCTGTGCGAAAAGTTCATACGCGTTAGGATCATTCGGCCAATTTTCCGGAAAATCAAATTCATGGTAAAGACGCACAAATGCCAACTCACAAATGCTAGACATTACCGCCACACGCTCAACGCTATCTATCTGAAGCCACGATTCTCCGATCAGGCTTGCCGTCATCTTTCGGACGGTTTCCGCAAACAAAATGGACATTACAATTTCGCCCCGCAGATATCGGTAAACCGTCCGTTCGGCCGTACCTTGATTTCGCTCGGTGTGTTCAAATACGACGCATTCCCTAGTGCTTCATCGATGCTGTCTGGCACCGGGATGCCCGGTGCCCGGCTGTGCCACCAGGCGATCGCCCGCTCGCGTGGATAGCCTTCGTGCTCGAGGCAGACCCACTCCCTGTGCACACTCAGACCGCAGTAATATTCAACCCGCAGCGACGACGGCTTGCCGGGCTTGTAATGACAGGCATACCTGACCCGATCGACGCGCAGCCACTTTGGCTCGCGGTCGAGTAGGATATCCGCTTGCGACGCGTGCAGATTCAGTTGCCGTTCTTCGGCCTTAAATTCGTGACCGCAGCAAAAACAAATCTGCACCGCGATCGACCAAATTGCCTGGCACTCCGGACAAACTTTGACCGGCATCTTGCCTTCGCCTTTGCCGCGCGCTTCGCTTTGCACCCGCGGCGCATCGATCGGCCCGTGCCGGTTGATATTCCCACCAAAGTCCAAGATCAGGCAGTTGTCTTTGCCGGGGAAGGTTCGCAGACCGCGGCCAACCATCTGAATGTACAAGCCGGTAGACTTCGTCGGCCGGGCCAGCGCGATCAGGTCGACGTGGCGTGCGTTGAACCCCGTCGTCAGCACGTTCATTGCCGAGAGCGCTTGGATCTCCTGCGCCTTGAAGGCGCGGATTAGCTCATCGCGTTCTTTAGGTTTGGTGTGGCCGAAGATGCAGCCGCAAGTGATGCCGCGGACGATCATCGCCTCGCGCATCATCGTCGCGTGTTTGACGCCGCAGCCGAACAGGAGCCAGCCGTAGCGGTTCTCGCCGTTCCTCACAATTTCGTCGGCAATGTACGCGACGGTGCCGGGATCGGTTGCGGCGGCCTCGAGCTCACCCTGGATGAACTCCCCCGCCCTGGTGCCGACGCCGGTCGTGTCGATCTGCGCTTCGGCCCGCAGCGTCCTGGGCGGCGCCAGCCAGCCCTTTTCGATCAGATGCCGTACCGACACCTCGTACGAGATATCGGTGAACAGCGCGTCCGGACCCTCATGCAGCATGCCGCTGTCGAGCCGGAACGGCGTCGCGGTCAAGCCGATCACCTTCACATAGCTGTTGAGCTCGGCCAGGTCGGAGAGCAGCTTGCGGTAGCGCGTCGTGTCGGTGCGCGGGATCAGGTGGGCCTCGTCCACGATCACCAGATCGATCCGCGGCAACAGTGCGGCGTGTTTGTGGATGCTCTGGATGCCAGCGATAATGATCGGCGAGGTCAGATCGCGGCTTTTCAGCCCGGCGCTGTTGATCCCGACCGGCGCGTCGGGCCAGAGCTCGGTGAGCTCGGTGTAGTTCTGGCTGATGATCTCACGCACATGCGTCAGGATCAAAATGCGCTGACCCGGCCATTGCTCGTACACCTCATGCAGGAACTTCGCGATGACCAGAGATTTACCGCCGGCCGTCGGGATCACGATCAGCGCGTTGCCAAAATTCTCGGCGTAGTACTGATAGATCCCGATGTCGATCGCATCGCGCTGATAGTCGCGTAGCTCAAGCATGGCGTTTTAACCCCTCCGCATATTCTGCCGCCTGCTCAAATACCTTTTCGCGTTCGGCCGGCGACAACTTCGCCACCGCAGTCATCAGCTTCTCGGCTTTTGGTAGCGCCTCGCGAAAACCAAGAAACGCCTCCTTTACAGCTTCTGCCGCGGTCCATATCGGATGCGTTGAAATGTATTTAAAAGCGGCGATCTGTAATGCGATCGCCTCCGTTCGTTCCTTTAGCGACAGGATGTCAAACGACCAGGCCGGACTGCGCCGATCGCCATCAAACGTATCGACCAGTCCGATAACCCCAAAAATCCGACAATCGTATTTCCGGCACGGCAACGGCCGATGCTCGTACACACCACACTGACCGTCGGGCCCGAGATGCACGCATCCGCCATCGTCGCGCTTGCGTAGCATCACAAAACCTTCTCGATCCGGATCCGGAATCATATCCAGATGCGCTAAATCCTCCGGCCGCTCTTTCGTCGGCTCGAAATCGATTTTGTTATAGTAGCAGCATGCGTTGCAGCCGTTGCACGGCACTGGAGATGTCGATTTCGTCCGTCGGTAATCAGCGAGGTATTCGCCGAACCGACCACCGTAACGCAAAGCAGGTTTTCCATCCTGCGAAACGCCGGCTTCTATTTCCTGGCCGATCAGCTTATGCCGCCGCTTCGCTTCGCCCATCACATCCCCCACGCCTTCGCCATCGCGACCGGATCCGCCCAGAAATGTCCGAGCCGATCGCGGTGTTCGGCTTCGTGACAGACCCGGCACAGCGCCAAGAGATCATCCGGCACCTCCCTCCCCTGGCTGTCGTAGTGCCGGTGATGAAGCTCGAGCTTGTAGCGCATGCCGCAGCGCTCACAGCCACCAGCGGCGCGCGCTAGGACCGCAGCGCGCGTCTCGGTCGGGATTGGTAGGCGCGGGATGTGGATCATAACTTCCACCCCCAATCTTGACCGCAATTTCCACAGTTTTCAGGAAGACACCACGATGCGTCGTCCATGTTGAAATCAGTTCCATGTGTTTCAATTAGACCATCCACGCAATCCTGTACGTCGCTTTCCCAATAAAACGCCGGCTCTCCACATAACTTGCAACTAGCGCTAGCCAAATGGCTTGCTATATGATGGGCATTACATAACACGTCCAAATCGTCATCGGCCTCGCGTCCAAGAGTTGCGTACGTCTTGTGATGAACTTCCAGCCGAGCGGTTACAGTACAACGATCGCCATATAACGTTCCTTCTGCTGGATGGTCATAAACAACACGTTTCCATTCGCACTGGTTACCAGCCGAGAGCAACCGCCGTTGGCGACGCGCAAACCACCACGGCGAGGCCAGATATTTCACATATTCCGCACGACGGTCGGCCATCACCCGATCTGCTCTTTTTGGGGAATGTTGCGTAGGTAGTTGAAAACGTCCGGTACATTCGGCGCTGTCGGTTCGCGACCGGGAAATTCCCGAATGCGGGTCATGTCAGAAAGCCCGCTGTTGGTTTTGTAGTAGATCTTGCAGTTGGCCGCGCGAGCCTGTTGATGCAAATCGATCAGCCATTCGATCGGCGGGTTCCACGTAGGCGTTGCTGGCGTGCCGTCAACGCTCTTCGACGGCGACGCGCCACCAATTACAACCCAATCAAAGAGCTCGAGTTTAGAAAAGACCAGCGGTTCGATCATCGGTTCTATCGACAGCCAGCGGATTCCGGCCTTCACATTTTCAAACGCCCGTTCGGCATTCGCTACTCGCGCCTGCACATCGACCGTCGTTCCCATCCATGCATTCGCCGGTATATCGAACTCAGCCATACGCTTCGGAAATTTAGTCAGAAACAGGAAATTCCATTGCTCATTCGCTGCGGCGACATCCAGTACTTTCTTGATCCATTCGTCGGGAACCCAGCGTCCGAATAGATCAGCCATCGAGCAAGTAAAGATGTTCTTGTCCGCTATCGCCTCACTTTGCGGCACCTTTTGGTTAGTCGGCGCCGTCAATCGATCGGGCCAGATGGTTGATCCGAACCCAACCTCGGCCGGATAGATGTCAAACGCGATATCGCGTGCGTAGCAGTACGGGCAACCGTGCAGACAGCCGGTGACCGGATTCCACGACCAGTTAGCCCACTCAATGTCGCGGTTGTCCTGCTTGTTTAGCTGCCGCTTGCCAATGCGAGAGAGGGTTGCGGCTCGCGCACCAGCTGACATCTCGCGCCATTCGTCGAGCGTCACATACTCCTTGTCTCGGACTGCAATAAACCGACTGATTGCGTCTTCAACATCTTGAGTATTGATCCGCCTACCGTTTGTTGTCGCTAGTACGTCACGCCATACCGCAATCTGATCTTCATCTTGATTGAGACGTGCTAGCAATGGACGAATATGGCGTTCGCTATTAGGCAACGGAACTCTCCCGCGGGAGAGTTTTTCAGCAAACGCCGCCGCATCCATCAAACGATATGAATGCGCTTCCTGTAGCTCCCACCGTGCCTCGCAATATTCTTTAAATGTTCCGTTATATCGCTGAAGCCACATCTTTTTGCCGCGTATCTCCGCGAGCTCACTGCCTCGTATATAATAGGCGTCACGCTCAGCAGCCTCGATCCGCTTCTCGGCTTCCTCAAGTTTACGGTCTGTCATCGACACGACTGTCATGTATGCTCTCCCGGCACATCACCTGATAAATACTGATCAACCAACATGGATTGCGCCATGTTGCAAATCAGGAACATTTCGCGTGGCGTAAACCCCGCGTTTGCCATGTCCAACACCATCTCACTAGAACAGTCGATCATCGCGTTGCAACGCTCGCAACCCTTCGCATCAAACAACGGATGATCCTCGCATTCACTTTTACGGAATATCATAGTTGCCCTCCTCAGGTATGATCAGCTTCTGGCGTGGCGCTATAGAACGCCTTCTCGGCGGCCGCCCTAGAGATTTCTCAAACAATGCCATAATCTCCTGTCCGTCTAGGCTATCCCAATGCACAAGCCCCAACGCTTCGTGCGGTTTCGTTTTTACATTACGACCAACCGCCAGGACGAACCTAGCTTGTCCGACATATGCCCTACCAAGTAGCCAATGGAGCTTTAATGACCGTAACAATTGCTGTGGATGGATCACATTATGATTGTGTGCCGCCTGCAACTTGTAGATCCTAACATTCAAATTTAGTATTATATCAATACGCGGAAACTCATATGCGAACTCCTGAAGCTTCTCTATTGAAACTCCACCACCATGCCGATTCCGGTAGATGTATCCATTAGGATCAACCAATACCGAGCCGACAACATATTTACGGTTTTCGCCTGAACGTCGTATTGCATTCGCAAACGTATCTAGTCCATCGCTATTATCGCCATGCAGTAATACCGACCTACTACTCGCCTCCGGATCGTTATTCAACCGCTGTTGCAGGCGTCTTATAGCGTTTTCGTCAATATCACAGAAATATGGCGCTGGATCCAATCCGCGTAAACAATCATAAGCCACCTGCCAAAACACTATTGGAGAGCCAGCCACTCCTATCTTTTCGTTCTCACCAGAACCGCAATTGGCATCGTAATGCCAATAGCGAAATCCTCTACCTGCGAACCGATATGAAGCAATCCTCATTCCAACTGCAATGCCAGAACCAATCCGCCGCTCTTTATCAATAGTTGCGAAGCTTTGTCCTTGCCCGTTGCTTTTCATCACCGCCGATCCTCGCAATTAAAATTCTCGATACACAGCGACCTGGCTGAGAACCCATTACCTCTGGTGCAGCGCATCGCCAATGGCGGATCGTTGGCGAGCCACCTCCCCTGCGCGATCGCCGACATCGCGGTTTCGCATGTCATACGGTTGGTTGTCGCGATCGTTTCCTGTCGCTCGGCCGACCAGCTGAGAAACAACAGATGCGGGTCAAAGGCGACAGCCATCGCTATGACGAGCATCCAGCCCCTCATAGCTCACCCTTTTCAACGATATCGGCAAACTTGCGTAAATTTTGCACAACGCGGTCGCGCAGTTCCGGGTCATCATCAGGAACAATGCGTGTCTTGTTATCTGATAAGATACGCGCCAGTTCGCGCATCGCATCCGCTGCGGGTTGGGTCACTTCCCGTGCGACAGTGCGACGCCTCGTCGCTGCTTGCTCGGCGCGGAGCTTTGCTTTAGCTCGGAACGTGTCTCTGGTTTTACGTTGCTGGCAACCACAAGACGTAATCCTGCCGCGTTTGACCTTTGCTGACGAGTGAACACAAAGTGTTCCGCAATCACATCGGAATTGCCACGCTATTAGATGACCTTTTTTACCCGCAGGCTGAACGGCAACGAGCCGATTGAACCGCTCCCCAACCCTGATCTCAACAGCGCGTGATCTTCGGCCATCGGGCGTCGGAGATGGTTCGGGGTATGATTCTGCTAGGATTTCTAATTCGGTTTTGATCATAGCTCAGCCTCGTACTTCGCCAGAAGATCCAGCGCCGCTCCGACGATCGATGTTGGCTTGCCGTCTATCCGCGCCAGCGACCGCGACATCGCGGTGCCGCTGACGCCATGCTGTAGCGCAACCGACAGTGCGACCGCGGTATCGATTAGTACCGACATCATATCGGAACCGTCCTTGGCGCCGAACAAGAAGATCTCCCGCGGCCGCCCAAACTCATCAAAACCAACCGACGCTTGATACTCTGCGGTTTGCCCATTGCTTAGGACAAACATGATTGTTTGCGTAGCTGTTTCGCGCCGAGCAGCAAGACGACGACGCTGCGTGCCGCCGATTATTGGTATGTCGCTCATACCTTCGGCCGCCCGGCCAATGAATCGGCGAGCGCTTGCTTCGCGTCGGCCTCGTTGTCGAACCAACGGATTTCAGTTTCATCGGGATCGCCGGCATCGTCCCACGACAACACGATATTAACGATCCATTTGTTGGGACCATGAACCAATGTCGCGAGCCGTTTTATATTTTCGTACCAGAGATCGATATTTTCTACTGCATCGTGGCGATCGTCCCACGGGTACGTCGCTTCCCAATCGTCTGGATCGTAGATGTAATCAGGTGTTGTTGTTGTCATGGCTCCACCTCATTCCGCCAGGTCGAACCATCCGGCATGCGGTATTCGATCCAGGCGTTCTCGCCGCTGTCGTCAGCGTCAGTTTGTTCGCCAGGAATCAATCCCGGCAGAAACAGCTGGTAATCGCAGCCCAGTGCCTGTTGGTCGCGCGATGGCGTCTCGTTCCACCTACCGCAATGCCAGGCGCCACCCTCGATCGGCCCCAACGATATGCAAGTGCGGCAGTGCCGCTGCGGCATCGCTTCCTGGTGGCAGACCGCGTGATGGTCGCACCAACGGCAGACATGCCAGGCCGGATCCTCTGAACATTTCGGCGGCGGCCGGTCGGGATAGCCAAAGATGATCTTGTCGGCCCGCTCGAGCAGGGCTATCGCCGCCGTCTTGTCGTAATCGGTGCGGACTGAGATGGTGTGTCGGCCGCCGGGCGAACTCACCGTCATGTAGTGGCGGGAGAGCTCGAGGACGTGCATGTAGACCTGGCCGGTTGCCCAGTAGCTGTAGTTCCAATGGCGCAACGCCGCCTTCTCGCCGAGCTCGATTTTGGCCTTGTGCAGCTTCAGCTGGCTCTCTTCGTTGACCTGTTT
>Ga0207686_10001647_pt1 | contig 12466 bp, 8 predicted proteins | sample KBSM24metaG_FD_184396 | JGI IMG/M metagenome (GOLD analysis project Ga0207686, IMG submission 184396) | Miscanthus rhizosphere microbial communities from Kellogg Biological Station, Michigan, USA - KBS M2-4 metaG (SPAdes) (version 2) | ecosystem: Host-associated > Plants > Roots > Rhizosphere >...
CGAAGGGGCGTTTTATCCCTACATCGCGCGGAACTATCTCGGCACCGATGCGCGCGGTCTCGCCGCCGTGCCGAACGAGCGCGGCATCGTGCTTTCCGCCGGCCACGGCGCGTACATCGAAGAGAATCTGATCAGCGGCAACCGCCGCGCCGGCATCTTCATCGGCACCGGCTTCTACGCGGAGATCGAGGACAACCGGATCGGCGTCAACGCCAAGGGCGAGCCGCTCGGCAACGGCGCGAGCGGAGTCTTTCTCAACATCAGCGATGAGCTCACGCAGTACGGCAGCGGCGCGGACATCGAGGACAACGTCATCGCATACAACGGCCAGTGGGGCGTCTGCCGCACGCCGGGCGGCGAGATCTCGCTGACGGGGAACGCGATCTACGGCAACACCTCCGCGGGCATCGACATCGGTCTCGACAACGACACGCCGAACCAGACCGACGACTCGAAGACGACTCCGAACAAGCCGGTGCTCTTCTCCGCCTCCTACGACCCGGTCACGAATGCGACGACGATTCGCGGACGTCTCGACACCGACGGCGGCCAATGGAACCGCGTCGACGTCTACGCCAGCTCCGGCCTGAGCCGGTGGGGCTACGCGCAGGGGGAGGAGATGGTCGGCGGCAAGCGGATCGATCGCCCCACTCACACCGACTTCGAGATCGTGGTGCCGCGCGATCTGCGCGGGAAGCTCATCACCGCGACGAACAACCGCTCCCGCATCGTCGGCTGGGCGAAGCCGCCGGAGGAACAGTCGCATACGACGAACCTCCCGACCGACACGTCAGAGTTCAGCATCGCGATCGAAGTGCATTGATAGGGGGGGCGCGCTTCAAGTTTGCTTCGCTATGTGGCGACCGCTGCCCTCAGCGGTCGCACGGCGCGAAGCGCCGTCCCACCCGTGACCGCTGAGGGCAGCGGTCACCACATGAAACAACTTTGAACGAGTACTAGGAGCCTGCGCGGCAGAAACGCCTGTGTCGGTGTGGTGCGCGCCTCCGGCGCGCCTCGGGGCAAAGGCGCGCCGGAGGCGCGCACCACACCAGCACCACACCAGGCTGCGTTAGCCCGCCACGGCACGCGCGATGCGCGCGCCGATCGCGGCGATCTTCCCTTCCGGGTCGCACGACGGATCGTAGGACGCGAGGACGAGCGCCGCGATCTCGAATCGTTCGCGCGCGCGATCGATGAGATGCAGGACATCGTCCGGCGAGAGTCCGCCGTCGACGGCGTAGGGATTCGCGCGGCCGAAGCGCGGGTCGAGCACGTCGAGATCGACGTGCACGAGGATGCGATCGGCCTCGATCGAATCGAAGTCGGGAGTCATGGTCACGCCGTCGGCGACGAGCGCCTCGCGTTCGCCGGGGCTGTAGTCCCGGGAGCCGAGATGAATCACGCGCCAGGGCGGGACGGGAGCGAAGCCGGGAATCGTCTTCGCGAGCGTGTGGAAACAGCGGCCGGTGAGGACGGCGAGGCACATGCCGTCGAGGAAGCCGCTGTCGCTCGTGTCGGGAGTGTTGTAGTCGCCGTGGGCATCGAACCAGAGCACCGCCAGGCGCTCCGTTCCAACTCCCGCCGCCGCGCCGATCGACGCGCCGCAGTTGCCCGAGAGCACGACCGGGAAATCACCGCTCGATGCCACGCGCTCCGCCAGCGCGCGATACAACTGAAAGCTCGTCTGAATCTCGGAGTGAAATTCGGTCGCGGGCTCGATCTCCTCCGCGTCCACTCCGAGCTCGCGCGCGATACGGAAAGGGCCTGCACCCATGCGCAGGCCCTTCTGTCCGGAGTCGTACGGCAGCGCGAAGTAGCGAGTCACTGTTTCGCGGATGCGGCGGCCGCCGCCTCGGTGAGCTCCTGTTCCTGCTTCGCCGACATCGGCGGGTTGTACGCGGCGATGCCGGTGACGGTGTGGCCGATGATGAGGTTGTGGATGTCGTGCGTGCCCTCGTACGTCTTCACCGACTCGAGGTTCATCATGTGGCGGATCACCGGGTATTCGTCGGAGACTCCGTTCGCGCCGAGGATGTCGCGGGCGACGCGCGCGCACTCGAGGGCGATGTTGCAGTTGTTCATCTTCGCCATCGAAACGTGCTGCGGCTTCAGCGTCCCGCGCTCCTTCATCCGGCCGGCCTGCAGCGCGAGCAGTTGTCCCTTCGTGATCTCGGTGATCATCCACGCCAGCTTGTTCTGCACGAGCTGATGCGAGGCGATCGGCTGCCCGCCGAACTGGATGCGTGACTTCGAGTACTCGACCGCGGTGTGGTACACGCTCATCGCCGCGCCGAGGACGCCCCAGGCGATTCCGTAGCGCGCCTGCGTGAGGCAGCCGAGCGGATATTTGAGGCCGTTCGTTTCCGGCAGCACGTTCTCCAGCGGAATGCGGCAGTCTTCGAAGAAGAGCTGCGACGTCACCGACGCGCGCAGCGAGAACTTGCCCATGTGATACGCGGTCGTGAAGCCGGGCGTGCCCTTCTCGACGAGGAAGCCGCGGATCGTTCCTTCCGCCTTCGCCCAGACCACCGCGACGTCGGCGATGCTGCCGTTCGTGATCCACGCCTTCGCGCCGTTGAGCACCCACGAGTCGCCGTCCTTGCGCGCGTGCGTGCGCATGCCGCCGGGATTCGATCCGAAGTCGGGCTCGGTGAGGCCGAAGCAGCCGATCTTCTCGCCCGCGGCGAGCTTCGGGATCCAGTGATCGCGCTGCTCCTGCGAGCCGTAGGTGTAGATCGGATACATCACCAGTCCCGACTGCACGGACGCGAACGAGCGCAGGCCGGAGTCGCCGCGCTCGAGCTCCTGCATGATCAGTCCGTACGCGACGTGGCCGAGGCCGGGGAGGTCGTATTCCTTGATCGTCGCGCCGAAGAGACCCATCTCGGCCATCTTCGGGATCAGGTGCATCGGGAACTTCTCTTCGCGATTGGCGTGCTCGATGATCGGCAGCACTTCCTCATCGACGAAGTCGCGAACGGTCTGACGCACCATCAGCTCTTCTTCGGTGAAGAGCGAATCGATTTCGAGGTAGTCGACGCCGGGAAAGTTGGGCACGGGTTGCTCCTTAGCTGAAACTTCGCGGGATGATATCGCGGTTGCTGGGTTGCTAGGTTGCTGGGTTGCTGAAGGCCCAGCAACTCAGTAACCCAGCAACTCAGCAACCGGTTCCCTACTTCCTCGCCACATACAACACATGCGGATGCGGATACCCGAAATCGACGCGTCTTGAAGTGACGTCGCGGAATCCGTGACGCGCGAGGCGAGCGGCGAAGGCGTCGCGCGATTCATAGTCGAACGCGTTGGCGAGCGTGATGCGCAGGAGCTTCATCGAGATCCACTCCTGCGCGCGGTTCCATAGGTTCTTCAGCGACGACGGGTCCTGTTCCTTGATCAGGAGCGTGCCGCCGGGGGTGAGGCGCTCGTATGTGCGGGCGAGGAGGTCGTCCCACGCGGCGGCCGGAATCGCGTAGAGGACGTCGATCAGGGCGACGACGTCGAAGGTCCCGCGGATCGCGGCGTCATAGCCCACGACGAACGTCACGCCCTCGACGGGTCCCATCTTGCGCGCGTCCGGCTCGACGGCCACGACGCGCGGAACGCCGCGGGCGGCGGCGAGCCGGGAGAAGACTCCGTGTCCCGCGCCGATCTCGAGCAGAGAGCCCGTTTCCGGGGGGATCGCGCGGAGAACGCGGGTGAACGGGCAGGTGAGGAGCCGAATGAGGGTGTGCAACCTTGTGCCAGGCAGCCTCCGCCGGAAGGAGGAGTAGGTTACGATTGTGTTACGGAGTAATCCCATCAACCCTCATCCTCGCACAATCGATTGGCGGCTCGTCACGGGCGCGTTCGTCGTCCTCGTGTCGCGCCTGCTGACGTTTCCGCGCACGCCGTGGGAGCTCGACGAGTTTCATTTTCTCGAAGCCGTCCGCGATTTCGATCCGCTCCGCCACCACCCGCATCCGCCCGGATATCCGCTGTTCGTCGGTCTCGGCAAAGTCTTTCACGCGCTGATCCCCGACCCGTTCGCGGCGCTCGTCGCGTTGAGCATCGTCTCCTGCGTCATCGGCTGGATCGCACTCTATCGCGCCTTCCGCAACTACGTGGCTGACGCGGACGTCGCCGCGGTGGGCGCGCTGATCTTCTATCTCTCCGCGGGGATGCTCGTTCATTCGCCGCTGGCGCTGGCCGACTCCACCGCGATCATGTTCCTGGCGTTGACGTTCTACGCGCTGAGCATCGACTCTGCGATCGGCGCGGGCGTGTTCGCGTCGGCGGCCATCGGCTGCCGGCCGCAGCTCGCGATCCCGCTGCTGCCGGCGCTCGCGGTGGCGTTGTTCATCTGCCTGCGCACGTGGCGGCAGCGCGGCATCGCCATCCTCGTGTTCACGCTCGTCTCCCTGGCGTGGCTCGCTCCGCTCGTTTACGCGACCAAGGGCTGGAACGGCTTCGTCGGCTACGAGCTCCATCAGGCGAGATACTTCATCGCCCACGATGCCGCGGCGTCACGCGGATCGAAGACGCTGCTGCGCGTCGCGGCGCGATTCGCTCTCAGGGCCTGGGGCTCGTCGATCACGATCGCCGCGATCGGCATCCTATGCGCGCTGGGCATCGTTCCGTTTCTTCGCCTCTGGCGCAGCACGATCATCCCGTTCGTCGTCTTTACGTTCGCGCACCTCGGCTTCGCGATCACGGCGATGGACCCGGCCGACGCGGTCCGCTACTCGCTTCCCGCGCTGCCGTTTTTCGCGCTGCTCGCGGCACTCGGCCTCGGAAATGTGGCGACCGCTGCCCTCAGCGGTCGCGGTGCCGCTGAGGGCAGCGGCACCCACATGTTGTTGAAGTGGATCGGCACTGCCGTCCTCGCCGCACTCTCGGCGTGGTACGTCCGCCCCATCCTGATCGACCGCGTCACGAGTCCCTCGCCCGTGGTCGCCGCGGCGCGATTCATCGACGCCACTCTCCCGCGCGACACGATCGTCCTCTACCAGGCCGGCACGCGGCCTCACGTCGAGTGGCTGCTGCCCGCGCACCAGAAGCACTTCCTCGAGCACGCGATGCGCCGGCTCTACGACTCGCCGGCTCCCGTGGTCGTGCTCATGGACGGCAGCTCGCGCGATCCCGATGCACGCACGTTCAGCTGGCGCGAGAGCGAGGCCTACACGAAGATGACCCGCGACTTCGGGCGGAGCGTCACCGCCGATCCGCTGCGCCCCGAAGAGCGGTTCCTTCGACTGCGCGGCATCCATCATCTCGAGTCCAACGCCAAGGACGGCCAGTGGCGGTGGCTGGATCCGATCGCGACGCTGCGGCTTCCATCGCTGGGCAGGCCAGTCGTTGCGCTGACATTCACGCTCTCGCGCGACGCGCCGTATGAAACGAACGACGTACACATCCTCGTCGACGGCCGCGAAGCGGGACGCGGTACCGTGACGAAGACGCCGGTCACGATCACCGTCCCATCTGGAAACGAGATTGAGATCCGCTCCGCGCGCTCGTTCCGTCCCGACGACGTCCTTCACAATCGCGACCAGCGCCTCCTCGCGGTGCAGCTGGTCGGACTGGAACAGCGCTGATGCAACCCGGTTATCATCCCCGCCAGATGCCGCGACCCTCCGTCTCGCTGGTGATCCCGATGTTCAACGAAGAGCTGAACATCGAGCACGCCGTGAACGCGGCCGTGGAGGCGCTGGCGAAATACTCGGACGACTACGAGATCATCGTCGTCGACGACGCCTCGACCGACGACTCGCCGAGGATGGTTGCGCGCATGGCCGAAGAGAGCCCGCGCATCCGCGTGCTGCGCCACGAGAAAAACCGCAAGCTCGGCGCGACGTTGCGCACCGGCTTCGCCGCGGCCACGAAGGACCTCGTGCTCTACATGGACGCCGATCTTCCGTTCGACCCCGACATTCTCGGCCGCGCGATCCGCGCCCTCCAGGTCACCGGCGCCGACCTCATCGCCGGCTACCGGCACGACCGCACCATCGAAGGACTGCGCCGCACGATCTACTCCTACGTCTACAACTCGCTGATCGGCGTCCTCTTCGGCTGGCCGCACCGCGACATCAACTTCTCGTTCAAGCTGATGAAGCGGAAAGTGCTGCAGGCGATCGAGCTGAAGTCGGAAGGATCGCTGATCGACGCGGAGCTGATCGTGAAGGCGAAGAACCGCGGCTTCGCCATCCAGCAGATCGGCATCGACTACTTCCCGCGCATCCGCGGGACGTCGAATCTCTCGTCACCCTCCGTGATCCTGAAAATCCTCCGCGAGTTGATCAAGCTGTACCCGGAGATGCGCAAGCGCCGCAAGCACGACCGCGGCGACGACGCCATCGCCCCCGCTCCGCATGACGCGCCTGCTCATCGTCACAGCCGATGACGTCGGCCTGCATCGCGGGATGACGGAGGGCGCGATCCGCGCGCACCGCGACGGCATCGTCACGGCCTGCAGCGTCGTCGCCAACGGCGCCGAGTTCGAAGACGCCGTCGAGCGGCTCCGCGATCAGCCGTCGCTCGAAGTCGGCGTGCATCTCACGCTCGTCGAAGAGCGGCCGCTGACGCCGATGCGCTTCCCGCGCAAGTACACGTCGTTCGTGCCGCTCTACCTCGCGCGCGTGATCGGCATCGACGCGATCGAGCGGGAGCTCCGCGCCCAGATCGAGAAGGTCCTCGCCACCGGACTCACCGTGACCCACCTCAACGGCCACCAGCACCTTCACCTGCTGCCGGGGATCTCTTCATTAGTGAAGCGTCTTGCGAGCGAATACCTCATCGAGTACGTCCGCATCGTGAACGACCACGGCTCGGGGACGCGCGGACCGGCGATGCGCGCGCTCAGCTTCCTCGGCCGGCGGGCCCGCGTGTGGTGCGCGCCTCCGGCGCGCCTCAGGGCGGGCGGGGACGCCCGCACCACACCAGTCACCAACGATCGCACGATCGGCGTCGCGAACGCCGGCCATCTCGACGACCTCGTTCCGCTCCTCGATCACGTCGACGGCATCACCGAGCTGGTGACGCATCCCGGCGTCGCTGTGGAACGCTACGATCACTGGGGTTACGAGTGGGACGCGGAGACCCGCGCGCTGTGCGATCCGCGCCTGCGCGGCGAGCTCGCCGCGCGCGGCATCGAGCTGATCGCGCCGTCACACATATAATCCGCGCCCGCATGAAGAAGATCGCAGTCGTTCCCGGCGACGGAATCGGACCGGAAGTGATCGAGGCCGGGATGCGCGTGCTCGAGCGCGTCAACGAAACGCGCAACCTCGGACTGGAGTTCACCCACTTCGGCTGGAATGCCGACCAGTACCTCCGCACCGGCGTCTCCATGCCTCCCGGCGCGATGGACGACATCCGCGAGAACTACGCCGCCGTCTATCTCGGCGCGTTCGGCGATCCGCGCGTTCCCGACATGAAGCACGCCGCCGACATCCTCCTCGGCATGCGCTTCCAGCTCGACCTCTACGTCAACTACCGCCCCGTGAAACTGCTCGACGAGCGCCTCTCGCCACTGAAAGGGAAGGGGACGGCCGACATCGACTTCGTCATCTTTCGCGAGAACACCGAAGGCGCGTACGTCGGCATCGGCGGCAACTTCAAGAAGGGGACACCCGAGGAGATCGCCGTGCAGGAGGACGTCTCGACGCGCAAGGGCGTGGAGCGGATCATCCGCTACGCGTTCGAGTTCGCGAGGCGCGAGGGGCGGAAGTCGGTGTGCATGTCGGACAAGAACAACGTCATGCGCTTCGGCGGCGATCTCTGGATGCGCACGTTTGAAGAAGTGGCGAAGGAGTATCCGGAGATCGAGCACTTCCACATGTTCGTCGACGCGCTGACGATGCAGATGGTGCGCGCGCCGGAGATGTTCGAGGTGATCGTGACGAACAACATGTTCGGCGACATCGTCACCGATCTCGGCGCCGCGCTGCAGGGCGGACTCGGCGTCGCCGCGTCCGGCAACATTCACCCCGGCCGCGTCTCCCTCTTCGAGCCCATTCACGGAAGCGCCCCGAAATACGCCGGCAAAGACACCGCCAACCCCCTCGGCGCCATCCTCACCGCCGCCATGATGCTCGAGTATCTCGGCTTCACCGACGAGTCGCAGCTCATCGAGCGCGCCGTGACGTCCGCTATTCACGCCGGCGAAACGACCAAAGACCTCGGCGGCGCGCTGGGAACAAAGGCCGCCGCCGAAGCGGTGTTGCGGCGCTTATAAATTGGAGGGCGGGCTTCCAGCCCGCCTGGCGGGCAAGATGCCCGCCCTCCAGAGCTGGGTTCGCATGCTCGCTCCACCGACCGCTACGCGAACCGTCCGGCGCGTCCGGCGCGCTGAGAGCGCGCCGCTCCACATCAATGATGAAAAGTCAGCCAATTTCGCTGAAAGTTCATCATCAATGATGAAAAGTCAGCGAATCTCGCTGAAAGTCAGTCATTCATGATGAAGAGTCAGCGAATTTCGCTGAAAGTTAGTCATGCATGATGAAAAGTCAGCGAAATTCGCTGAAAGTCAGTCATTCACGATGTGAAGGTCCCCTCTCCCCGCGTGGCGGGGAGAGGGTCAGGGTGAGGGGCTACCAATTCACGGTCACGAACCCGAGGGCGCGGCGGCCGAGGATATCGCCGCCGAAGGCTTCCCAGTGCTCGTTGTCGAGGACGTTGCTCACGTCGGCGCCGACGCCGAACAGCTCGTTGATGCGATAGCTCGCCGCCAGGTTGACCACGTCGTATTGCGGCACGTTTCCGACGAACACGCCGGCCGCCCACGGGAACCCGTCGACCCAGCGGTACGACACTTTCGCGTCGAACTTCGAGCCGCGCCACGCCAGTCCGGCGTTGAACTTGGTCTCCGGCGCATTCGGCAGCAACTGATCGCCGATCGCTTTCGACTTCACGTCGAAGTCGAAATACGAGTAGTTGAAATCGAAGATCCAGTGGTTGCTGAGGTAATAGTTGAACGCCAGCTCCGCGCCCTGCGAGTCGACTTCACCGGCGTTCGCATACGAGAAGACCACGGCCGGCTTGCCGCCGACGGTCGTCAGACCCGCGTAGTTGGCGCCGAGGGCCGCCTTCAGGAAGGCCGTGACTCCCGCCTGCACCGGCGCCGGAATCGTCGGGATGTTCGTGGGCACGGTGTACGGAACGAACGAAGTGTTCACGCCCGGAAGAAGATCGGTCACGAAGTCTTCCATGTGGCTCTTGTAGAGATCGAGCGTGAGGTAGAGCTTTCCGCGGAAAATGCCGGCGTATCCGAGCTCGTGACTCCGCACTTTTTCCACTTCGAGATTGTTGTTGCCGCGCGCGAGGATCGGCAGCGGTCCAAACCCCAGCGCGGCGAGCGCCGGCGCCAGGGGCGCGGTCGTCGGGTTGAGCGTGGCCGCGCCGGCGAGGTTGGCGGGTGCGGCGGCGGGAACCTGCAGGAAGAGCTCGGAGTAATTCGGGCGCTGGAAGGCGCGGTTGTAACCGTAGCGGAACGAGTTGCCGCCGGTGGTGTAGACCAGCGCCGCCTTCGGCGAGAACTGCGGATCGTGCAGCGTCGAGTCGTCCCAGCGCGCGGCGCCGACGAACTTGAGGCTGTTCGTGATGTCGTGCTCGAACTGTCCGAATGCGCCCGTCTGCCGTTCCGATTTCGCCTCGGCCATCAGCGTCTGCACGCCCGAGTCGTTGGCGGTGTCGACGTCCTGATCGTTGTAAGCGACGCCGAGAACCACGCGCGTTCTGTCTTTGAGGAAACCCCAGTTCGTCTGGACCTCGGCGTGGAGGTTGTGCGAGTCCTCGAACAGCTTCGCGTTCGACGCCAGCGCGACCTGGTTCTCCGCTTTTCGCGAGTCGTAATACGCGCCGAAGTTCCAGCGCGGCATGTTGTAGTTCACGCGCGCCCACGGCCGCTGCGTATCGGTCACCTGAACGCGGCCGATACCAGTCTGAAACACCGGTCCCTCGATCGTGGAGTAGCCGGCTTCGGCGGTGAAGACGTTCGTGTTCGCGAAGTGTTTGTCCAGCCGCAGCCCGCCGAACTTGATGTCGACTTCATTCAGCGCGAGAGGAACCGCCTCGGCGCGGAGGCCGGGATACTCGACGCCGGCGTTCCGCGAGCGCGACCAGTCATCGCTCTGCGCGTAGCCGCCGACGACGCGGTAATACAACTCGTTTCCGAGCGCGCCCGCGTGGCGCACATCGGCGCGCCGCGTCGAGAGGTCGCCGCCGGAGAGCATCAGCCGCCCGCCCGCGCTGTCGCGCGGCATCTTCGTGGTCATGTTGAGGACGCCGCTGAATGCGTTCGCGCCGTACAGCGCGGAGCCCGGACCGCGGATCAGCTCCACGCTCTGCATCTCATCGAGCGGGAACGAGACCGCCGCCCACTCCTGCGCGCCGAGGAACGCGATCGCGGGATCGCGGCCGTCGATGAGCGTCAGGATGCGGCGGTTGAGCGAGCTGTTGAAGCCGCGCGCGTTGAAGTTCGTGTCATAGAGTCCGCTCTGCGTGAAGTCGACGCCCGGCGCATTTTCGATGATGCGCGGCGCCTGGCCCGACGGCGCGACGGCGGCGATGTCTTCCTGCGACGCGACCGTGATCGCGGCCGGTGCCTCGGTGATGCGCTCGGTGCGCCGCGAGGCCGAGTAGACGGTGATCGTCTCGGCGAGGCTGAGCTGCCAGTCGACTTTCTTGTCGACGCGCGCCGTGCCGCCGCTGGCGACGACCACGTTGTTTTCCGTCGCGGCCTGTTCACCGGCGACGAATTGCACCGTGTACGTGCCCGGAGGCACTTCGAGCACGAAGCTGCCGTTGGGCTCCGAGAGCGTGCCCTGCGACGCCTCGATGGCGTTGACGATCACGCCGCCGATGCCTGTGCCGTCGGCTCGGGTGATGCGCCCGGTGATGTGGCCGTGGGCCGCGAACAGCGGAACGGCGAAGAGGATGACGATGAATCCGAGGGACAGGATACGGGCAGACCGTGGAAGGGCCATGACGAACCTCCTCAGACGAATGGGCGAATAGACCTTGAGCCGATTGTGCGACGAAGGTAGCGCGCCGGAGCGCCCCGCGTCAACGGAATTCGGGAAAGACGCCGCGAAGCGGGTTACTTCGGATCACCGGTGAGAACGAATGCGGCCCAGTAGTAGGGATCGGAATGCTCAGCGCGCGTTTCCGCCTGGGCCGCTCGCAGCGCGGCGGCGTTTCCCATGCCTTTGCGCAGATTTCGATAGAACGCGATCATCAGCGACGAGGTCGCGGCATCGTCGACGGACCAGAGACTGGCCACCACCGCGGGCGTTCCCGCGAAGATGAAGGCCCGGCTCAGACCGACGACGTCGTCTCCGCCGCTCTGCGCGCCGAGCTGCGACTGGCAGGCGCTCAGCACGACCAGACTGGCGCGTTTCAGATCGAGACCGTAAATCTCCCGCACCTCCAGCGAGCCGTCGCGCTCCGTATCGAGCGTGTCGTCCGGCGCGAGGACGACGCGCGAGAAGAGCGGCGCCGCCGCGTTGAGCTGCCCGTGGGTCGCAATGTGCAGGATTCCGGCATTGCCGGCCCGCTCGCGAAAGGTCGTTTCCGTCGCGGCGCCTCCGAGCAGCGCGGTCGTTTCATAGAGCGCGGCCACCGCCTGCGCTTCCTTTTCGGCGTAATGCAGAAGAGGAAGTCCCTGCGCGTGCCCCTGGCCGAATGCCACCAGATCGCCTCGTGTCGCTTTTCGCCTCCGCTCGATCAGAGGCAGGGCACTCGCGGTCGGGAGATGAAAGAGCGTGTATTCCTCGCCGAACCATTTTCCGGACTCGCTGCCGCGAAGCGCGGCAAAGGGCAGCAAATGCAACACGCCGTGCGGCACGATGCCGACGAGCGGCGTCTTCAACCGCGGCAGCAGCGGCGCAATGAGCCACCCCGATAAGCGGGCCAGGCTCGGCGATGGCGCGCCTCCGATGTCCGCGAAACTGCGCACCTCGCGAACCGCGTCGCTCAAATCCGCCTCGCTCACGCGCAGCTCGACCGTTTGAAACGTCTCGCGCGTCACGACGAAGGCCAGCGTCTCCTCGGCGGTCACGAAATAAACGAGCAGCGTCGTCTCCGGATCCAGCAGCCGCTGAACTTCGGCGAGCTTCAGCGGAGAGATGCTGACCAGGGACGCGTAATCGGGGTCGGCGACCTTGAGACGCGTCAGGTGGTCCGCGTACTCGCGGCGTTTGGCAGTGAGTTGCGCGGACAGTGAGCGGCTGCGCTCCGCATCCTGTTCGGCGCGCGGCCGGGCGCGCTCCTGCGACAGGACGCGATCCAAGCCGGCCAGCGCGAATCGCAGGTTTCGCTCCTGCGCAACCTCTTTCTGCGCGCCTTTTCGTACTTCAACGGCGTTGTTCCCGAGTTGATCCAGAAACGTGCGTGCCCGGGCACGCTCGGCAAGGTCGAACGCTTCGACGGGCCGATCGAGACGAACGAGCAGACGGACCGCTCGCGCATACACGTCGGTGGAGCGTTCGCC
>Ga0207686_10001650_pt1 | contig 12454 bp, 16 predicted proteins | sample KBSM24metaG_FD_184396 | JGI IMG/M metagenome (GOLD analysis project Ga0207686, IMG submission 184396) | Miscanthus rhizosphere microbial communities from Kellogg Biological Station, Michigan, USA - KBS M2-4 metaG (SPAdes) (version 2) | ecosystem: Host-associated > Plants > Roots > Rhizosphere >...
ATTGTCCAATCTTGCTTCCAACAATTTGATCAGGTTTTCACCTGTTACACCTTTGCGGCGTGCTGCTTCTTCAAATGTTTTGCGGAATTGTTTCTCCAATACACCGTAAGTGTATTTAGCTTTTTGTTTTTCACGAAGCTGAAGAGCATATTCACCTAAGCTTTTACGCTTACGTTGTGCTCCATGCTGACCCGGAGGGTTGCTGTTTTTATTCAGCCATTTGCCATTGCCTAAGATAGGCTCACCAAAAATGCGGGAAATCTTGGTCTTTGGACCAGTGTAACGTGCCATAGTTTTTATTCATTTCGATTTTTTTTGAAACGGTGCTACGATCGGTAAAAAATCGTAAAAAATTAATCGGGCACCCTTTTTTATAATGAACTGCTCTGATCCTTTCAAAGCAATTATGACTTTCTATTTCTTCTTCGAATGATGAGTATAAAAGCAACAATAACTGCCAACATGATCAATGATCCACCTGTATAATAGCTATTGTGCATATACGCACTATTAAACTCTTCTCTTCTTAGGCGGACGACAACCATTGTGTGGAAGCGGCGTCACGTCTTTGATCATCACAACTTCAATACCACTTTGTGCAATTGCGCGGATAGAACTTTCACGTCCTGCACCCGGGCCTTTTACATATACATCCACTCTTTTCAAACCAGCATCGAGTGCAGTTTTTGCAGCATCACCGGCAGCTAATTGTGCAGCATAGGGAGTGTTCTTTTTAGAACCCTTAAATCCCATCTTGCCGGCACTGCTCCAGGAAATTACCTGGCCGTTCTTGTTTGTTAAGCTAATAATGATGTTGTTGAAACTGGCAGTAATGTGTGCATCTCCGTACGAATCAACTTTTACAATTCTCTTTTTTGCGGCAGCTTTTGCACTTAGTGGCTGCTGCGTTTCTTTTGCTTTTGACATAATTTTTGTTCTGAGGTAATCTTTGTTTTTAAATCGATCCCGATCCTATCGGGACTGAATCAATCCTACTGCTGACTTACGAAGCGATCTGGTATTGATTCAATTTTATGTAAGACATATTAAAAGCTAATAGCAAAAAGCTATTAGCTGATAGCTTACTTCTTCGGTGCCTTCTTTTTACCGGCAACTGTTTTACGCTTACCTTTTCTTGTACGGCTATTTGTTCTTGTACGTTGACCACGAACTGGCAATCCTTTACGATGACGCAAACCACGGTAACAAGCGATATCAAGCAAACGCTTAATACTCATCTGAACTTCACTGCGCAATGCACCTTCCACTTTCAGTTCTTCAGTAATAGTATTACGAATAGCATTCAATTCTTCGTCATTCCAATCGTTCACTTTCTTATTACGGTCAATACTATTCTTATCCAGAATAAATTTTGCAGTAGAAGGACCAATACCATATATATAGGTAAGTCCTATTTCTCCTCTTTTATTTTTTGGTAAGTCAACACCGGCAATACGAGCCATATTCTATTTTAAATTTTAGATTTTGAATTAAAGATTATCCTTGTCTTTGTTTGAAGCGAGGATTCTTTTTGTTAATAACATACAGCTTGCCTTTGCGACGAACGATCTTGCAATCTGCGCTGCGTTTCTTAATTGATGCTCTTACTTTCATTTTATTTCGCTTTAGCTATTTTCTTATTTATACCTAAAAATTATTCTTCCCCTTGTCAAATCATATGGACTCATTTCCACTCCCACTTTATCTCCTGGTAATATGCGGATATAATTCATTCTCATTTTACCAGAGATCGTTGCCAGTATCTCATGCCCATTTTCCAGCTTTACCTTGAACATAGCATTTGAAAGAGCCTCGATAATGGTACCGTCTTGCTTGATCAGGGCTTGTTTTGACATAGTTTTTTTGGGAGCGCAAAGATAAGAGTATCAGTCTTAAAAATAAAAAAACCAGGATTTTTTTTCCCGGCTCTTTTTAAAGCATATTTTATTGATCCAAAATACCTTGAAATCAGGCTCTCATGGCCGTTCTAAAGGCACTTTGGTCATTTGGGAATGGAGATTTTGAAGCTCATGAACAGCAATCGGTATATGAAAATGCCGGTTATCTTCCCGATACCACATGTCCAGTTTTGAAAAATCACCGGCGACAGGGGTCACCAACCGGAAGACACCTTTCTTATATTTCATAGCAGAACCATCCAACGGCTCCTTCGAGAACCCAAATTTCATTAATTGGGCCTCATCGAGAGCTACCGGAAATATATCCTGGGGTTCATACCAGAATTCCTGAACACCATTGTCTACAAGCGCCATGTGTTCTTCGCCATTAGTTTGGACAACAGTTCCTTCACGCATCAGGCCCTCATCATTTACCATTACAATATCACCACGCTGCAATTGACCAAGTTTTACCATATAGCAAGATTTTAGTATCCGAATATAAAAAAGTTTGGATACCCGGAAAAGGATTTTTCTCAACTTCTTTTGTGATAGCTGATAATTGCCCATCCATTAAACACTACGGCAAAACCGCCCATAGCCAATAATTGATATTTAATATCGGCAAGACTGCTGCCTTTTAATACCACCATACGCATTACTTCTATAAAATAAGAGACCGGGTTTAAACGGGTGATCCATTTGGCCCATTCAGGCATACTGTCAATTGAAGTGTAAAGTCCACCTAATAAAATAAATATCATCATAAGAAAGAAGGAAAGCAGCATTGCTTGCTGTTGATTGACGGAATATGTTGAGACCAGTAAACCCAAACCGAGGACCGCTAACAGATATACAGCTGCAAAAACATAAATGGTAAGAAAGCTTCCTGCCGGTATAATTCCATACGCCAGGCGTGCAATAGTTAAGCCGATAGTTAATACCAGGAGACCAAGGAGCCAGAATGGAATAAGCTTACCCAGAACAAAATGAAATTTTTTAATCGGTGTTACATTGATCTGCTCAATAGTACCGATCTCTTTTTCTTTTACAATATTAATAGCAGCCAGGTTGCTTCCCACCAGGGTTAATAAAATAACCAATATCCCAGGCACCATAAAATATTTATAATTCATCAGCGGATTAAACCAATTGGATGATGTCACTTCTATTTGTGTTTCCGGACTGAAACGTGGAAACTGGATCCATTCTGTTCTTATTTGTTTATTATAATCCTGGATAATTGTGCGCAGATATGCTCCGCCAAGATTTGCTTTGACACCATTGATAGCATTTATTGCCATGAAAAGTTTGGCTTCATCTTCTTTTACCAGATCTTTTTCAAAATGATCGGGTATCTGTAAGATCAAGTCGGATTCATCACTTTCTATTTTTTCAAGGGAATGTTCATAAGAAGAAGCATAATCAGTAAGAATAAAATATCCTGATGAAGTGATCTTATTAATTAACTGACGTGAGTATTCGGAATGATCATGGTCAACAACACCAAGCTTTATATTTTTTATTTCATAATCTGCAGCCCATGGTAAGATCAGTAATTGAACTATCGGTATTATAAGAATAACACGCAAAATTCCCGGGTCCCGGAAGATCTGCCGGAATTCTTTGCGTAATAAAAATTTTAATGTCCTCATAATGTCAATGGTCAATGGTGAATGATGAATAGCGAACAGGAAGCACAAGAGTGCGACGCAACAAAACATTAACCAGGGAACTAAAGCTGGTGACACAATTATATATTTCGGTTATCATGCTAATCGAATTTTAAAACGTTTGATCGCCATCGTTAAAAAGAAAGTCATCATACCGGTCAGTATTAATGTTTCTTTCCAAACACCATTAAAACCAAGTCCTTTTATCATTACGGATTTTACAATACTGAAATACCATTTTGCCGGAACAATGTTGGAAACAATGCGTAACGGCAACGGCATGTTTTCAACCGGGAACATGAATCCGCTAAGCATAACTGTTGGCAGGAATAATGCTACGAGTGCTATGAACATGGCTGTTTGTTGTGAGGCTGCACCCGAAGAAATAAGCAATCCAAGTGACAATGATACCAGTGTAAATAAAATACTTTCAGACCCCAACAATATTAAGCTTCCATTGATGGGCACTTCGAGCACAAACACACTTAACAATAAAATTGAAGTGATATTAATGATCGATAGCAATAAATAAGGAACTGCTTTTGCAAGAACAACGAGTTGCGGACGCATGGGAGAAACGAGCATTATTTCCATTGTACCCATCTCCTTTTCTTTTACAATGGTGATGGCCGTCATCAGTGTACAAACCATTAGCAAAACCATTGCCATTACACCCGGAACAAAATTGAATGCCCCTTTTAATTGTGGATTATAAAGCATTTGCATTTCAGTATTGATGGTATATGGCAGTTTTCTATTGTTTGTAATTCGATCCTGGTAATCATGGATAATAGCCGTTGCATAATTAGTTAGTTGGTTGGCTGTATTGGGATCTGATGCGTCAGCAATCAATTGAACCTGTGCTTTGTTGAAATGCTGAAGATCCTCAGCAAAATGTGGTGGGAAAACTATTGCGAGTTTTATTTTTCCTTTTTTAAACTCTTCATCCACCTCCTTATAGCTGACAAGATTTTTTTCTACCGCGAAATAACGACTTGCATCCAGTTGAGCAATGAGTGAAGTTGTTGACTCGTCTTTTGAATTATCCAGCACTGCAATATTTGCATTCTTTACTTCATTGGTAAGTGCAAAGCCAAATATCACAATTTGCACAACGGGCATACCTAGTAGAATAAACATAGTGCGTTTATCCCTCCAAATATGATAGAACTCCTTTTTTACAAATGCGAAAAACTGTTTCATAAAATCTAATCTGCGGTTCTGACCGCTTTTCTCGCCAGTTTTAAAAACACTTCATCCATGGAAGCAGCTTCATAGGTTTTCTTCAACTGGGTTGGTGAATCCAGCGCTTCTATCCTTCCATCTACCATTATACTTACACGATTGCAGTATTCAGCTTCGTCCATATAATGTGTGGTAACAAAAATGGTAGTGCCATTTTCTGCCGCATGGTAAATCAAATTCCAGAACTCTCTTCTTGTAATGGGATCGACGCCACCGGTCGGTTCGTCGAGAAAAATAATTCCGGGTTCATGAAACATAGCCACTGAGAATGCCAGTTTTTGTTTCCATCCAAGAGGTAATGATCTTACCAGTAGGTTGCCTTCTTTTTTTAGTCCTAACTGATCAAGTATAATTTCAGTTTTCTCTTTTATGAATTTATCAGTCATGTGATAAATACCACCATAAAATTCCATATTCTCTTTTACGGTAAGATCCTCATACAAAGAAAACTTCTGGCTCATGTAGCCAATACTCTTTTTGATCTTTTCATTTTTTTTATATACATCAAAGCCAGCAACAGTTGCCTCGCCTGATGTTGGTAATGAAAGGCCGCAAAGCATTCTCATCGCCGTTGTTTTTCCCGCACCATTAGCGCCAAGAAATCCAAAAATCTCTCCTTTATGCACGTCAAAGCTTATATGATCAACAGCCGTGAAGTCGCCAAACTTTTTGGTTAATTTATGAGCCGTTATTACTTTATCATCAACCATGTTAATTTTTCATTAATGCAATAAAACAATCTTCAATATCAGGTTGCACTTTCTCTGCAACAGCATTTTCCGCTTTTTTGTTTTGAATAGCCTGTTTAAGTAATCCTTCACCAGATTCATCTTTCATTACTACATGATGATATTCTCCAAAAGGATAAACGTTCTCTATAAAATCCTTTTGTTCCAGATCGATCAGCAACTGCAGCATTCTTGAAGACTTCACGGCCCATAATGGTTTTGGAAAACTATCAACTATTCCCTGCGGAGTATTGATCGAAAGAATTTTTCCATTCTGAATTAATGCAACCTTATCACATAAACCCGCTTCATCCATATAAGGTGTTGATACAAGAATTGTGATGCCTTGTCTTTTTAAACCTTTTAGCATTTCCCAAAATTCTTTACGGCTTACTGCATCGACACCTGTTGTGGGTTCATCTAAAAACAAGATCGAAGGACGATGTATCAATGCGCAGCTTAATGCCAGTTTTTGTTTCATTCCACCAGATAGCTTACCGGCCTTACGTTTTTTAAACGGTTCTATTTGTACATAAATATCTTTTATCAGGTCATAGTTTTCTTCTATGCTCGTATTAAAAATGGTCGCAAAGAAATTGAGATTTTCCTCCACCGACAGATCCTGGTATAAAGAAAATTTGCCCGGCATATAGCCAATCTTTTTTCGAATTGCTTTATAATCTTTTACTACATCATATCCATCAACAGATACTTTGCCGCTATCAGCTAATAATAAAGTGGTGAGGATCCTGAACAAAGAAGTTTTACCAGCACCATCGGGTCCAATGATTCCAAACAGTTCACCTTGCGATACATCAAAAGAGATATCACTCAAAGCTGTGACTTCTTTTTTCTTCCCATACGTCTTGATGATATTTTCTACGACAACTGAGTTCATTTAAGCTTTTAGCTATTAGCTGTTGGCTGTTAGCCTTTTTATAAAAGAATGAATCATTTTTATTTCTTCTTCGAGAATAATTTCAATTTGGTGGGTTTCGTCTGCAGTTGCCCATTTCATTTCATGTACAATGACTAAATATGTCTGCAATTCAAAAGCAGAACCAAGAGCCAGCTGAAGAAACCTAGCGTAATCTTTATCACTATTCCTGCTACTTCCTTCGGCTATATTCGCGGATATAGAAACTGCAGCGCGGGTCATTTGTGATATTATTCCGAATTTTTCTTGCGATGGAAATTGTTTAGTTAAGTCGTAAACTTTCTTGACGATCTCAATCCCTCTTTGCCAAATAATAAGTTCTTTAAAATTTTTCATACTGTTTGTTTTATGAAAAAGCAATTAGCTAATGGCTAAAAGCTATTGGCTCAGTTTCACCTCTCCATACATACCGATCTTTAAATAGCCATCATTTTTTACTTTCACTTTGATAGCATAAACAAGATTAGCTCTTTCCTCTTTTGTTTGAATTGTTTTTGGTGTGAACTCTGCTTTATCCGAGATCCAAATAATGGTGCCACTGTATTCTTTATACCTTTTCTTTCCCTGGTCTATCATCACTTTCACCTGCTGACCTAATTTTATTATTGGCAATTGAACCCCGGTTACATAAGCTCGTAGATTCAATTCAGACAGATCAGCAATTTTATACAAAGCTTTTCCCGACGATGTAATTTCTCCGGCTTCGGCATATTTTGTAATAACTGTTCCGCTAACAGGATTTACAATGTTTGCTCTCTGCTGCTGGTCCTCCAGTTGAGCAACTCTTTTTCTTAATGGTTCGGCTTCGCTTAGTATAGATCGGTTCTGCGTAGCGATATCATTTTTCTTGACATTGATCTGCTGTTGGGTTACCGCCATATTTTTTTTCACAACATCGATCTGCGAATTGATATCATCAAGTTGCTTAGGAGTTGCAGCATCCGATTTTAACAGGTTCTCGATCCTTGTTCGTTCATGCAATAAATTATCAAGCTGTGATTGTTGAACAGCTAATTGGTTTTGCAACAATTCAATTTGGGGATTTGCATTAGCTGTTTTTTCATTTAAAGCATGGATACTTGCTTCTACTTGTTGCTGCTGAAGATCAATGTTGGTTGCATCAACTGCACCTACAATACTATCTTTTGGTATTTGCATTCCTTCTTCTACTTTGAAAGAAAGTATCTTTCCGGGCATTTCTGACGAAACAATTGTTTCATCAGCTTCAAATGTGCCGGAAGCATCGAATTCACTTTCATTTCTATTGCAGCCAATAATTAAAAGAGAAGTTATTGCTGTTATTCCAAATAATAAATTCTTCATATCCTCTGTTTATTGTTTTCCTGAAATTGTTTGATAATTTATTTGTGCCTGTAGCAATTGTATCTGGTGAGTAATTAAGCTTAATCTAGCCTGGTCTTCTGCATTCACTTCCCGCAGATAATCATTTGCTGTGATCACCCCGTTTTCGAGCTGTGCTTTTGCAGCATCTTTTACTTTTATTCTCAGATCAATGATATCATTATCAGTTGCGATCAGTTTCTGGAATTTGTCAAATTCTGACTGCTGTTGTTTTAGCTGAGTATTGGTGTTAAACAAGAAAACTTCTTTTTGTATATCAATTGTCTTCTGATTCAGTTCAATTATTTTCTTTTCTCTTTTCTCAGTATAGAAGCCTCCAATTGACCAGTTAAGTCGTAAGCCTGTGGTATAAAAAAAATCAAAATCATTTGTGAATAAATTCAAAGATGGTCGACCATAGCCTCCCTGGAAGAACAAACTTGCTTTAGGTTTAGTTCTTGAACCGACCACTTTATATTGTCCCCCGAGCAATTTCTCTTGTGTAGAATATAATTTCAGTTCTGGCCTTTGTATATCGCTATTCAGAACTGATCCTGTAACAACAGGTTTTTCCAGTTTTATATTTTCCGGCAAGGATTGGTTGATAAAAAGACTTAACACATCAATATATCCTTTTCTTGTTGCTTTTATCTCAATTGCTCTTTGATCAGTTTTGAGTAATTCCGCTTTCAAAACATTCAAATTTGATCTCAATGCAACGCCATTGTTTACCTGTGCTTCCACTCTTGTGATGCCATTATTCAAATCAGATCTTACCAGGTCAACCTGTTTCAATTGTTCATCGAGAAATAGTACCCCCAAAAATATCTGGTTAATTCTTTCCTTCAGTTTATACAATTCAACTTCTATCTTTTGCTGTTCAACCTCATCAGATAGATACTGAATTCCTTTTTGCTGCTTTATAGCACCGCCATCATAGATCAATTGATTCACATCGCCTACTATTCTATATTGATCTTTACTAAGCGGCTCTATGAAAATACCGGGAGCCGGCAGCTTTACTTGTGTTACGGCTGATTGATAAGTTGCCTGGCCGCTCAAATTTATTTGTGGAAGAAAACCCTTGCCAAGATTTTCCTCACTATACTCACTTGTTTGTTTGATCAGCTCACGTTGTTTGATCAGCGGATAATTCTGTTGAGCCAGTTCATATGCTTTTTGTAAAGTCAAACTTTGCGACTGTGCAAGGAGCATTACTGGCAGGATCAGCAGCACTGATAGTAATCGTTTCATAAAAAATCATTTTCTAATAGAATCAATAATAAACTTTGGTATCTCTTTTTTTCGTTCTTCCATCGTTTCCCGAAACCGGGAATCAGTCATATGAAGGTTACGGGTGATCATAGGCCTGGCTATAAATGGAAATATGGTCATTGATAAAAGGTTCATCAATAAATGAACCGGGTTGATCCTTTTAATTGTTCCATTTTTTATTTCTTTTTCAATCTGGTCAAGAAACTTGCCGGGTTTAGGAAGATTGTTTTCACCCCAGATCTTATACATGAACTGGTCGGGGTCCCGATTGATCTCATTCAGCACAAACCATGGCAGATATGGATTCTCCAGCATCTCGTCTATATATTCATCCACGAATTTTTCGATTTTGTGAAACAACGGGTCGTCGGACTGAAAAATAGCATTGATCTTTGGAAAGAATTTTTGTGCTTCCGCCAAAAAAATTGTTTCAAAAAGTTTCTCCTTATCGCGATAATAATAATGTAGTAAGGCTTTATTGATCCCTGCCTCATTCGCTATGTCCTGCATCCGGGCACCGGCCATACCCTTAGTAGTGAATATTTTCCTTGCTGCAGATAAAATTTTTTCTTCTGCTCCTTGATTTTTTTTGTCTTTAACCATATAGTTTAACCAAATGGTTAACAAATCTAAGAAATGAAATCTCTGTAGCAAATTTTTTTTCCAGGAGATCCTTTAAAGGGATGAAAGGCAAAAATTGATTTCAAGATCATTCTGTCTGCATAATGCCAATAAATAAACTATGAATAATTTACCTGTCTAACTCATTACACTTATCATAATCCAACTTGATTTCAATCAGTTGCCCGCATTTTGCAATCAATTTATTTTGTTATGCTCAAAATTTCTTGCAGCATTTAAATTACCTTCATTGTCTAAGAACAACATTAATCGTAAACCTTAATTAAAATCGTATGAAACTAAAAACCTTCTTGGTTATCCTATTCTTATCGGTATTATTTTCTTGCCGAAAAGAACCCAGCACAGAAGATCTCAAACTTGATCAGGTTGTCGCCACCGACAGAGACCTTACGGCGAACTTTTCCGGTTATGCCACTTACTTTATTTCCGACACGGTAAGTATTGTGGCATCTGCTTCTACGGACAGTATATTAACCGGTCCCATGGCTCTTCAATTGGTGAATGCAGTTAAAACCAATATGAATAACAAGGGGTACACATTTAAGCCCCGGGCTCAAGGACTTCCAGATCTTGGATTGAGGCTCACCGTAATTAAAGATATTACACGCACAGCGGTTTGCGGCGGCTGGTGGGATGGATGGTATGGCTATTATCCTCCATGGTATTGGGGATGTTATTATTGTGGTGGATATTATTATCCCTGGTGCACAACTTACACCTACACGATCGGCACTTCAACTCTTTATATGTTCGATATAAAAAACCAGGGAACGAATCATGATCTGCGGGCTCTTTGGGGAGCTACAATGTTTGGTGTCTTTAGTACCACGAACAATCAAACGAATGCTGATCTCACAACAACAGCGATCAACCAGGCTTTCACGCAATCCACTTACCTCAAAAAGTAAAACCTTATAACATGAAAAAATTAATCATACTAATATTTGTCTGTGTTGCTTGTGTTGGTTCAATAAATGCACAAACAAACTGGCATCTTGATAATTTTGCGACATTTAACTGGCAAATCGCCACTCCGTTAAGTACCAATTATCTTAAAAAGACCACGGTGGCCGGTGGAAATCTTGAGTATCGCAGATTTATTAAACCTACTATGAGCGTGGGTATTGGATTCAGCTGGAACTCATTTGAACAATACATTCCACCCAAAGTTTATGACAAACCTGATGGTTCAAGGCAACTTTATACAGATTTCGTTCACCAGGTATACACATTGCCAATTTATCTAAATGCTCATTACTACTTTAAAGGTGGTGATAAGATGAAGCCCTACGCTGGTATTGGTCTTGGTGCACAATACAGCGAGCAAAGTGCTTACTATAACATCTTTGTCAGCGAAGATGATGGCTGGGGGTTTGTAGCCCGACCTGAGGCAGGCTTGTTGTATAGATTTAGTAATTACTTTGGCCTCCACGCAAATGTTGGTTTCAGTTATGCAACAAACAAGAACGAAGCCTTAAAAATTGACGAACTGAAACATGTTTATTATAATATCGGTATTTTCTGGAATGGAGATTAATTCAATATTTATAGCTGAGTTTAAATGGCCATCTGAACAGATGGCCATTTGTTTTGTAGCAGTAGGTGCAATAAACGAATTGAATAAAAATTGAGATACATTTGATAAGAAGATCTTTTATTTCCAACATTTAATGATACGATATGAAAAAGGGTATGCTATTCATCCTGTACGTTATTATCTCATTGGGCAGCCGTGCTCAAACAGATAATAAAATTGTAATTGGAAAAGTTGATAGTGTGTATTCAATCATACTTAAAGAGCCAAGAAAGGTTTGGGTGTACACTCCAAATATGAAAGCAGGCATGCAAAATCCCGGTCAGCGTTATCCTGTTGTTTACCTGCTCGATGGCGATGGCCATTTTGAATCAGTAGCAGGAATGATACAGCAGTTAAGCCAGGTAAATGGCAATACGATCGTTCCGGAAATGATCATAGTTGCTATTCCAAACACAGATAGAACAAGAGATCTGACGCCAACACATATCGAAAGTGATCCGCCAATGATGGATCTTAATTCTTCAAAAAACACCGGCGGCGGTGAAAATTTTACAGCCTTCATAGAAAAAGAACTAATGCCGCATATTGATTCACTATATCCCACACAACCTTTCAGAGTATTGATAGGTCACTCATTTGGAGGTTTGACAGTAATGAATATCATTACCAATCATACCAAACTATTTAATGCATATATAGCCATTGACCCAAGTATGTGGTATAATAAAGAACAGTTTTTAAAAGCCACTCAGAACAAACTCGGTGCACAAAAATATACTGGCACAAGCCTGTATGTAGGCATTGCCAATACAATGCCCGAAGGAATGACACTGGAAAAGCTGAAAAAAGATACCACTGCAGATACAAGACATATCCGCTCCATTTTTGCAATGGATAATTTTATAAAAGCCAATTCGCAAAACGGTTTGAAGTATGCAAGTAAATATTATGCAGATGATGATCATGGCTCTGTACCGCTTATAAGTGAATACGATGGACTACGTTTTATTTTTAGCTGGTACCGTTTTAAGTTTAGCCGTGCCGACTTTATGGAACCGGGCACCGGAATAGTTACAAGGATGAAACAACATTACCAAACAGTCTCAAAAGAATTTGGTTTTAAAGTTTCCCCTCCCGAAATGCAGATAAACGGTTTGGGCTACAATGCACTTTCTCTA
>Ga0207686_10001651_pt1 | contig 12449 bp, 8 predicted proteins | sample KBSM24metaG_FD_184396 | JGI IMG/M metagenome (GOLD analysis project Ga0207686, IMG submission 184396) | Miscanthus rhizosphere microbial communities from Kellogg Biological Station, Michigan, USA - KBS M2-4 metaG (SPAdes) (version 2) | ecosystem: Host-associated > Plants > Roots > Rhizosphere >...
GATCAGCGCCTCCTGCCCCTTGCGCAGCGCCGAGCGCTCGCCGGAGAGGAAGAGGTTCTTCGCCAGTTGCTGCGATATGGTCGATCCGCCCGCCACGATCCTGCCCTTCTTCAGGTTCTTCTCCCGAGCCTTTTCGATCGCTTCCCAGTCGAAGCCTTCGTGGTCCGCGAACTTCGCATCCTCGGCCACGACGACCGCGCGCTTCAGGCTCGTCGCGACACGCTCGTAGGGAACCCACGAGTGGCGTAGCTTGGCCTGCGGATCACGCGCACGCAACTGTTCCATGCGGGCCTGAATGAAGGCGGTGCTCTGGGGGTTGTGGTCCTTCCACCACCAGACACGCGCGAGGAAGGAGAGCTGGATGACGAGGAACACGGTGGCGGCCGCGACGGCGAGCCACGCGAGAATGCGCGCGAGCCGCCTCACGCCATGCGCGCCCTGAGCTCCGCCAGCACCGGGCGGGTCTCCGGCCGCACCCCGCGCCACAGCTCGAAGGATTCGGCAGCCTGCTCGACCAGCATGCCCAGTCCGTCGGCCGCCTTCATGCCCACGGCCGTCGCGCGCTCGACGAATGCGCGCGCCCCGGCGCCGTACGCGAGGTCGTAAGCGAATGCGCCCGGCGGCAACGCATGCGCGGGCACTGGCAGGGTTTCGCCGTGGGTCGAAGTGGAAGTCGCATTGAGGACGAGATCGTACCTGTCGCGCGGAATGGCATCGAGTGCCACGCCCTCGACGGGACCGTGATCGCCGAATCGCGCGGCCAACTCGAGCGCGCGCGCTGCGGTCCTATTGGCGATCACAAGGCGCGCGGGCTTGCACGCGAGAAGCGGCGCGACGATTCCGCGCGCGGCGCCTCCGGCGCCGAGCACGAGGATGTGCGCGCCCCCGAGACGCACGCCTTGGTTGTGCGTGAGATCGGTCACGAGCCCCGCGCCGTCCGTGTTGTCCGCTTCGATCGCGCCGCCGCGCGCGATGAGGAAATTCGCCGCGCCCGCGACGATCGCGCGATCGGTCTTCGTCGCCGCGAGATCGAACGCGTCGAGCTTGAAAGGCAAGGTCACGTTCGCGCCGCGCCCGCCTTCGTCGAAGAATCGCCGCGCCGATCGAGCGAACTGTCCAAGCGGCACGAGCAGCCCCGTGTACTCGATCGATTCTTTCGTTGTGCGCGCGAACGCCGCGTGAATGGTGGGCGAAAGGCTGTGGGAGATGGGATTGCCCATCACGACGTAGCGGTCCATCCCCCTATTTAATAGTATGGCGCTCGCACAGGCGATCCGAAGGCGTATGCTCCGTTCTGGTGCATAAGCCTACGGAAGGCACCACGCCAGTGCGCCGGCATTTCCAAGTCTCCAGTAACTCCAGCGAAGTCAAAGACTTATCGGCGTACCCGCGTGGCATAAATTTCGCTATCTCAAGGCCTCGACCGGCCCTTCGAAGCCGCCCCATCACCAAATCCGAGCACCCCAATCCATCAGGAGAGATCTATGGCAGCAAGCGACGTGTTCAAGACAATCAAGGAAAACGAGGTCAAGTTCGTCGACCTGCGGTTTACCGATACCAAGGGCAAGGAGCAGCACGGCACTGTGCCGTCGAAAGCCTTCAACGACGCGAAATTCACGGACGGGCATTTCTTCGACGGATCCTCGATCGCCGGATGGAAGGGGATCGAAGCCTCCGACATGCTGCTCATGCCGGATCCGGATTCCGCGCGCATGGATCCGTTCTTCGACGAGCCCACGCTGGTGATCTCGTGCGACGTGCTCGAGCCCACCACGAAGAAGGGATACGAGCGCGATCCGCGTTCGATCGCGAGAGCCGCGGAGGCCTACCTCAAGAGCTCGGGGCTTGGAGACACCGCGTACTTCGGACCGGAGCCCGAGTTCTTCATCTTCGACGCGGTCGAGTGGAAGGTCGACATGTCGGGCTCGTTCGTGAAGATCTACTCCGAGGAGGCGCCGTGGTCTTCGGACGGGAAGTTCGAGGGTGGAAACCTCGGCCATCGCCCGCCGATCAAGGGCGGCTACTTCCCCGTGCCGCCCGTCGATTCGCTGCAGGACATCCGCTCCGCGATCTGCCTCGCGCTGGAAGAGCAGGGAGTGGAAGTGGAAGTGCATCACCACGAGGTCGCGGCGCCGGGACAGTGCGAGATCGGCACGAAGTACAACACGCTGGTGAAGCGCGCCGACTGGATGCAGATCCTCAAGTACACGGTGCACAACGTCGCGCGCTCGTATGGAAAGACGGCGACTTTCATGCCCAAGCCGGTGGTGGGCGACAACGGCTCGGGCATGCACGTGCACCAGTCGGTGTGGAAGGGCGGGAAGAACCTTTTCTCCGGCGACCTCTACGGGGGCCTGTCGCAGTTCGCGCTGAACTACATCGGCGGCATCATCAAGCACGCGAAGGCGCTGAACGCGATCACGAACCCGGGCACCAACTCGTACAAGCGCCTGGTGCCGGGATTCGAGGCGCCGATCAACCTCGCGTACTCGGCGCGCAACCGCTCCGCCGCCTGCCGTATCCCGCTCGTGTCGAGTCCCAATGCGCGCCGCGTCGAAGTGCGCTTCCCGGATCCGACGGCCAATCCGTATCTCGCGTTCGCCGCGATGCTGATGGCGGGCCTGGACGGCGTGCAGAACAAGATCAACCCGGGCGATCCGCTCGACAAGAACCTCTACGACCTCGAGCCGGAAGAAGCGGCGAAGGTGCCGCATCCGTGCGCTTCGCTCGACGAGGCGCTGGAGAACCTGGACAAGGACCGCGGCTTCCTCACGCGCGGCGGTGTGTTCACCGACGACATGATCGATGCGTACATCGCGCTGAAGTACGAGGAGGTGCAGCGCTTCCGCATGACCACGCACCCGATCGAGTTCGAGATGTATTACTCGGCCTGAGGCGGGCGGGAAAACACGACGACGACAAAGGGGCGGCTCATGCCGCCCCTTTTTCTTGTGTTTTGCGGTTCGGCCAACCACAACCTATTGCGCCAAGTCGTGCGCATCCCATTGATCTTGTTGCTTTTTCCATGACCGCTCCCTATCCTGTCCCTCCCATTCCGCGAAAGGGAGCGCTGAATGAAGATCGTTTGGATAGCAGGCCTCGCCGTTGCGATGAGCAGCGCCGCGTGGGCTCAGACGACGATCTACAAGCACGTCGACGAGAACGGTCGCGTCACCTACACGAACAAGCCCATGAAGGGCGCGACGGTGCTGGAGCTCGATCCCATCACGACGATTCCCGCGACGCCCGCGCTCGCCATTGCTCCTGCTCCTGCGGCGAAAGCCGTTGCGACGCTGGAGCGCCTGGACAAACCGGCCGCCGCGGCGCCGACGCTCGCGTCGATCGATGCGAACGTCCAGAAGAGGCGCGACAACGATCGGCGCAAGATCCTCGAGGAAGAGCTCACGCGCGAGGAGGACTCGCTCGCCGAAGCGCGCGCGTCGATCTCCCAGGAGCAGCAGAACCCCACGCTCGTCGCCGCGGTGAGGACGATGCAGACGACGGCCGAGCCCAGCCCCGCGCAGCTCACCGAGATGCGCAGCAACATCGAGAAGGCGTCGGGCCGCATTCGGGGCTTGCAATCCACCGTCGCCGAGCACGAGAAGAACATCGAGGCGCTCAAGAAAGAGCTGGGCGCGCTGAAGCCCTAGTCTCGCGCAGTCTCCCCTTCCGGCATCACCGTAGCCCCGACGCGCCAGCCGACCTGGCTGGCGCGCTTGTTGCTTTCTTTTCGTGGCGCAGGTCGTGACGCCATACGCCGGGCTCGAGCTGCTCAACACCTCCGTGCTCATGCTCGACGAAGGGCTCATCGTGACTTACGCCAATCCCGCAGCCGAAACGCTCTTCGCGCAGGCGCGAAAGCAGATCGTCGGCGTGCCCCTCGACACGGCGCTGCCGGGCAACGAGGAATTCGTGCATCGGCTCGCGCACGCGCTCGAGACGCAGGCGGGCTTCAACGACAACGACCTGCTGCTCGAAGTCGAGGGCTATCCGGTCCACCTGCACTGCGTCATCACCCCGGCCGAGACCGGCGAGGCGCGCCTTGTGCTCGAATTCCGCGAGCTGCAGCAGCAGTTGAAGATCGCGCGCGAGGCGAAGATGCTCGAGCAGCAGCAGGCCAACCGCGAGCTCATCCGCAACCTCGCGCACGAGATCAAGAACCCGCTGGGCGGAATCCGCGGCGCGGCGCAGCTCCTCGAGCGCGAGCTGCCCGACGCGGAGCTGCGCGAATTCACGCAGGTGATCGTGAAGGAAGCCGACCGCCTGCAATCGCTCATGAATCGCCTGCTGACGCCCAATCGCCTGCCGCAGATCGAGCAGGTCAACATCCACGAGGTCATGGAGCGCGTGCGCACGCTGCTCCACGCGGAATTCCCCGAAGGGCTCGAAGTGAAGCGCGACTACGACACGAGCCTTCCGGAGATCACCGGCGACAAGGAGCAGCTCATCCAGGCGATTCTCAACGTGGCCCGCAATGGCGCACAGGCCACCGGCGGCCTGGGTGAAATCCGCATGGTCACGCGCATCGCGCGGCAAGTGACGATCGCTCGCATGCGTTACCGCCATGCGATCGCGGTCTCCATCGAGGACGATGGGCCGGGCGTGCCGCCCGATCTCGCGGATCGCATTTTCTATCCGCTGGTGAGCGGCCGCCAGGGCGGCACGGGCCTGGGCCTGTCGCTCGCGCAAAGCTTCGTGAGCCAGCACCACGGCCTCATCGAGTTCGATAGCGAGCCGGGGCGCACTCGGTTCACGCTGCTGTTGCCCCTTCGCACGCCGGCGGAGGTGACGCAATGAATCCCGTCTGGATCATCGACGACGACCGCTCGATCCGCTGGGTCTTCGAGAAGGCGCTCACGCGCGAGGGCATCGTGCACCGTACCTTCGGCTCCGCCCTCGAGGCGCTCGACCGCGTGTCGCAGGAAGCGCCGCAGGTCGTGGTGAGCGACATCCGCATGCCGGGCCTGTCGGGACTCGAGCTCATGCAGCAGCTGCGCGCGAAGCTGCCCGCCACGCCCGTGATCATCATGACCGCGTATTCTGATCTCGAGAGCGCGGTGGCCGCGTTCCAGGGCGGCGCGTTCGAATACCTGCCCAAGCCCTTCGACGTGGACCACGCGATCGAGCTCGTACGCCGCGCGATGGAGGAAGGTCGCCGCCACGGTGAGGCGCCCGTCGAAGCCGAGGAAGCCCCTGAGATCCTTGGGCAGGCGCCGGCGATGCAGGAAGTCTTCCGCGCGATCGGACGCCTCGCGCAGTCGCACGCGACGGTGCTCATCACGGGCGAGTCGGGAACGGGCAAGGAGCTCGTTGCGCGCGCGCTCCACCGCCACAGCCCGCGCGCCGCGAAATCGTTCATCGCGATCAACACCGCCGCGATCCCGAAGGACCTGCTGGAGAGCGAGCTCTTCGGCCACGAGCGCGGTGCATTCACCGGGGCGCAGGCGATGCGCCGGGGCCGCTTCGAGCAGGCCGAGGGCGGCACGCTCTTCCTCGACGAGATCGGCGACATGCCTTCGGACCTGCAGACGCGCCTGCTGCGCGTGCTGTCCGACGGCCAGTTCTATCGCGTCGGCGGCCATACGCCGCTCGCGGCAAACGTGCGCGTGATCGCGGCCACGCACCAGGAGCTCGAATCGCGCGTGAAGCAGGGCCTCTTCCGCGAGGACCTCTTCCACCGGCTCAACGTGATCCGCCTTCGCCTGCCGGCGCTGCGCGAGCGGCGCGAGGACGTGCCCGCGCTCGTCCGCCATTTCCTCGCCAAGAGCGCGCGCGACTTGGGCGTCGACGGCAAGCGCCTCACGGAGAGCGCCACGCAATTCCTCCAGGCGCGGGATTGGCCGGGCAACGTGCGCCAGCTCGAGAACGTCTGCCACTGGCTCACGGTGATGGCGCCGGGCCAGATCGTCGACGTGAAAGACCTGCCGCCCGAAGTGCGTGGCGAGAGCACCGCGGCAGGCACTCCGGACGACGGCGATTGGCGGCGCCTGCTCGAGCGCGAGGTCGCCTCGCGCCTCGCCCGCGGCGAAACGGACATCGCCGATCCGCTCACGCGCGACTTCGAAACCGTCCTCATCCTGAAGGCGCTCCAGCACACGGGCGGGCGCCGCATCGAGGCCGCGGGGCTTCTCGGCATCGGGCGCAACACGCTCACCCGCAAGGTGCAGGACCTGAAGATCGATACGAAGGACTAGCGCTCAGCCGTTCAAACGGTAGACCACCGCAAGCCCGCTCGGGATGGAACACGAGGAGCGCTCGCCCCCTGCGACGTACAGCCTGCCGAAGGTGTCGACGGCCAGCGTCGCTCCGAATGCCACCTCGGTCGTTGCGATGCCGTGCACACCGAAAGCGTCGACGAGGCTTCCGTCCGTGCCGAGCTTCGCAATCGCCGTGGCGGCGCACGAATCCCCCGAAGCTACGGCGGCCACGTACAGCGCCCCGTCATCCGCCGATTGCAGGCCGATGAGTTGGGTAGACACACCCGGGCCCGACGGATCCGAGGCGGAGCGCGCGACGAAGAAGTCCGCCGCGAAACCGCCGCCGCCGTACGCGAGGACGTTTCCCGCAGCATCGAACTTGACCACGAAGATGCGCTCGCGCGCCTCGCCGCCCCAGCGGCATGTTCCGCCAAAGTAGATGTTCCCGGCAGCGTCGCGCGTAAGTATCGGGGGGCGCGAGAGCGTGGTGGCACATGGAATCGGCGTGGCATCGCTTCGGAATCCTGTCGCCGGCTGTCCGTTCGAATCGACCTTCAGAACGACGGCGCTTGGCGCGCTGAACGAATAACCGACGAAGGCATTGCCAACCGAGTCGACGATCGCGGCCGCTGGCTGCAGCTCGAAGACCTCGGGAAGTTCGAGACCCTGCGCGGTTCCCGACCCGAATGACATGACCTGGCGTCCGTTGGAATCGAGCTTGATGATGAACCGGAATATCGGCCTTCCCGTCTGAGGCGGGATCCACGTGCCGTCCACATAGACATTTCCGTCACCGTCAACGAACAAGGCCCGCACGCTGCCGAAGGTACGCAGCGAGTTCAGGTCAACTCGTCCCCCCTGCCCGAACGATTCGACCAAGCGCCCGCCGCCAGCGCGCTTCACGAGCACCAAATGTCCATCGGCGTCCCGGTAGACTGTGTAGACGTTCCCCGCGGCATCGATGGTCAAGTTGTCGTACAGCACTGTAGCGGGCGCGCCATCGACGAAATTGGGCGCCAGTTGTCCCGACGCGTCGTACTTGACGACCCATTGGCCACTGGCGAACACGTTGCCCGCGCGGTCAATGGCGATTGCAATGGGATGGCCCCCAACGGCGAGGCGACCGCCGGTCGCGTAGGACGTGTCGAGCTTGCCGGACATCGAGGCTGGCGCCTGCATGCCGCCAGCGTCCCCGCCGCCGCTGCAACCCGAGATCGCGAGCGCAGCCCCCACCAGTGAGAGCAAGGTCAGTGCTTGGCGCGCCCTGAACACCACGCCGCGAATTCCGCGGGCGGCATCGCTGGGCTGGAGTGAAATCCCTGGTATTCGTCGCATCCCAGCTCCTTCAGTGCCCGGAACTGCGCTTCGGTCTCGACCCCTTCGGCGACGACGGAAAGCCGCAGCGAGTGCGCCATCGCAAGGATCGCCTTGATGATCGCCTCGTCGTTCGCGTCCGTATGGATGTCGCGCACGAACGAGCTGTCGATCTTGATCGAGTCCACCGGCAACGTCTTCAAATATGACAGCGACGAATAGCCGGTTCCAAAATCATCGATCGACAAGCCCACCCCGAGTTCCCCGAGCCGGTGCAGGAGGGACGCCTTTTCGTGGATGTCCTGCATGAGGTGCGATTCGGTGAGCTCGAGCTCGAGGGTCGCGGGGTCGATGCCGGCCTTGTGCACCGCCGATTCCACCGCGCGATAGAGACGCTCGCCATCGGCCACCTGGCCCACCGAAATATTCACCGACAGGCGCAGCCCGGGCGCGACCGAGCCCTGCCATTGCTGCAACTGCCCGCACGCATGCTCCAGCACCCACTCGCCGATGGGAACGATGAGGCCCGAATCCTCGGCGACCCCGATGAACTTGTCGGGGCCGAGCAGGCCGCGGCGCGGATGCTGCCAGCGGATGAGCGCTTCCATCCCCACGAGCGCGCCATCGGACATGCGCATGCGCGGCTGGTAGTGGATCACCAATTCGTTGCGGCGCAGCGCCAGGCGCAGGTAGTTCTCCACCGAGAGGCGCTCCTGCGCCTTCACGTTCATGTCCGCGGAGAAGAACTGGTAGTTGTTGCGGCCCTTTTCCTTGGCGTAGTACATGGCGACGTCCGCGTTCTTCATGAGCGTCGCGCTGTCCTTGCCGTCGGTGGGGTAGAGGCTGATGCCGATCGAGCACGACGTGGACAGGTGCTGGTTCTCGATCAGCATCGGCGCGCCCATGGAGGCGATCATCTTGTCGGCCACCTGCTGCGCGCCCTCGTCATCGTCGTTGCCCAGGTTCTCGAGGATCACCGCGAACTCGTCGCCGCCCAGCCGCGCCACCGTGTCGGTCGCGCGCGTGCACGCGGTGAGGCGCTGGGACACGCGCTTCAGGAGCTCGTCGCCCACTTGGTGGCCGAGGGAATCGTTGATCGTCTTGAACCGGTCCAGATCGATGAACATGAACCCGAAGCCGCCATGGTTGCGCGCCGCGTTGAACACCGCCTGCTCGAGGCGGTCGTGCAGCAGCACGCGATTGGGAAGCCCCGTGAGCGCGTCACGGGTGGCGAGGAACTCCGCACGCTCCTCGGCGCGCTTCCTCTTGCTGATGTTCGTGGAGGTTCCGGTCATCCGCAGCGCCTTGCCGGAGGCGTCGCGCTGCGTCACCTTGCCGCGGGCGTTGATCCAGATCCATTCGCCCTTCGCATCGCGCACGCGGTACTCGCAATCGAAATCGTCGCTTACTCCCTTCAGCGTATTGCCCAGCGCGGCCTGGAACACGGGTTGGTCGTCGGGATGGTTCCAGGACTGCACCTCGTCGCCCGTGAACGTGGACTCGCGCGGCTCGGTGCCGATGATGTTCGACCAGCTCTCGTTGAAGTACACGCGGTTCATGCGCAGGTCCCAGTCCCACAGCGCGAGGCGCGAGCCGCTGAGCGCGAGATCGAGCCGCTCCTTCGCACGAACCATCTGCTGCTCCGTGCGCTTGCGCATCGTGATGTCGCGCGCCACGCCGATCATGAAGGTCGCATCGCCCACGCGCAGGGGCTTGCCGGAAAGGGCGTACGGGCGCACGTTCCCGCCCCGGTCCACGATCTCGGCCTCGATCGCCATCTCGCGACCCTGCTCGAAGACCGCGCGCATCGCCGCCTCGACCGCCTCGCGATCCTTGGGCGAGACGAACTCGATCGGATTGCGCGAGCTGATCTCGGCGTTCGTGTAGCCGACGGCGGCCACGAGCGCGGAATTCCACCGCAGGATCGCGCCGTCCGGGCCCAGCAGGTAGAAGGCGCCGGCGAGGCTGTCGAGCACCGCCTCGGAGAACTGCTTCTCGCGCGCGAGCTCTTCCTCGGCCGCGCGCCGCTTTCCGGTTTCCTCCTCGAGACGCTCCGCGGATGTGAGTGCGGCGGGCGCATCCGGATTCGCGCGGCGCGCCTCGCCCATCTCACGACGCGCCTCCAGGCGCGCGACCGCGAGCGAGGCGATGTTCTCGAGCGCCACGCGCTGGGGCTTCCTCAGCTGGCGCGGTTTCGTATCCAGCACCGTGAGCGTGCCCAGCACGCAACCGTCCGGCGAGGCAAGGGGAAGGATTCCGACGAAGCGCGCGCGGGGACCGGACGCCACGAGCGGGTGCGTGCGCTGGTCGCCCGCCGCGAGGTCCTCGATGAAGACGGGTGAGCCGGCCGGTTCGAATGCGAAGGCGAACGACTCCTCGCGCGCGATGTACGCGAACGAGACGCCCGCGCGGGCGCGCAGCCGCTCGCGCTTGCCGTCGAAGAACGACAACCACGCCATCGGGAAGGACGCCACGTCCTGCGCGCGCTTCACCAGCTCGTCGAGCGCGGGAAGGGACTGGTCCGGATCGAGGACGCCATACGCGCGCAGGCGCGCGATGCGTTCCTCTTCAGGGAGGACGCGGATCGGGGATGCGGCCACTCGATTACTTTGGCGCGGCGCTCGTGTCCACCGTGGGCTCGGGCGGCCGCGGGCCCTGCTGGCCGGGAAGCTTGGTGCGCGGGTATCCGGCGCTGTCGAGCGTCGAGTTCCACGTGCCCTCGTTGAAGCCCTTCACCGGGCGATCGCCCACCATGAGCAGCGGCACCTGGAGGGCGCCGATGATCTTGCGCAGCTTCTCCGTATCGTCCGGATTCGTCTCCGCGTTGCGTTCGGTATAAGGGATGCCGCGGTTCTGGAGCAGCGAGCGCCCGTCGGCGCACAGATCGCCGCAGTTGTTGCTCACGTAGAGCGTGACCGGGCTCGTCTTCATCGCCTGCTGTGTCGCGTACGGAAGCTGGGCCTCATCGGCCCCCCCACCGCCCATGCGCCGTTCCGTCACGTTGGCCGCGTCCGAAGGCGGCGGCTCGCTGGAGTAGTGGACCTTGCCGTCCTTGTCCACCCACTTGTACACGCTCGACTGGGCGGATGCGGTCGCGGCCACCGCGCAGGCCGCCAGAACCAGTGCCACTCCCGTCCTCTTCATCGCGCCTCCCCTTAGGCGTTCGCAGTCATTCCATTATGGCGCAGAAGGGCATCGATCTGGGGCTCGCGCCCGCGGAAGGCGACGAAGGAATCCAGGGCCGGGCGGCTGCCGCCGGCGGCGAGGACCTCGCGCCGGAAGCGCGCGCCGACCTCCGGATTCAGCACACCGTTCTCCTCGAAGGCGCCGAACGCGTCGGCCGAAAGGACCTCCGCCCACTTGTAGCTGTAGTAGCCCGCCGCGTAGCTGCCGGCGAAGATGTGCGCGAACTGGTTCGGGAAGCGGTTGTACCCGGGCGTATCCACCACGGCTACCTGCGCATGCACCTCATCCAGGAGCCCGAGGATGTTCCCGTCCGGCGCGAAATCGTAGTGCAGGCGCATGTCGAAGAGCGCGAATTCGAGCTGGCGCACGAACCCCAGGCCGCGCTGGAAATTCTTCGCGGCGATCATGCGGTCGAAAAGCGGGCGTGGGATGCGCGCGCCGGTCGCGACGTTGCGCGTCATGGGCTCCACCACCTCCCATTCCCAGCAGAAGTTCTCCATGAATTGGCTCGGTAGCTCGACCGCGTCCCACTCCACGCCATTGATGCCTGCCACGCCCATCTCGTCGACCTGGGTAAGCAGCTGGTGCAGGCCGTGGCCGAATTCGTGGAACAACGTGTTCACCTCCGCGTGGCGGAAGAGCGCGGGCTTGCCGCCAACGGGCGCGGAGAAGTTGCAGGTGAGGAAAGCGACCGGGGTCTGCACGCGGTTGCCGAGCCTGCGCCGTCCGATGGCCTCGGCCATCCACGCGCCGCCGCGCTTCGACTCGCGCGCGTATAGATCCATGTAGAACTGCCCGATGCGTTCGCCGCCCGCATCGGCGATCTCGAAGAAGCGCACGTCCTTGTGCCACGTCTCGGCCGTGCCGGGGCGCACGCGCACGCCGTAGATCGTCTCCACGACCCGGAACATGCCCGCCAGGACCTCCTCCTCGGGAAAGTACTGCTTCACTTCCTCGTCCGAGAACGAATAGCGCTGCTGGCGAAGCTTCTCGCTCACGTAGGGCACGTCGCAGGCGCGCACGTCCGCGAGGTTGAGCTCGGCGCGCGCGAATTCCCGCAGCTCGCCCATGTCGCGCTCGGCGAAAGGCTTCGTGCGCCGCGCGAGGTCCTCGAGGAAGGCGAGCGCTTGCGCCGGCGTTCCCGCCATCTTGCTCGCGAGGGATACGTCCGCGTACGAGCCGTAGCCCAGCAGCTTCGCCACCTCCGCGCGCAGCTCGAGGATGCGCTTCATGATCGCGCCGTTGTCCCATTCGGGCCCGCCGAACTCCGAGGCACGCGTCATGTACGCGCGATACATCCTTTCGCGAAGCCCATGGTGATCGGCGTATTGCAGCACCGGCATGTAGCAGGGCATCTGGAGCGTGAGCTTCCAGCCCTCGCGGCCCTCCTTCGCCGCAAGGGCGCGCGCGGCGTCCACCACATCCTGCGGAAGTCCCGAAAGCTCGTGCACGTCCGTGATGTAGAGGCCGAACGCGTTGGTCGCGTCGAGCAGGTTGTCCTGGAAGCGCGAGGAGAGCTTTGCCAGCTCGCCCTGCACCTGCAGGAAGCGCTCTTTCTGCGGCGGGGGCAGTTCCGCGCCGCCGAGGCGGAAATCGCGCAGCTGGTTCTCGACGAAACGCTTGCGCGCGCGCGAGAAATCCGCGAATGCCGTTGAAGCGGCGATCGCCTTGAAGCCCGCGTGCAGGCGCTGGTCCTGCCCCTGCGCCGTGTAGAACTGCGTGACCTTCGGCAGCGCCGCGTTGTAGGCATCG
>Ga0207686_10001653_pt1 | contig 12421 bp, 10 predicted proteins | sample KBSM24metaG_FD_184396 | JGI IMG/M metagenome (GOLD analysis project Ga0207686, IMG submission 184396) | Miscanthus rhizosphere microbial communities from Kellogg Biological Station, Michigan, USA - KBS M2-4 metaG (SPAdes) (version 2) | ecosystem: Host-associated > Plants > Roots > Rhizosphere >...
CGCAGCAGAACGTGATCGCGACGCTCGATCGCGATCGAACCATTCAGCTCGCACTCGTTTCGTTCCCGTTCTGGGCGAACGCGATCGACGACATCCCGAACTCGGCTCGCGCGCCGGCCGTGCGGGACTATCTCGTGCGGAATTTCGAGATCGCCTGGACGAAGGACGGCCTGATCCTGCTCCGGCGCCGGCGTTAGCGCGATCGCAAGTCCATCGCGGCCGAGTACAGCGAATGAAAGTGATGCACGCCATTCTCGCGCCGGACGGAATACCGTCCTGACTCGTACGTCGTCGACGCCAGTCCGCGCTGCACGGTTTCGCAGATCTCGATGTCTTCGATCTGGATCTCGTCGCTGAAGGCCACGGTCTCGTCGATCTGCTGTTTCGCGGCGTCGGGGTCCTTGAAGTACCAGTCGAACAGCGTGAGCGTGCGGCCTTGGCCGAGGGGGACGATCAGGTTGGTCGAGAAATTGTCGGGATAGACGTTCAGCATCAGGTTCGGGAAGACCCAGAAATAGCGCACCTGATCGTCGCCGCCGCCGGTGCGGATCCGTTCGGAACGGCGCGTCGGCGCGACCTGGATCGAGTAGCTCTTCTTCGTCTCGGTGCGGTAGTTCGGGTAATCGATCTCCCGGAACAGTCCCGGATGAACGATCGGGATGTGATAGCCCTCGAGATAGTTGTCGACGTACACCTTCCAGTTGCAGCCCACTTCCCACGCCTTGCTGTGCGCGAGACGGAAACCGGTGTAGTCGTGGGGCGGCATGTCGGCGAGCATCTCGCCGAGAAAATCGAGCAGCGGCTCGGCGTTCGGATCGAGGTTCACGAACACCAGCTCGTTCCACACCCCGACGCGGAACTGCGGCAGCACGCACGACGCGCGATCGAAGTCCTCGACCGCGTCGAACTCCGGCGTCACCGACAGACGTCCGTCGAGCGCGTAGGTCCAGCCGTGATACCCGCACTGCAGAACGGGGCGCTTCCCCTCCCCTTTCGCGACCGGACCGGCGCGATGGCGGCAGACGTTCGACATCGCGCGCAGCACGCCGTCGCCGCCGCGCACGACCAGCACCGGCTCGTTGGCGATCGTCGCCGTGAAGTACTCCCCCGTTTCGCGCACCTGCCCGAGGCGGCCCACGAGCTGCCACGTGCGCGCGAAGATGTTGCGATTCTCGTCGTCGAGAACGCTCGAGTCGGTGTAGTAACGCGAGGGAAGCGTGGCCGCGTGCGCGAGGCGCGAGTCGAAGGTCCAGGTCATCGTCTGCGGATCACGAAATACACCGGAATGGAGAGAAAGAGAAGTCCGATGGCCCAGGCGCTGCTCACCAGGTCGCTGAGCACGACGCCGATCAGGAACGCGAGCGAGGCGGCGATGGCGAGCCCGGTCGTGAACGGATGTCCCCACGCGCGGTACGGCCGCGGCGTGTCGGGCTCGCGCCTGCGAAGGATGAACAGCGTGATGAAGGAGAGCGTGTAGTTCGCGACGAAGAAAAACGACAGCTTCGCGATCACGGTCTCGAACGTTCCGGTGGCGATGAACGCGGCCGCCAGAAGACTGCTGATGAGGAGCGCGATGTCGGGCGTGCCGCCGCGATTGACCTCGCGCGCGCCGCGCCAGAACAAGCCGTCGCGCGACATCGCGAACAGGACCCGCGGCGCCATGAGCACGTTCGAGCTGACCGCGCTGAGGAGCATCACGATCACCAGCAGGCGCAGGACCGATTGCCCGTTCGTGCCGAAGAGATGTTCGACGACCGCGCCCGCCGCGAAGTTGTGGCCGGCGATCGTCGGCAGCGAGACCACGCGCAGAAACGCCAGATTGACGAGCAGATAGATCGCCGCGACCGAGAACACGCTGCTCAGCATGGCCCGGGGGATGTTGCGTCCCGAGTCCTTCACCTCTTCGGAGAAGTAGATGACCGCCGACCATCCGTCGTACGTGTAGACCACGGATTGCAGCGCGAGGACGAACGCGACGATGAGCGAGCCTTCGTGCTCCGTCGTCGCCGCCGTCGGCGCCCACGGCACGCGCGTGCCGAGCCAGAAGCAGACGGCGACGAACAGGAGCAGCGCCAGCGCCTTGAGGATGCTCGTGACGTTCTGCACCATGCTGCCGGCGCGGACCCCGAGCCATTGCACGACGGTCAGCGTCGCGACGACCGCGAGGGCGATGACCTGCTGCGTCCGCGCCTCGGGGAACAATCCGACCGTATATTCGCCGACGACGATGGCCACGGCGGCGGTCGTGCCGCACGTCGAGATCCAGTCGCTCCAGCCGACCACGAAGCCGGCGTAGTCGCCGAGTCCGTGCCGCACGAAGACGTACTGGCCGCCGGAGCGGGGCACGAGCGTGCCGAGCTCCGAGAGCGCGTTCGCGCCGAGGAACGCGTAGAGCGCGCCGGCGATCCACGCGGCCGTGAACAGCCAGAACGTCTGCAGATGCGCGGCGATGACGCCCGGAGTCCGCAGGATCCCCGCGCCGATGGTGTTGCCGATCGTCACGGCAATCCCGAAGCCGACGCCGAGAACGACGAGCAGATGCCCGCGCGAAACGCGTGGTCTTTCGAGGTGGACCGTCATCTGCTGCGCGGACAGTTTATCGCGACCGTGTCATCCTGAGCCGCGAAGACGGCGAAGGATCTTCCCCCGTGGCACGTGGGAAGATCCTTCGGCTTCGCTACGCTCAGCCTCAGGATGACACGGGTTACTCCTGCCTGATCGTGACCGGCCCGTTCACCGTCGACAGATGCACGTTCTCCGGTCCGCGTCCGAGCTCGACGCGGCGCGGGGCGTCATCGTCATCGTCGTCCAGGAACCGGCGCATGCCGGCGCATTCGTCGGCGGAGCACGAAAGCGGACCGCGGCCGCGCGCTTCGACTACCACGCCCGAGCCGTAGCCGCGCGGCACTCTCACCGACAGCGGACCGTTGTCCGTCGTCGCGTCGAGCGTGCCGTCGAAGCTCGCGCCGCCCAGGCGGACGGAGAGCGGACCGTTCGTCGCGCGGAGCTTGATGTTCCCGGAACCGCCTTCGAGGCTCACCGGGCCGTTCTTGGTCGTGACGTCCACTTCGCCGTCGATGTCCTTGAGCGACACCGGGCCGTTCGTGAGACGCGCGACGAGCGTTCCGTTCAAATCGCGGAACGCCACCGGGCCGTTACGCGCCTCGACGTTTACGTTCGCGCGGTCGGGCGCGGCGATGCGATACGAGACCGTCCAGTCGCTGTTCGAAGGACCGCTGGCGCGCAACTCCCCGCCGGTCACGGTCACACGAATGTCGTTGAGATCTTCCGCCAGCTCGGCGGCCTTGCAGACCGTGATCGTGTAACCGCGGGCGTTGCCGCCGCGCACCGACACCGGCGAGTTCTCCGAGGTGACTTTCAACGATGCGAGATTCCCCGCCTCGATCGTCTCCTCGGCCACGAACGCGCGATGGCCGTTGAACCGGAAATGACGGCCGCTGCAGTCATCCCCGTCATCGTTCGAAGTGTAACTGTGAGAATGATCGCCGGCGAAAGCGCCGGCAGCGAGCAACACGAGAGCGAGCGCGATGAGGAGTCGTCGCATCGAGGGTCCTCCCTTTCTTGCTGGGATAGACGCGCGCTGCCGGGAAAGGTTAGGTGCACGCTGAGCGTACACTACGACCGTGATCGCCGCCCTCCTCGTGCTCCTCGCCGCGGCCGCAGTCGCGCAGCAGGATCAGACCCCGCGGCCGGCGGTGAAGGACACCCGCGGGCTCCTCAACATCAATCGCGATTTCTACGAGATGGCGGCGGCGACCGGAGGCGATTTTTACTTCTGGTCCGCGGGAGAGTTTGCGACCTCGAACCTGCAGATCCCGATCGAACATGACGAAGTCGTGCTCTCGTATGGGTCGCTGGAGACGAAACGGGTCTTCGAGATTCCGGTCGAGAGCGGAGCGCGCTCGCTGACGGTGTTCGCTGGCGTGCAACGAAAAGATCTCGCCCTGCTCGTGAGGCCGGACGGCAACGTCACGCACGAGCGCGACCGCGACGCGAGCGTGCAGTCGTTCCAGCACATGATCATCGCCACGATCCAGGCCCCGGTCGCCGGCATGTGGCGGCTCGAGCTGCATGGCGCCGGCATGTTCTGCGTCACGGCTCACGTGCAACCCGGCGCGGACGGCCCCGGAATGACCGGCTTCGACTTCGTCGAGCTCCGCCGCGCACTACGGCGTTCCGAATCGCTTCCATGTGAGCTCGTGTTTTCCGGAACGGTGCGGGATCTCCAGGTGGAGTTTGTCGCGAAGGACGGCGCGACCATCGGACGCGCTCTCTTTCAATCCGCCGGCGACGATCGCTACGCCGGCAAATGCGTCGTTCCCAAAGAGCCGTTTCGCGTGTCCGTCAGCGGATCAGACGCGAACGGCAAACCCTTCCGCCGGATCGAACGCGGCCTTCGCGTCCCGCAATAACCCGCCCGCCCGCCCGCCCGGTTGCGCGGTTGCGCCCGCCCGCCCGCGCCCCCGGTTTTCCACCCGGCCGCACACCCGTTACGCCACGCCGCGCGTGCGCGCGGCTGTTTCTCGCGAAAAGCGCCCAATCGGGATTCTCATTCAGCGCGAAAAACAGCGCGCCAACGGCGCGCGTGGCGGAACGGGTGTGCGGTTGGGGGAAAACCGGGGGCGCGGGCGGGCGGGAGCAACCGCGCAACCGGGCGGGCGGGCGGGCGGGCGAGGGTCACCCTCCCAGATACGCCTTCTTCACCCGATCGCTCGACAGGAGCGCCTTGGTCTCATCGGTCAGAACGATCTTGCCCGTCTCCATCACGTAGCCGCGGTGGGCGGTGACGAGGGCCATGTGGGCGTTTTGTTCGACGAGGAGGATGGTCGTTCCTTCGGCGTTGATCTCGCGGATGACGCGGAAAATCGTCTGCACCATCTGCGGGGCGAGGCCGAGCGACGGCTCGTCGAGGAGGAGCACGACCGGCTTACTCATCAGCGCGCGCGAGATCGCCAGCATCTGCTGCTCGCCGCCGGAGAGCGTTCCCGCGTTCTGCTTGATGCGCTCCTTCAGCACCGGGAAGAGCGTGAAGATGCGCTCGTACTCGCGCTGCGTGACCTTGTCCTTCCGCAGATACGCGCCGAGCTCCAGGTTGTCGGCGACGGTGAGGTTCGCGAAGATCCCGCGCCCCTCCGGCACGTGCGAGATGCCCCGCGCGGTAATCACGTGCGGCTTCACGCCGGTGATGTTGTGGCCGTCGAACCGTACTTCCCCTTTGCGCGGCTTGAGCAGGCCCGAGATCGTGCGCAGCGTCGTCGTCTTCCCCGCCCCGTTCGCGCCGATGAGCGTCACGATCTCGCCCTTGCGGACTTCGAGATCGATGCCGTGCAGCGCGGGAATCGTTCCGTAGCCGACTTCGAGATCGTGCACCGACAACAGCGCGGTCATAAGTCCACCGCCTCCGCCGGCTCGCCGAGGTAAGCCTCGACGACGTCCTGGTTCGCACGCACCGCCTCGGGTGTTCCCTCGGCGATGGTCTTGCCGAAGTTCAGCACGATGATGCGCTCGCAGATCCCCATCACCAGTTCCATGTTGTGCTCGATGAGGAGGATCGCGAGGTCGAAGCGGTCGCGGATCTCGTGGATCTTGTCCATCAGCCGCAGCGTCTCGCCGGTGTTCAACCCCGCGGCCGGCTCGTCGAGCAGCAGCAGTTTCGGACGCGCGGCGAGCGCGCGGGCGATCTCGAGCCGGCGCTGATCGCCGTACGGAAGGTTCTTCGCCGAACCGTGCGCGCGCGAGGCCAGTCCGAACAGTTCGAGAAGCCGGAAAGCCTGCTCTTCCGCCTCGTCTTCCGCGGCGCGAAAACGATTCGTGTGCAGCACCGCCGAGGTGCCCGCGTACTTGTAGTGGATATGCCCGCCGATCTTCACGTTATCGAGAACGCTCAGCTCCTTGAAGAGGCGGATGTTCTGAAACGTGCGCGCGACGCCGAGGCTCGTGATCTGGTACGGCTTCAGCTCGCGCGTCGGCGTCCCGCCGATCTCGATCTCCCCCTCGGTCGGCTTGTACACGCCGGTGAGCATGTTGAAGATCGTCGTCTTGCCCGCGCCGTTCGGTCCGATCAGACCGACCAGCTCGTGCGGCAGGATCGACAGATTGAAATCGGAGACGGCCGTCAGTCCGCCGAAGCGGATGGTGACGTGACGCGCGTCGAGAAGGGAGCCGTTCGCCATCTACGTCACCGGCGGTCCCGAATCGCGATCGAGCTTGTCGTCGCCCTCGTCGCGTTCTTCCTTCGGAATCGTGTCTTTGCGCCGCGGCAGGAACTGCCACAGCTCCTTGCGCCCGAACAGTCCCTGCGGGCGCGTGAGCATCAGCACGATGAGCATGATCGAATAGATCACCATGCGGGGATCGCGGCCGCCCGGCATGTAGTCCTTCACCATGCGCAGTCCTTCGGGAAGGAACGTGAGGATGATCGCCGCGACGATCGATCCGGAGATCGATCCGAGTCCGCCGAGGACCACCATGGCCACGACTTCGAACGAGCGGATGAAGGTGAACATCGTCGGATTGAGGTACGCCGGCGTGTAATGCGCGAACAGCCCGCCCGCGACGCCGGCCAGGCACGAGCCGATGATGAAGGCCTTCACTTTGTAGCGCGTGGTGTCGACGCCCATCGACTCCGCGGCGATCTGGTCCTCACGGATGGCGAGAAACGCGCGGCCGATGGACGAGTTCACCAGCCGGTGCGAGATCAGGATCGTGATGCCGCAGAAGAAGAAGACCCAGAAGAAATTGTTCCAGGCCGGAATGCCGGTCAGGCCGCGCGCGGCGCCGACTTTGTCGATGTTGAGAATCAGGACGCGGATGATCTCGCCGAAGCCGAGCGTGACGATGGCCAGGTAGTCGCCGCGCAGACGGAGCGACGGCAGGCCGACGATGTAGCCGGCGATGGCCGACGTCAGCGCGCCCGCCAGCACAGCCACGATCAGGAGCACGTTCTGCCAGATGATCTGCTGCGTGCTCCCCACGGCCATCTTCTCCACGAACGGCCCGAAGTAATAGACCGTGAGAAAGGCCGCGCTGTACGCGCCGACGGCCATGAACCCCGCGTGCCCCAGCGAGAACTGCCCCGCGTGTCCGTTGATGATGTTCAGCGACACCGCGAGCGTGATGTTGATCCCCATGATGATGATGATGCGGTTGTAGTACCGCATCGCCGGCCAGAACGCCGCCGCATACTCGAGCGCCCACCACGCGGCCATCAGCACGCCGATGAAGATCGCAAGCAGGAAGAGGTCGCGGATCCACCAGGTGCGGCGCATCAGTTGGCCGCTCCGTGGCGGCGTGAATTGAAAATTGAAAATTGAAAATTGAAAAAAAGAGCGCCAAGGCCTTTTTCAATTTTCAATTTTCCATTTTCAATTTTCATCATCAAACCTTCTCCGGCTGGTACTTCCCGAACAACCCGCTCGGCCGGAACAGGAGGATTACGATCAGGATCACGAAGGCGATGGCGTCGCGGTAGTTCGAGAATTGGGAGCCGCCGACGAAGGCTTCGATGACGCCGATCAGCAGGCCGCCGACGACGGCGCCGGGGACGTTGCCGATGCCGCCGAGCACGGCGGCGACGAAGGCCTTGAGGCCGGGCATCACGCCCATGAGCGGGTCGATCTTCGGATACGACAGGCCGAACAGGATTCCGGCGACCGCGGCGAGCATCGAGCCGAGGATGAACGTCATCGAGATCACGCGATCGGTGGGGATGCCCATCAGCGACGCGGTCTCGAAGTTGAACGACACGGCGCGCATGGCCCGGCCGAACTTCGTGCCGTAGACGATGTACTGCAGCAGGCCCATGAAGGCGATGGCCACGGCCAGGACGATGAGCTGATAGTTCGTCGTCACGACGCCGCCGATGTTGATCAGGTGTTTGTCGATCAGCGTCGGGAAGAATTTCGGATCGGGGCCGAACACGAACTGGCCGCCGTACTCGAGCAGGAACGACACGCCGATCGCCGTGATCAGCGACGCGATGCGCGGCGCGTTGCGCAGGGGGCGGTAGGCGATGCGCTCATTGAGGTAGCCGAGCGCGCCGCAGATGATCATCGAGGCCAGCATGACCAGCGCGGCATTCAGGGGCGATCCTTCGTTGTGTTTCGCGAGATATCCGCCGGCGTAGAAGCCGACGAAGGAGCCGATCATGAACACGTCGCCGTGAGCGAAGTTGATCAGCTTCAGGATGCCGTACACCATCGTGTAGCCGAGGGCGATCAGCGCGTAGATCGAGCCGGCGGCGATCCCGTTCAGCAGGTTTTGAAGAAGCTCTTGCATGCAGTTCTATGTGTGGAGCGGCGGGCTCTCAGCCCGCCGGCTTACAACGGCGGGCTGAGAGCCCGCCGCTCCACTTCTTCAAGGCGTCTGCGTGGCCGGATCGACCTTCGCTTTCAGCGCGAGCTGGCCGTTCTTGACCTCGACGATCACGAGCGTTTTGCCCTCGGGGTTGCGGTCGGGGCCGAGGTTGATCGTGCCGGTGACCCCGACGAAGCCTTTCGTCGCGGCGATCGCGTCGCGGAGCGCCGGACCGTCGGTCTTGCCGGCGCGTTTCATGGCGTCGGCCAGCACGCGCGCGGCGTCATACGCGAGCGCGGCCAGAGCGTCCGGCGTCGCGCTGTAGCGCTGTTTGTACTTCTCGACGAAGTCGCGCACGACCGGATTCGCGTCGCCGGGGAAGTAGTGGTTCGAATAGAAGCAGCCTTCGAGGGCCTTGCCGCCGATCTCGATCAGCTTCGGCGACTCCCATCCGTCGCCGCCGGCGAGCGGCATCTGCATGCCGAGGTCGCGCGCCTGGATGGCGATCTGTCCGATGTCGTTGTAGTAGCCCGGAACGTAGATCAGGTCCGGGTTCTTGGTCTTGATCGCGGTGAGCTGGGACTTGAAGTCGCTGTCGCCCTTGGCGTAGCTCCTCGTCTCCACGACGTTTCCGCCCGCGGCGACGAACGCGTCGCTGAAGAACTTCGCGAGACCGGTCGAGTAGTCGCTCTTGCTGTCGATGAGGACGGCCACCTTGCGGATTCCGACCGTGTTGTAGAGATACCGGGCCATCGACTGGCCCTGGTAGTCGTCGAGGAAGCACATCCGGAAGATGTAGTCGCCCTTCTGGGTGACGCTCGGGTTGGTGGACGACGGGGTGATCATCGGGACCTTGTTGGCCTGACAGATCGGCGCCGCCGCGAGCGAGTTCGAGGACGCGACTTCGCCGAGGACGGCGATGACGTTGTCCTGCGAGATCAGCTTGGTGACGGCGTTGGCCGCTTCTTCCGCCTTCGACTGATCGTCTTCCGTCTGCACGCGGATCTTGCGGCCGTTGACTCCGCCGCCGGCGTTGATCTCGTCGACGGCGAGCATGATCGCGTTGTGCGTCGACTGGCCGAACGTGGCCTCGGAACCGGTGAGCGAGCCGTATTCGCCGACGAGGATCTCGCCGTCTCCGGCGCTCGTGGTACTGCCCGTGCTCTCCGTTTTCGGCGGGCATCCGAGGAACGCGAGTGCGAGTGCGCACGTGAGTGCAATCAGGAATCTACGTTTCATTGAAATCTCCTAAGCGGATGGCGGAAGGCAGATGGCAGACGGCAGAAGACCCGATGATCTTCTGCCGTCTGCCGTCTGCGATCTGCCGTCTGGATCGCGGGCGGATTCTACACGAGGGCGTGCGCAAGACGTGCCACAGCGAGGGATCAGCGACGCAAGCGGTCTGATTTCCGTATCAAGCGGCAAATGGTGCCCCGGTTCCCCTTACTCCTCGCCCTCGCCCTTTTCCCCCTCGCCGCACTCGCATCGATTCGCGTCAGCCCCGAGCGCGAGCTGACGCCGAGGCAGGTCGACCTCGCGGCCTTCGACCAGAAGAACGCGCACATCGCCACCGACGGGGTTTCGTTCTTCACGATCTGGGAGGACAACTTCGACATCCTCGGCGCGCGGCTCGATGCCAGCGGCGCGCTCATCGACCAGACGCCGGTCGCCGTCGACGCGACGAGCAATCCCGTGGTCCTTCCGGAGATCGCGTGGGGAACCGACCGATATCTCGCTGTCTGGCAGACCGGCTCCGGAGTCCGCGGCCGGTTCATCGAGCGCGACGGCGCGATGCAGGAGCCGTTCGACATCGCCGGGCGCACGGGATACGCCGGGAGGATGCACATCGCCTTCAACGGAAGCGTGTTCCTGGTGATGTGGCTCGATGCGACCTTTCGCGGCGCGATCGTCGATCCGTCGGGCCGCGTGCTCGCGACGACGGAGATCACGCGCGACTTCACCACATCGGAGACCGATCTCGTCGCGATGGGCGGGACGTTTTACTTCGCGTACGGCGTCTATCGCAGCGACGGCATGCATGTGACCGCGCTTCCGATCGAGGCGAGCGGAGAGGTCGGGTCGAAGATCGAGGTCGCGCCGCCGCTCCGGTTCGGCGAGAAAATCCACGCCGCGGCTCGTGCGAACGACCTGCTCATCGCCTGGTCGGCCGACCAGGCCATTCACAGCGTGCGCCTCACGCGCGACGCGGTCGGAGCGGTCGAGACGATTCCCGTCGGATTCATGTGGTTGGAGAACATCGTCGTCGACGGCTTCGACTACCTGCTGGTGTACGGCGACAACGCGCAGAAATTCGCCCGCCGCGCCGGCGCACCGGCCACGACGCCGCTGCCGGTCAGCGCACCGCCGGAATCGCTGCTGTTGGATGCGGCGACGAGCGGGACGCGCATCGCCACGATCATGCGCCGCTACTCTCCTTTCGATGCGACGGGCGGCGATCTCTACACGACGGTCTTCGGCGAGAACGCCATTGCCCCACTCGCGACCGGGCCGCGGCATCAGGAGCTTCCCGCGATCGCCGCGGCCGGCGCGACGAAGCTCGTGGTCTGGCGGGAGCACGAGACGAGCGAGCGGAAAGTGGCGCTGCGTGCGCTGCGGCTCGACGCGAGCGGCGCGCCGCTCGACGCGCAGCCGATCGAGCTCGGCGCGTCCACCAGCCGCTCCGCGCCGCAAGTCGCGTCGAACGGCACCGGCTGGCTCGTCGTCTGGGGCAGCAACAACATCGTGCATGCAGTTCGCGTCTCGCACGACGGAACCGTGATCGATGCCGCACCGCTGCCGCTCGGCAATCAGTTGATCGGCGATATCGGAGTGGTTTGGGACGGCAGGAGCTACGTGGTGGCGTTTGGAGCCGGGGTCCACACGACCTACGCGATGACCGTGGTGCGCGTGCCAGCGAGCGGAAGCCCGGAGCTGCCGTTCGGAGTCCACGCGCCCGCTCCCAGCGGCAGTCCCGCGATCGCCGCCGGCCCGAACGGCACATTGATCGTCTGGTATTACATCAATCACATCCAGGGAGTGCTGCTGTCGCGGACGGATGTCATCACGCCGCTCGCGCTGGCCACGGACTACGGTTACCCGTCGTCGGTGGCGTGGAACAGCGACGCGTTTCTCCTCGTGGCGAGTTACCGGGGCACGCTGCACTGGCTGCGCATCGACGCGTTCGGAAACGCATCCCAGTCGCCCGCATCAATCGACGCGCCCGGCGCCGTGACCCCGCGCGTGACGGCGTTCGGCGACGCGTTCCTGCTGCTCTGGATCGATTCGGACCTGCGCGCGGCGATCATCAACCGCGACGGCCGTGTCGCCGCGGCTCCGGCCGTGATCGGCCCCGCCGGCGTTACGTTCGCCGCGGCGGACGCTCAGCTCGTGACCTCCCACCCCATCGGCCACCCATCGCACTTTGCCTCGCGGTTGTTCGTGCAGACGATCGAATGGACGATGCTGAAACGGAGAGCGGCGCGGTGAACGCGCCGGTGTGGTTGTGTCGGTGTGGTGCGCGCCTCCGGCGCGCCTTCGGGCGGGAGGCGCGCCGGAGGCGCGCGCGATGATCAGCGCGGCAGAAGTTCCGAGTCGATGACGATCCGCCACGTCCGCATCCGGCCTTACACGCCGCGCAGTGGTAAATCGCTTCTCGTACACCAGCTCAGAAGAGCGCCGGCGTTGGCTCACGCCGTAACTGCTCGCCTGAATATCAACAGTTAGCCCGCAAGTCGGCTATTGCGTTGATTCTTCAACGAGTCTCGGCAGGTCACGTGCTGTATGAACGAATGCGATGATGGTGACGCTATTGGCAGCGACGCGATAGATCAGGCGATGATTGCTGACGATTAGTTCGCGCACATTCGGGTCCTTGTACTCGGGCACGCGACGGCCACGATGTGGAAGTTCATTCAACGATGCGCCGGCTCGTTCTGCGCGAACAGCCAAAGCAGCGGCATAGCTTGGTGAATCTCTCGCGATGTATTCGATCGCCTCTACCAAGCCAGCGATTGCCGACTCGGCCCACTCTATTTCGTAAGCCACTTCGCGAGCCGCCGTTGGACCTCTTCGTGACTGATGACACGTCCCGCCGCCACATCATCAA
>Ga0207686_10001654_pt1 | contig 12419 bp, 12 predicted proteins | sample KBSM24metaG_FD_184396 | JGI IMG/M metagenome (GOLD analysis project Ga0207686, IMG submission 184396) | Miscanthus rhizosphere microbial communities from Kellogg Biological Station, Michigan, USA - KBS M2-4 metaG (SPAdes) (version 2) | ecosystem: Host-associated > Plants > Roots > Rhizosphere >...
CAGGGATCGAAAGCTTTTGTTCCAATGCTTCCAACGCATGAGTTGAGGCGGTAAAACATGCGACGATGAGCATTTTGATCTTTCGATCGAGGAGGAATGACACGTTTTCTAACGTATGCCGGAGGACGGTTTGTGGAGACTTATTTCCATAAGGTTGGTGGGCCGTATCTCCGAAGTAGATCAAGTTTTCATGCGGCAGATGCCTGACGACTTCGCGCATGATAGTCAATCCGCCGACCCCGGAGTCGAATAACCCTATTGGATTCGCAGAGAGAAACATATCAGAGCTCTTGAAGATTTTTGGCCAATTTTCGATTCCAAGAGAAGGCCTATGATTCGTTAGGAATTTTTAACTCTTGATCGACGACGATAAGATCTTGCTCGAGGTCATTGAGTTTTTTGATCCGGTCGACCTTCGTGTGGTGGGCGCTTGCGATTTTTTTTAGCGAGTCTCCCGGACGCACCTTGTAAATTTTATAGGCAGGCTTGATTGATTTCGCAATAGACTCTAAATTGCCTTTTAATTTAGCAAGATCTTCGAACCGTCTGTTTTGAGACAAAATGTCCTGTTCCAGTTCCTGGATCCGGTTTTTGAATTGAGAAAGGGCGGTCGTCGTTTCATTGGCATGAGAAGCGAGCTGCTGCATATCGCCTTTCGTTCCATCCTGGGACTTTTCGTATGAGGACCATTTCTTTTCCAAGGCGTTTAAATCCCGAACGATTTGTTCGATCTTCACCTGCTGTTTTTCGATGTCTTGCTGCTTGAGGGAGGCCAAAGCATTTTCATAATATTTGATCCGGCCGTCGAGAATTTGAATCTCTGTCTGAAAACAGTTGATGTCGTGCTTCAAGTCGTCAAGGTTCGTCAGCACTTCATGGAGCTTCAATTCCCATTGATGCTTTTCGTCGTTGAATGAAGTGCGCAAGGGGGAGCATGAAGCGAAAAAAAAAAGAGGAATCAACCAAATGCTAGGGCGAAAGAGGGAGTTGCAAAAAATCGAATCCGGCGAAGAAAGCGAGGATTTGGGACCGAATGGAGTTTTGCTAAGGACCACTAATTCCTCGAAACATCATTTTTCGTAGATTTTGAATTCCGAACGCCTGTTGGCTTTCCAGTCATCTTGGCTATGGCCCAAAACCAAAGGCTGTTCTTTGCCTCTGGATACTGTGTATATGCGGTTCAAATCCACTCCTTGCTTGACAAGGAAGGATCGGACGGAATTAGCGCGACGCATGCCGAGGGCCATGTTATAGCTAGCCGAAGCTCTCTCGTCGCAATGCCCTTCGATGACCAAAAAAATACTGGGATTTTTTTTCAGATAAGCCGCCATTTGCGAAATCATTTCTAAATCGTGCTTGTCTTTCAAGACGTGCTCATCGGTTTCGAAGTGCACCGATCTGAAATAGGCTCGAAGGGTATCGGGCGGCAAATAGAATTCGCTGAGAGAAGGAATGCCCTTTTGCCCTGGAATCCCTTTAGGCTGCGGGATCGCTGCATCTCCCAGTTGCGCGTTTTTCAGATCGGAGTCCCTCAGAGGGATGAATTCGTCATCGAAGGGACCGATAAACTCTTCATCGGAAGTCAGCAAGCGCGATTCATATTCCTTACCGAACATCACATCAACTCCGCGGTGCATATACCTGCCTGCGGTTTTGAGATCTTCCCATGTTTGATTGCTGTTCCGGGCGCAGCCTGCAGAGGCTGCTAAGATCACAATGCAAATAAACTGAGTAAACCGGGTCATCCTATTCCTCACACTTCTGATTTCAATTTAACTCAATGAGGTATTTCTTAACAGCATCTCATTCATCTGGTTTCCCAGCTTGCAAAACGTTTTTGTCCCGGACCCTTCGAAATTTGTACTGGGTCGGACTGCAAAAGATTGATGAGATAGAGTTCGCTGTTCCCATCGGTTTCGGTGTTGTAGATCAAATGAATGCTATCAGGAGCCCAGGCCGGATTTTCTTTGGTTTCAGGTCCAGTCGTCAGTTGTTTTTCTTCTTCCGAAGCGAAATCATAGATCCAAATTTGCCGGACGCCGTCGACTTTTGCCGAATAAGCTAATTTTTTCCCATCGGGCGACCAAGCGGGAGAGGTGTTTTCCCGATTCTTGGTTGTAAGAAGGAATGGTTTGGCCCGCTTCGTCTCTTTGGGATTTAAAATATCGATCAAGTAGATCCTCGGCGGCCCGTCTTTATCCGACACGAATGCGATCCGTTTGCCATCGGGACTGAAAGTTGGAGACGCTTGGGTCGCCCGCGGGCTGGAATAGATTTGGCGGGCTTTGCCAAACATTTGTCTTTTCGAGTCCAGAGATTGCAAGAAGAGATCCGGCCTTCCTGCTACATCGGTGATGAATGCGATCTGATTTCCTTTTTTCGATACGGCTGGAAGAGCTTGGTTTCCCCGGAGCGAAATGGAGGGCAGTCCTTGGGGCCGAGACAGGCAGGAACGATAAATTTTCGATTGCCCTTCATTGTTGAAAACATAGATGAATTCCGGATCTTCCCCTACTTTGGGTAAAAATACCGGAGATAAACAATATCCCTTTTCATGAGTCAATTGCCGCGCATTGGCTCCATCGGAATCGCAGATCCAGATCTCCGATAGCCAAGGCAGCCCATCGGATTCTTTATTTTTTTCCCTTTGGGCATACAAGATACGGAGCGATGCGATCCCCTCGACGCCGAATACATCTTGCTGAATGGCATCCGCAAGCCGGTGGATCGTGCGGCTGTCTGTCTCGAGCTTCCCCGATAAAGAGATCGGGGGATATTTCTTTGATGTTCCTTGTTCTATGTCGAATGCCGTCAAGGAGCATTGTTGCATGCTGACCTCGATGGCAAAAACGTAAGAGAACTTTTCTTTCGCCCATTTTTCCAGCTTGAACTGTTTCCGCAAATCGGACCAATTCAATAAGTCTTCGAGTTCTTGGTTGATCGGGGCGACCGAAGCGTACCCCCCATTATGGAGATCGAACTCCAAAACGCCTCTCAACTCATCGAAATACCGCCAGTCTTTCTCCGTGGGATCAGTATGGATCCGACTCATGTAAATCGGCTTTACATTCGATCGCGTTGCAAGGCTGACCTCGATATTCTCGCTCCAGAGAGCAATTTCAAATAATAGAGGTAATAGGCTCAATAAACTAACGATTTTCCACATTGTGAAAAGTAATGGTAAAATTTAAATGGGTTTCTGTGAGTCCGAATTCATTAAAGCATGGGAAGGCGAGCTCTTGCAACCGCTTTTTGAGGAATGCGGCGTTTTTCTGGCTTCGCGTTTCAAGGATTTCGCATCGAGTCACGGCGCCGTTCGCATCGATTTCGATCTTTGCCACCACTTTCCCGAACTCGGGCAGGTCAAGGCTGCTATGCAAAATCGCCGACACCATTTCTCCGTAGCCAGGGCGATCGAAAGGAGCCTGAATCCCGGTCTGGATTTCAATGGTCGGAGGCAATGCGACCGCAAAATTCGATAGCTGCGACATCTTTGTCGAAGCTGCAATCGCCTCCAAGTTTTCGGCGATTTGCTGCAAGAGTTCGTTGTCGATCCCCCTTCCCGCTCCCGCCGCAGAAGAGTTTTTTTTCTGAGATCCCGAATCCTGAGCCTCTTTTTTCGGCGTTGCAGGCTGAAGTGGTTTTTTTTTCACTTCTTTTTTTGGACTTGCACTTGCCTGGGCTTTTTTTTCTACGACCCTCTGCGTTTCATTGGCCGCCGGTTTGTTTTGAATCAGATTTTGCCCTATTTCTTTTTTTACTGGAGCTGCCAGTTCTTGCCTCGCAAGAGGTTTTGGCTCGATCAGGGTGCGGATCGCGATTGCTTTCTTAGGGTTAGGGCGGCTAGCTGTAACGTGATTCAAGGCAAGCATCAAGATAACCGCAACGTGCGCAGCTAGGACGCAGAACCCGATTTGTTGAAAACGCGAAAGATGCTGGAACCAGATCCAAATCCGTTTCACGGCGGCCTGAGGACGATATCCATTTGCTCGAAGCCGCAAGCCTCCAGAATATTTTTTACCTGGCAATATGTTGCGAAATGAGAACGGGCATCGGGGATCATCTGAGGAGTTTCAGTGGGCCGCCTTTTTTTTTCGAGCAAAAGACGTTTTTCTAAATTTTCCAAACTCACCCGCTGTCCTTGGAACCAGATCGAATTGTCTGCCCGGATCGAAATTGCAAGCGAGGCGTTATGAAGAGCAGAAGACTCTTTTTTGCTAGCAGGGCCGCTAGGCGCTAGGACGACAGAATCGATATCTAGAATAGGGGCGATCAACATGAAGCTGATCAAGATGACGAAGACGACATCTATCAGTGGAGTGAGATTGACGAGCGGCTCGTCTGGGAGGTCTTCTTCAATGGCTGCCAGGTGCCGTTTTCGCATTGTCCGGCCTCCTGTAATGGAGTTCCACCGCGGTCAAAAGGAGGTGGGAAAAATCCTCTAAATCCCGCCGATATTCGCGCCCTGCGTTCTTCAGGTAATTATACCCCACCAAAGCCGGGATTGCGACGACCAATCCGAGTACCGTAGTCGCAAGAGCCAAAGCAAGTCCAGGCAGCATCGAAGCGTTGCTCGCCGCTGCAAATCCCTTCTGGTGCAGCTCTGAAAAAGTCACCAGAATCCCCCAAACCGTCCCTAAAAGTCCCAAAAACGGCCCAAGCGTCACAACCGTCGATAAGATGAACATGTTCTTTTCTAATTTTTTTGTCTGGGAAGACATCGCTGCATAGACTTGCGATTCGACGAGTCCCATATCGGCTTCGGATAAAGCGGTCTCCTGCGCAGGAATATAAAGGTGGTTTCTGCTTATGACTTGCAGGACATGCTGTTTCATTGTCTTGTAGACTTCGAAAAAAGGGTTCGGCACCTCGAGCAGCCTGCCCTTTAAAGGTCGGATGAACTGTAAACCAAGCGGATCCTTTTCGGAAAATTGAACTGTTAAATCATTAGAAAGACGCCTCATGTGGAAGTAAATCCAAGTTTTATGGATCAAGACCCACCAAGAAATCGCTGACAACAAAAAAAGGCCCCAAAAAATGCCTTTGCCGAACCAGTCGGATTGGACGTATGCTGATATGAAAGGGTTGCCGGTTGCTAAAATCATCGATTTACTTCGAATCCATACCAAGGGATATTCTAAAGACACCTAAAAGTCAAGGAGATGTCTTACATGGATTCAAAAGAGTAGACGAACAATTCAAAGCAATGGATTCTAGATTCCAGAGATTAGAAGAAAATATTCCCACAATAAATATTGCAATCACTCGTTTAGAAGTCCGACTAGAAGAAAGAACTCTTCGAATGGTCGATGCTCCTAAGAAGGAAATTTCAAACTGAAACACTACCTTTCGCTCTTATGACATTCATCGATTCGCATGCCCATCTTACTTCGTCTGAAGTCCTCCCCCATTTAGACTCTATACTCCTTCGAGCGAAACAGTCCCGAGTTTCTCATATCTTGAACATCTGCACCGACCCTGAAACTCTCCGTCAAGGACTCCTCCTTTCCGCTCGCCACTCCCACATCCGAAACGCCGGAGCCACCACTCCCCACGATGTCGCCCTCGAAGGTGAATCGGCGTTCCCCTTCTTCGAAGCCTCGGTACGCGAGGGCAAACTCTGCGCCATTGGAGAAACCGGACTCGACTATCACTACGAACATTCTCCCAAGGATCTTCAAATACACTTTCTCAAGCGCTATCTCTATTTGGCCGCAGCCGCGGATCTTCCCATCATTTTTCACTGCCGCGAGGCGTTCTCTGATCTCTTCTCCATTGCCGACGCCGAGTACAAAGGACTCGCAATCCTCCATTGCTTTACCGGCACCCTTCAAGAAGCCGAAGAGGTGCTGAAAAGAGGATGGGTTCTATCCCTCAGCGGAATCGTCACCTACAAGAAAAGCGAACCGTTGCGCGCCGTCGCCAAAATGGTTCCCCTTTCGCAACTGCTCATCGAGACGGACACGCCTTATCTGGCTCCGCAATCCCATCGCGGCAAGCCCAACGAGCCATCGTATCTTCCGGAAACCGCGCAATGCATCGCCGCGGCCAAGGGAATTAGCGTAGAAGAAGTTGCTCTCGCAACATCGGAAAATGCTAAGAGGATTTTTGGTTTTGGAGTGTGAAGAAAGAGACTGTGTGAGAACTCAAGAAATCTATTAACCTGAGTTTTGGGTTCAAAAATTCATCACCAGCCCAGCTTCCTGCTCTCCTAGGTTGATGTGCGGCTTTTTAGGCTGGCGAGTATAGGCTGCAATTGCAGCCAAAGCATTTCTATGTCTGGTGTGCTCCAGTTGTGAGATGTTTTTAAGCTGGTCATTTACGGTTTCAACTAAAACTCGTTTCCTAAGTAATATTTTATCTTTTATTTCCAGCAGTTTGCTTTTCATTTTATTTCTTAGAGTAGTGAACAATCGCAGTCCGCGCTCAAAAAGTTTCGTCGCGATTTCAACAGAAATATAACCCTTGTCCCCAAACAATTTCCCAACGATTCCTCGAGACAATTTTTCAAGCATCGATACGTCTGCCGTATTCCCAGGAGTGAACTGAAAGGCTAAGATTTCCCCTAACTCATTGATGATCAAATGCAATTTAAATCCATAAAACCACCCAGCTGTTGTCTTTCCTCTTTTTGCCCAACTAGCGAAAACTTTGTTTCTTGGAATGCGTTTGTTGTGGCAAATTTGGATCTTTGTTGAATCGATGAATGAGATTCCTGTGCTCTTGCCTCTGCTATACAAAAGAAATGCGAAGAGGGGCACAAAGAGGTTTTTCATTAGATATACAAACCGGCTATAACTGATTAGTTTTGGAAATTCTTTTCTGAGGAATTTAAGCACGTAATCACAGTAAAAATGTTTAAAATTTCTAAAATGTGATTGATGGAATAGAATAATGATCGTCATCATTTCGGGAGCGGAGAGTTCGGGGTCTGGTCCATGCGGCCATGTCCGATCGATGAGATGTTTATCCCACTCACTTTTGAAAAATTTCCAGAAATCATCGACAGAACAATATAATTCGACTAGCTCGCTCATTTTTGACCTCTTCTGATGTGTGTTTTTTGTTGCAAACAAAACTTTTACATCATCAAGAGGTCTTTTTTCACCATTTTTTCACTTATCTCTTAAAGATCCAGCCGCTTCGAACCCAAAACTCAGGTTAATAACCTGAGTTTTGGGTTCGTTTCCCTCAGCTTCAAGAGAAATTTTCGATGAAATTTTGCATTTTTTTGTGAAATCCATAGCCGAAGGCGCTATGGATGAGTAAAAAAGTGCGAAAGATCGCGAATAGATCCTTGAGGCTGAGTCGGATCGAACCCAAAACTCAGGTTAATAGAGAGATTCCGTACTTCGCGACTATGTTCGCGCTCGCCATAGGCGGCTGTCTAGTTTTTAAGTTGTTTTGTCCGGCTAAGAAAACAAATTGTACAAGGAATGCCTCTCTCTGATAGAGAGAGAAGTGATGGCTGCTTGCTGCGCGACTGTTTCCGGGACGCAAGAATATTTCCGAAAAGTGCCCATCTCTCTGTCCAAACAAAAAAAAATCGATGGGCTGGCCGTGTCCGCCCTTGGCGCGGGAACCTACCTGGGCCTCTCGGACGATGCCACGGACGAACAGTATTTGAAGATCCTGGTTGAAGCTGGCCTTGGCGGAGTCAATATCTTCGATACCGCCGTCAATTATCGGGGTCAAAGAAGCGAACGAATCTTAGGAAAAGCTTTGAAGGCGCTCGATGGCAGGGGATTTCCGAGGAGCTCGTTCGTTGTTGGCACTAAAGGAGGGTTTTTTCCTTGCGAGGGATCTCCTGAAAGTTTTGATGAATATGTCAGAGTCCATTTTCTCGATACCGGAATCGTCGCGGCCCAAGAGATCGCCGCGGGCATCCATTGCATGAGTCCTGCATTTCTCGAAACCCAAATCGAGACGAGCCTCGGCAACCTTCAAATCGAATGCATCGACCAATATTTCCTCCATAATCCGGAAGTCCAACTCAGAGAAACGGGAGAAGAAATTTTCTATAAACGGCTGGAAAAAGCGTTTCAACTCTTTGAAAAAAAAGTGGAGGAAAAAAAGATCGCCCGGTATGGACTTGCCACTTGGGATGGCTTCAGGCAAAAAAAAGGCAGCCTTCAATTGGCACAGGCGCTGCAGTGCGCCAAGAATGCGGGAGGCGAAGAGCATCATTTCAAATCGATTCAGATCCCATTCAATCTTGTGATGCTGGAAGGGATCAGCATGAAGAATCAGCTTTTCGGAAAAGAAAAATTGAGCGTCTTAGAGGCGGCTAGGCAAAGCAAGATAGCGGTCATGGTTTCGTCGCCTCTCATGCAGGGGCAGGTAAAACTTCTCTGTTCCCGGGTCTTTGAATCTCTCCCCAAGGAAGAGAGCCGGATGATCGCGGCCCTGCAATTCGTCCTATCTACTCCTCAAATCTCAACCGCATTCATAGGAATGAAGGATCTTGCCCACTGGATGGAGAATCAAAAGGGGCTTTTGCAAGACGGATGGTCCTTAGCGGAGTGGACCGCCGCTTGCGCTCACCTTGGCATCGTAGAGTAATTGTTTCGAGATTGTATCGAGGATGAGAGCGACTGTCGGTTCCCCCTGGACTGCGGGCCCGACAGTCTCCGCTTCGAATCCCCGCGGCAGAAACGATTGGAGGACTGCATGCTGATAGCCGACATAAGGCTGATTCGAGACCGCTAAGCAATTTCCTGGCCGTGGATTTGTTTGCAACCAGGCTGCAATTGTATCTATCGTCTGAGGGCGAATCCAAGCGCCATCTCTTTTCCTTCCTGCTGCGTTGATGAATATTACGGGAATCTCCTTCGGCAGCTCAGATCGGGAATAGGCCCATTCCACCATCTCCGATTCCATTTCTACAGAACAAATAGCTGTTTCAGAATCAAGAAGAGGCCGCTCGCCTGTCAAGAAGACAATTTGATCGAACCTGACGCCTTTTTTCCATTGATCCGCAAGATAAGAAATCCTCGTCTCAACGGTCTTCAGAAGGGCGCCATAGATCAGCGCGTAGTCGTAGCGATCTGTATGGGGCGCCGCTTCAAATATGAGGCCCGCCTTTTCAAAAAAAGGCCATGCGACATCGTGCATATACTCATAGCGCTTGTCGAACTCCCAGCGCTCCTTTCCTTTTTGCATCCAGCGCTCTTGGACATGTTCGGCCTGGATGCCGAACAAGTTGAGTATATCCTGCAGGGGAGGGGAGATCGCGCTCAATGATGAAAGGAAGAGTGCAAAAAGAGCAAAGAATAACCGTTTCATGGCCTCACCAAAAATGTTGTTGTAAATGGAAGTATATGCCATTTGAATTTTTTATAAAAATTTTACCACAAATTAGAATTGAGATTTTTTTCTCTGCAGTCTTATCGTCGATTTACGCAACGCCGTTCAGAAGTCCTACTAAAAAAATCTTGTTTCTTTTACATTCGGTAGCGATGAACAAAAAAACCGCCATCTCATTTGCTATTTCGATCGCGATCGGCCTCATTCTTTGGTTCATGCCGGCGCCGCAAAGCTTGAAGCCTGAAGCTTGGCATCTTTTCGCCATTTTTGCTGCCACCATCGTAGGGATTATTCTCAAACCGTTCCCGATGGGGGTGATCGCTCTCCTCTCTCTCACGATTTCTGTTTTAACCAAAACGCTGACTTTTTCTGATGCGTTCAGTGGTTTTAGCAACGAAGTGGTCTGGCTCGTCGTCTTCGCGTTTTTCATTTCCCGGGGATTCATTTCATCCGGCCTCGGCAACAGAATCGCATTCCGGATCATGAGTTTGATCGGGAAGAACAGCTTGGGCCTCGGCTACGGCCTTGTCGCAACCGATCTCGTGATTGCTCCGATGATTCCCAGTTTGACCGCCCGAGGCGGCGGAGTCGTTTATCCGCTGCTCAAGTCCTTGGCTGATATTTTCACCGGCGATTCCCACGATCCGAAAATGGGAGCATTCCTGACGCTGGCCGCTTTCCAGGGCATGTCGATCACCAGCGCCATGTTTCTCACCTCTATGGCGGGCAACCCTCTGATCGCAGAATTCGCAAAAAGCCATGGAATCGAACTCACCTGGATCGGGTGGGCGTCTGCCGCGATCGTTCCAGGACTCATCAGCTTGTGTGCGATTCCCTATTTGATCTATCGGCTCGTTTCTCCGACGATCCGGAAAACCCCACGCGCCCGCGACATGGCATGCGAGAGGCTCGCCCGTATGGGACCGATGAAACGGGAAGAATGGATCATGCTCGGCACATTCATTCTTTTGATCATTCTTTGGATTGCCGGAAATTTCATCGGATTGAAAGCAACCGTTGCGGCCATGGTCGGTCTCTCTATCCTTCTGTTAACGGGTGTCCTTCGATGGAAGGACATTTTGGAAGAGCAGAGCGCGTGGGACACATTCATCTGGTTTGCGACGCTCGTGACTCTCCCTTCATTTTTGAACAAATTCGGATTCAGTACTTGGTTCAGCGAGTGGATCGTAGTCTATGTGGCCGGATTTGAATGGCTTGCCGGTTTTTTCTTCATCGCACTGATCTATTTCTATTCGCACTATCTTTTTGCCAGCAATGTCGGGCATATCACCGCAATGTACGCTCCTTTCCTCATTGTCGCGATTGCGCTTGGAACGCCGCCTGAACTCGCGGCCCTGGTTCTGGGGTTCCTCAGCAGCCTTTTCGGCGGACTGACTCATTATGGCTCCGGTCCCGCGCCGATTCTTTTTGGCGCGGGATATGTTCCAATCGGCCAATGGTGGAAGGTGGGCGCTATCGTCGGATTCGCCAACATCGTCATTTGGATGATCGCCGGCGGCATCTGGTGGAAGATCTTAGGCCTTTGGTAGGCCCAGTATAATCAAAAACTCGGGCAAAACATGATATGTTCACACAAATTCGCCTTGGCTCTATGATGCGGATTTTAGAACAAACATTGCAAGGAAGCGCTCCATGGCACCAAAGAACGTCGCTCAAAAATTGATCGAAAGCCACCTGTTGACCGGAAAGATGCATCCCGGAGAAGAGCTTGGACTCAAAGTAGACCAGACTCTCACTCAAGATGCGACGGGCACCATGGTCATGCTTGAACTGGACGCAATGGGTGTTAAACAGGTAAAGACGGATGTCTCGGCTCAATATGTCGACCACAACCTCGTCCAAAATGATTTCAAGAATGCCGACGATCACATCTTTTTACAAACTTCCGCTGCGAAATATGGAATCTGGTTCAGCCCGCCCGGCAACGGCGTCAGCCATCCCGTTCACATGGAGCGCTTCGGTAAACCGGGGAAGTTGTTGCTCGGATCGGACAGCCATACCTGCGCCGCTGGGTCGATGGGCATGCTGGCCATTGGTTCCGGAGGGTTGGAAGTCGCTCTTGCCGCCGTCGGCCAGCCGTTCTATGTCAAAATGCCGAAGATCATGGGAGTGAAGCTGACCGGCAAACTACCGGCTTGGGTCAGCGCGAAAGACGTGATCCTCGAAATGCTCCGCCGCCATAATGTCGATGGGGGAGTCGGCAAGATCCTCGAGTATTATGGCCCGGGGCTGAAAGACCTGACTGCGATGGACAGGCATGTCATCGCGAACATGGGCGCCGAACTTGGGGCCACCGCCTCCATTTTTCCGTCGGATCGCCAGACTAAAGCATTCCTGCATCAACAGAAAAGGCCGAGGGATTGGAAGGAACTGGTCGCTGACAAGGGCGCGGCGTACGATCTCCACGATGAGATCGACCTTTCTAAGCTCGTGCCTCTCATCGCTTGCCCAAGCAGCCCTGGAAACGTCGTGCCTGTTCGCGATGTTGCAGGAAAAGAAGTGTTCCAAGTGATGATCGGATCTTCCGCAAACCCGGGCATGCGCGATTTCGCTGTCCCGGCTCTGATCATGAAAAAACGGAAGATCCACCAGCGGGTTTCTCTCGACATCAATCCATCATCGCGCCAAATTCTAGAAAATCTGACAGAAATGGGCTATCTCAACCACCTCATTCAAGCAGGCGCGCGGATCCACCAAGCGGGCTGCAACGGATGCATCGGCATGGGCCAAGCTCCTGCGACCGACAAAATCTCGCTTCGCACCGTACCTCGCAATTTCCCCGGACGCTCCGGAACGAAAGAGGATAAAGTCTATCTGTGCAGTCCCGAAACCGCGATTGCAGCAGCTATCACGGGAGTGATCACCGATCCGCGCGACCTCCAGAAAAAATATCGGATCGCTTATCCGCGATATAAAGAGCCGCAGAAGATCATGATTAACACCCAAATGGTCTATCCGCCGCCAAAAGACGGCAAAGACGTCAAGATCATCCGAGGGCCCAACATCCAGCCTTTGCCAAAATTCGACCCGCTATCGGACAAGCTCCAAGGCCCTGTCCTCTTGAAACTCGAGAACAATATTTCTACTGATGA
>Ga0207686_10001655_pt1 | contig 12411 bp, 7 predicted proteins | sample KBSM24metaG_FD_184396 | JGI IMG/M metagenome (GOLD analysis project Ga0207686, IMG submission 184396) | Miscanthus rhizosphere microbial communities from Kellogg Biological Station, Michigan, USA - KBS M2-4 metaG (SPAdes) (version 2) | ecosystem: Host-associated > Plants > Roots > Rhizosphere >...
ATGGCGCCCGAGCAGACCGGCCGCATGAACCGCGACGTGGACTACCGCGCCGACTTCTACGCCCTGGGCGCCACCCTCTACGAACTGCTGGCGGGCACGCCCCCCTTCGGCGCGCTGGACGACCCCCTGCGCGCCCTGCACGCCCACCTGGCGCTGCGGCCGCCGCCCCTGCAGGCCGCCTGCCCGCAGGCGCCCGCGGCGCTCTGCGCGCTGGTCGAGCGCCTGCTGGCCAAGGAGCCCGAGGCGCGCTACCAGAGCCACCACGTGCTGCGGCGCGACCTGCAGCGCATCCGCGCCCGGCTGGGCGACGCGGACCAACTGCAGTCGCTGGTGTTGGCCGGGGGCGATCTTTCCGAGCGCTTCCAGGTCGCCACCCGGCTCTACGGGCGCGCAGCCGAGGTGCAGCAGCTGCTGCAGTCCTGCGACGAGGCGGCCGGCGGCGCCGCGCGCGTGCTGGTGCTGGCCGGCGCCCCCGGCGTGGGCAAGACCGCGCTGGTGCAGGAAGTGCAGCGTAGCCTGCTGGCGCGCCAGGGCCACATGGCCAGCGGCAAGTTCAACCAGTTCGGCCAGCCCGCGCCCTGCGCGGCCTTCGTGCAGGCGCTGGCGCAGCGCATCCGCCAGGTGCTGGCGCAGCCGCCGGCCGAACGCCAGATCTGGGCCGACCGGCTGCGGGCCCTGCTGGGCGCGAACGCGGCGCTGGCGCAGGCGGCGCTGCCCGAGCTCGTCGCCCTGCTGGGGCCGGCCGCGCCCGACGGCCACGCGCTCGGCCCGGCCGAGGCCGAGAACCGCTTTATCCGCACCATGCAGCTGTGCCTGGCGGGACTGTGCAGCGCGCAGGCGCCGCTGCTGGTGTTCGTGGACGACCTGCAGTGGAGCGACCGGCTCTCGCGCCGGCTGCTGCGCGAGATGGTCCTCGACGAAGGCCTCCAGCACCTGCTGGTGATCGGCGCCTACCGCGAGGACGAGGTGGCCGAGGGCCACCCGCTGCTGCAGGACCTGACCCTGCTGGCGGACACCGGCCATGGCCGCTACCGCGCGCTGCGGCTGGAGCCATTGCTCCCGCAGGACGTGGTGCAGTGGCTGGCCGACACGCTGCACCGGCCCGCGTCCGAGCTGCAGGCGCTGGCCCGGCTGTGCCACGCCAAGACCGGCGGCAACCCCTTCTTCCTCGGCCGCTTCCTGCAGGATCTGCACCAGCACGGCCTCATCTGGCTGGACCGGTCCGAGCCGCGCTGGCGCTGGGACGCGGACCGCATCCGCCAGGAACGCGTGGCCGACAACGTGGTAGCGCTGATGCTGGAGCAGCTGCGCCGCCTGCCGCCCGAGACCTGCAACGTGCTCACCACCGCCGCCTGCCTGGGCAGCCGCTTCGACGCCCACCTGCTGGGCGTGGCCTGCGCGCGCCCCACGGCCAGCGTGGTGCGCGCCCTGCACCCCGCGCTGGAAGCCGGCCTGGTCGTGCCGCGCGACGCCCGCTACAAATGGCTGCCCGTGCTGGACGCTCAAGAAGGCCAGGGCGTGCAAGCCGAATTCGCCTTCGCCCACGACCGCGTGCAGGAGGCGGCCTATCTGCTCTCCAGCGCCGAGGCGCGCCCCGCGCTGCACCTGCACATCGGCCGCCTGCTGTGCGCCGCCCGGCCGGGCGAGCCGCCGGACTTCGCCGTCATCAACCACCTCAACCAGGGCCAGGCGCTGGTGGCCGATGCGGCCGAGCGCACCCAGCTGGCGGGCTACAACGCCCATGCCAGCCGGCAGGCCTGCGCCTCCGCCTCGTTCGACCTGGCGGCGCACTACGCCGCGCAGGCCGTGGCCCTGTACGGCGCGCAGGGCTGGGCCGAAGACCCCGCAGGCCTGCTCGACCTGCACGTGCATGCCGCGCGCATGGCCGCGCTCTCGGGCGACACGGCCGGCATGGACGCGCTGATCGACGCCGCGCTGCCGCATGCCGCTTCCGCCATGGACCGCGCCCGCCTGCTGGACGTGCGCATCGAATCCTTCTACGCCCTGGGCCGGCTCGACGACACGCTGGAGCTGGGCCTGTCCGTGTTGCGCCTGCTGGGGGCGGCCCCGCCCGAGGCCGCATCGCCCGCCGACACGGTGCAGCTGGTGACCGAGGTGCGCGCCGAGATCGAGGCCCTGGGCTTCGATGCCCTCGCCGCCCGCCCGGTGATGACCGACGCGCTCTGCCTGCAGCAGCTGGCCGTGGTCGCCAAGATGACCGCCGCCGCCTACATCGCCCGGCCCGCGCTGCTGCCGCTGCTGACCGTGCTGCAGGTGCGCTGGATGGTGGCCCACGGCCACGCGCCGGTGGCCCTGTCGGCCTACTCGGTCATGGGCCTGATGGTGGCCGAGTTCCTGCAGGACCACATCTTCGGCTACCGGCTCGGCCGGCTGTCGATGGATCTGGTGGAGCGCCACGGCTGGCGCCACGTCCACGCCCATGCCGGCTTCTCGTTCAACGCCTTCCTGCGGCACTGGATCGAAGGCATCGCCAGCGGCCTGCCGGGCCTCATGGCCGTGCACCGCAACGGGCTGGAGACCGGCAACCTGCGGCACGCGGGACTGGGCCTCTATGTGCATGGCTACCACGCGCTGCTGGCCGGCATGCCGCTGGCCGAGCTGCAGGCCCAGCTCGAAGCCGACGCCGCCACGCTGCGCCGCATCCGCCAGCCCGTGGCGCACGACTACCTGAGCGCCCTGCTGGCCGTGGTGCGCGCGCTGCGCCGTCCGGTGTTCGATCCCGAACCGCTGGAGCAGCCGGCCGCGGGCTTCTCGGCGCGCGCGCTGCTGCAGACCTATTCCGCGCGTGCCGACCAGACCGGCGCCATGTTCCTGCACGCCTGGCAGTGCATGCTGCATGCGCTGGCCGGCCGTGCCGACGAGGCCGTGGCCGAGGGCGATGCCGCGCAGGCGCTCTTTTCGGCCGGGCGCGGCATGGCGATGGTGCCGTTCTGCGTCTTCTTCTCGGCCCTCTCGGCGCCGCAGAGCCGTCGCGGCGATGCCGCCGCGCGCTGCAAGGCGGCGCTGCACCGGCTGGAGCTGTGGGCGCATACCTGCTCCGACGTGCGCCCGCTGGCGCACCTGCTGCGCGCACGCATGGCGGCCGCCGGCATCCAGCTGCCCGGCCCGCCGATCGATGCGGAGGCCGAGATCGCTGCCGCCCGGCAGGCCGCCGAGTCGCTGGACAACCTCTTCATCCTGGGCCTGGTGCACTGGGCGAGCCCGCTGGGCCGGCCGGCCGATGCGGCGGCCTCGGCGCCGGCGCTGGCCGAACGCGCCCAGACGCGGGCGCTCTTCCTGCGCTGGGGCGCGGCGGCGCTCGCGGGCGCGCCGGTGCCCGGGGGCCCGCCGCTGGCGCCGGGCGCCGCTGCCGCCTTGCCCGCCGCCGCTGCAGCCGGGGCCACCCTGCCGGCCATGCCGGGCCACAGCCTCGACCTGGCCACGCTCATGAAGGCCGCCCAGGCGGTGACGGCCGAGATCGCGCTCGACGCGCTGCTGGCGCGCCTGCTGCAGGTGCTGCGCGAGAGCGCCGGCGCCGGCCGCGCCGCCGTGGTGCTGCGCGACGGCACGGGCGCCTGGTCGCTGGAGGCCGACAGCGCCGCCGATGCCGCCGATATCGCCGTGAAGGCCGGCGAGGGCGACGGCAGCGTGCCGCTCGAAGACGCCGGCGACCGGCTGCCGCTGGAGGTGCTGCGCACGGTGCTCAACCTGGCCAGCCCGGTGCTCATTCCCGACCTGGCCCAGGCGCACGTATGGCGGCGGCTCACGTATTTCGCGAGCCGCCCGGTGCGGTCGGCGCTCTGCATGCCGCTGGTGCGCCAGGGCAGCACCGTGGGCGCGCTCTATCTGGAAAACGAGGCCACGGCCGGCGTCTTCTCGCAGGCGCGCCTGCAATTCCTCGAACTGCTCTCGGGCAACGTGGTCAACGCCATCGACAACGCCCGGCTCTACGCCCAGTGGCGGGGCCTGGCGCAGACGCTGGAGCAGCGCGTGGCCGAGCGCACGCGGGCGCTGGCCGAGAGCGAATCGCGGCTGCTGTCCATCCTGAACCACGCGCCGCTGCCCATGACGGTGACGCGCATCGCCGACAACGCCTTCGTCTATGCCAACGACCGCGCCCAGCGGCTGTCGGGCATGTCGCAGTCCGAACTGCTGGGCCGCGCTCCGCGCAGCATCTACCGCAACCCGGCCGACCGCGACCGGATCTTCGCCCTGTTCCAGCGCGACGGCAGGGTGAACGACTGCGAGATCCGCCTGGTCGCGGCGGGGGGGCGTGACATCTGGGCGCTGATCTCCATCGTGCCCATCACCTATGACGGCGAGCCCTGCGCGCTGGCCACCGTGGTGGACATCACCGGCCGCAAGGCCATGGAAGACGCGTTGCGCGTCGCCGCCACCACCGACGCGCTGACCGGCACGGCGAGCCGCAGCCACTTCATGGCCCGGGCCGAGGCCGCGCTGGCCCACGCGTGCGGCGCGCCGGCGGGCTGCCAGGAGGCGCGCCTGTCGATGCTGATGCTGGACGTGGACGACTTCAAGCAGGTCAACGACCGCCACGGCCACGCCGCCGGCGACGCCGTGCTGCGCGCCGTGACCGATGCCTGCGCCGTCCGCATCCGCGCCTGCGACCTGCTGGGCCGGCTGGGTGGCGAGGAATTCGGCGTGCTGCTGCCCGCCACCGGCCTGAATGACGCGCTGGCCCTGGCCGAGCAGCTGCGCGCCCGCATCGCCGCGATCGAGGCCGTGCTGGCCGGCGGCGGCACGGTACGTGTCACGGCCAGCCTGGGCGTCAGCGCGCTGCGGCCCGGCGACACGCTCGACAGCCTGCTGGCCCGGGCCGACGGCGGGCTCTACCAGGCCAAGCGCGAGGGCCGCAACCGGGTGGGATGCCTCGCCGGCTGATCCGTGGCCTCGGGCGCCCGCCCGTAGGACTCGCCTGACGGGAGCTGCCATGGGCCCGTTCCATAATGGTCCGCTGCGGGCCGCCTGGCCGTCGCCGCCCATCCGGCCGATCGCCTGCCCGCCTGCCTTTCTGTCTGTCCGTCTTCCTGCTTCCTCCGAGGACCCGTTTCCATGAATGCACCCGCCCCCAAGCGCTTTTCGATGATCCGCGAGTTCCATCTCGCGGACTGGTTCACGCTGGGCAACGCCGTGTGCGGCGTGGGCGCGCTGTTCTCGTCCATGACCTACCTGGCTGCGGGCGACGTGCGGCACATCCATTTCGCGGCCGCGCTGGTGCTGGCCGCGCTCATCTTCGACGTGCTGGACGGCCGCATCGCGCGCTGGCGGCAGAAGTCCTCGGCCATGGGGCGCGAGCTGGATTCGCTGGCCGACGTGATCTCCTTCGGCGTGGCGCCGGCCATCATCGCCTACGCCTGCGGCATGCAGGGGCTGTACGACCGCATCGTGCTGGCCTACTTCGTGGCCTGCGGCGTCTCGCGCCTGGCGCGCTACAACGTCACGGCCGAAACGCTCTCCGAAGGCTCGGGCAAGGTCAAGTACTTCGAGGGCACGCCCATCCCCACCTCCATCGTGCTGGTGGGGCTCCTGTCGCTGGCCGCCGCCATGGGCGCGGTGGGCGAGCAGCTCTGGTTCGGCCGCGTGCTGCTGGGCGGCTTCACGCTGCACCCCCTGGTGCTGCTGTTCGCGCTGTCGGGCTCGCTGATGATCAGCCGGATCCGCATTCCCAAGCTCTGAGATCGCGGCGCCGCCCCCGGGGCTGAGGGGCTGGTGCTTCTCTTTCCATAGCTGCCTGCGCAGGCGGGGAAAGGGTGGCAGGCCGGTTTGACGGGTATCGGTGTGCCGGGTGCGCACTACGCGCCCCGGTGTGGCCCGGCGAGGGCATGACACGATCTGACGCAACTCTGCGCGGTCCGCCCACGGTACACTTGCCCGCTTTCCCGTGCGCGCGCGTGCCGTGCGCCGGGTCCGGGGCTCGCCCCTTCCCTTCCTGTTCTTCGTTGCGCAGCGTTCCCTCCTCGCACCTCCTGCTCCATGGCCGTCGAAACGGCGGGCGTTGCCCGCACCAGCTTTGAACTCAAGAGCGCCCAGCTGCCCGTGGTGGCGGTGGCGCTCAAGACCACCGATGCCGCCGTGCTCGCTGCCGATCTGGCCGCGCGCCTGGCCGACGATCCCGGTTTCTTCGACAACGACCCGGTGCTGATCGACCTGGCCGCCGTGCGCGACGCCGAGGAGCCGGTCGATTTCGCCGCCCTGAGCGCCTCGCTGCGCGCCTTGCACACCCAGCCCGTGGCGGTGCGCGGCGGCAGCCCGGCGCAGATGCAGGCCGCATTGGCCGCCGGCCTCGTGGCCGCGCCCGAGGCGCCCCCGGCCCGGCCCGCCGCACCCGCGCCGGTGCGCGAGGTGATCCGCGAGGTCGTGCGCGAAGTCGAGGTGCCGGTCGCCGGCCCCACCACGGTGGTGCTGGACAGGCCGCTGCGCTCGGGCCAGCAGGTCTATGCCCGGGGGGGCGACCTGGTGGTGATGGCCGTGGTGAGCTTCGGCGCCGAGGTCATCGCCGACGGCAACATCCATATCTACGCGCCCATGCGCGGCCGGGCCATCGCCGGCGCGCGCGGCAACACCGGCGCCCGCATTTTCAGCACCTGCCTGGAGCCGCAACTGCTCTCCATCGCAGGCATCTACCGCACCACCGAGACCGAGCTGCCCGACAACGTGCGCGGCAAGCCGGCGCAGGTGCGGCTCGATGGCGAGAAGCTGCTCATCGAGCCGCTCTGACGCCGCCGCGCCCGCCTTCTTCGGTCCATCCGCCACATCATTTCAGGTCCACCGCGATCATCATTTCAGGGAATCAGCACAACATGGCCAAAATCGTCGTCGTCACCTCCGGCAAGGGGGGCGTGGGCAAGACCACCACCAGTGCCAGCTTCGCATCGGGCCTTGCGCTGCGCGGCCACAAGACCGCCGTGATCGACTTCGACGTCGGCCTGCGCAACCTCGACCTCATCATGGGCTGCGAACGCCGCGTGGTCTATGACCTCATCAACGTGATCCATGGCGAGGCCAACCTGAACCAGGCCCTCATCAAGGACAAGCAGTGCGACAACCTGTTCGTGCTGGCCGCCAGCCAGACGCGCGACAAGGACGCGCTCACGCAGGAGGGCGTCGAGAAGGTGCTGAAAGACCTCGCCGCGATGGACTTCGAGTACATCGTCTGCGACTCGCCCGCCGGCATCGAGAGCGGTGCGCTCATGGCCATGCACTTCGCCGACGAGGCGCTGCTGGTGACCAACCCGGAAGTCTCCTCGGTGCGCGACTCCGACCGCATCCTCGGCATGCTGGGCAGCAAGACCCGCCGCGCCATCGAGGGCGGCGAGCCCATCAAGGAACACCTGCTCATCACGCGCTACAACCCCGGCCGCGTGCAGGACGGGCAGATGCTGAGCCTGGAGGACATCCAGGACATCCTGCGCATCGATCTCATCGGCGTGGTGCCCGAGTCCGAGAGCGTGCTCACCGCCTCCAACCAGGGCACGCCCGCGATCCATCTGCAGGGCACCGACGTGTCCGAGGCCTACAAGGACGTGGTGGCGCGCTTCCTGGGCGAAGACAAGCCGATGCGTTTCGTCGAGGCAGAGAAGCCCGGCTTCTTCAAGCGCATCTTCGGCGGGAGGTAGTCCATGGCTTCGTTCCTCTCTTTCCTGCTCGGCGAAAAGAAGAAGACCGCCAGCGTCGCCAAGGAGCGGTTGCAGATCATCCTGGCGCACGAGCGCAACGGCCGCAATGCAGCCGAGCCCGACTACCTGCCCGCGCTGCAGCGCGAACTCGTCGCCGTGATCTCCAAGTACGTGAAGATCAGCCCCGACGACCTGAAGGTGCAGCTCGAGCGCCAGGACAACCTGGAAGTGCTCGAAGTCAAGATCGAGCTGCCCGACACCGCCGCCAAGTAAGAAGCAAAGGCCGGCCCTCGGCGCCGCGCGGCGACGGGCATGCCCGCGCCGCGTGCGGCCCATCTCTTCGCGAGGTCAGAACGGCAGCCAGCCCTTGGTGCACGAGGGCTGGCTGCTCTCATTTCTGGGTGGCGCCCGCCATGGCCGGGGCGCGGCCCAGCGGGTGTTCGGCGTAGAACATGCCGCCGTGGTAGAGCAGGGGCGATGCGCCCGCGTGGTGGCTGCACTGCTCCACCTCGCCCACGAAGATGGTGTGGTCGCCCTCCACGTACTGGCTGCGGTTGAAGCATTCGAACACCGCCACGGCCCCTTCCAGCACCGGCGCGCCGGCGATGCCCGGGCGGTGCTCCACGCCCGCGAAGCGGTCGATGCCGCGCGTGGCGAAGCGCTCGGCCAGCGCCTGCTGGTCCGCCGCCAGCACGTTGATGGCGTAGTGCGAGCCCGCCGCGAAGGCCTGCAGCGACGAGGCCTTGTGCGCCAGGCTCCAGAGCACCAGGGGCGGCGCCAGCGACACCGAATTGAACGAGCTGGCCGTCATGCCGACCAGCGAGCCGTCGGCCGCGCGGGCGGTGACGATGGTCACGCCGGTGGCGAACATGCCCAGTGCATCGCGGAATTCGCGCGCGGAGAATTCCGGCGGGCGGGCGGTGGTCATGCGGGGCGGGGTCTGGGTCACAGGCAAAGGCGCGCGCGGCGGTCGGGAAGGGAGGGGTCGGCTATTATGGGCCGGCCTCCGCCCCGCTGCCGTGCGCACTGAGCGCGGCCCACAAAACCCTTCTGGCGTCGTTGCCGCATCGTCCCGTACTGCGTTGTACTGCCTGCGGCGCAGCGCCGGGCCGGAACCGCTGCGCGGGGTTGTGCGGGCCGCTCTGAAGGCCCGCGCCGCTGCGTCCCTGCCTTTCGTCCATGTCGCTGTTCCCCACTTTCACCACCCTCGGCTCCGGCCATACCGTGCTCATGCTGCATGACGCGGACGGCGATCACCTCACCTTCGCTCCGCAGGTCGAAACCCTGGCCAGCGCCGGCTACCGTGCCGTCGCCTGGGACATGCCGGGCTACGGCCGCAGCGCGCCGATCGAGCCCTACGGCTTCAAGGGGCTGGCGCTGGCCTGCACGCGGTTGATCGAGGCGCTGCAATGCGGCCCCGTCTCGCTGGTCGGCCACGGCCTGGGCGCCATGCTGGCGCTGGAAGTGGCGCTGCGCCAGCCGCAGTCCGTGCGCCGGCTGGCGCTCTGCGCCGGCGGCCCGGCGCTGGACGAAGCCAGCGAACGCGCCTGGGTGGCGCCGCGCCTGGCGGCGCTGGACGCCGGCCAGCCCATGGAATCGCTGGCGCAGGCCCTGGTGCCGCGCCAGGCCGGCAGCGGTGCGCTGCCCGAGGGCCTGCGCCTGGCGGGCCACGCGCTGGGCCAGGTCAACCCCTCGGCCTACCGGCGCGCGCTGCATGCGTTGCCCGCCTTCGCGCGCAGCGCGGCCGACTTCGCCCGGCTGCAGCTGCCCGTCCTCCTGATAGGCGGCGCTGACGACCGCTGCACCCCGCCCGAGGCGCTGCAGGCCCTGGCCCATGTGCTGCCCGATGCGCGCCACCTCTCGCTGCCGAACGTCGGCCACTGGCCGCAGCTGGAAGACCCCGACGCCTTCGACGGCGCGCTGCTGGATTTCCTCGCCACGGCCCGCGCCCGGGTGCTGCACTGATGCGCCCCGCCGCTGACCGCATGCCGGCGGGCGGGTCCGCCGTCGCTCCGGCCATGCCGTGGCGCTGGCCGGCCGCCCTGGTGATCCTGGCCGCGCTGGCCCTCGCCGCGGGCGGCCTGCGCCTGGCGCGATCGCCGCACGAAGGGCTCGACACCGCGCGCGGCGCGCTGGGCGCGGCGCTCTTCGCCGAAGGCGCCGATGCGCCGCTGCGCCTGCTGGGCCCGTCCGCCCGGCTTCCGCTGCCCGAAGCGCCCAAGCCGGTGGAGATGGTGATCGCCGTGCCGCCGCAGCCCTCGGCCACCCAGGCCCCCGCAGCCGCGCCGCCCGCCACGGCGCCTGCGGCCGTGCAGGCCGCCTCGCCCCAGGCCGCCGCGGCCGCCTGCCAGCGCCTGCTCAAGCGCCTGCCCACCATCAGCGCCAAGGACTGCGCCGCCACGCATCTGGCCGAAAGCGGCGCCTTCTCGGTGCAGGGCACGCCGCTCTACTGGCGCGACGTGCCACCGCCCAAGGCCTCGGCCCAGGGCGCGAAGGCGGCAGGCCCCGCCGAGCGTCCGCTGCGCGTGCTGGTCGTCGGCGCCATGCATGGCGACGAGCTGACCGCCGCCGCGCTGGCGATGCGCTGGATCGAACTGGCGCAGGACGGCGCCGTGGCGTCGCGCCAGCCGGTGCACTGGCGCTTCATCCCCGTGCTCAACCCGGACGGGCTGCTGGCCAGGAAGCCCACCCGCGTGAACGCGCGCGGCGTCGATCTGAACCGCAACTTCCCCACGCCGAACTGGGAGCGCGACGCGCCCATCTACTGGGACAAGCGCACCCGGCGCGACCCGCGCCGCTGGCCCGGGCCCACGCCGCTGTCGGAGCCCGAATCGCGCTTCCTGCACACGCAGATGGACACGGACTTCAAGCCCGACCTGGTGGTGAGCATCCACGCGCCCTACGGCGTGCTCGACTACGACGGCCCGCTGCCGCCGCCCAACCGCCTGGGCCAGCTGCGGCTGGACCAGCTGGGCATCTTCCCGGGCTCGCTGGGCCATTACGGCAGCGTGCGCCAGGGCATGCCGGTGGTGACCATCGAGCTCAAGCACGAACTGCACATGCCCGACGACAGCCAGGTGCTGCAGATGTGGCGCGACCTGCTGCGCTGGATGGACAACAATCTGGCCGACGCCCCCGCCCGCAGCGCGCACTGAGCGCACTGAGCGCACTGAGCGCACTGAGCGCAATCTTCGGCGGAATAGGCCCGCAGCCCGCGTATATCGAGCGCAGGTTGCTATGAAAATCGTAGTGTATTGACAGGCGCGCGGGTGGCCGGCCGGCCACCGTGCCGCCGGGAGACCGGTCCATGCAACGCCGTGAACTCATCCGCCTGGCAGCGGCCGCCGCTGCCGCCACCTGGCAGCCGCGCTGGAGCTGGTCCGCCACACTGGCCCAGCGCGCGCTCTTTCCGCTGGGCGTGGCCAGCGGCGCGCCGTCGCCCGACGGCTTCGTGCTCTGGACCCGCCTGCTGGACGGCCCGGTGCCCGGCACCGTGCCCGCCGGCACGCCCCGCAGCCGCCTGCCCGACGCGCTGACCGTGCGCTGGGAAGTCGCCGAGGACGAAGGTTTTCGCCGCATCGTGCGCCGGGGCCAGGCCATGGCGCTGGCGCCGCTGGGCCATGCGGTGCATGTCGAGATGGCCGGCCTGGAGCCGGACCGCTGGTACTACTACCGCTTCATGCACGGCGACGCGGCCACGCCCGTGGCGCGCACCCGCACCGCCCCGGCGCCCGAGGCGCTGCCGCAGCGCATGCGCCTGGCCTTCGCCTCGTGCCAGCGCTGGGAGCACGGCCACTACGCCGCCTACCGCCACATGGTGGACGAAGACCTGGACGCCGTGCTGTTCCTGGGCGACTACATCTACGAGTACGCCATGCCGGCCAAGCCGCCGCGCCATCCGCTGGCGCGCACCCACACGCTGCCCGTGGCCGCCACGCTGGCCGACTACCGCGACCGCTACGCGCTCTACCGCACCGATGCCGACCTGCAGGCCGCGCACCGCGCCTGCCCCTGGATCGTGACCTGGGACGACCACGAGGTGCAGAACGACTACGCCGGACTCTTCGGCGACGGCACGGCCGAGGGTTTCCTCGCGCGCCGCAACGCCGGCTACCAGGCCTTCTACGAGAACATGCCGCTGCGTGCCAGCGCGCTGCGCCGGGGCCTGGGCGGGCTGGGCACGCTGGACGCCGTGCGCGTGCATGCGCGCTATGGCTGGGGGCGGCTGCTGGATTTCCACGTGCTGGATACGCGCCAGTACCGCGACCTGCAGGCCTGCCGCACGGCCGGCGCGCCGCCCGAGGGCAGCGTGTCGCCCCAGGCCTGCCCGCCGCTGCGCGACCCGGCCCGGTCCCTGCTGGGCATGGAGCAGGAACGCTGGCTGGCGCAGGGCCTGGCGCAGGACGCGGCCGGCGGCGTGCGCTGGAGCGTGCTGGCGCAGCAGACGCTGTTTTCGCAGCGCAACGCCCGCGCCTGGCCCGAGGAGCGCTACAGCACCGACACCTGGGACGGCTACCCCGCCGCCCGCCAGCGCCTGCTCGATGCGGTGGCCGGCGCGCGCCCGCGCAACACCGTCTTCCTCGGCGGCGACATCCACCAGAACTACGTCTGCCGTGTACAGGCCCATGTCGCCGATGCGCGCTCGCCTGCCATCGCCAGCGAGTTCTGCGGCACCTCGATCACCTCGGCCAGCCATGTAACGCCCGAGCGGGCGCAGAAGATGATGCGGCGCAATCCGCACGTGCTGCTGGCGCGGGCCGACCAGCGCGGCTAC
>Ga0207686_10001657_pt1 | contig 12400 bp, 10 predicted proteins | sample KBSM24metaG_FD_184396 | JGI IMG/M metagenome (GOLD analysis project Ga0207686, IMG submission 184396) | Miscanthus rhizosphere microbial communities from Kellogg Biological Station, Michigan, USA - KBS M2-4 metaG (SPAdes) (version 2) | ecosystem: Host-associated > Plants > Roots > Rhizosphere >...
CCAGCAATATTCCTGGAACTTAGGAATCCAGCGGCAGATGACTCCGAATCTGTTCGCCTCGGCCACGTATATCGGAAGTCATCTCATACACTTGATTTCCGCAGTGGAGCTGAACGCCGCGCAATTTGGGCCTGGGGCCACCGCACAGAATGTGGACTTCCGGCGTCGTTTGCAACTCCAGAATCCGGCGGCGACGCAGAGCCTTATAGGATCCTTGACCCAGATGGACGATGGCGGTACGCAGGGCTACAACGGCCTCTTGCTGAATTCAACCTGGCGCAAGGGAAGTGTGAATCTCTCCGGGAATTACACATGGTCGCACTGTACCGGCCTCTCAGTAATCGGCGGACCGCTGAACACTGGCGTAGGTTATCCGCATGAGGCGGGGCAAAACAACGGGCCCGTTGATCGGAAGCTGGACTATAGCGACTGCACCGGGAATGCGGTCGCCGACGTCAGGCACCTTGCGAACGTAACTTTTGTTGCGACCACCCCCAAGTTCTCGAGCACCTGGAAGCGGCGTCTTGGGTCGGCGTGGACCTTCTCTACAATCTATACTGTCCGCACAGGCATACCGATCACAGTGGCAACCGGCTCCGACCGCGCCTTGAACGGCCTGTTCATCGCTGCAGGGGCATATCCTTATCCACAGCGCCCCAATCAGATTCTGGCCGATACAGCTTCGCCCTCGAAAGGCTTATCGTGCAGCCCCGCGCCTTGCGTTAATGATCTGAATCCTGCCGCATTTGCCCAGCCTGCCCTTGGCACTTACGGGAACATGGCCATGGGAGCTTTAAAGGGCCCGGGTTTCTGGGAGTGGGACCAGACGGTCTCCCGGCAATTCAAGATCACCGAGACTCAGCGGTTCGAGGTTCGGGCGGAAGCTTTCAACGTCACCAATAGCATTCGTTTTGCGGCGCCCATCACGGCCAACCTGAACATCAGTAGTGGCTCCTTTGGGCGAATCACCACTTCCCAATCAACCACCGGGTCGACCTCACCGACCGGCAATGGCGGCAGGATTATGCAGTTCGCCTTAAAGTATGTATTTTAGGCAGGCAAATGACACAGTGGCAAACTTGTCACTAGCACCCGATGCGAACGTACAATAAGCGCGATCGATTGTCGTAATCAGATATTTCGATTTGACACAAGAAGTCTGTAAACTGAGAATTTTATTGGGGGCTCACATGAAAAAGGTATTCTGGGTGATAGTTTTAACCGGCACGGCCGCCCTCGCTGCCGAATCGGCTGCTCCGCCTGTCACGTTCACCAAAGACGTGCTGCCGATTCTGCAGGCGAACTGCCAGGGGTGTCACCGGCCTGGGCAGGCTGCGCCGATGTCCTTTCTTGACTACCAGAGTGCACGGCCTTGGGCAAAAGCCATGAAGGCTGCCACCATCGCACGGAAGATGCCTCCCTGGTTTGCCGATCCCAAGTACGGTCCTTATAGAAATGACCACTCGCTAAAGCAGAGTGAAATCGAGTTGATCGCGAAGTGGGCAGATGCTGGAGCCCCAGAGGGCGACAAGAAGGATGCTCCGCCCCCGGTGCAGTGGGCCGAAGGTTGGCTGATAAAACCGGATATCGTGATTGACGGCCCTACAACGGAGGTTCCCGCACGTCCCAAGAATAACGTCGTGGAGTGGATGACCGTAACAATGCCAACTGGGTTCACCAAGGATACCTGGATCACATCCATTCAAATCAAGCCGGAGTTCCCGGCGGTAACCCATCACATTTGTACCGCCTTTATCCCGCACGTCCCGAACCTCCCCTACGGCATTACGTTTTGGCAAGACAAAGATCGCGACGAAGAGGGATCAGCGCTGCCGGAAAAGGGAGCGACGTTCGGCAACGGCACTCGTCAGGTCGACAAGGATGGAAATCCGGCTCCTAAGGGTGCGCCTAACGGAGCGGCAGAAGACTGCTATCTCCCAGGCAACGCAGCGGCTGACTATAGAATCATGAACGCTGCAAAACTGGTCCCAGCCGGCTGGGATATGGTATTCAACCTACACTACACGCCTAATGGAATTGCAGTCACCGATCATGTCAAGGTCGGTTTTACCGTAGCCGACCAACCGCCGGAGCGGAAGTACGTTTCGCTTAGCACGACGGCAAATCCCGATCCTAAAAAGTTTGCCATTCCGCCCAACGAGTCCAATTGGCAGAGCCCATCCGCTGAGGCTGTGTTTCTTGCGGATGCGGAGCTCGTGTATATGATGCCGCACATGCACTTTCGTGGCAAGGACATGACCTACACGCTTGAATTTACGGATGGTAGAAAGCAGACGGTGCTTAGTGTCCCTAAATATGACTTCAATTGGCAACTGGGATACTGGACATCCGTTAAGGTGCCGAAGGGAACGAAATTGCATGTGGATGCACACTATGACAATTCAGCAAATAACAAGTTCAACCCCAATCCGAGTAAGACGGTTTATTACGGCAACATGACGTGGGAAGAAATGATGTTCCCATTCTTCGGCGTAGTTGTAGATAAAACCGTAGATCCGAAGAAGATCGTTAAGGCCGGGGCCCAATTCGCGGGCGGAGGCGGTTAGAGCCTGAAGGGGAAGCAATGAAGGGCAGCGGAGAAGAGGCGTTGCTTCGAAATGAATTCCTTTGATTGGTAGTGGAAAACTGAGACTGTGACTTATGTCTCACTTCCGGTTCGACCGTAACCATAGCAACGCATGCTCCCGAGAAAATTGGAATATTTGATCGCGCTCGCAAAAGAAGGCCATTTTGCTCGCGCAGCGGCGACATGCCGGGTTTCGCAATCAGCTCTGTCTGCTGCTATTCAACAGCTAGAGATTGAGCTAGGTATTGAAATTGTCAAACACGGGCGGCGTTTTCAAGGTTTTACTCAGCAGGGTGAAATCGTTCTTCAGTGGGCACAAAACCTCGCTTTGGATTGTAATCAGCTGTACGAAAGACTCAGGGAACGTCCCGACACTTTCTCGGGCACTCTGCACGTCGGAGTACTAGCGTCGACAGTTCCGCTGATGAGGCTGTTCACGCTTCCATTTCAGGAGCGATTCCCTAATATAAATCTGAAAGTAACTTCATATAATGCCTTTGACATCGCCCAGGCCGTCGACAAATCGTCCTCACTGGATGTCGTGGTCACGCACATGGACCCGGCATCGCGTCAGTACAGCGAGAGTTATGTTTTGTACGAAGAGGAGTACCAACTTCTCATCCGACGGGGAACTCATTTCTCGGGGCGTAGATCAGTCTCCTGGGATTCTGTGCGAGAGTTGCCGCTCTGTCTGTTCGCTCCAGATAGTCCCCTTTTCGGCGCGGAGGAATCTGAAATCCTCAATGAGGCACTGAATAAGACGCCGCACCTGATAACCAACGCCATTTGGATGGTCATGGACCACGTCAGGACCGGAAACTGGGCTTCGGTTCTGCCCAGGCCCGTTAGAATCATGATCGCTGGAGACAAAGAATTGGAGGCGATTCCCCTGCCGAAATCTGGCACGCCAGCTTCCATCGGAATAGCGATACCTAGGAGGGATGCATCATCTCCGCTTGCTCACGTATTCTTTGAAATTGCGACCTCTCAACATGTGCTCAGGCAGCTTCACGATTTCCTTTATCTTCCTAAGTTGAGCGTGGCTAATCTCAAGCGTTCTTCAAAACGACAAAGTTTATCCACGCAATAAGGCGATTCGCGTGGTTCGCCAACGGCACGGCAGGCTGCGTTGCACGCCCGCCATGGCCGCTGGCGCTCCGGTCCGGCTATTGAAAGTGTCGGAGTGTCGCCATGCTCGAAGCTGACGAGCGGGCGCTAGAAAGAATATTGCGGGCCGACGGTGAAGCCCCCGCATCATCTTACCGGCAGTACGATTGAGACCACATTTTCCGATCATGATCTCTAGGATTTTCTATTTGACGTCGTGAGGGGCGAAGCCCACACTAGGGATGTTGTATCGCAAGGAAGATCCGTGTGTTAACAAAAACTCTCCTCACCGTTATAGCCATGAGCGGCATTACGCTGCTAGGCCAGGATGCTCGTCCGGCTGCCACATTTCACAGAGACGTGGAGCCGATTTTACAGCGCAATTGCCAAACGTGCCACCGGCCAGGGCAGATAGCGCCGATGTCATTTCTCGATTACCAGAGCACACGCCCTTGGGCGAAAGCGATGAAGGCAGCGACTATTGCGCGGAAGATGCCACCATGGTTCGCCGACCCCAAGAACAGCCACTTGCTGAACGATCGCTCGCTCAAACAAAGTGATATCGAAACTATTGGTAAGTGGGCGGACTCGGGCGCCGTTGAAGGCGATCCCAAGGACTCTCCAGCACCCGTTCGCTGGGCTGAAGGTTGGATGATCAAGCCAGATGTGATCATCAACGGTCCCACCACAGATCTCCCCGCCAGTCCCAAGAACAATGTGGTTGAGTGGATGACGGTGACAATGCCAACCGGTTTCGCCAAGGATACCTGGATCACCTCGCTACAAATCAGGCCGGAGTTCCCGGCGATCACTCATCATATCTGCACAGCATTTGTGCCCCATAACCCGAACGTGCCTTACGGAGTGCACTATTGGGAAAGCAAAGAGCGAGATGACACCGGATCGGCGATTCCCGAAAAGGGGCGAACGTTTCTGGGCGGTGGGGTTCAGGTCGATGCTGAAGGGCATCCGGCTCCTAAAGGCGCGCCAGCGGGGGCGGCCGAGGATTGCTATTTGCCGGGCATGGTCGTTGCCGATTACAGGGAATCGCAATCGGCGAAACTTATCCCAGCTGGATGGGACATGGTTTTCAATCTGCACTACACACCCAACGGAACAGCAGTCACCGACCATGTAAAAGTGGGATTTACGGTGGCGAGCGAGCCGCCTAACCGACGCTACGTGTCTTTAAGCTCTTCAGCGCCTCAAGATTCTAAACGATTCGCGATTCCAGCAAACGACGGCAATTGGCAAAGTCCGCCCGCAGAGGTCACGTTTCTTCGGGATGCCGAGCTCGTTTTCATGATGCCTCACATGCATTTCCGCGGGAAGGATATGACCTATACGCTCGAATATCCCGACGGACGGAAAGAAACCGTGCTGAGTGTTCCCCATTACGATTTCAACTGGCAGTTAGGATATGACGCGTCGATAAAGGTTCCGAAAGGAACCAGGCTTCACGTGGACGCCCACTTTGACAATTCCCCTAACAACAAGTTCAATCCTAACCCGAACAAGACTGTCTACTACGGAACAATGACGTGGGAAGAGATGATGTTCCCGTTCTTTGGTGTTGTGGTCGAGCGGGATGCCGATCCAAAGAACATTATCTCGACTCCGTTCGTGGCAAACGGAGCATAGAAATCGGGCATTTCACATTTTTAACAACATGGAGAGAAAAAACTAAGTGGTCACTTTAGCAGACGCACGTAGAGTAATAGCAGCCGCGGAGAAGAAATCGCAGGAGATCGCCCAGCCTATGAACATTGCCGTGGCGGACGAAGGCGGCAACATCATCGCGCATGTTCGGATGGACGGCGCCTGGCTGGGCAGTATAGATATCTCGCAGAAAAAGGCATACACTTCACGCGCCTTTGATATCGCAACCAAGGACTTGGCTGAGCACTCGCAGTCCGGCGGACAGTTCTTCGGTATCCATGCATCGAACGGCGGCAAGATCATGATTTTTGCCGGTGGCATTCCCTTGAAGAAGGGCGGGAAAGTGGTAGGCGCCATTGGTGTCAGTGGCGGCTCAGGTGACCAGGATCACGCCGTTGCCGAAGCGGGTGCCGCGGCCTTCTAGTTTGTTTTAGGAAAAACTAAACAAATGGCAAGTAATCGCGGAGTCGCCTATATCAAGCCCGGTGTGGTCGAAGTTCAGTCCATCCCGTATCCGAAGCTGCGGATGCCCAAGAGCGAGTCAGATCCATTCGGCGGCAAGGACGCTCCTCACGGCGTGATTCTAAAGGTCGTGACAACCAATATATGCGGGTCAGATCAGCATATGGTGCGTGGACGTACTACCGCTCCTCCGGGATTGATTTTAGGCCATGAAATCACGGGCGAGGTCATCGAGAAGGGCAATGACGTTGAAATGCTGAACGTCGGTGACCTTGTAACGGTGCCGTTCAATATCGCTTGCGGGCGGTGCCGCAACTGCAAGGAAGGCAAGACCGGGATTTGTCTGACCGTAAATCCCGCGCGTCCGGGCGCCGCCTATGGCTATGTCGACATGGGTGGGTGGGTAGGGGGGCAAGCGGAATACGTTCTGGTCCCATACGCAGATTTCAATCTCGTCAAGTTCCCGAATAAAGACCGGGCGATGGCCAAGATCAAGGATCTAACGCTGTTGTCCGACATCTTCCCGACTGGCTATCATGGTGCGGTCACGGCTGGAGTGACGACTGGGTCTATCGTTTACGTGGCCGGAGCAGGTCCCGTGGGTCTAGCGTGCGCTGCCTCTTGCCAGCTATTGGGGGCCGCTGTGGTGATCGTCGGCGATATGATTCCGGAGCGTCTGGCGCAGGCCAAAAGCTTTGGCTGCGAGACCGTCGACCTCAAGAAAGATGCATCGCTTGCCGATCAGATAGCACAGATCGTTGGCGAGCCTCTCGTCGATGCCGCGGTGGATTGCGTCGGGTTTGAAGCCCATGGGCAAGGAAAAGATGCTGCGGTTGAGCGCCCTGCTACCGTGCTGAATTCGATCATGGAACTTACGCGAGCGGGTGGTTCGCTCGGGATTCCAGGCCTGTACGTAACCGGCGATCCCGGTGGTGTCGACGCTGCAGCGAAGATTGGATCGCTGAGCATCCGGATAGGACTAGGTTGGGCGAAGTCACATTCATTCCACACCGGCCAATGTCCGGTGCTAAAGTACAGCCGCCAGTTGATGCAGGCGATTCTCTACGATAAGGTGCACATCGCTAAAGCTTGCAATGTGAATGTCATCTCGCTCGACAATGCCCCGCAAGGCTATAAGGATTTCGACCACGGCGCGGCAAAGAAGTTTGTCATCGATCCGCATGGATCAACCAGAGAGCAAGCTGCCTGAGCGCTATCGATAAGGGTGAAGAGGTAAGCGCACATTACGAAGAGTCTCTATGAAGTACAAAATACTTTCGACAGCTCTAATCTTGCCGTTCTTAGCATATCCGGCGGTCTTCGCCCAAGGCTACTTGAGCGCAATTGAAAGTAACAAAAAGGTAGTTTTCGATTTTTATCGCCTGATTGTTGAACCGAGGAATTCTGACTTGGCCGAAGTCTATCTCGCTGCAAATTTTGTTGACCATGATCCGGCTGACCGTAAGGGGCCTGAGAGTGTTGTTGAGATGCTCAAGACAATGGGTCCTCCGGCGAGCGACGAAGTTGGAAGCACGCTACGCAATCCCCCTGTATTCATCATGGCTCAAGGGGACTTGGTAACCTGGCTGTTCAAGCAGAACGTTCCGGATCAGAAAGACAAATCTAGAACTGTGGAGCGCTTTTCGCTGGAGGTCTACCGAATCAAGGATCGTAAAATTGCCGAGCACTGGAAGGGTATGGCGAATCTGCCCTAGGCGCAAGCACTCGGGCACATCCCGCGCGGCGCCGGCTAAGTATTTTCGCGGGAGGAGTTCGTCACCGCGATTGATCACAGGAAGGCAACTCCGTTCGACCGTTGTGTAACGCCCGCATTTGTTCGGACACTGCTTACTCACCCTTACACCGTGGCGTAGGAGCTACATGGAGCTAACTCGGAGATCAATCGAATCTGCTGGCCCGGTTAACCCGATATTCCATGATCATGACTTTCGAGGCCGGGATGTGTCGGCCTCGGAGCAACTTCGTAAGGCTCCGGGTGGACGGTGCGTTCCCAGTGAGTACGAACTGTTCTGGAGCCAGCTCCTCGATGAGTCTATGCATCGCCGCCTCAATCTCTCTACGTTTCAAGACAGTGGCCCCATCGATCCCGAGTTTCTGGAGAACTATTTTCGACTCCATTGGCGACGAGGCCTCGAACAGGAACGCGACTTCCCTTAGTCCGTTGCGGGTCGCTCGCAAGGCATGAGCTAGGCCGATAGAGGTTTCGTCGCCGAAGAATAAAACTGGACTCCTGAGTTCTGTTAGATCTAACGATTGCCTCGGTCCCCATATATTCCAGATCTCGCCCGGCTTGGCGATGTTTACCTGCATCGCTCCGGCGGAGGCAGCGCCGCTACTGTAGACCACGAGACGAGTTACGCCATTGAAGCTATCCCACGATATTGGATTATATGTACTTGGTATGTGTGAGTCCAAAAAAACTTCAATCTTCTGCCCAGGTGTCCAGGAGACCCCCTTCAAGTTATCCCCCTCAAGAGTAATGAGTTGGAAATTATCGGTCATGATTTCTAGCTTGGATACGACCGCAGGACGTGTTAACAGTCTAACGATCTCCTCAAAGAGGCTCGGTGGTTCTATATTTCTGCCCTTAGGCTGCCTATGCCTAGCCATTTACTGTTCCGGGTAATTGAGCAAGTTCGAAACTAAACATCCCTTGCACGAAGGGCGCTGGGAGACTCGAAATTTTAGAAAGAACTGAAGCGTGTGGGCATTGACAACGAAGGGCAATCAACTTTCGCAAGACCTATTTGGATAGGCTGCACGAGAAATTCGACGGATCGTCAATACTGCCGGATCCTTTATATATGGCGACTTTAGGGTAGGCACAGACCAGCACTTTGCGGTCGGGCTCACCGTTAGTTTTGTGCTGGGCAATTGTTTGGTCCGGAGCCTTCCCGCCGCTCCGCCAACTCGTAAGCATACTGAGCGTATCGATATCGAAAGTACTTGCACCATTCCCACCGGGGCAATGGCCCATGCCTGGCACCATGAAAAGGCGCACTGAGTTCTTGGCTTTGCTGCCCATTTTACGAACTACGGCATTGTAGTAATCGTAGTTCGTTGAAGGGGCAATCGCCGCGTCATTCCAGCCGCCGACCAGCAAAAGTTTGCCTCCGTGACCTACGAATCTGGAAAGATCCGGGTCATTCGCGTCGATGATCCTGTTCTCGACCGAGTTCGCGTTCGAAACGTCTGAGTCAAAGTTAACCGGCCGGGTCTTGTAATCCCAATTTGGATCCTTGAAGACGAGATATCGAAAGAACTCCACCGAATAAGGGAAGGGCTGCATTCCGGCCATCGCACCCCAGCCCAACTCGCTCCCAGGCATCAGAGGTCCGAGTAAGTATTCGCCGGTGCGCGAGTTTTTTACCGGAGAATAGATCTTCCGCGCCGCCTCGACTTGAGGTCTCGTGAGACAGCCCGGCCCGTCGCCGTTCTTACATTCAACCACGCCGGGATCGAAATGACACTTGGTCGGATCCTGAATCAGCCCATCCTTAGCGCCGTCCTTGGCATCGCAAGCATCGAGCGCTGCCCTATTCAGAACGGAATACTTGTCTGGCGGAATAGAGCTCGCTGCGTCAGGGTGAGTCGCTTGCCAGACCCACATCTGGCCCAGCGTATGGTGAGTGGAGTCCGTGTCTAAGCCGCCCACCATCGCGATATCGAGATCGTCTGGATAACGCTGAACTTCTGTAATCGCTGTTCGTCCTCCACCGCCGCATTCATTCATGAGCGACAAGGAGGGCGTTTTTCCGTAAAACGCAGCGATCAGAAGCTCGGCATCCACCAGCGTCTCATGGCCGGCGCGCTCCGCAAAGTCTCTGAGCTTCTCAGGATGACCCAACGCGAAGCTGGCGCTGCCCCCTTCGTGACCGTTATCGGACGTGGCCGTGGCGGCCCCGGTCCGCAAAATATTGGCCATGTTGGCATAACCGATCATGCCCAGAAATACACCTGCCGCAGTAGGCTGTAGCCGCCCGTTCCAGTTGGCGACAGGCATCCAGAACTCGGCCTTAATATCTGAATCGGGCGATGGTTTAAGAGTCGCCGTCACCCGGCAAAACGCCGGGAGATCCTTTACGACCGGCGCGGGCCCTCCGAAGGCGCCGACGCCCCGAGGTGGTGCCGGAGGCAAAAACTTGCCAGCGTCCACGACTGCCGCCGAGGTAATCGTCGCGGCGGGAAGCGAATAAGATGCGAGACTCTCGCAACTTGCCGCCATCGCTGGAACCATGGAAGCAAGCAGGAAGCCTGATTTCAACAGAATTTTAGGGCTCATACGGTTAAGTCGCCATTCGTAGCAACTAAGACTCCGTTGGAAGTCTAGCTCGCGGCAGCCAGGAAGGTCAAAACCCCGTCCAAGGTATTGAACTCAGGACGCAGTTCATATGGTTCGCAAGCGCGGAATCCTGAACTACTGAGCGGCGATTTTCATCGTGAAGAATGTTATTTGCCGTCCGGCCGGAATCAGGAACTGATGCGGCACTCCGGCCGCTACTTGTACTACATCGCCTTGGCGAATCACCTTCTTTTCTCCGCCCGTCGAAGTAGTTCCACGAATCTCGCCTGGTGACGTAGTTCGAGCGTTCACCACCTTGCCTCCAATGAGCAGGGCGGCTTCACCGCTCACTACGAACATGAGGTCGGCCCACTTTTGGTGTATTTCCATTTCGCCGTCGGCCTCACGATGAGCGAGCCAGGCGGTATGGTTGCCGAAATCGCCCAGATTCTCGGCAGCCTGCTTGAATTCGTTCATCTTGGGCACAAGCGCTTTCTGCCGCAGCTTGAGGTCGTTGGGTGTCCATGCAAGAAAGTCCGCTGGACCAGCGGCAAAGGCCCGGACCATTACGACAAACAGAACAATGTGTGTCACTTTCATAGAATTCGCTCTCGATCTTACGTCACCAGTTCTCACATCGCCACTTAGGAACTGCGGATTGTCGATTGCACCGTGCGGCGTGTTCGGAGGGCGGAGTTCAAACCCCAGGCCCCCGCTTCTGCAGCTGCCAGAAACATAAACACCACAAAAAGAACGCCGACCACGATTCGAATAGAGGCCAATAGCCGGGTGGCCACGAGCCATCCATGGTCCTTGGCGTCTCAGTCATTTACTTGGGAACGCTACTGGACATCAGAGCTTTCAGCTTCGTCCTGTACTCCGGATACATCGTCTCGGAGCCGCCGCGCGCTGCCTCTTGCGGCAAACCATATTTCGTTGCGTATTCGGTCAGAAAAGGATTTGTCCCGGGCAGATAGTGTGGGACGACGCCCTCTGCTCTTACGACCTCCTCAACGCTCTCGCAGGGATACGCCCCCATAACGCCGTAGGGGTCCAATGTGAAGTCCCGGCTTCGGATCATTGGCTCGGTCAAGTTCTCAGGATCATAAACGATCGTGACCCAAGTGAGAACGTCTCCATCCCGAATGAAGTGTTCCGTAACCGTGGCCCGGTCACTTCGCGGAACACCGTTCCGGCGAATCCAGCCGGCTTTGAGGTGGGTGGTTGTTACTGTAAGAATGTTCTTCTCCCATTTACCGGTTGAAAAGCCCTGCCAAGTGTGCGGCGCATAGTCGGGCGGATGAGCTCGTCCGTCCATCCAGATCGTACGCTCCGGCGCCATCCAAGAGATGTGGGTGTGCCAGGCGATCACTGCCTGGGATGCTGGATCTGTTTCTTTCCACATTTGCAGGTTCGAGAAACTGGGCCCGTAGTCGGCCGGATGAGGAATGCACTGCCGCTCAGGGACGGTAAGGAGCGAAGCATTCCAGCTATCCGCTCGAAGACGCGCAGAGTCGTTCAAAGGGATGCCGACGTATTCGCCGCTCAAGGGGCCTCCGCCGCGCTCGGGCCCGTCTTCTTGCATTGGGCTATGCCAATACCCTAAGAAATCGACTTCTGCAAACAGCGACGCTGGTATTCCGCCGGCAACGAGTAAAACTAGCAGTACGCGTCTCATATTCTCTCCCGCTATTTCTTGGTCAGGTTTCGATAGACGGCTTCGATAAACATTTCCGTAGTCCAAAACCCACTAGTGGACCCGTAGTGTGCGTCGTAATCGAAGGTCGGCTTCGCTGCCTTTACTTGTTCGAGGGTCATCCCTTTTTTCACCAAGTCCTGAATGCGATCGCGGATGATGGTAAGCATGGTTTGATACTCGACCACATCCGCTTCATCGCAGACTCGGCCGTGCCCCGGAATGATGTAGGTGCCGCCCTCCTCCCTTTCGTCAGGGACTGCAAGCTCGATGATATGATTCAATGCGGCGAGAATGCCTTGAATATTGCCTCCCCGTGGCAGATCGATGAAAGGGTAGGTGTCCGGAGTGAAGAGATCTCCACTGCTGATCACATCGCTACGGCGAAAAAACACAATGCTGTCGCCATCTGTGTGAGCAGCCGGCGCATGAAAGAGGACGACCGCCTCGTTGTTAATAAACAGATCTTTCCGTTTAGTGATATACGTCGTAGCTGGCCACGCCCCTGACGGCGCAGAAGGCTGGCCGTTACCGCCAGCCGTCATCCGGTCCAGAACCGCCTCGTGCGCTATGATCTTTGCACCTG
>Ga0207686_10001660_pt1 | contig 12397 bp, 23 predicted proteins | sample KBSM24metaG_FD_184396 | JGI IMG/M metagenome (GOLD analysis project Ga0207686, IMG submission 184396) | Miscanthus rhizosphere microbial communities from Kellogg Biological Station, Michigan, USA - KBS M2-4 metaG (SPAdes) (version 2) | ecosystem: Host-associated > Plants > Roots > Rhizosphere >...
CGCCTTCGCTGCTTTCTGGGCGGCTGGCAGGTTCTCTACCACGTGGGCCACTGGTGCGGGCGGAGGGGTCGCGTGGGCCACCGCTGGCGTCACCCTGTTAGGTGGCCCACCGCCAGTGGGCGCGTCCACCAGAGAAGACGTGATGGGATTCTGATTGACTGGCATCACCCCAGCGAGTCCCTGACCACCTGTCAGTGAGTCAATCAGGGTCGCCATGTCCTGGATGTTCAGTCCACCGCCAGCGGAACCAACCGCTGACCCGTACCCCAGGAACGCACCATCGGTGCCCACCGTACCGTCATACGTGGCGGGTGACCCTAGTGAACCGTAACCAGTGAGAGTATCACCGCCCATCGTGCCATCAGTGGGTGCCACGGGGTCACCTGACCCGTCGCCAGCGGCAAGGTCAGTTGCCTTCGCTTGTTCCCGCTGGTGGATGTAGTACGCCACGATGACCGCAAACACGATCACTCCAACGTAGACGATGGGCTTGTGACCCTTCAGGGCACCCATGAGTTTCCCTGGTGCCTTCGCTGCCGCTCGCGGCGCACCTGCGGGGTTAGGAATCTCCATTAGTAGCTACCCCATCCCGTACAACGTAGGCGTGGTCTGAAACAGTGACCCGTAGGCGACATGCTGAGGGGGAGCGATGTTGGATCGCTCCCTCCATACCAGATGGTTACCGAACGGGGTGGAAGCGAGGTCCCCGCCGATGTCCACGTTCTCACCCCAGGCGAAGTCTTCACTGCCCATCATCATCCCCATGTCATAGGCGAAGGTCACCACTTGCACCTTCGCTTGACGCGCAGGAGTTGCACCATCGCGGATGGGGTCTGGCGACTCCTGCGGGCCAAGGATGACCGGGACACGGATGTTGCGCTCCGCTGCCGTCCAGGTGACACCCTCTGGATTCTTGGCGTCACCCACTCCCCGCCCACGGTCGATGATGGCACCGAACGTGTTGAATACCGCCCGGATCATCGTGCTGCACTGGTGGCAGCGCGCAGCACGTTGGCGAACCCCGTGGTGAGCGCCTGAATCTGACCCCGTGTGTTACGGGAACCCACGATGACCGCCACGATGGAGGCGACCACGATCAGGGATGCAACGTCAGCGATACGGTCCATGAGGGACCTCCTAGTTGGCGAGGTTCCCGGGGATGCCGGGAATAACGATGGATTGCGGGGAGGTAACGACGGTACGCCTCCCCTGGGCCTGGCGGTTCACTGCCACGGGTGACGGTGGCGTCTGGGGTGGAGTGAACCGGCGCGCTGGTTGCTTCTTGCTGGTGTCCAGTTCTCCCCGCTGGTTCAGGTAGGAGAGAACCCCGTCACCCTCCCCCAGGAGAACGGTCACCAGGACCGCCACCGCAAGCGCCTGCGCTACTTCTGGTTCGGCTTCCGCGAGGAAGGAGAGAAGGGTAAATGCCACCCCTGCACCGATCAGGAATCGTGCTGACGGTAGCTCCTTCTGTTTCGCAACGCTGTTGAGTGAACCCACGCCCACCGTGAGAACCCCGCAGGTCACAACTGCTTTCTGGGACATGGACTGTCACACTCCTACGTGAACGTGGTTACGGTGGCCCGCCCATACTGCCGCATACACGGCAGGGCCAACGTCGTGTCCGTGGTACACGGCGAAGCCTGGGTTGTGAATCAGTTGGGTGAGGGTCGCCTTGTAATGCTGATGGATGAACTGACAGTAAGCGTGCATCTGAGATTCACTGCCCGACGTATCAAACGCACGATGCATGTAATGCATTGACCCTGCCGCATGGACCTTGTGGACGGGACCCCATGACTTAGGTGCGCCTGGGGCGTCACACTCACTGACACGGAGACCGTAGGACTCAGCGATATGACCCAGTGAGACCAGGGTTGCCGCTTTACCTCCCGATGCTAGAACGGGGGTAGGCGTGTCACTGAGAGAGGGAGTCCCTGGTTGCCCGTGTTGGAGGTCCGGGATGTCCCCGGGACTCCCCCCCTCTATGTGACCTCCCCTCCCCAGGAGGGTGTCGAGTACGTTCTGGTCTTTCCACGCTGAGTAGACCAGAACCGCACCGAACAGGAAGGCGACCCAGGCGACTGGCATTAGTGACCCTCCTTATCGGGAGTATCAGTGGTACCGGTGGGAGGGGATGTTTCCATGTTCACCCTGATCCTAGTCCACGATGCACGTGAAGATGGAGACCTGCCCGCCTGGGGCATTGATAACCAACTTGCCGAACGTTGACCCTTGTGGACATGTTGTAGTTCCTGCGGGACCTTCTGGACCTCTAGGACCGGGTGGCCCTGGGGGTCCCTGCTTACCGGTACCTACATCAACAGTGACCGTCTTAGTGGGCGTCTGACTTCCACTCTGCGCCACCACGGCGGCGGTACCCAGTCCGCCCGCACCTGCCAGTGCTAGACCGCCGACGACCGCCAGTAGTACTGGACTAGGACGCATCACGCATCCTTAGCTTGTGTAATTCGGCGGCCACCTTCTCTGACTCAGCGCGTGCCTCACGTAGACGTTCAATGCATTGTTCCCGTTCACTCACCCTGGTAGCGCGTAGGGAGAGGAAGGTTGACACACATCCACCTATTGCAGAGATGATCGCTGCAATACCTAGCAGTGTGGGTGTTATGCGGCCATCCTCATCTTCTGCCAGCCGAACAGTGCGAGGATGCCCAGGATGATTCCCCAGAGGAGACCTTTATTACGTGCGCTCATGTTCTCACCCCCTCCCCACTGCCACCATCGCGCGAAACCCTGACTTCTTCAGGACAGTGAGAACGACCGCTGCCATGACGATCATCACTGCCACTGACACGGCGGCGTCCTTCGTGTCCGTGTCATCGTAGGTGTTGGGGTCATACCCCCCGTCGTATCCAGCCATCGTTCACCCCTCCTTACATCGCCTGGGGAACCGGCTGGCCGACGTTGGGGTGGAACCCCGTGGCGGAGTTCTCGACGAACCGCTCCTCTGGCCTGACCTCTGCCGGAGCGATGTCGTTTGTCACCACCTGGATGGAACCTGCCACCGTGTTCACTCCGTCCAGTTCCAGGCGGGTGGACTGAACGGTGGGGAGCCAGAGGTTCGGTTCCTCGTCCCCCGCGTGGCCCACGATGGAGTTCGCGAAGTTGAAGGCGAAGACGCCAGTGTCACGCGCGGCGGGTGCCTCCAATGCCTCCATCATCCGCTGGGTCCGGTAGTTCTGACTCTCCATGTTCAGGATGCGCGCATCCCACATGAATTGGATGGGGTTGGGCATGACCCCATCCGAACGCGCGCCGGTACCGTCCCGGCAGATGAAGATGAGGTTGCGGATGAGGTTTCCGACACGTGGCAGTAGAACGGTCTGGTTGCCCACCGCGAGACCTGACTTGGAGAACGCGGACCAGAACTGGGTAGTTCCGTGGGCGATGGGTTCCCGCTGTTGTGGGCGCCCGGTGAGGTCCGTTGCGTTGGGTTGTGACCATGCCTCCAGCCATGCGCGCACCTGAACGCTGGCGGGCGTTGTGGGCGCCGTGCTGTACGCCTGCGCGGACGTTGCCAGTGTCCACGACAGTTTGTAGCTGGCGGCGGCGTTCTGGTTCGCCAGTGCCCCGTACCCGTTGTGTCGGGAAATCTCCACCGGGATGCGCAGCCAGAACGACCCATTGATCGTCCCCACGTACCACGGTCCTAGCCGTGGGTCCTGGCGGAAGGAGTACCCGCCGACGATGTTCGCCCAGAGCGCGGCGTACCCGTCCAGTGGCCCGAAGATGGGCGCGCCGTTCACGTCCGACAGTGTGATGTTCTGGAGGATGTTGAACGGGTAGTCAGGTGACAGAACTCCCGCGCCGATGGTGCCGCCGGAGAGGAGAACTTCCATGAACACGTGGCGCAGGAAGCCGAACGCGGGAACGTCGTACGGACCGCGCGGCTGCTGCGCTGCGCCGATGGCGAGGGTTGCGTCAGTGATGATCGGTTCGGAGTGTTCGTGCGCTGCCGCCGTGAACGGAATTGGTGGCATGGCAGGCGCACGTCCCTGGTTACCGTTCTGGCGCGCAGGGAGGCGGGTGGGTGGCATCAGGTCTCCTGACCTAGTGGGCGAACATCAGGGCTTGCGAGACCCTGGTATCGGGGAACTTGAGGGTGAACAGGCGGATCATCGCGCCGGTGATAAGGTACAACGCGAGGAAGTGAAGCCAGAGCATGAACATAGTGGTCACTACTCCTTCTTGGACCCACCTGACGATGATGGGCGAGGTGACTTGCTTTCGGTGGTACCGGTGGAACCGGTGGAATCCTTGCCGTTGTCCTCCTCCGGCTGGACGACCTCGACGTCTTCATCGTCGTACAAGGACCCCTCATTCACCAGGGACCCCACCCCATCGTCATCCACCAGGACCACGAATGCGCCGCCGTCCGACGTGACCCGCCCGCCGACACGGCGGTTACCTTGTGAGGTCTTCAGATTGACCCCGTTCTGTACTTCCTCGCGCGTAACTGACATCAGACCTCCACCGTTGTCCTGACACGGTATCCCGTGTCCTTGTGTAGATACAGAACTTCGCGGCGTGCTAGCCCCGCCACTTCCCGTTGTACCACTGCACTGGCGTTCCCTGCCAGTTCACCCAACCGCTGCCTGTTGCGGCGGTCATTGTCACGCCATACGAACAGGTGGGTCGCCTGGTCGTAGAACGCCAGCGGGATGAATGCTGGTCGTTGTGTCATCCCCACGATGGAGATTCCTGATGACCTCCCCTGTTGCAACATGAACTTCAACTGCCTATCCATGCTCAGTGTGTCGGACAGGTAGGAGACCTCGTCGAATACCACACACCATCCACCTTGACGGTAGATCGCATCCATGGCGTCAGCGAACACGTCGCGCTGTTTCGCAACATGGTTGTACCCCTTTATCGAAGGCCAGAGAACGAGGTAGTTAGAGACCTCGTTGTACCCCCAGTTAGGGATACGGTGAAACCCCATCGCCAGGAACTTGTCCATGGATGAGTCCCGGCCCTTCACCCCAAAGATGACGATGAACCTGCGCGCTCCTAGTAGCTGCGCCGCGAGAGTGGTCTTACCTGACCCCGTCGTGCCGATCAGTGTCACGTGTTCACCTTGTGCCCAGGCGCCAGTAAACCACCGCCGAAACTCCTTCCAGGGAACGGTAGGTGTAGGCGCGATGTCCGCGTCAGCGGTACGCCTACGAGTGGTGGGCGCCGTGGTGCCCTGCACCGGTAGCGTCAACTGTCACCACCCCAGGCGGGGCATCGCGGAACTGTGTCATAGGTGAAGGTGAAGGTTGGTCATCGGCGGGAGAGGGAGCGCCCATCGTAGAGCGGTCTTCTCCACCGTTGCCACCGTTCCCAGTCCAGCCGTTCCACCCTGCCGGTGGCGAAGCGACCGCCTCCCTACGGGGTGAACCGGGGAACATGAACATGAACGGATCGTCACCCGGCAGTGCGCCGTGATGCTGCGCGATGGGGATAACGATGGTGACAACTGCCAATGCCACTCCACCCCATGCTGACCCCTCCAGGATGCGGTTCAGTAACCGTTTGACCGCTGGGTTCTCACGTGACAGTTCCACCAGAGAATGCGACAGGCGAGGCATCCTCTGGGCGATGATGGTGGCGCAGTAATCATCACCTGCCAGTGCGAACGGCAGGGAAGCGGCAGCAAGGAATTCGTTCAGGCGCGCCTCTAGGGAGGCAGCGGAAGGCGCCCGACCGGTCCCCACTGCCGCTGACCCCGCGTCCCCCTTTGCACGCGAGCGAGGGGGTGACGGTCGCCCACGCGGGGGACGATCTTGGGAAGTGTCGAGAGGGTCCGGCCCACGGGTACCACCAGAACCACCAGTATCAGTGGTTCCCGTGGTTTCGGTTGTGGACGGCTTGCGTGGGCGGGGGGCTTTGGGGGTGACGGTTGGCACTAGATGCTCCGGCGCCCGACACGGCGGGGACGGTAGTACCAATGTTCACGGACCGGATTGATGGGTGCCTCATCCACCAGAACTTCCGGCGCCGCCACCGCGTCTTCTACGACCTCGTCCGGTGATGCCACCAGACCAGTTCCCAGGTGGCCTTCCTCATGAAGGCGATGCATCACCCGTGACACAATCTCGTCGTAGTGGCGGTCATCCAGGTGGGGTGAAGCCTCCACTGCCGCTTCCACCGCTTCCTCTACCGCATCTGATGCTTCCTGCGCAGCATCAGCGATGGTCTCTCCGGCTTCCGCTGCCGGTTCTACCGCCGCCTCATGGGCAACCTCTACCGCTTCCTCCACTGCCTCCTGAGCCTCCTCTGCTACTTCAGCGAGGTTACTCGCTGCCTCATCCGTTGGAGTGGATTCGTGGTGTTCCTGTTCACTCACTGTCAACCTCCTATGGTGAGAGGCGCCCGCCCGGGCTGGCAACCGGGGGACAGAGGAACCCCTGCGGGAACCCGGGCGGGCTTGACCTGACCTCTCATGGGCACCCCTCGATTGTACCGGACCCACCGGCCGTGTGTGACTTACTTTTAGTTAGTAGCTAACCCAATCGGAAAGGTAGAGAAGGGTTCGACAATGCCGAACGACCGCGCTCAGGCGGGTGAGGAGTGGTAGGGTGAAGGTGGCGCCCGGGACCTACTCTCAAGGGGTCCCGGGTGCCACCGCCAACCGTCACTAGTGGGCACTGGTGACCTGACTTGAGAGGCGGTTCCCTTAGTGGCAACCAACGATAGAGGCTACGAGCCGGGTGAACTGGAAGTGAACATCACCCAGTTCGTTGACCTGGGCCAGGAGAAGCATGGTGAGGATTCACTAGCGGGCCTGGGTCCTGATGACCTCCAATGGCATCAAATGGACTGGGCAACGGCAGAGGTCGTTTACCCCGATGGTCACCGCGAGTGGGTTCACCTTGTCGGACCATTTGAGGATGAGGAAGACTTCTACGATCACGTGATGGATTGGGTGGAAGGGGGGACCCCGTGAAACCCGCCAGTTGGGAATCACGGATTGTCAAACCACGGGACCACCGAAACCACCCTTACCTCACCATCATCGCTGCTTCCCTCTCTGACCTCTGCATCCTGGTGGAGCGCACTGGTGAGATTCACCCGCTGAGCGAAGCGGTGAACCTCACTATCGGGGAACCATCATCACTCTGGGTATGCGCCGGAATAGGGGAACTAGTGGGCCAGATAAACACGGTTCTGGACACTGACCCCAAATGGACGTACAAGATCACTCCGCTGAAGCGTGACATCTACAGCGCACGTCAGGGAGGTAAGACGGGAAGAACGCGAGCCACCGATGCCATTATTCATCAGTTCGGCTTCCGGCAGGAGAATGGTAAGCGGAGGGGGCATTGGCACTACACACTGGACCCCGGGACCTTCCTTCCTGATGCGGTGAGGTCTCATCAGGTAGGTGAACTGATGGAGTGGGGTAAGGATGTCCGTCAATGGTGCCAGGCGAACGGCATTGAACCTAAGCCCACTGCGGGCGGTCTCGCGGGCCAGCTACTCAAGGACCCACGGTTCTACCCGGAACCCCGCAGGAAGGTCCCTAGGGCTACTAACGCACGCGCTAGGCCCACCCTTCCCGGTAACCACTACGAACTGAGAACGAACACGCGGAAGGTCACCCCGTTCGGTATCTATTTGGACATGAAGTCAGCGCATCACAACTGCGCAACAGACCTTGTGTTCCCCAACGCTAACTCACTCCTAGCGCGCGGCCATTACCGGCAGACCACCGAACCCACCGATACCACCGTTCCAGATTCACCCGCATGGGCACCTAGAGGGAGTCACCTATATGAAACCGTACTTGAACAGGCGGCAGGTCTGTTGTTGTTACGTCTGTCAGCGCCCGTTCTTCCGCCCGAACGGTTCCCGCTTCCGTTCCTACGTCCGGGGACGCATCTCGCCTGGGTCTACACAAACGAACTGGATGCGTTGCACGAACTGTCAGTGTCCATTGATGGGGTGGAAGCCGCGTGGGTGAGTTTCGACCAGGACAAGGGACTGAACCGTTACGCGGCATGGGCGCTCACCGAACTAGCGGCATCGTCACCTGACCGCTTGGACTGGCTGAAGCCAACGCTCCTAGCCGTGTACGGAATCCTTGCCGCACGCCCACGGGTAACAGAGGTTGGGTGGAAGCGGGCGGAAGGTGGACAGACACGCCACTACCCGGCAGGGGGACACGGCATGCTCACGGCCAAGGCGTACATCAGTGAACGGGAACAGGAGGTCCCTACGGTGAACGTGATTCACCGGGGGATGATTGAAGCGGAGACTAGGAAGCGCATCCTGGATCTAGCACGATGGTTGACCTCACTAGGTCACCGTGTCCTGAACCTGTACGCGGACGCAGTGATAGTGGAAGCGGGGCCACCGCTGCCACTGTTGCCTTCGCCCTGGTCCGTGAAGACGGAACTCAGTCAGTTGAGATTCCTTCACCCCAACGCCTTCCACTCACAACAGATGGTGAGAATGCCCGGCGTCCCCCGTGAGTCAGAAGAACGCATCAGGCGTCTTCAGGAGATAGTCACTGACAAGGGCACACTCCCCGCCATCGCGCCCACCGAATGGCTGGCGCTTTCGGAGTCAGAACGCGGCGCCCGCCTGGGGTGGGAGAATCGACACGACGACCCCCAACTGCGGTAGTATTCGGGGTGCAGCACACACTCACACAACCCCAGGAGGGACGCAGCATGCCGCAGCCGAAGAAGCCCGCCGCCGCGAAGGCGCCGGACACGCCCGACGAGACCCCCGACGCGCAGGCGCCGGAGACCCCCGACGAGGAGACCAGGGACCGGGTGAAGCCGGGAGACTTCAACCCCGCCGTCCATGACCTCCTGTTCCTCGCGCAGGACCTCCAGAAGGAGAAGGAGGAGGTTTACGGGAAGATCGACGACAACCGTCAGGTCTTGCGCCGGTACTTGCGCATGGGCATGGTGAACGACGACCAGCGGGAGGCAGTGGAGGCGTTCTACCCCTTCCCGAAGAAGAAGGTGAAGGAGGAGGGGTCCGACAACGGCGCCGCCGCAGAGACCCCCGCCGATGACCAGGCGGGAGAGACCCCCGCCACAACCGCCGCCTAGCAGCGGCAGAGAGGAACTGACCTCATGGGCATGTTTGACAAGGATAAGGAAATCGGACTGATCCTGACTTCGCACCTGCCGGAGCGGGAGGAGTTCATTCTCTGGGATGCGACCATCCTGCGGGATGACTTCCCTACCACCCTGGGGCACGCTTCCCAGGTGGGCTTGGAGGTCTCCCGCCTGACAGGACCCCGGGAGCGGTTCACCGTGACCACCCTTGCCTCTGCCATTGCGGCGAAGGTGAGGGAGGCGGAGGTCTCTGACTTCCCCGCCGTGGTCTACTGGGCGGGCATCCACTCCGACAAGTGGAACCGGAAGGTGACCGTTCTCCAGTTTGTCCGACCCTACACGGGACCCGGACAGGAAACCCCTGGGCAGAACCAGGGGACGGGATTCACCCCCACGCGGCAGGAGTCCGCGCCCGTGGGTGACGATGACATCCCGTTCTAGGCGACCCATCACCGCCTAGTGCCCATGCCCCCCCGCCCACTCCCGATGGGTGGGGGGGCCTTCATCCACTGTTACCACCGTTACCACTGTTGGAGGAACGTATGCAAGGACCCCAGGAAATAGGACAGGCGATGATGGCTGTCATCGCACCAGGAGGAATCCCGCTGACAGACCAGTCAGAAGTTGAGCGCAACCTACGGTCAATGCTGGGTGAGTTTGGCATTGACCCTGACGCGACGTTCATTGTCGGGAACGGCATTCTCCAGGGCGCCATCCAGGGCGGGGAAGACCCAGAGTCAACCGTGGTCTCATCATTCGTGGTGGGCGTGGCGGTTGGCGCCTACCTGCGGGGGAAGACGTGAGCGGTCCCGTGGTGGTCATTCTCTCCCTGTTCGCCTTCATGCTCATCGTGTGGGCACTAGCGGGTGACGAATGAGCGGACACGTCTACCACTTGTGCGAGTGGGAGAACTGCAACAGAACGGCACTGCACCGTGTCAAGCGTGGCATGGACGAGCTATGGCTCAGAGTGTGTGACATCCACCTTGCCTTGTTCCGTGCCACCCCAGACCATGCCCTGCCGGAGGTCGTACGTACCTCTCAGGTGCCGCGCCCCGTACGGGTGGCGGTTTGGTACGCAGGACCCCGGGTTATCTCCAGTGAAGGCGAGGGACGTTGACCATGGTGGATGAGGTCACGTTCGTGCAGGGCGTCTATGACGCGCTGAAGGACATCCCGGACGGACTGAATGATTGGCGCGGGAAGCTAGTAGCCGCCCGCATTGGACACGAACTAGGACAGAGAGCTATGCCCATCTTCCCTGACGATGAACCCATCATCGGCCGTGACATCCCAGAGTTCCTGGAGTGGATGCGAGGGAACGGAGAGATGATCGGACTGGACGAGGTCATGAGGTTCCTGGAGAAGCCCTACCACTGGGCCACGGAGTACCGGCAGTTCAAACGGGAAGCCGGAGCGAAGGAGCGGGAGAACCGCCACCTGTTCTAGACCCGCTGAACCGATACCACGGATACCACCGATGGGGGTTGACATTGGCCCCCATCGGAGTATCTTTCCTGGTGCAGCACGAACCGCCCAGACCAACCACCACTCACCAGGAGCCAGCCATGACCAACGCCACACTCGCCCAGCCCACCGCCACCATCGCCGACGAGGTCCGTGACTTCATCAAGGATTACGTGTCCCTCCCCAGTGAGTCCTACCTGGACATCCTCACCCTGTTTGTCCTTCACACTCACGCTTTCGACGCGGCGCGCACCACGCCCTACATCTACATCACTTCCCAGGGTCCCGGCAGCGGCAAGACCCGGGTCATGGAAGTGATGCAGGAGATTTGCCGCAAATCTTCCTTCAACTCCGCGATGACCACCGCCACCCTGTTCACCATGATCGACTCGCGGCGCCCGACACTGTTCTGGGACGAGGTTGACACCATCTACTCCGGCGCCAAGAACGAGGAACTGCGGGGAGTTCTGAACAGCGGCTACAAGCATAACGGCAGCGTGCCTCGCATCGACAAGTCAACGGAGGATGGGGTCCGCGATTACTCCACCTTCTGCCCGAAGGTTCTCGCTGGCATCGACAACGGCAACGTGCCGGACACGGTCCTTGACCGGTCCATCAAGATCACCCTTGAGCGGGCCAAGCCCGGGATGGTGAAGCCCTTCTACAGTGAGGATGTCGAGGAACTGGCCGCTGACCTTCAGGACACCATCCGCGCCTGGGTTCAGGCGAACAACGACGCCCTGCGTAACCGTGAGAACCGCCCCGCTGCCATGGAGGGACTGACTGACCGCCAGAACGACATGATCCGCCCGCTCCTGATGGTGGCCGACCGGATTCCCGGCTGGCATGACCGCGCACGCGCTGCCTTCGCTCACGCCTTCGGAGCGCAGGAGACCCCGCTCAGCCCCGCCGCCGCCGCGCTGAACACGGCGCGTGAGTGGTTCCTGATGAACCCCGACGCGGACCGCATCGCATCCCGCACGATCATGGACGGCGCGGGAATCAACGGGAAGCAGTTGGGTTCGTGGATGACTCAGTTCGGGGTGAAGGGTGGCACCTACGCCATCGGGGGCAAGAACTCCAAGGGTTACATGAAGACGGAACTAGATGCGGCGTTTGACCGCTTCCTGCCCGCCCTGCCGAATAACTGAACCACCGTTACCACCGTTACTACCAATACAGAGGACACACACACAATGCGCACCTATCAGACTCTCATCACCTTCGACCAGTATCAGTGGGCCATGTGGGGAGGCGTGCCCGTTGCGGGACGCACCTTCCCCGTGACCTCCGTCTTCCACGATCAGGAGTTCGGCACGATAGAGGTCAGGTTCATGACCTTCTTGGGACTCCGGTCCTGCTGGCTGGACATGACCCAGGCGCGAATCGGGCGCCGTGAGGTCGTCCGGGACTATCAGGGTATGAGGGGTGCCCTGATGGACCGCGTGGCCGCAGGGGAGCCGCTAGAAGCCTTCATGGACCTCCTGGTGAGCGCCACGGGAGTGGCGGCCATCCTGCGGCGGCAGCACATGCCATCCCTTGCCGCGAAGCTAGACGACACGGTCGGACTGGTTCTGGGGGCGGCGCCGCAACAGAAGATCACTTGCAGCGAATGCGGACGGGTGGTCACCATCACCGGGGGTGGCTTTGAGTGGGGTCACTTCTCAGACTGTCCGATGGTGAGTTGCGCCGACGAGGACATTGACCTGGACCTCTCAGCGATGGATGACTTCACCATCTACGATGATTCCCCCTCAGAGCGCCCCTAGTTACTGACAGTGAATGAGGGGGGCCACGGCCCCCCTCTATCACACTTCACTGTAAGTACCCGCTGAGAGTGGTCACTGAGGG
>Ga0207686_10001666_pt1 | contig 12367 bp, 14 predicted proteins | sample KBSM24metaG_FD_184396 | JGI IMG/M metagenome (GOLD analysis project Ga0207686, IMG submission 184396) | Miscanthus rhizosphere microbial communities from Kellogg Biological Station, Michigan, USA - KBS M2-4 metaG (SPAdes) (version 2) | ecosystem: Host-associated > Plants > Roots > Rhizosphere >...
ACCGACGCCGGGGAGATCGTCCGCGTCGAGGACGGCCTTTACGTGCTTGCAGCCCGGAATGGTCATCGGGCCGACGAGATTGAGGAGAACGGTGCGCGACTGTCTCTCGCCACGCCTCCTCATGAGGGGCAAACCTAGGGCCCTAGGTATTTGCCCAACAAAGGGTGTTGCACCCGGGTCGGCCGTCCAGTTTGGCCGGCCCGGCAGCCCTTTCTGCTAAAGCATTCTACAGGGTGCTTCGGCATCTACCTCTGACCCCCTGCAAGTTGGACGTATGGTCTCAGGGGCCAGCTATCCTCTGCCCTATGGAGAAGGAAGCTGAACCCTCCGATAACGGCCGCGAGAACGGCGCTGGAAGCGACAAGCGCCAGGAAAAGACGGCTACCGGGATCAAGATCAGGCCCCGCAAACGCTCCGCTGTGATGAAGGATTTCGAGAGGATCGTCGGCCCCCTTCGCGGAGGGAATGCCGGCAAGCAGGACTAGCGCCCCGCCGCCGTCTCGATCAGCGAGAGGAACATCGCCCGATCATCATCGCGGCGGTTGTAGCGCCAGGTGAACTCGTTCAGGTAGCCCTGGAGCCACTTCTTAGACACAGCGTGGTAGGTGCCGGCGATGCTCCGCTTCAGGTTGCCGAAAAAGCCCTCGACGGTGTTCGTATGAACGTCGCCTTCGACATAGATTTTCTCGGCGTGGCGGATGCGACGGTGGGCCGCGTAGTGCTGGTCAAGCTTGCGATACCCGACCCACTCATCGGTGAAGACGATTGAGGACGGCAGGACGTGCTGATGCACGATGGAGCGGACCGGCAGGCGCTCCCGATTCGCGGCAAGAGTGGCGCGCACGCGGCCTCCACGCTCGACCATCGCGACGACGGTGGTCTTCTTCTCTTTGGCCCATTTGACTGCCTGCTGGCGCGTCATCGGTCCATCGCTCGCGCGGGGCTTGCCGCCGATGGCGGTCTCGTCAACCTCGACCTTGCCGGCCAACGGCTCCCCGTCCATCTCGTCCATCAGTTGGTTTCGGACCTTGTTCAGCATTCTCCATGCCGTCTTGTAGGTCACTCCAAGCTCGCGCTCCAACTGTTTCGCGCTGATCCCGCAACGGGTCTGAGAGACCAGGAACATGGCGTAAAACCACAACTGGAGCGACGTTGAGGACTTCTCGAAGATGGTCCCTGCGGTCGGGTGCAGGTGGTATCCGCAGTAGTCGCAATCCCATGCTGGGCGACCGCTGACGCGGTGAAAAGGACGGTCAAGCTCGCACTTGGGACAGAAGGCCTTCTTGCCCTCCTCGTCCACTGCACAGCGCGTCTCCCAGAGCCAGCGCAAGCACGCCTCGTCATCGGGGAACTCACGCATGAACTCCATGAGGGAGTACCGAGAATCCGACGATTGAGCGCGAACAGGATTAGCACGATCAACGGGTGGCATGGCGCTATACAAACAGAATTCTTACCCCCTGTCAAGGGATACATGCCCTAATTAGTCACCTATTATCCGGACCGTGGACGACGTGTTCAAGGCCCTCTCCGACCCGACCCGGCGCGCTCTGCTCGACTCCCTGTTCGAGCGGGACGGCCAGTCGCTGAGCGAGCTGGAAGCGGGGCGGACGATGTCCCGATTCGGCGTCATGAAGCACCTGCGGGTGCTTGAGGACGCCGGCCTGGTCACGACCAGGCGGCGCGGCCGCGAGAAGTTGCACTTCCTGAACCCCGTCCCGATCCGGCAGATCCAGGAGCGCTGGGTGGGCAAGTACGCGGAGCCGTGGGCTTCGGCGCTCATCGCGCTCAAAGACGAATTGGAGGAGTAGAGATGAACGACGAGCAGACCTACACCGTGGTCGGCGGCCGCGGCACGATGACCGTGTTCGAGATCTACATCAAGACGACGCCGGAGCGCCTTTGGGAGGCGATCACCGACGGCGAGCTACGCAAGAAGTACAGCTTCGGGGTCGGCACCGAGTCGCAGTGGACCGAGGGTTCGGAGTACCGCTCGGGCGTGCCCGGGGTGATCGAGATCGCCGCCGGCGAGAACCTCGAGGTCGACCCGCCCCGCCGCCTCGTGCAGAGCTTCAAGGCGCTCTGGAGTGAGGATGTGCAGCGCCAAGGCACCTCGCGGGTGACTTGGGAGATCGAACCGGTCGGCAGCTCCTGCCGCCTCTCGGTCACCCACGACCAGCTTGGTGAAGACGCCAACTCAGAACTGTTCGGGGGCTGGCCGATGATCCTCTCCGGGCTGAAGACGCTGTTGGAGACCGGCGAGCACCTCAACACCCCGGGCTCGCTGCGCTACGCCGGTGCCGGCGGCTGAGGGAATCCGGGGCCGGCTCCCGGTGAGCCGGCCCCTGCAATTTGCAGACATTCGTTGAGAAATAGTTGATCAATAAAAGACTCTTTGGCTAGATCTCTCCCTTCGGGCCGGGGCCCCCGGCCTCGCTCAACCAAAGGGAGAAGAGAAATGAAGACCAGGAAACGCTTGCTCGCGGCGCTGGCACTAGCCATCCTCGCCTTGGCGGCGACGGCGGCAATCGCCTCCGCCTCCTTCTGGAAGGACGGCGGCACCAAAGTCAGCAGCGCGATCGAAATCAAATTCACCGGTGCCGAGTTCTTCGAAACCACCGAAACGAACAAAGGCAGCGTCCAGTGTGAAGAGAAATTCACCCTGAAAACCAGCGGCGGTAGCACGGCGACGATCATCCCCTTCGAAATCGTCAAAACCGGTTGCGCGAAGGTCGGGGTGTTTGCCACCTGCGAACTCACCACGGCAGAAGCGAAAGGCCTGCCCTGGACGGTTGACGTCAACAAAGAAGACCTGACGATCACAAACATGCACATCAAGCTGATCTTCAAAGCCGGCTGCGCGATCACGGAACTCGATAAAACGTTCAACAGCACAGTCGCGTTGAACTCGCCAGCCAAAATTGAACTCGCGGAAACGCTGGGAACGGCGACTAACTACAAACAGTTCGGCTCCTTCAAACCGGCGACCGTGACATACGGGATCGGCGAATGAAAAATATGCGGGATCGGTTGACCCGTCCGTGAGCGCGAGGCCCCGCCGACAGCGGGGCCTCCTCCACCTCTGTCTCCTGCTCAACCCGGCCTTCTCATCTGGGGGCGATCGGATATTCGCTGAAGTAAGGCATGGCCCGCGCGGGGTCGGGGACTCACCTGCCGATGGAGCTACCTCGGCCGATGCACTCACTCCGCCTGTTGTTCGCCAGCCTCGTTTGCGCCGCCACCATGGCGGCGGCGGTTGCCGCGCCTGCCGTGGCCAAACCCAGCTGCGACGGGAAGGCGGCGACGATCGTCTCCAACGCGGCCCACATTGTCGGCACTAAGGCCCCGGACGTGATCGTCGCCGGGGCAGGCGACAACGAGATCGATGGCGAAGGCGGCAACGACACGATCTGCGCTGGAGCAGGCAACGACGATGTCGACGGCGGTCGCGGCATCGACAGGCTGTTCGGCGAAGAAGGCGACGACACCCTGCACGGCGAACGCGGCTCCGACCAGCTCGATGGTGGCGGTGGGACCGATCGCGTCTTCGGTGACTCCGGCAACGACGAAGTCAACGGCGGCGACGGCGACCACGACAGCGTCTTCGGCGATGCCGGCGACGACTCGATTTCCGGCGGTGCGGGCGACTTCGACGTCGTCACCGGCGGCCCCGGCAACGACCAGATCGACGGCGGCCCCGGCGACCACGACATCGCCTCCTACGCCGGGACCGGCGGGGCGGTGACGATCGACCTTGGCGCCGGCACCGTTAGTGGCGCCGAGGGTGAGCACCTGGACGGGATCGAGGACGCGATCGGCGGCTCCGGCGACGACACTCTGATTGGTACTTCTGGCAGCGACAACCGCCTCGACGGCGGCCCCGGCGACGATCGCTTGCAGGCTGCCGGAAGCGGTGATGAAGCCTTCGGCGGGCCCGGCAGCGACGACTGCAACGGCGGCTTCAGCGCCGAAACCTCCTGCGGTAAAAGCGACGGCGCCGGTGGCACCGCTGTCGAGCTGTATCGCAGCATCGACGGCTCCACCAGCCTGATTGTCAGCGGTGGCAGCGGCCCCGACGCAGCCTCGGTCAACTTCAACGCCGGCGTCTACACGGTCGTCTCCGAACCGGGCGGCGACGAAGTCACGCTCGGCGATCCCAGTTCCGCCGCCTGTGTGCACACGATCTCCTCGCCCTCAATCTCCTGCCGCGGCGACGTCGACACGATCATTGCCTCGCTCGGCTCTGGCAACGACACCTTCAAGGTCGACAGCAGCGTCCCGGCTAGCGTCTCCACGGTCGCTGACGGCGGCAAAGGCAGCGACACGATCGTCGGCGGGCCCGGCAACGACACCCTCTACGCGGGCGAAGACTCCGAACCCGACACGCTCGAAGGTGGCGGTGGCGACGACGTTCTCTACGGCGTCAACATCTTCCACCCGCGCAAAGACAGCGGCGCGGCGCGGATGCTGGGTGGGCTCGGCGACGACCTGATGATCGGCGGTCAGCCCTGCGACGGCGACACCTTCGACGGCGGTCCCGGCGACAACGACAGCGCCTCCTTCGCCCGTGTTCACAACAGCGGCATCTTCGTCGAGGCGACGATCGGTGGCGCTGTCCTCGATCCTGATGTGGGCGGCTGCAACGCCGGCAGTATCGATCCCAGCACCGAGAAGATCGAGGGCTCGCCCGGCCCGGACATCCTCAGCGGTGACGGCAACGCCAACAAGCTGCTCGGCCGTGGCGGCAACGACCAGATCGATGGCAGCGGCGGCAACGACGAATGCATCGGCGGCGGCGGCAGTGACCAGATGAACAACTGCGAGTCGGGCGGCTAGCCTAGGGCCGGAAGGGCCGCTCCGAGGGCGACTCCTCCTCCCAGCCGCCCTCGTCCTCCTCGTCCCATTTGCCGCGGTTGCGGAACCAGAGCACCGCGACCACCAGGCAGACGATCACCGCCGGCACGAAGACCGGCAGCGCCGCGATCGTGTTGTGGTGGGCGAGCGGCAGGGTCATCGTCCACCGCCTCCCTGCAGGCCCAGCGGGCCGCGGCGCGGTGCCTGCGAGCGCCGGCGCCGGCGCTGTGGCCGTGGGCCGAAGGAGAGCCGGTGCAGCGCCCAGGCGAGCAGCGCCAGCAGGCCGAGCGCAATCGCCGCGACGCTCGAGTAGGCGACCGCGACCACCAGCGGGCTGCCACCCTTCTGCTCGCGCTGCAGCAGCATGTGCTCGTCGCCGAAGGCGCGGTCGAAGTGGGCGGGCGCCGGCACTTCGCCGACCGGGATCGCGGCATCACGCGGCAGGTAAATCGGCAGCGCCGTCAACGAGTTGCCGCGGTGCAAGCGGACCATCGTCTTCCAGTCCCCGTAGAGCGGGATCGGCTCGGTGGTGCGGTAGAGGCCGGGGCCGACCTTGCGCAGCGGGTCGACGACGAGGCCGCCGCCCTGCCATGCGGTGACGTCGAACCACTCCGCGTCGGCGGCGGCATTGGGCGGGTCGAGTGCGATCGTCGCGATCGCCTGGCGCCCCTCGCCACCGGGCACGTCGCGGAGGGCGACGCGGGCGCTGACGCTGTGTTCGGCGGGCGTGTAGAGGCCGAAGGCGACCAGCGCCGTCAAGGTCGCCGCCGCGGCCAGGGCGGCGCGGCGCAAATGCGGCCGCCGCACTCCGGGGTCGAGCGAGAGTCGGGTACCGGCCCAGGCGCCGAGCAGCGCCCCGGCGATCGCCGCTAGGAAGCCGACGATCGCGCCCTCGGGAAAGAGCGCCGCCGGCCAAGCGAGCGGCATCCAGAGGTGCGACCAGGCCCACTCGGCGGCGAGTCCGGCGGTGCCGATCCCGACCCCGGCCCAGAGGCCGAAGCGCAGCGGTTCGTCGCTGGAGACGCGCAGCGCCACCGCCTCGACCACCAGCGCCTCGACGATGTAAAGCGGGAAGTGGGGGGTGCTCTGGCCCAGCACCGGACCGATCAAGAGGGCGAGGCCGCCGCGCAGGGCGACGAAGAAGAGCGCGGCGCCGAGGGCGGCGCCGCGGCCGGCGTAGATACGGGCGAGGACGAGCCCGAGGCCGGCGGCGAGCATCAGCAGCATCGGCTGGAAGACCAGCTGGAACTGCGGCACGCCGAAGTCGAACTCGGCCTGGAAGGTGGAGAGGCCGAGCATCAGGCCGCCGGTCAGTCCCACTGCCCGAAGCATCCGGGTCGAGTCGGTCTCGCGCCGCGGCTGTTCGAGCGCGGCGTTGGCGCGCAGTCCCTCAACGCTGAGCACGGCGATCCCGATCAGGGTCATCGCGGCGCCGCCGATCAGCATCAGGTGGGTCGGCCCCCAGAGGGTCACGTCCTGGCCGAAGAGGCGGTGCCAGATGTCGTCGAGCGGGAAGCCGATCAGCGAGAAGGCGCCGCAAGCGCAGATCAGGACGCCGCCAAGCGGCGCCCACCAGTCCTGCCCGAGCCGGATCGCGACCCGGCTCGGGCGCTCGCGCGGCAGCACCATCGCCATGAAGCCGGCGGTGAAGATCCCGAACAGGCCGGCGAGGATGAAGTAGTGGGCGGGGTTGGCGAGCGGCCCGGGGTCGCGGCCGTTGTCGATGTGCAGGGAGATGTCCCAGTACATCCCGAACAGCGCCGTGAGCAGCGAGATCGTCGCCAGCGAGGAGGGCAGCGCCGCCCAGCCGGGCAGCCCGGAGCGTCGTTCGGCCTGGGCGGCGAGGTGGTCGAGCAGCTGCACGCGGCCGCTGCGGTGGCCGAAGCCGAAGTAGAGGAGGGCGACGGTGAGAACCGCGGCGGCGGTGGTGGCGATGACGATCTGGCCGAGTTCGGCGCCGCCGGCGGGCGGGGCAGCCTGAACGGCGAGGGAGAGGAACGAGCCGAAGGTCATGAAGTTGGTCCTTCCGAAGGTCAGCGGGGGGTCGGGTCTGTCCTTACCTCATACAATGTTACCTCAAACGAGGTTACATTCCACCAGGTAGTCTTTCCGGACGATGGCGAAAGGGAAAAGCGACCCCAGCGGCGCCCCGTCGCTCCCGGAGGAGGCAACGCTGACGGTCGAGCAGCTCGCTTACGAGACCGGGATGTCGGTGCGGAACATCCGCAACCACCAGTCGCGCGGACTGCTGCCGTCGCCCGAGGTACGTGCCCGCACCGGCTACTACGGACCCGAGCACGTCGCTCGCCTGCGTCTGATCCAAGAGATGCAGGCTGAGGGCTTCAAGCTCAGCGCGATCTCGCGGCTGATCGGCGAGCACGGCGCCGACGCCGACCGCTTCGTCGGCCTCCGCCAGGCGGTCACCGCGCCGATCGACGGCGAGGCGCCGGAAGTGCTGACCCGCGAGGAGTTGATCGAGCGCTTCGGCGTTGACGACGACCGCCTGCTCTCCCGCGCCCAGAAGCTCGGTTTCCTGGTCGCTCTCCCGGACGAGCGCTACGAAGCGCCGAGCCCGGCCCTACTGGGCGCCGCCGAGGAGGTCCTGGGAATGGGGATCTCGCTGCCGGCGGCGCTAGCGGCGATTGAGAAGCTGGCCCGCAACTCGCAGTCCGGCGCCCGCACCTTCGTCAACCTTTTCGTCGACGAACTCTGGAAGCCATTCGATGAGTCCGGCCGTCCGGAGGAGGGCTGGACTGAGATCACCGCCGCGATTGAGCGCCTGCGCCCGCTTGCCGCCGAAGCGATGAACGCCAGCTTTCGCCTCGCCCTGACCGCCGAGATCGAGAAGGCTTTTGGCGAAGTCCTGGAACGCCGCAAGAAGAAGTAGCCGGGCCGGGCTCCCCGGTTGCCCATACTTGTGCGGTGGCCGATCTGACCTGCCCCAAGTGCCAGGGTCCGATGCGCAAGCGCGAGCGCAACGGGGTGACAATCGAGCAGTGCCGCCGCTGCCACGGGATCTTCCTCGACCGCGGTGAGCTCGAGCAGCTGCTCGGCGCCGAGAGCTCCTTCCTCGGCCACCTCGGCCCCGACTCGTCCGCGAGCCGGCCCAACCAGGGTTAGACGGAGACTGTGAGGACAATCTCCTTGCCGTCGGCCTCCAGCGAGAACTCAAGGAACCGGCAGCACTCGCGCTCGGCCGCGACCAGCGCCTCGAGTCGGCGCCGGGTTTCAGGGTCGGCCCGGAAGCGCAGACGCTGGCGGTCGCCATCTACCTCCTGGCCGAGCAGGTTCTCGGCGCCCAGGACGGCGATCTCGTCGAGGCGCTCCTGCAGCTCGCGTCCCTGTAGTGAGCAGGTGGGCGGCACTTCGTCGGTCATCGTGTCCTCCTTCGTCGCGGCAGTCGGTCGCCGCTAGGCTGGGACCTCGACCCGGGTTGAGGTCAAGCGAAGCGATGGAAGAGGCGAGTCTCAGCATCGGCGAGGTGGCGGCGCAGGCTGGCGTCAGCGTCTCGGCGCTGCGTTACTACGAGCGGATCGGCCTGCTGCCGGCGGCCGAGCGGGAGCAAGGACGGCGGCGGTTCCCGGTCTCGATCGTGCGCCGCCTCGGGGTCATCGCCGCCGCTAAGCGGGCGGGCCTATCCCTCGCCGAGATCCGCTCTCTGCTCGGCGCCCTCGATGCCGGCGCCCCACTGCGCGAGCCGCTGCGTGCCCTGGCCGAGCGGGCCCTGCCGGAAGCCGAGGCCCAGATCGCCGCGGCCGAAGGCCGACGCCAGTGGCTGCTGGCGGCCGGTGCCTGCCGCTGCGCGTCGCTGGACGACTGCGCGCTCTTTGCCGCCTAGGTGTGGAGCGTTTGTCAGCTATATCCCGACAAACTCTCCACAGGGGGCGCTAAGTCGGGCCGGCGCCACCGAGCGGCTCGACGCGGAACGCCGAGCGGACGGCGTTTTCAGGCTTGAAGAAGGTCGCGGTTTGGTTTTTCAGGCGCCAGGGGAAGGGCAGGCGGCCGCCGGGTTGGGCGAGGAAGCGGGTGAAGAGGACAGAGGCGCGGTTGCAGCTGATCCCGGAACCGGGCGGCAGGTAAAGCAGGTAGGCGCCCTTGGCGAAGACGAGTGGGCCGACCATCGCCCGGGCGTTGACCATGAAGGTTCCAGGGCAGAGGCTGCCGAGCGGATCGGTGCCGCCTCCGTTGCCACCGGCAGGGCCGGTACGAGCTACCGAGAAGCCGCCGCGGGCGCCCTGTCCGAAGCTCGCCTTGCCACTGCCTTCGGCGACGACGCGCCACGGTTTCGGCAGCACCCCGTCGTAGTCCTCGAGAAAGCGGGCGAAGAGTTTGGAAGCGGCCGAGCAGGTCAGCCCGGAGGAGGCTTCGATGCTGATCGCGTAGCGGCCGGCTGGCAGCGAGGCGGGGCCGATGCGGTCGTTGTGGAGGACCGTGAAGGCGGGGCAGGAAGCCGGCGCCACCGCTGGCGCGCTTGCCGTCATCACCATTGCCGCCAGCAGCAGCGCCAGCGTCGTCAGCGCCGCGGCAAGGCCAAGCTTTCGGCCCGAGGAGACAGGATGGTCGAGGCTCACGGCCCGGGAACCTACCAGCGCCATCCGTGGCCCCGCTGTCCTTTCCGGGCGATCTACCGATCCGGACAGCGGCGCTCAGTGAGGGCGGGGCGTCGGCGCGACCCGGTCGAGCTTCGCCAGGTCGTCGGCGCTGGGCTGCCAGCGCAGGGCGGCGACGTTGGCGGTCACCTGCTCCGGTTTGGTTGCCCCGGCGATCACCGAGGCCACCGCCGGCTGCGCGGCCAAGCCGGCGATCGCGACGTCGAGGACGCCGATGCCGCGCTCGCCGGCGTACCCCTTGATCGCTTCGACGACGTCGAACTGCTCGGCGCTGCCGCTGATCCCACGGGCCGCCAGCCGGGTGCCCTCGGGCGGCTCCTCGCCGCGCCGGTACTTGCCGGTCAGCATCCCCATCGCCAGCGGGAAGAAGGGCAGGATCGAGACGCCGAGCCGCTCGCAGGTGGGCGCCACCTCGGCCTCGATCTGGCGCTCGAGGAGGCTGTACTCGTTCTGCAGGGTCACGTACCTGGCGAGGCCGCGCTCGCGGGCGATCCGGTCCGCCTCCTCCAGTTCGGCGGCGCTGAAGTTTGAGCAGCCGATCGCGGTGACGATGCCTTCGCGGACCAGCTCGTCGAGCGCCGCCAACGTCTCCGCGATCGGCGTCGTCCCGTCAGGCTGGTGGTACTGGTAGAGGTCGATTCGGTCGGTGCGCAGGCGCCGCAGCGAGCCCTCGACCGCCCAGCGGATGTACTCGCGGGAGCCGCGCTCCGCCCCCGGCGCGCCCTCGCCGCCCTTCATCTCCATCCCGAACTTGGTCGCGACCAGGTAGTCGTCGCGGCGTCCCTCGAGCAGCTCGCCGATCAGCTCCTCGCTGGCGCCGCCGCCGTAGATGTCGGCGGTGTCGAGGAAGGTGATCCCGGCATCCAGTGCCGCCTCGAGCACGGCAGCCGTGCCGTCGCGGCCGGTGCGACCGCCGCAGTTATTGCAGCCGAGCCCGACCACGGAGACCTCGAGCTCGGAGTCGCCCAGTCGGCGGGTCGGAAGCGGGGTCGGCGGCATTTGACAGAGGGTGGCATACGTACGATTCCGGCACCCCATGCCAGAACCCGTCAAGCGCGGACAGCGCTACATGCCCGGCCTCGACGGCCTGCGGGCGGTCGCCGTACTCGCCGTGATCGCCTTCCACCTCGGTTGCGGCTGGGCGCCTGGCGGCCTGCTCGGGGTGGGGATCTTCTTCACCCTCAGCGGCTACCTGATCACCGACATCCTGCTCTCGCAGCTGAACGGGGGCCACATTCGCCTCGTCCAGTTCTGGCTCGCCCGCGCCCGGCGCCTGCTGCCGGCGCTGTTCCTGATGTTGGTCATCGTGGTCGCCTGGGTGACCGTCTTCGGCCCCGCCCAGCCGCAGCAGTTCCGCGATGCCGTTGTCGCCAACGCCTTCTACGTTGGCAACTGGCAGCTGATCTTCGGCGACGTCTCCTACTTCGCCCGCTTTGCGCCGCCCGGCCCGCTCAACCACCTCTGGTCGCTGGCGATCGAGGAGCAGTTCTACATCGTCTGGCCGTTCCTGCTCGTGCTCGGGGTGAAGCTCGTCCGCGAGACTCCGACCAAGGCCGGACTGCGGCCGCGCTTGGCGCTGCTCGCAATCGGACTGGGAATCGTCTCGGCGATCCTGATGGCGGTCCTCTATCACCCGAGCCTCGACCCCTCACGGGTCTACTACGGGACCGACACCCGCGCTTTCGAGCTGCTCTTCGGCGGCGCCCTGGCGATGGTTTGGCCGAGTCGCAAACTCAGCCCGCGGATCCCCGTCGGCGCTCGCAACCTGCTCGACGGGCTCGGCGTCCTCGGCCTCGCCGTGATCGCGCTGATGATCTGGCAGACCGACCAGTACTCCTCGTTCCTCTACCGCGGCGGCTTCGTCGTCCTCTCGCTGGCGACGGTGCTGGTGCTGGCACCTCTGGCGCACCCAGCCTGCCGACTCGGTCGTTTCCTCGGCGTCGAGCCGCTGCGCTGGGTCGGGGTCCGCTCCTACGGCATCTACCTCTGGCACTTCCCGGTGATCGTCCTGACCACGCCGGGCGGAGTCGCCAACGGCGCCGAACCGCTGCGCGAGCTGCTCCAGGTGGCGGCGATCTTCGCGATCGCGGCGCTCTCCTGGCGCTTCGTCGAGGAGCCGATCCGCCGCGGGGCCCTCGGGCGGATCTGGCGGCGGCTGCGCAGCGGTGAGTGGCGGCCGGCGCAACTGAGCCGCGAAGGCTGGGCGCTGGCCGGTGTCTGTGGCCTCGTCCTGCTCGCCGCGATCGCCGGCATGGCCGGGGTCAACTCGGTCTCCGCGGAAGGCAAGGACGCCCGCGTCGAAGAAGCCCGCGCCGCCGGCACCGACAAGCCGGCGCCGCTGACCCCGGCTCAGGCCGCCGAATCGACCCGCTCTTCCTGCAAAGCGGTCGCCCATATCGGTGACTCGACCTCTGAGGGGCTCACCTCACCCGAATACCTGCCCAACGAAAGCCAGCGGATCGAAGCCCAGTACGCCGACGTGGGGGCGAAGGAACAGGTCTACGGGATCGCCGGCGCCCGCTCGATCGTTGAGACCTTCGAAGGCGAACCAAACGCCCAGGAAGTCGCGGAAGCGTTCAAGTACGAAGGCTTCCACGGCTGCTGGGTGCTGGCGCTCGGCACCAACGAGGCGGCCGACGTCTTCGTCGGCTCCAGCGTCGGCGACCTCGAACGGATCGAAATCATGATGAACACGATCGGCGACGAACCGGTGATGTGGGTCAACGTCCGCTCGCTGGTTGAAGCCGGCGATCCCTACTCGGCGGAAAACATGAAGAAGTGGGACGAAGAACTGCTGGTCGCCTGTCACCGCTACCCGAACATGCGCGTCTACGACTGGGCCTCCGACGTCAAAGATGCCTGGTTCATCGAAGACGGCATCCACTTCACCTCGCCCGGCTACG
>Ga0207686_10001669_pt1 | contig 12361 bp, 12 predicted proteins | sample KBSM24metaG_FD_184396 | JGI IMG/M metagenome (GOLD analysis project Ga0207686, IMG submission 184396) | Miscanthus rhizosphere microbial communities from Kellogg Biological Station, Michigan, USA - KBS M2-4 metaG (SPAdes) (version 2) | ecosystem: Host-associated > Plants > Roots > Rhizosphere >...
CATCTGCTGCGGTGCCAAGCTGTTCGACTCGGACACTAAGTTCGACGCAGGCTGCGGCTGGCCCAGCTTTTCGCAGGCCGTGCCCGGCGCCATCAAGGAAGTGGTGGACCGCAGCCACGGCATGGTCCGCACCGAAACCGTGTGCGCACAGTGCGGGGCGCACCTGGGCCACGTCTTCGAAGACGGCCCGGCCCCCACAGGTTTGCGATACTGCATGAATTCCGCGTCGCTCGACTTCGAGCCGCCGGCACGCTGAAGACCTCCTTCCGCCCGCCCAGGGCGGAGAGGCCCCAGCGGCGCCGGCCCGCACGCTCCATGCCCCTCGCTTCATGAAACTGCTGATCGACTTCTTCCCCATCATCCTGTTCTTCGTGGCCTTCAAGGTCTGGGGAATCTACGTGGCCACGGGCGTGACCATCGCCGCCACCGTGGCGCAGATCGCCTATCTGCGCGTCAAGCACGGCAAGGTCGAGCCCATGCAGTGGGTGAGCCTCGGGGTGATCGTCGTCTTCGGCGGCGCCACGCTGCTCGCGCACAACGACACCTTCATCAAGTGGAAGCCCACGGTGCTCTACTGGCTGATGGCCGCAGCGCTGGTGCTGGGCCAGCTCATCTTCCGTAAGAACCTGATCCGCTCGGTGATGGGCGGCCAGATGCAGCTGCCCGAACCGGTGTGGCGAACGCTGCAGTGGAGCTGGGCGGGATTCTTCTCGGTGATGGGTCTCATCAACCTCTGGGTGGCCTACCGCTTCGACACCGACACCTGGGTCAACTTCAAGCTCTTCGGCGGCATGGGCCTGATGGTCGTCTTCGTCGTGCTGCAGGCCCTCTACATCAGCCGCTTCCTGAAGGAAGGCGCAGCCGATGACGCGGGCGCGCCGGCGACCAAGGATGTCCAGCCATGAGCGGCAACGAAGCGCTTCTCCAGTATCCCGTCACCGCCGAGGCCATGCAGCGCCGACTGGCGGAAAAGCTCTCCCCCACGCACCTCGAAGTGCTGGACGAAAGCGCCGACCATGCCGGCCACGTGGGGGCCAACGGCACGGGCTTCGGCACCCACTTCAGGGTACGCATTGCGTCACCGTTCTTTACGGGTCGTACACGGGTGGCACGGCATCGCCTTGTGTATGATGCGCTGCAGGTTTTTATTGACAACGGCGCACATGCCATTGCCATAGAAACCCTCTGACCAGCCCCTCGCAGGGCATGCAGCCGCAGGTCTGCAACCACTTCCTTTTTTTGGAAATCGAATGAAGAAAAAGCTCTTGTCCGGCCTCGTCGCCGCAGCTCTGCTGGGCACGGTGGTTCTGCCGGTCTCCGCGCAAAACATCGCCATCGTGAATGGCAAGGCCGTTCCCAAGGAACGCGCCGAAGCGCTGAAACAGCAAGTGGAACGCTCGGGCCGCCCCATCACTCCCGACATCGAAAACCAGATCAAGGAAGAAGTGATCGCGCGCGAAATCTTCATGCAGGAAGCGCAAAAGCGCGGCCTGGAAGGTTCGGCCGACTACAAGGCACAGATGGAACTGGCCCGCCAGGCCATCCTGATCCGCGAACTCTTCGCCGACTACCAGAAGAACAACCCGGTTACCGACGCCGAGATCAAGGCCGAATACGACAAGTACGTCGCGGCCAACACCGGCAAGGAATACAAGGCCAGCCACATCCTGGTGGACAAGGAAGACGAGGCCAAGGCCATCATCGCCGCCATCAAGAAGGGCGCCAAGTTCTCCGACCTGGCCAAGAAGCAATCCAAGGACCCCGGCTCCGCAGCGCGCGGTGGCGACCTGGACTGGGCCAACGCCAGCACCTACGTGCCGGAATTCACCGAAGCCCTGGTCAAGCTGAACAAGGGCCAGATGACGCAAGTGCCGGTCAAGAGCCAGTTCGGCTGGCACGTGATCCGGCTGGACGACGTGCGCGATGCACAGCTGCCCAAGCTGGAAGACGTGAAGCCCCAGATCGCACAGCAGTTGCAACAGCAGAAGCTGGCCAAGTTCCAGGAAGAGCTGCGCGCCAAGGCCAAGGTCGAGTGATCCCGAAATTCGCGCAGCCCCTCTCGTAAGAGAGAGGATTGCGACGAAAAGAAAAACGGCCGACTGGCCGTTTTTTTTCGCCTGTGTGCAGGCCCTGCCCTCTGCTTCGCCGCGGCCCACCGCTACGCCGCCCCGACACCATGAAAAAAGCCGGAAGGATCTTTGCGATCTTCCCGGCTTTCGTTCATCACCCGCCAGGTGCAGCGGCCTGGGCCCGGCCCCTGGCAGGCTATGACCGCATGCGCGCTCAGTTCAGAGGCGTCTTCTTGCCATCCTTGTACACGTACAGGGTGATGGCGGGGTTCTTCAGTTCGCCGTTGGGTTCGAAGGCGATGTTGGCGGTCACGCCCTTGTAGTTGGACTTGGCCAGCTCGGGGATATAGACCTTCGGATCCCACGAACCTGCACGCTTCATGGCGTCGACCAGGAGCATGGTGGCGTCATAGGTGTAGGGGCTGTACACCTGGAACTGGCCGGGGTACTTAGCGTCGTACTTGGCCTTCCAGGCTGTGCCGCCAGGCATCTTGGCCAGCGATGCACCGCCTTCGGCGCAGACCACGTTGGACAGCGTCTTGGCGCCGGCCGCCAGCTTGGCGATCTCGGACGTGCAGATGCCGTCGCCACCGAAGTACTTGACGTTGGTCATGCCCAGCTGTTCCATCTGCCGCAGCATCGGGCCAGCCTGGGGATCCATGCCGCCGAAGAAGATGCCATCGGGGTTCTTGGCCTTGATGGCCGTCAGGATGGCCATGAAGTCGGTGGCCTTGTCGGTCGTGAACTGTTCGTCCACGATCTTGATGCCCTTCTCGGCAGCGACCTTCTTGAACACGGTGGCAACGCCCTGGCCGTAGGCCGTGCGGTCATCGATGATCGCCACGGACTTGAGCTTCAGCGTGTCGGCCGCATAGGCAGCCAGGCCAGCGCCCAGGGCGTTGTCGTTGGCGATGATGCGGAAGGTGGTCTTGTAGCCGGGCTTGGTCAGGTTGGGGTTGGTGGCCGCTCCCGTCACGTGCGGAATGCCGCAGTCGTTGTAGACCTTGGAGGCGGGGATGGTGGTGCCCGAGTTGAGGTGGCCCACCACGCCGGCGACCTTGGCGTCGCACAGTTTTTGTGCGGCAGCGGTACCTTGCTTCGGATCGGCGGCATCGTCTTCCGCCTGCAGTTCAAACTTGACCTTCTTGCCGCCGATGCTCACGCCTTGTGCATTCAGCTCTTCGATCGCCATGCGGGCGCCGTTTTCGTTGTCTTTGCCGTAATGCGCTTGCGCACCAGAAACCGGGCCCACGTGGCCGATCTTCACCACTTCTTGGGCGGTGGCCATACCAGCCACCGCGGCGATCGCTGCGACGACGGTCAGTTTCAACTTCAATTGCATAGGGATCTCCAGTAAAGGTAAACGCTGAGAAATATTGTTGTGTCTCAACGCGGGGAAACATATCGCAATTTACGGGCCAGAACACTAGGGAACACGCGCAACGGACCGGAATTCACAGGGATAAACCCTGCCAACTCACAACGGAGGTGCGCGGTCCGGAGCCAGCTCATCGGCCACCGCTTCGTAGACCGCATGGCGCACCACCGACTCGACCTCTTCGCGCAGCCGCGGCACCAGGGAACGCGTCTGCTCCTGCACCACGGTGGCGATGGCTTCGCGCAGGCGCTGGTCGAGCACCACATCCACGCGCTGCATGACGCGGTGGACAATGTATTCCTCGATCCCTTCGGGCAAGGCGGGCAGCGGAGGCTGCGCAGCAGGCGCAGATAGCTGAGGATGGGGCGCGGGCACCACCGGCACGGCAGGCCAGCCGGCAGGCGTTACAGGTGCCAGAGGCACCGAAGGCGAATCGGAAGTTGGAAGCGGCGGAGAGGCCTCCGCCGGCGGCACGGCCGCTGGCTGCGCCTCGCTCGCCATGTCGTCGATCTGCACCACCTCGGTGAGCGTGGGCACAAATCTGGGGGGCTGCCCGGCGGGAGGCTGCGGCGCTGCCATGGTCAGCCGCCCTTGAGCACCAGATCGTGGCGAACGATGGCGTAGCCCCGCGAGGCGTAATGCCTCCAGCGCTCGCGCGCGGCCTGCCGGTCGGCCTCGTCCTGGCTGCTCACGACCTCGATCAACTTGCCGAAGCGGCTGAAGGCCGGCGGCACGCCAGTCCCCAGGTTCAGCAGCACTTCGCTGTGCGGCGCGCTGCCCGCGTCAGGGACCAGGATCACGGGCGAGACCTTGCACATCTCCTCGTCCGCATCGCCACGGCAGTGGGCCACGAAGTCGGTGGACGCCATGGCCCAGAGCATGCGGTCGAGCTGATCGAGCTGGTCCTGCGGCCCGGTGATCGCCAGCCGCGCGTCGGCACGGGAGACCTTGCGCGCGAACCGGCAGGCATAGGCCAGTTTGTCCGGCGCATTGAAATGGAATGCGATCTCGGTCATCGCCGCGACAGGTGATAGGGCATGGACCTGCAGGCGCCTCAGGCGGCCGAGCGCACCGTCTTGGCACGCACCACCGGCTTGGCTGCCTTGACGGCGGGCGCTGGCGTGGACGCGTCCGCCGCCCTGCGGCGCGCAGCCACCGGCGCCGCACCTGCACCGGCACCGCGGGCGACGTCCAGCAGGTAATGCACCAGCAGGCCGACGGGGCGGCCCGTGCCACCCTTGGCCGCACCGCTCTTCCAGGCCGTGCCTGCGATGTCCAGATGCGCCCAGGGCGTATCGCCCACGAAGCGCTGCAGGAACTTGGCAGCGGTGATGGAGCCGCCGGCGCGCCCGCCCACGTTGCCCATGTCGGCGAAGTTGCTCTTCAGGCCTTCGGCGTACTCGTCGTCCAGCGGCATGCGCCAGCAGGGGTCGAGCGCGGCCTCGCCGGCGGCCTGCAGCTTGGCGGCGAGCGCGTCGTCGGTGGCGAAGAGGCCGCTGCGCAGGTTGCCCAGCGCGATCACGCAGGCGCCCGTCAGCGTGGCGATGTCCACCAGGGCCTGGGGCTTGAAGCGGGCCGCGTAGGTCAGCGCATCGCACAGCACCAGGCGGCCTTCGGCGTCGGTGTTCAGCACCTCGACCGTCAGGCCGTTCATGGTGGTGACCACGTCGCCGGGCTTGACGGCGCGGCCGTCGGGCATGTTCTCGCAGGCGGGGATCAGCCCCACCACATTGATGGCAGGCTTGAGCTCGGCCAGGGCGCGGAAGGTACCCAGCACGCTGGCGGCGCCGCCCATGTCGAACTTCATCTCGTCCATCTCCGCCGCCGGCTTGATGGAGATGCCGCCGGTGTCGAAGGTGATGCCCTTGCCCACCAGCACCACGGGCGCCACGCTCTTGGCGGCGCCGTTGTAGTGCAGTTCGATGAAGCGCAGCGGCTCTTCGGAGCCACGCGCCACGGCCATGAAGGAGCCCATGCCCAGGCGCGCCACCTCGGCGGGGCCATGTACCTTGCATTGGATATTCGGCGCCTTGGCCAGCGTCTTGGCGGCGTTGGCGAGCAGCGTGGGGGTGGCATGGTTGGCGGGCCGGTTGGCCCATTCGCGGGCGAACTCCACGCCGGCCGCCACGCCCGTGCCCCGGGCGAAGCCTTCGCGCACGGCAGCGGCGTCGGGCACGCCCACCGTCACGCGGGCCAGGGCCGGCGCTTCGGCCTTGGACTTGGTAGCGGTGTAGACATAGCTCGCATCGGCCAGGGCCAGCACGGCGGCGCAGACCGCATCCGCGTCCGTGGCGCCGGCGAACACCAGCGCAGCGCGCTTGATCTGAGGGCCCTTGAGCGCCGATGCGCTGGCCAGCAGGGCTTGGCGCACCGCCTTGGCGCTGCCGTTGCCGGCACCGGCCAGCACCAGCCGGCGAGCGGCCACGGCGGGTGCGTTGTAGAGCGACAGGCCCTTGCCCGGCTTGGCCTCCAGGTCGCCCTGTTTCAGGGCATGGGCCACCAGCGTGGACAGCGCGTCGGCCGCGGGCTTGAAGCCCTCGGGCACGAGCACGATCAGCAGGTCGCACTTCTCGGCGGCGGCGGTGGACAGCGGCAGGGTCTTCAGATCGAAGTTCATAATCGGCGTTTTCCTTCGAGCCAATGTTATTCGATTCATCCATCCGCAAGGAGCTGGCGCGCAGCTTCGGGGCCACGCTGGTGGTGCTGATCACCGTGGTCATGACGATGATGCTGATCCGCACGCTGGGCCAGGCCGCGCGCGGCAGCGTGAGCCCATCGGACGTGATGCTGGTGATGGGCTTCACCGTGCTGGGGCAGTTGTCCACCATCCTCACGCTGAGCCTGTTCATCGCCACGGTGAGCACGCTCTCGCGCATGTACCGCGACAGCGAGATGGTGATCTGGTTCGCCAGCGGGCGCGGGCTCATGAGCCTGCTCGGGCCGCTGCTGCGCTTCGCCTGGCCGGTGATGCTGGTGGTCGCTGCGCTGGCCCTGGCGATCTGGCCCTGGGCCAACCGGCAGGTGGTGGAGTTGCGCACGCAGTACGAACAGCGCAGCGACATCGACCGCATCGCCCCCGGTGAATTCCAGGAATCGGCCAACGGCACGCGCGTCTTCTTCATCGACAAGGCCACGTCGGACGCCGGCGAGGCCAGCAACGTGTTCGTCGCCACCACAGAAAAGGACCGCGAGACGGTCACCTCCGCGCGCAGCGCCCGGCTCGAAGTGCGCAACGGCGAACGCATGGTCATCCTGAGCGACGGCCAGCGGCTGGAAACCACGCTGGACCAGCCCGGCATCAAGGTGAGCGACTTCGTCGAGTACGGCATGCGCATCGGCTCCTCGTCGTCCAGCGGCTCGGATGAAGCAGCCGTGAAGACGCAGGACACGCTCGCCCTGCTGCGCGATCCCACGCCCAACGATTTGGCGGAACTGGGCTGGCGCATGGGCCTGGCGCTCGCGGCGCTCAACTTCGTCGTGCTGGGCCTGGCGATCGCCGTGGTCAACCCGCGCGCCGGCCGCAGCGGCAGCATGATGTTCGCCCTCTTCTCCTTCATCGTCTACTACAACCTCATGACCGTGGGCCAGAGCTGGGTGGCTGCCGGGCGCATGGGCCTGTGGCCCTTCATGCTGATGCTGCACGGCGGGGCGCTGGCCTTCGCGCTGGCGCTGCTGACCTGGCGCCACAACCACTGGTCGCTGCGCACGCTGCTGGGCGCAGGGAACACCGCATGAAGACCATCCGCCGCCTCATCTACCGCGAGGCCATCACCGGCGTCGCCTTCGTCACGCTGGCCTTCCTGGCGCTCTTCTTCTTCTTCGACATGGTGGACGAACTGCGCTGGGTGGGCCGCGCAGGCGAGGCCGGCTACACGCTGTCCTACGCGCTGCTCTACGTGGCGCTGAGCCTGCCCGCGCACCTCTACGAGCTGCTGCCCATCACCGTGCTGATCGGCACCATCTTCGTGATGGCGCGGCTGGCGCAGAGTTCCGAATTCACCATCATGCGCACCAGCGGCCTGGGCCCCTGGCGTGCGCTGCGCACGCTGCTGGTGCTGGGCTGCGGCTTCGCCATCCTGACCTTCGCGGTGGGCGACTACCTGGCGCCGCTCAGCGACAAGGCCTCGCAGCTGGTCAAGGCGCGGCGCACCGGGCAGATCAGCTCCGGCGCCACGGGCGCCTGGCTCAAGGAACGCCAAGGCGACCACTCGGTCGCCGTCAACGTGCGCGCGCTCGACACGAACGGCCACATGCGCAACGTGCGGGTGTACGAATTCGACGGGCGGGGCCGCGTCGTCTCCACGCTGCAGGCCGAGCGCGGTGAATTCGCACCCGACGGCAGCGGCTGGGACCTCGAAGGCGTGCGCCGGAACATCTTCCACCAGGGCGGCGATGGCAGCCAGGGCAGCAGTGCAGCGCATGTGGAGCGCTTCTCGGAAGCCCGATACCACTGGCCCACGCACATCAGCACCGACATGGTGGCCGCCTCCCTCCTCAAGCCCGACAAGATGGCGACCATCGACCTCTTCCAGTACATCCGGCATCTGGAATCCAACGGCCAATCCGCCCAGCGCTACGAGATCGAGTTCTGGCGCAAGGTCTTCTATCCCCTGAGCTGCCTCGTGATGGTCGTGCTGTCGCTGCCCTTCGCCTACCTGCACTTCCGCTCGGGCGGCATCGCCACCTATGTGTTCGGCGGCGTGATGGCCGGCATCAGCTTCTTCCTGCTCAACAACGTGTTCGGCTATGCGGGCAACCTGCGCAACTGGTCGCCCTGGCTCACCGCTGCGGCGCCGGGGCTGATCTACACCGTGCTGTCGCTCGGCGCCTTCGGGTGGCTGGTGCTCAGGCGATGACACATCACAACGACTTCATGCCCTCTTCCTCCCAAGAACGCGACGGCGTCGTGCTGTTCGCCCATGGCTCCCGCGACCCGCTCTGGAGCAAGCCGATGGAAGCCGTCGCCGCGCGCATCGCGGCCGACCGGCCCGACCTCGCCGTGCAGTGCGCCTACCTCGAACTCAGCGAGCCCGACCTGCCCCAGGTCGTGCGTGACATGGCGGCCGGCGGCGTCGGCCGCATCACCATCGTGCCCATGTTCCTCGGCACCGGCCGGCATGCGCGCGAGGATCTGCCGCAGCTGGTGCAGGAGTTGCGCACCGAGCACCCCACACTGCGCCTGCACGTGCAGCAGGCCATCGGCGAGGACGAGCGCATGACGGCCCTCATGGCGCAGATCGCCTGCACGCCCTTCGATACCGAAGATGAGCTGCATAAGGGCCCCGGCACTTAGACGATTGCAGCATAATGATGCGACTTTTTAGCCGCCATCAGACATGAACCTGCACCAGTTCCGCTTCGTCCAGGAAGCCGCCCGCCGCAACCTGAACCTGACCGAAGCCGCCAAGGCGCTGCACACCTCGCAGCCCGGCGTCTCCAAGGCCATCATCGAACTGGAAGACGAGCTGGGCGTGGACATCTTCGCGCGCCACGGCAAGCGGCTCAAGCGCATCACCGAGCCCGGCCAGCATGTGCTCAAGAGCATCGAGCTCATCATGCGCGAGGTGGGCAACCTGAAGCGCATCGGCGAGCAGTTCAGCGCGCAGGACAGCGGCACGCTGAGCATCGCCACCACCCACACGCAGGCGCGCTACGTGCTGCCGCTGCCGGTGGCCAAGCTGCGCGAGGCCTACCCCAAGGTCAACATCAGCCTGCACCAGGCCACGCCGCACGAGGTGGCGCGCATGGTGATCGACGAGGTGGCCGAGATCGGCATGGCGACCGAATCTCTCGCCGACTATCCCGACCTGGTCACCCTGCCCTGCTACGAATGGCAGCACGTGCTGGTCATGCCCACGGCGCACCCGCTGGCGCAGAAAGAGCGCATCAGCCTGGACGACATCGCGCACGAATCGCTGGTCACCTACCACCCCTCGTTCACCGGCCGCGGCAAGATCGACCAGGCTTTCGCTGCGCGCAAGCTGCAGCCGCGCATCGTGCTGGAGGCCATCGACTCCGACGTTATCAAGACCTATGTGCGCCTGGGCCTCGGCGTGGGCATCGTGGCCGAGATGGCCATGCGCGACGACCCGCTGGGCGACCTGGTGGTGCGCCCGCTGGGCCACCTCTTCGGCCAGAGCGTGGCACGCGTGGCCTTCAAGCGCGGCGCCTACCTGCGCAACTTCGTCTTCAAGTTCGCCGAACTGCTGAGCGACCGGCTGAACCGCGAGCTCATCTCCCGCGCCATGACCGGGCACGTCAACGACTACGAGCTCTGACGCCTCGGCAACCTGCATTTCCCGCCCCCTCCCCACTGCCTTTCGCCGCATGAACTCCGCCGCACCGCTTTCGCCCCGCACGCCCGCCGTCCCCAGCAAGCTGCCCCAGGTGGGCACCACCATCTTCACCGTGATGTCGGCGCTGGCGGCCGAGCACGGCGCCGTGAACCTGGGCCAGGGCTTCCCTGATTTCGCCTGCGACCCGGCGCTGGTCGATGCCGTGACCCGCGCCATGCAGGCCGGGCACAACCAGTACCCGCCCATGACCGGCGTGCCGGCGCTGCGGCAGGCCGTGGCGCGCAAGATCGAGGCGCTGCACGGCCGCGCCTATGACGCGAACGCCGAGATCACCATCACCGCCGGCGCCACGCAGGCCATCCTCACCGCCATCCTCGCGACCGTGCGGCCGGGCGACGAGGTGATCGTGCTGGAGCCCTGCTACGACAGCTACGTGCCCAACATCGAACTGGCCGGCGGCACCGTGGTGCGCGTGCCGCTGGTGCCGGGCAGCTTCCGCCCGGACTTCGCGGCCATCGGCGCGGCCATCACGCCGCGCACGCGCGCGATCATCGTCAACACGCCGCACAACCCCAGCGCCACCGTGTGGACGGAGCAGGACATGCTGGCGCTGCAGGAGCTGCTGGCGCCCACCGACGTGCTGCTCATCAGCGACGAGGTCTATGAGCACATGGTGTTCGACGGCGCCCAGCACCAGAGCGCGGCACGCTTTCCGGGCCTGGCGGCGCGCGCCTTCATCGTCTCGAGCTTCGGCAAGACCTTCCACGTGACGGGCTGGAAAGTCGGCACGGTGGCCGCGCCCGCGCCGCTCACGGCGGAGTTCCGCAAGGTGCACCAGTTCAACGTGTTCACCGTCAACACGCCCATGCAGCACGGACTTGCGGCCTACCTGGAAGACCCCGCGCCCTACCTGCAGCTGCCGGCCTTCTACCAGGCCAAGCGCGACCTGTTCCGCCAGGGGCTGGAGGGCTCGCGCCTGAAGCTGCTGCCCAGCACGGGCAGCTACTTCCAGTGCGTGGACATCTCGGCCGTGAGCGACCTGGGCGAGGCCGACTTCTGCCAGTGGCTCACCCGCGAGATCGGCGTGGCGGCGATCCCGCTCTCGGCCTTCTACGGCGACGGCTTCGACCAGCGGGTGGTGCGCTTCTGCTTCGCCAAGCAGGACGCGACGCTGCGCGAGGCGATCGCGCGGCTCCAGAAGCTCTGAAGCGCGCGTCGGGGTTCAGAGCAGCACGATGTCGTACTGCTCCTGCGCCATGGCGCTTTCGGACTGCAGCGAGATCGGCTTGCCGATGAAGTCCGAGAGGCCGGCCAGATGCTGGCTTTCCTCGTCCAGGAACAGCTCCACCACGCGCGGCGAGGCGACCACGCGGAACTCGCGCGGATTGAACTGCCGGGCCTCGCGCAATATCTCACGCAGCACGTCGTAGCAGACGCTGCGCGCCGTCTTCACCTGGCCCTTTCCCTGGCAGTGGGCGCAGGGTTCGCAAAGCATGTGGGCCAGCGATTCGCGCGTGCGCTTGCGCGTCATCTCCACCAGGCCCAGCTGCGAGAAGCCGCCCGCCGTGGTCTTGACCCGGTCGCGCCCCAGCTGCTTGCGGAACTCGGCCAGCACGGCGGTCTGGTGGTCTTCGCGCGCCATGTCGATGAAGTCCACGATGATGATGCCGCCCAGATTGCGCAGCCGCAGCTGGCGGGCGATGGCGCCGGCCGCCTCCAGGTTGGTGCGGAAGATGGTGTCGTCGAAGTTGCGGGCGCCCACGTAGCCACCCGTGTTCACGTCCACCGTGGTCAGCGCCTCGGTCTGGTCCACGATGAGGTAGCCGCCCGATTTCAGATCGACCCGCCGGCCCAGGGCCCGGGCGATCTCTTCGTCGATGGCGTAGAGGTCGAAGATCGGCCGCTCGCCCTTGTAGAGCTGCAGCTTGGGCACGGCCGCCGGCATGAATTCGGTGCCGAAGGCGTGCAGCTGGGCGAACTGCTCGCGCGAATCGATGCGGATGCTCGTCGTCTCCTCGCCCACCAGATCCCGCAGCACGCGCTGCAGCAGGCTCAGGTCCTGGTGCAGCAGCGAGCCGGCCGGCAGGCGCAGCCCGGCCTGCTTGATGCGCGCCCAGGTCTTGCGCAGGTAGGCGATGTCTTCAGCCAGCTCGGCGTCGCTCGAATCCTCGCCGTTGGTGCGCAGGATGAAGCCGCCGCCACCGCCCGTGGCCTTGTCGCCCACCAGCGCCTGCAGCCGGGCGCGCAGCGCATCGCGCTCGGCCACCGGGATCTTCTGCGACACGCCGATGTGGTCGTCCTGCGGCAGGAAGACCAGCAGCCGCCCCGCGATGCTGATCTGCGTGGACAGGCGCGCCCCCTTGGTGCCGATGGGGTCCTTGATGACCTGCACCATGATGGACTGGCCCTCGAACACCTGCTTCTCGATGGGCACGGGCGGCTCGCCCTTGCGCGCGAACATGGGGGCCTCGCCGCCCTCCTGGCGATGCCACACGTCGGCCACGTGCAGGAAGGCCGCGCGGTCCAGGCCGATGTCGATGAAGGCCGACTGCATGCCCGGCAGCACCCGCGAGACCTTGCCCAGATAGACGTTGCCCACCAGCCCGCGCTCCAGCGTG
>Ga0207686_10001681_pt1 | contig 12319 bp, 11 predicted proteins | sample KBSM24metaG_FD_184396 | JGI IMG/M metagenome (GOLD analysis project Ga0207686, IMG submission 184396) | Miscanthus rhizosphere microbial communities from Kellogg Biological Station, Michigan, USA - KBS M2-4 metaG (SPAdes) (version 2) | ecosystem: Host-associated > Plants > Roots > Rhizosphere >...
GCAGCGGAGCCGGCGCAGTGCGGCGGTCGTGCTCCTGGTTCCGGCGGCGTTTTTCGTGTTGTACGGCGTCACCAATGCGCTGTTCGACCGTTTCTCGCCGTTCGACTACGTGATCTTTGCGGCGAAGAATCCCGGCACGCGGTTCATTCCGTTCGACCCTAACCGCGCCGGGTGGGTCGTCGACCGCAAGGCCGGCCCGCGGGATCGCGTGGCCATGGATGCCGGATTCGCGTCGTGGATTTATCCCGTGTTCGGCGCCGATCTGAAGCGCTCCGTGACGTTCATTCCGCCGGGAAAAGGTCCGCCGGTGATTCCCGACGTCGATTGGATCGTCGTCGACCGGAGCTGGAACATCATCTGGGCCGACCGCAACTTCAAAGACCTGGCGGACTGGAAGACGAAACTCGGACATGGAACGCCGACGGAGCAGGACCTGCGCGTCTTCCAGCAGGTCGCGCAGGACCCGCGTTATGAAATCGAGTACCTCAATGCCGGCCAGTTGCAGGCCGTCTTCAAGAGGGTCCGTTGAAACGCGACCCGCTTTTTCTCGTCGTCGTGATTCTCCTGTTGATCGCCGCATTGTGGCTCGTGTTCGAACTGCAATGGCACCGGCCGGTGAGCTGGGACGAGGTGGAGTTTTTTCGCGCGACGCGCTGGACTGGCGAAGGGCGCGTGCCGTACCGCGACTTCTGGGAGCACCACACGCCGCTGCAGTGGATCGCGTTCGCGCCGATCGCGCGATGGTTCGGCGGAGGCGCGGGCGTTCAGGCCGTGCTGGCGATGCGGTGGGCGCAATTGCCGCTGTTCGCAGCCACGTTCTTCATCGTTCTGGCATTGATGCGGCGGTGCCGCATCGGCGCGCTCGCGCGGGGGGCGGCGCTGCTATTGCTCGCATGCAGTTCTGTTTATGCGCTCTCCGCGATCGAATATCGCGTCGACACGTTCGCCAACTTCTTGTTCGTCGCCGGCATCGCGTGCGCGATGTCCGATCGGCCATGGAAATGGATCGGCTTCGGCGTGCTCTTGTCGCTGGCCGTGCTCGCGAACATGCGGCTGGCGCCGCTCACGATTGTCGCCGGAATTGCGGCGCTGTTCTGGAACAAAGCAGAAGAGCGTTGGCGATGGAACCGCGATGCATTGTGGATGTTCGGCGGTGTCGGCGCCGTCGCCGCGGCTCTCGGCACATGGCTGTTCGCGACGCGCTCGACGGCCGCTTTTATCGGCGGCGTCATTCATTACAACACCCTTGCGAACCGGCTCGTCTCCAGCAGCAAGACCCTGATTCCCACGCTGCTGCTTCCGTTCACCGCCCGCGATCTGGCCGGGATCGCCCTATGCGCCGCCGGAATCGCCGGCGCGGTCATGGCCCTGCGGCGCTTGAAGACGCCCGGCGCGCTGCAGTTCCTGGCCGTTCTTGCCGCGGCGAGCATCGTCGCCTTCGCCATGCTCGGCGTTCAATACACCTATCACCTCGGCACATCCTTCATTCTTCTCACGCCGCTCGCGGGATGGCTGCTCGATCGTTCGCGAGCGTTCGTCCGCGTCGGCGTGACGATGGCCGCGGGAGCGCTGGTCTTAGGCGCGATTCCTCTGTTGTCGAGCGGAATGCGCGAGCCGCTGCTCTATCAGGACCGCATCATGCGCGAGGCGGACGCGCACACGGCGAAGAGCGATCACGTCTGGGACGGCTGCGGCTATGCATTGCGGCGCGAGCCGGCGTATCGATACTGGTTTCTTCCCTCCGGCGTGCGGCTGATGGCGCAGCGAGGACTGATTCCGCGCTACGGCGAGCGCGAAATGAGTGCGCGTCCGCCGGCGGCGATCGTCTACAACCTGCGCGTCCATTACTGGCTGAAGGCTTTTCCCGACGCGAAGCGTTTCGTCGTCCAGCATTACGTTCCGGTGTACCGCAATCTGTGGATGCCCGGCACGAGCGGCGTCGTGAGCGCGCGAATGAGCGTCGTACGCGCCGTCTCAGCGCACGGTCGCTATCGCGTCTATGCCAGTCCGCTGCTTCTCAAGCATCCCTGGTTCTCGCGGCCGCTCGAGATGGGACTGATCGACGGGCCGGACGCGCCGCTATTCAAAATTCCCCTGTCGCGGGTCGGCGCTCAAATCACGATGCTCGTCAATGGCGCGCCTGTCGATGTAAACCGGGCGGTGGAGCTCGGCCCCGAAGACGCGATCGAATTCCGCGCGCCGACGGTGGAGCGGCGGGCTCTTAGCCCGCCGAAGCTGGCCCGTCAGCCTGCCGGATTCTTCCTCGTTCCGGAATGGGCGGACGAGTTGTTCATTGCTCCCGGGGAGCGCTACCTTCCGTAAACATCAGGCGCAGCATCGCCACCTCCTGCGCGAGCCGCTTGTTCTGCTCCGCGAGCCGCGACAGTGCGATCGAGAAGTGCATGGACAGCAGAAATCCGAGGAGGATCGCCGCGAGGAGAAGAAGCGACGGCGGATACGCCACGCCGAGAAGCTCGGCCATGCGATTGAGCAGGTCCTTGTAGATCGCGAACACGAGCAACACCACGCTGCCGAGGAACCAGAGCAGCGCGTAATCCTCGCGAAGCTTGCGTCTACGGGTGAGTTGACCGACCAGCAACATCACCAGCAGAGCGGTGCAGAGGCTGAGAATCCGGATTGGATTGTTCATTGTGGTTCGATCTCCTCGCCGTGCGTGTCACACCGATCACGATGCCGAATAGCACTTTCACCATGTAATAGATGGCCCGCAGGAACGTAATCGATGACTGTCCGCCCTGGCGCCGGCGCATTTCCACTTTCACTTCCATGATCCGGAAGCCGTTGCGGCAAAGGGCGATGATCGACTCCGGCTCCGGGTAATCGTGCGGATACTCGCGCGCGAGGAAATCGATCGCCGCGCCATTGAGCGCGCGGAACCCGGACGTCGGATCGGTGACGCGCTTGCGCACCAGGAGCCGGGTCACGAACGACAGGATGCGAATGCCGGTTCTGCGCGCGACGGGAGTCTGGTAGCCGCTTTGAGCGACATAGCGAGAGCCGATGGCGACGTCGCACTGATCGCGCTCGACCGGCGCGAGCAGGGTCTCGATCTCGGCGACGGGATGCTGGCCATCGCCGTCGAACTGCACGGCCAGCTCGTAGCGATGCTCCATCGCGTACATCAAGCCGCTCTGCACGGCCGTGCCGATGCCCAGGTTGAAAGGGAGATCGAGAACGATCGCGCCGTGCTCGCGGGCAATCGCGCTGGTGCGGTCGCTCGAGCCGTCGTTGACGACGAGCACCCCGGCCGCGGGGTAGCGCTCGCGCAGCGCCCGCACGACCTCCCCCACGCTCGCCTCCTCGTTGTAGGCGGGCACGATGAACAGCAGCCGCGGCACGTCGTGAGTATAAGCCTGCGTTAGAATGACGAACCTGCCATGGCTCCTAAACTCCAAATTGCCGTATATGCCGATGGTGCGGACGTGCGCGAGATGATCGCGGCGCGCCAGGGCGGCATCGTCAACGGGTTCACCACCAATCCCACGCTGATGCGCAAGTCGGGAATCACCGACTACGCCTCCTTTGCCCGCGAGGCGCTCGACGCCACGGGCGGCATGCCGATCTCGTTCGAGGTCTTCGCCGACGACTTCGACGAGATGGAGCGCCAGGCGAAGCTCATCGCGACGTGGGGCGACGCGGTGTTCGTGAAGATTCCGATCACGAACACGAAAGGGGAGTCGTCGATCCCGCTCATCGCGCGCCTATCGGCCGCGGGCGTGAAGCTGAACGTCACCGCGATCCTCACGTTGCAGCAGGTGCGCGAAGTCACCGGCGCGCTCGACGCGAACACGCCGGCCATCGTCTCCGTCTTCGCCGGCCGCATCGCCGACACGGGGCGCGATCCGGTGCCGCTGATGCGCGAGGCCGCGGAGATCGTGAAGGTGAAACCGAAGGCCCAGCTGCTGTGGGCGAGCCCGCGCGAGCTGCTCAACATCATTCAGGCCGAAGAAGTCGGCTGCCACATCATCACCGTGACGGCGGACATCCTGAAGAAGCTGGCGATGGTCGGCAAATCGCTCGACGAGCTTTCGCTCGACACGGTGAAGATGTTCTACAACGACGCGGCGGCGGCGGGTTTCCGGCTGTGATCGTCACGCGCACTCCGTTCCGGGTCACCCTCGGCGGTGGCGGCACCGACCTGCCGTCGTACTACGCCAGCCACGGCGGATTCATTTTCGCCATGGGCCTCGATAAGTACATGTACGTCGTCGTCAACCGTCCCACGGTCGGCCGCAAGATCCGTTTGCACTACTCGCAAAGCGAAGTCGTCGACCACGTCGGCGATTTGCGCCACGAGCTGGCGCGCGAGGCGCTGCGCGCGCACAACATCGAAGACTCGTTCGAGGTCGCGTCGATCGCCGACCTTCCCGCGGGCACGGGACTCGGCTCCTCGAGCTGCTATCTCGTCGGTCTGCTCAACGCGCTGCATCACGATCGCCGCGACTACGTTCCGCTGCAAAAGCTCGCCGAAGAGGCGTGTCACATCGAGCTCGACATCCTGCAGCAGCCGATCGGAAAACAGGACCAGTACATGGCCACGTACGGCGGCCTCACGGTCCTCGACATCGCGCGCGACGGCAAGGTGATCGTGCGCCAGCTCCGGCCGAGCAGCGCCGACATCGCGGAGCTCGTCGCGCACACGCACATCTACTACACGGGCTCGCAGCGCGACGCGCGCGAGGTGCTGCACGACCAGAACACGGCCATGAAGGCGAAGGAGAGCGTCGATCACGCGCGCGTTTCCGACAGCCTCCATCGCATCAAGGACCTCGGCTACCGCATTCTCGAGTCGATCGAGGCCTCGAACTTCGACCGCTGGGGCGAGCTGCTCGACGAGCACTGGCAGAGCAAGAAGAAACTCTCCGGCAAGATCTCGCTCCTCGCGGTCGATCAGATCTACGAGGAAGTGCGCGAGCGCTTCGGCGTCCTCGGCGGAAAGATCATCGGCGCCGGCGGCGGCGGATTCCTGATGCTCTACTGCCCGCGCCAGCACGCCGCGCTCGAGCGCTTCATGCTCGAGAACGGAATGCCGCGCATGCACTACACCGTCGAGCCCGAAGGAACGAAAGTCGTCGCGCAGATGGGCCACGGCTCGCTCGACGCGACGCTGTCCATGGCGATGTCGCAGGTGACGGTGTGATGCCGGACCCCTCACCCGGCCCTTCGCTACGCTCAGGGCCACCCTCTCCCCGCAAGCGGGGCGAGGGGCACTCGCGGCACGCTTGCGTCGAGAGCCTTCTCCCCGCTGGCGGGGAGAAGGTGCCGAAGGCGGATGAGGGGTGTGTCATTAGTCCCTCGCTGTGCTCGGGATGACACATCTGTGATCGAACGCAACATCGGCATCCTCGGCGGCGGCATCTCCGGCATCGCGCTCGCGGCACATCTCGGCGACGACGTCGAAGTCCTTGAGAAGCGCGCGCGCATCGGAGGCCTCTGCGGCGCGATCATCGAGAACGGCTTCACCTTCGACGCCGCCGGGCCGCACATCATGTTCAGCAAGAACAAGGACGTGCTCGCGCTGATGATCGAGGTCCTCGGCGACAACGTGCGCCAGGGGCGCCGCGAGAACCGGATCTGGTTCAAGGGGCGGCTGGTGAAGTACCCCTTCGAGAACGATCTTGCCGCGCTCCCGAAGGAAGACAACTTCGAGTGCATCTACGGCTACATCGTCAACCCGCGCGCGAACGACACGCCGTCGAACCTCGCGGACTGGTCCTACGCGACGTTCGGCGCGGGCATCTCCGAGAAGTACTTCATTCCGTACAACAAAAAGATCTGGAATTACGAACCAACTAAAATAGGACTCGAATTCGTATCACGAATTCCGAAGCCGCCGATGGAAGACGTGCTCAAGTCATCGATCGGCATTCCGACCGAGGGGTATCTGCATCAGCTGCACTTCTCGTATCCGTTGGAAGGCGGGTTCGAGTCGATCGTGCACGGATTCGCCAAACGCGTGCGCGGCGAAGTGCACACGGACTGCCGCGTCGTGTCGGTTGCGCGCGACGGCGAGGCGTGGCGCGTCGTGACCGGGGACGGAAGCGAGCGGCGCTATCGCACGCTCGTGAACACGCTGCCGGTCCACGAGCTGCTCCCGATCTGGGAAGGCGCGCCCGCGGATGCGATCGAAGCCGCGGGCAGGCTGCGCTACAACTCGCTCATCAACGTGCTGATCGGCATCGGCGAGGACCGCGGATATCCGTACACCGCCGTCTACCTCCCCGATCCGGAGATCGTCTTTCACCGCATCTCCTTCCCGAAGGCATTCAGCCCGCGCTGCGTCCCCGAGGGGAGCAGCTCGATCATGGCGGAGATCACGACGAACGAGGGCGACGGAATCTGGGAGATGTCCGACGACGAGGTGATCGCGCGCGTCGTTCGCGACCTCGAGATGACCGGCTTCGTCGACGCGAAGTCGATCGTCTACCGCCGCGCGGTGCGGTTCCTCTACGGATACCCGGTCTACGACCTCGAATACCGCCGCAACGTCGCGGCGATGCGCGATGCCGTGGCGCGAACGGGACTGCACCTGCTCGGCCGTTTCGCGCAGTTCGACTACATCAACTCCGATGTGTGCGTCGAGCGCGCGCTCGCGCTGGCGGATAAACTCCGATGATGAAGAGGGCAGAGCGCGGAGCGCAGAGGGCAGGGGATCGAGCGTCCTCTTTTTCTGCGCTCTGCCCTCTGCGCTCTGCGCTCTAAGATGAAGCTCACGGTCTCGATGATCACGATGAACGAGGAGGGCGCGGTGGCGAAAGTCATCGGCGACATCCGGCGCGTCGTTCCCGATGCGGAGATCCTCCTCGTCGACTCGAGCAAGGACCGCACGGCCGAGATCGCGCAGGAGCTCGGCTGCCGCGTGATCAAACAGTTCCCGCCGCAGGGCTACGGCCCGGCGATGGATCGCGCGGTGCGCGAGGCGGCCGGCGACGTCGTGATCACGCTCGACTGCGACGACACGTATCCGGTGGAGATGATCCCGGAGCTCGTGAAGCGCGTCGAAGAGGGCGCGGACCTCGTCAACACCACGCGCGTCTGGCGGCGCCCCGAGGCCATGCCGATCGCGAACTTTCTCGCCAATCGCGTCTTCGCGCTCGCCGCGCGCGTGCTCCTCGGGCTGCGTACGACCGACGTGCACAGCGGCATGCGCGCGTATCGCAAGTCGATGATCGACGCGGTGCAATGGAACCCGCGCGGCCCGGCGCTGCCGGTGGACATGATCGCGATTCCCTTCCGCCGCGGATTCAACGTCGTCGACGTGCGCATCGACTATCGCGAGCGCATCGGCCAGACGACGCTGAATCGATTCGAGAGCACGATGTGGACGTTCAAGAGGTTGTGGAAGGCGCGCCGTGCTTAGAGGGCAGAGGGCAGAGGGCGGAGGGCAGGAGAAGTCGGATTCCTCCTGCGCTCTGCCCTCTGCGCTTAGCGCTCCGGTCGTGGCGGTTCTCTGCGGCGGCTTCGGCACGCGCCTCGGCGAGCTGACGCGCGATGTGCCGAAGCCGATGATCGAGATCGGCGGGCGGCCGTACCTCGAGCGCGTCCTCGAGTCGTTCGCCGAGCGCGGGCTGCGCGACTTCGCCCTGCTCAGCGGCTATCGCGGCGACGTGATCGAAGAGCATTTCGGCGACGGCGCGCGATTCGGCGTGCGCATCGCCTACAGCCGCGAGACGGAGCCGCTCGGCACCGGCGGCGCGATCCGCGAGGCGCGCCGTCTCCTCGGCGAGCGTTTTCTCATGACCTACGCCGACGTCCTCCGCCGCTTCGACTACGATCGCTTCGTGCAGCAGCATCGCGAGAACTGCCTCGCCGTCTACCCGCGCATCCTCACCGGAAACGCCGACCTCGACGGCGACCGCGTGGTCCGCTTCGACAAGCGCGCGCCCGAGCTGCCGTACATCGACGCCGGCTTCTCCGTCCTCGAGGTGAACACGATCGACATCCTGCCGCCGGCGGGGCCGTGCTCGTTCGAGGAGATCGTCTTCTCCGGACTCGCGCAGCACGGCGAGCTGGCGGGGGAGATCGTGAACCGCGACTTCTTCGACATCGGCACGCCGGAAGAGCTGGCGCGCACGCGCGATGCGCTGGAGAAATCGTGAAGATCCTCGTCACCGGCGCCGCGGGATTCATCGCCTCGAATCTCATTCCGCGCCTCCTCGCGCGCGGCGACGAAGTCGCGGGCGTCGACAACTTCTTTCTCGGCAAGCGCGCGTACGTGCATGAGCATCCGCGCTTCGCGTTCCACGAATTCGATCTCCTCGATCTCGAGCGCGTCCTCGCGCTGATGTCCGAGCTCAAGCCCGATCGGGTTTGGCACCTGGCGGCCAACAGCGACATCAGCTTCGGGACGAAGTTCACCGACTTCGATCTCAAAGGCGGGACGCTGGTCACGTACAACGTGCTCGAGGCGATGCGGCGAACGGATACGCGCGAGATCGTCTTCTCCAGCAGCGGCGCGGTGTACGGCGAGCCGGAGGTGATGCCGACGCCGGAAGACTACGGGCCGATTCTTCCGATCTCGCTCTACGCGGCGAGCAAAGTCGCGTGCGAGACGCTCATCACCGCCTTCGCCCACAACTACGACATCCGCTCGTGGATCTACCGCTTCGGCAACATCGTCGGACCGAACCCGACGCACGGCGTGATTCACGACTTCGTCCTCCGCCTCCGCGACGATCCGGCGAAGCTCGTGGTCCTCGGCGACGGCTCGCAGTCGAAGCCGTACGTCTACGTCGACGACTGTCTCGACGGGATGGAATTCGGCGTTGCGCACGCGCGCGAGCTCGTGAACTGCTACAACCTCGCAGTCGACGACCAGACCTCCGTGCGTGAGATCGCGGAGTGGACGATCGAGACGATGGGCGTGAGCCCCGAGGTGCAGTACGGCGACGGCCCGCGCGGATGGCGCGGCGATGTGCCGTACGTGAAGCTCGACACGCGGCGCATGACCGCGCTCGGATGGACGCCGAAGCTGAACAGCAACGAAGCGGTGCGACGCACCATTCGCGAAGTGGCCGAGCAGTTCCGAAACGGGCCGCTGACATGAGCGACGACGCATTCAATGTGGCGACCGCCGCCCCCAGCGGTCGCGGTGCCGCTGAGGGCAGCGGCACCCACATCTCCGTCGCGATCGCGGTCGGAATCAGCTCGGTGCTGATTCGCCTGGTGACGTTGCAGTGGCTCCATCCGCTCAACTGGGACGAGCTGGAGTTCTACCGCGCGGCGCGTTGGATCGCCGAGGGACGCGTTCCGTTCCGCGATTTCTGGGAGCACCACACGCCGCTGGCGTGGTTCATCTACGCGCCGTTCACGCTTCTCACCGACAGCCCCGGCGTCGACGCGATCATCGTGATGCGATGGGCGCAGGTGCCGGTCTGGATCGCGGTGTTCTGGCTCGCGAACCTCTGGATGCGCAACGCCGGGCTGTCGCGGTTCGCGCGCTGGGCGGCGATGGCCATCGCCTTCTCGAGCACCTGGCTGATGAATCCCGCGGTCGAGTTCCGTCTCGATCCGATCGCCTGCGCGTTCTATATCGCCGCGCTCGTGCTGTGGCAGCGGCAGACCTCGCGGGCGATGTTCGGAGCGGGCGTGCTGTTCTGCCTGGCCGGGCTGGCGAACATGCGCCTCATCCCGCTGCTGGTGATCACGGTGCTGTTCCTCCGCATCGTCGACGTGCGCGAGAAAGCGTGGAAGGGCAATGTTCGCGCGAACTGGATCTTCGCCGGCGGCCTGGTGACGTTCGCCGTCTCGATGCTCTATTTCGCGGCGACGCGCTCGTTCGGGGCGATGCTGCACAGCGTCATCTTCGAGAACTACATCGGCGACAAATACGCGCTGATGGTCCTCGGCGCGTTTCCGCATCGCCTGCTCGTTCTGTTCGGCGTGCGCGTGCTCGGCTCCGACCGCCTCTTCGATCCCGCCGGCATCGACGTCGGCGGCATCGCCGTGCTCCTGCTCGGCGCGGCCGGCCTCTACATCGCGCTGCGAAAGTGGCGCACGCCGGACGATCTGTTCGTGATGGCTTTTCTGCAGATCAGCAGTCTGATCGTCATCGCGGCGATGAACTTCGTCTACGTCTACCACTTCGAGATCGTCGTGGTGATGATGTTGCCGTTCATGGCCATGGCCATCGAGCGCATCCCGCGGCGGCGGGTGGTGTTCGCGATCCTCGCGCTGGCGTGGTGCGTCAACGTGTTCGCGTCGATCTTTCGCGGCAAGGAGCTCGACCGTGCGTATCAGGACTTCGTGATGCGCGAGCTCGACGCGCGCACGGTCCCGGGCGAGAAGGTCTTTGCCGGAATGCCGTGGGCGCTGCGCCGCGACCCGGCGTATCGATTCTGGTTCCTTCCGGACATGACCCTGCACCTGGTGATGCGCCGCTTCGCGCCGCCGTACGAACTGCGCGACGTGCTGCGCGATCCGCCGGCCGCGGTGGTCGTCGATCACTCGGTCTTCGTCTGGATCACGCGCATGCAGCGCGAGCTGGCGGTGTACTTCATCCGCCACTACATGCCGCTCTGGAGCAATCTCTGGGTGCCGGGCATGAACGTGCGCCTGCGGCCCCAGCTGCCGCGCTACATGTGGGTCGTCCCGCGCGACGGCACGTATCGACTCTTCGCCACGGAGCCGCTCTCGAAAATCCTCTGGTTCCGCGATCCGTTCTACGTCGCGGCCGAATTCAGCAATCCCTTCGCCGTGCGCCAGACGCTCGTGCTTCCGGCGCCGGCCGCGCGTGCGGATTTGCATTGGTGGATCGACGGGAAGCCGGCGAGTGTCGGACCCGCCGTCGCGCTGCGAAAGGGGCAGCGCCTCGCGGTCGCGTACTCGGGAAATGTTCCGATCGGCGTGATTCTGCTGCCCGGACGCGACACGATTCTCTTCCGCCATCCCGCCGGCGGCGCGACGCTCGAGGCTTCGACGTCGCGCGAGACCCACGTGCCGCACTTCGGTGCGCGCACCGAGCCCGAGCCATGAACCGCGCGCTGTTTCTCGATCGCGACGGAGTGCTGAACGATCTCGTGTTCTACGAGTCGAGCGGCGAATGGGAGTCTCCGCGCCGCGCGTCCGATCTGAAGATGATGGACGACGTCACCGAGCCGCTGCGACGCGCCGCCGAAGCGGGCTGGCTGCTGTTCATCGTCACGAATCAGCCGAGTTACGCGAAGGGAAAAACGTCGCTCGAAGATCTCCGCGAGGTGCACGGGCGCGTCGTTGCATCGCTCGGCGTTCCGATCACGCGCAGCTATCAGTGCTTTCACCACCCGGACGAACGTTGTGTATGCCGCAAGCCAAGCGCGTATTTTCTACGCGAAGCGCAACAGCAGTTCGACATCGATCTCGGTCAGTCGTGGATGATCGGCGACCAGGACAGCGACCTCGCCTGCGGCCGCGCCGCCGGATGCCGGGTCGCCCTCATCGAGCACCCCGCCTCCGCGAACAAGCGGGGAGAGATCGAGCCGGACCTGCGCGGCGCGAACCTGCGCGAAGTCATGACACGGATTCCCACTTGGTCTGCGTGACTTTGAGCGCCGGGTGCGATACGAGGAGGTGCCAGACCACGGCGCAGAGGCCTTCGGTGTGGGGCGTGATGTGTTGCTGCGAGACCACCGGAATCAGCACGCACTCGTCGGCGACTTCTTTCGTGTAGCCTCCGTCTTTTCCGACGATGCCGAAGACTCTCGCGCCCGTGGCGCGGGCGGCGTCGATGGCGCGGACGAGATTCACGGAGACGTTTTTCTCCAAGTTTCCTCCGCCCACCGAAAAAACGAGCAGAGCGTCGTTTGCGGCGAGGCGTGAGATCTTCAGCCACTCCGCGAAGCAGCTTTCCCATCCCTCGTCGTTGACGCGCGCCGTGAGCTCGGAGACGTTGTCGGTCGGGGTGTAGGCCTCGAAGCGGCAGATCTTGCGGAAGTCGTTGACGGCGTGGCTGGCGTGTCCCGCGGAGCCGCCGACGCCGAGGATGAAGAGGCGGCCGCCGGAATCGCGGACGCGGCCGAGGGCGGCGGCGAGGCGGTCGACGGCGCCGGTGTCGATGCGGCGGATCGCTTCGACGCTTTCGTCGAGGAACGCCCGGCTGAAGGAATCCATGCGCGCGATCATACAATCGCCGCGATGCCTCCCGCCGCGCGCGTCGCGCTCGGATCGCTCCTCGGCGCCGCGCTGGCCGCGTGCCTCGCTCCGCTCGTGCGGCCGCTCTTCCCCGTCCCCACGGGCGGCGTCGGATTCGTGACCGTCAACGCGTATCCGAAAACGTGGGACTACGCCGTGCTCGCGCTGCTCGTAATCGGCGCGTTCGCCG
>Ga0207686_10001683_pt1 | contig 12313 bp, 14 predicted proteins | sample KBSM24metaG_FD_184396 | JGI IMG/M metagenome (GOLD analysis project Ga0207686, IMG submission 184396) | Miscanthus rhizosphere microbial communities from Kellogg Biological Station, Michigan, USA - KBS M2-4 metaG (SPAdes) (version 2) | ecosystem: Host-associated > Plants > Roots > Rhizosphere >...
CCCCAGAGACTTGCGATCAGCCGCTTTGCTGTGATTGCTGCCTGCCGTCCACAACAGCGCAAACATACGGAAGCAGTCGGTAAGTTGACGCTCAACACCGACCGCTCGAAAGTGGCTGGATCAATCTGGGCGACGTACCTCATGTGGCGCGAAGGTGCTTCGCGCGTGCACGAACAGCACAAATCCAACGCCTTGAAAGACGAGTCTTGCAAGGGGGGCAGTTCCTCAACTTTGAAACATCAAGCCCCGCTTGTAGCTTTCTCTGTTTCTTCCCTGAGGCTCACCCATGCGCAAACGTCTGATTTTCAACTGAAGTTGAAGTTGCCCCGCTTCCAAGGACGGTTATCGGCTTGATTCTCAAGCCGGGATTTGGTCTTTCTCGTTGATCTCCGCGGCCTGGCACGCCTCGGCGACGACGCGGCGCTTGAACTCCACGGGTGAGTGGTAGCCCAGTGCGGAGTGCCCTCGGCGTGGGTTGTACCCGCCCTCGATGTCGCTGAACACCGCGGCCTTGGCCTCTGCCTTTGATCGGAAGCTGCGACGCTCGATCAGTTCGCACTCGAGCGTGGCGAAGAAGCTCTCGGCCATGGCGTTGTCGTACGCGTCTGGCAGCAGATTGCCACCGGAATCAGGAGCGAGAAAGCCGCTGAAGCCGTCGGCGTGTCGCAGCCGGCTGGCACGAGCTGGTTCCGGCATCGTGGCGGCATGCCATTGTTCATGCCGACGCCTGGCTCCCAGCGGTACCTGTCCTTCGCAGAGCGCGAGGAGATTGCCTTGCTGCGAGCCCAGGACATCAGTGTGAGGGAGATAGCTCGCCGTCTGGGCCGAAGCCCCTCGACCGGCTCGCGAGAGCTGACGCGCAATGCTGCAACACGCAGTGGCAAGCTCGACTATCGGGCATCTGTCGCGCAGTGGAAAGCCGACCTTGTGGCCAAGAGGCCGAAGCCGGCCAAGTTGGTCACCAACCCGCAACTGCGTCGCCATGTTCTGGATCGCTTGGAAGGCAAGCTGCAAGACAGCGGCGGCAAAGAAGTCACTGGCCCTCGGCAGGCCCCATTCATTGGGCGCAAAAAACCTCACCGCGGAGACCGCAAGTGGGTGGTCGTCACCGTAGGCTCTGTGCCACTGCGTGAACGGCAGGTTGCTGGTGAGCACCATCGAGCCGCGCTCGTACCAGACGCACCCACGTCTGTTTCACAAGCGGACATTCGATCATCCGGGATGCGACAACTAGCTCAGCCAGGCGATTCACTATTCGCACTGGCTATCAAGCCACGCAGGAACACCATGATCATGCGTCCGGACGGATGCAGGCGATCGGTGGTCCTTTGCAGTGCCAGCCCATGTGAAAGCGCCATGAAAGCAGCGGCCAGTTCATCCGGTGCTGCCGGAGGAGCACGCCCGAGCTTTTCGAACAACAGACCGATCACGCCGCCGATCTCGGACCGGTGTTTGTCCCACACCTTCTGGTACTCCGCAGCGAACGTCGGACTGCGCTTGGCATGCAACTGCAGTTCGATGGAAAGCATGCACCAGTCAGCATCTTGATTGAGCGTGGAAGCCCAGGCTTCCAACTCGGCCAACATCTGATCAGGCTGTTGCGCGTCCTTGCCCATGACGGTGGAAAGCTGCATCGCTTCCGCTTCCATGTGCCGTCGCAGCAACTCCAGCAGGACGTCTTCCTTGCTCGAGAAATTTGAATAAAAAGCGCCTTGGGAGTAGCCCGCCTTATCCGCAATGTCGCGGATCGACGCGCCCCCGTACCCGTTTGACACGAACAATTGCTGCGCAGTGTCGATCAGGCGCTTGCGCGTCTGCGCCCGACTTTCCTCGCGGGTCAGGCGCCTTCTTGCTGTCGTGGGGCTCATGCTCTAAAACATATCACATGAACTTTGGATATCGACCGTAGGGCGCGTGCTTCTGGACACAAGGTGCACGCCATTTCGGAAATCACTTGATATCTCAAAGCATCGAACGTACACTCAAAGATCATTTGATATTTTAATTTCAATCGACATGGGAAAAACCTACACTCCAAGGTCAGCATTTGTTACCGGTGCCACCGGCCTTCTCGGCAACAACCTTGTGCGCGAGCTGGTTGCACGAGGTGTCTGCGTCAAAGCCCTCGTCCGCTCGAAGGCCAAAGGCCTGCAACAGTTTGCGGGGGTGAAGGGCGTCGAGCTGGTGCTGGGCGACATGGCGGATGTATCCGCGTTCTCCCAGGCACTGTACGGATGCGATGTGGTGTTTCACACCGCCGCTTTCTTTCGAGACAACTTCAAGGGAGGCAGTCACTGGGATGAACTCAAACGCATCAATGTGGACGGCACGCAGCAGCTCATCGAGCAGGCCTATGCCGCGGGTATCCGGAGCTTCGTTCAGACCTCATCCATCGCGGTACTGAATGGCGAACCGGGAGTTCCCATCGACGAGACCTGTCTGCGTGACCTGGCAGATGCCGAGGACGACTACTACCGCAGCAAGATACTCGCCGATCAAGTCGTTTCTGCCTTTCTTTCTATTCACCCGGACATGCATGCGAGCTTTGTCTTGCCAGGGTGGATGTGGGGCCCCGCCGATATCGGCCCCACCTCGTCAGGGCAGTTTGTCAACGATGTGGTGCTTGGAAAATTGCCTGGGCTGATGCCGGGGAGTTTTTCCGTTGTCGATGCCCGCGATGTAGCGGAGGCTCAGATTGCGGCTGCGGAACGCGGGAAGCGCGGCGAGCGCTATTTGGCTGCTGGACGCCACATGACGATGCAGGAGTTGGTGCCTTTGATGGGGAAGATCGCAGGCATAAAGACGCCAACGCGCAAGTTGCCCTTCCCGCTCCTTTATCTCCTTGCGACGGTACAGGAATTCTACGCGAGGGTCAGCGGCAAACCCATCTTGCTCAGCCTGGCGACGGTGAGGCTGATGCGCAAGGAAGCTGGGCGCAGTCATTTCAACCAAACGAAGAGCGAGCAGAAACTTCAACTGAAATTTCGCCCGATCGAGCAAACCGTTGCCGATACGGTCACTTGGTATCGCAGCAATGGCTGGTTGCCCAGTGTGTCGCCCCAATAGCGCCCTGGAGATCGCTTCGTTGCCCGAGTGACGGACGTGAGCCGCCAAACCCATCAAAGGAAAATCACCTGACGTAGAACAGTATTGATAGAATGACTCAAATATGGAATTCTAAAGATATTCGTTACCCCTGAGTTCTTTCGCCATATTTCACTTTCAATGCGATAGATAACGTTGATTTTCAAAGCATCCACCTACATAGTTCTTGACCTTCCGCCACCCATTAAAGAGTGGGTCAGTGCTGTCCGGTCAAAATTTGATGCCTATCAGGTGCAATTGCCGCCAGAGATTACCGTTGCCGGTTCATCGGGTGTTGGAGTCCTATCGAAAAATCAAGATGCTGATTCCGTATTCCGAGCGGTAGAGAAAGTCGCCATGGAATTTTTGCCGATTCACACGGCATTCGTTTCGATTGAACGGTTTCCGAACGTGCCGGTCTATTGGCTCAAACCAATGGACCGGAAACCTTTCGACATGTTGCATAGAGCACTTACGGCGACAGGCATTAAGTTTCTCCCTAGCTCGTTCCCATTCAATCCTCACTGCACCCTCAGTTCAACGGTTGAGCATAGTGATGACAAGGTCCGCGAACTGCTGGAACTTTCCGTGCCAAAGAAAATTTTTGCCTTGGACACCCTCAATATTTATCAGCTTGTTGAAAATCGAGCAATTCTGCTTAAATCCTTTCCATCAGGTGGATGAATCAACCCTTCCGGTTTAACGCATAGGGTTTTTAGAGCGGCTAACACTGCCGGTCCACACAGCGCGCGCAGATGATCACCGCCGCAAGTTTCAACAATGCTTCATGGATGTCCAGCCGCCTCTCGAAGCGAATGCGCAGCTTCCTGCTCAGCTGGGTATGGGCCATCCGATTCCGCGTCTGGTGGGGACTGTTGGCCCTGGTGCCTTGGGTCGGCTTCGGAATGATCATCTATCTCGGCCTACGGGGACGAGAGCTCGCTTGGCATCGGGGCACCTGGAGCAGCGTGGAAGCGTTCAATCAAACGCAGCGTCGCTGGTCGATCGCCGGGACTGTTGTCGTGTGGTCTGTCTCATCGGGGGCGGGATCTACGGCTTCGCGAATGGGGATGCCATTGATCGTGAAGTTCGGACCCAAAAGCGTGCAGAAGAAGGAGCCTCTTCGCGCCTCACTGACAAGGAAATCATGAAAGGCATGGCGATCGCGCTCGACGCAAGCAACGCACCGGCGGCCACTGACGTTCCGTCTTTGATCACCGTGCAAGGAACGGAATATCAGGCGCGCGGTGGAACTCTGGTCGTTCAGGGCGACGTCACTTCCGGCCGCAAGCTGCTGCTCAATGGGCAACCGGTACCGAAGATGACGGAAGACCTGATGCGCCTTGTCTCTGTATATCGATATCGAGACCGTGATACAGCACTAGTGACGTACGGCTGCGGCGGCAGCGGCTGCAACTGGACCTGGTTTGCACTCGTGGAAGTACTCACCAATGGCCAAGTGAATGTGATGGCTGGGGACAAACTGCAGATGGACATGGACGGTTCGGTGCCGGACATCGCCATCCAGAGCGACGGCAGTTTGCTCGTCTCTTTCCGAGCCCAACAAGGGAGTGAGCAATGGCGATATTCCAAAGGCCAGATCACCAAGCAGTGAAGAGGCCCCCGACCTTCTGATCACCGCGCCGAGCATGCCTCGGCCGCGCTTCCCAATTAATCGAGACTCCCTAGCCGCGTCCAAGAGTGTCGGGCTGCGTCCGCACTTACCGCTCGACGTGCCAAGCGACTGCACACCCCCTTATCCGGCCACATCGTAAACGAGCCTTGCCCTCCAGCGACGCGTTGTAGGCCAATTCTCATTTACATCAGGCACCGTTAAATACATCTAATCATCATAAGAAAGCTCCAAGGAAAATTTTCCGGAATCAACATCCATAGAAAACAAAAATACTTTCCACGGAGGCTGGTTCTGCGAAACAAAAAATTCCCGGTGTGCAAAAAGAAGCTTTCTAAGATTTTGATCAACCACGCCATCAGAGGGAAGAAACCAGTCACTCTTGCCGTCCGAGTTGACATAGTCATACTCGAACGTGCATACATCACCCTCAGGCACCAAAATAGCTTTCATTGCTATTTTTTTCGCCCCATCAGGAGCAGCCTCGTACAAGATTTGACCAATCTCCCTGCAAATTTCCACATCCTTGCTAATCAACTCAACCTCCTGGCGCATTTGCAAAATTGACTCGAACTGGGCGAGCACCGCCAATGGAGTAGGTCACATTGAATGATCCCGGCCTCACACTGGCCCCCTCGTATATGGGATCAATCATAAATCGAACCGACTGCCCATCCTTGAGGGCACTTGCCCAGGTATTCTCCATACTCTTCCAGGCTCCGCGATTCAAATTCGCGTTCATTGGAACGAGGTTTAACTTTTCGCCCGAACCATTGAGGATGCTGGCGATAAGGTGGCCGCCCTCATCCCCAGAGACGCCACATTTCCCTGCCTTACATTGCTGGTAAGTGTTGCGATCTTGCTTCATCAGCGAAAGATCACTCTCCACTTTGGTGACTCTTGAAAGCGAATCGGTTTGATAGACGTTGACCTCGTCCACCTTGTAAATTCTATTAGGCTGAGGATTATTAAGTTCTTTACTCCAATTCCCCTTGGCTCCGGAACTGATATTGACTTCACGCAGGGTCGGGATTCCGCCTTCTATGGTTGCTGCACCACCACCTTTAATCCCTGCACCAGCCCCTTTCCCAAGCTCCGCAGCCTCTGCAGCATTCATCGGCCCCTTGGTCACCAAGACAGCCAGCGTCTCCTTGCTGACATTGATCCCCACCTCCGCGAGCTTGACCGCGCCTTTGGCCGCAGCTCCTGCACCGGTGACGATACTACCGACCTGCCACAGCACCCCACCCAGGTCCCGAAGCGCCGGCCCGTCAGTTGCGCCACTTGCTCACGGATCAGCTTCTGTTCGTAGAACCCGTCTCCCAGCCGCTTCTCGATGGCGGATGGGTCCAGGCGCAGCTGCGAGAGCATGTAGTCGGATGACAGCCATGTGCCGTAGTTCGCGAAGCGTGGGTCGGTTTCGACCAGATAGCCGCTGCCGGGGCGTGGGTTCAGCCGGAAGAGTGCGTTGTCCGGCAGCGTCGTGTTCGGCCCGGCGGTGCGCACCACCGCAGCTTGTCCACCCGTGACGCCATTCACTGCAGCGACCTCGGTGACGGGGGCGATATTGCGACCTTTGCCCAGAGCCACGTCTGCTACGCCCGACCCTGGCGCCACCTGAGCCACCTTGCCGACTGTGAGCCCCGCGATCTGGGTGCCGCTGGCGCCTGGCTGGGTGAACTCCCTGTACACAGACGGAGTGAGCTTGATCGGCTGGATGGAAGCTGGGGGGGTGTAGCCGACGCTTTGGGTGCCCGTACGGTCGCGTCCTTTGCGATGGTCACGCCAGAACGATGTGGAGGTCCCCTGGTCGGTCGTCGTCTTCTGCCCATCGACCTCCGTGTTCTGCAGGTTGTCGACGCTGCCCTGCAAGGCGCCCCCGGCGATGATGTGCCCCTTGTCGTTGAAGACGGTGCCGGCATCGAGGCGCATGGCACCGCCCGATGTGATCTTGCCGGGATCGGCGCTGGTGATGACGGTCTGGCTCGTGCTGCGGTCGTACTCGTACCGTAGCCAGCTCTCGAAGTTGTCTTCGGGCGTGTGAAGGTGGTCCGACTCGTCGTTATAGACATAGACGTCGGGAGTGCCCGGCTTGTATCGGTTGGGTGAACCTGCACCCTGGTATTCGACGATGTGCTCGGTGCCGCCCTGCTGAACCCCTGTGGCGAAATGCTCGTCGGTGTTGTTGATGCGCCCCGCCGCCAGCGCCAGATTCCCGCACACGCCAATGATTGCCATGATCGACAGCGACATCCACGCGCATATGGCGGAAGTCGTCGGTCACAGTCAGGGACTGAGATTGCGACGAACGCTGACCGAGCTGTCGCTGGACGAAGTCAGTGCTTGAGACTTCCTAAACGCTACGGCATGGGGTGCAGTGGCACGCATTTGAGCTTCATGCATTGCTTTGAGCGCCAACAGGTCGGCAAGCCCGCGCACCCGGTACATGCACTTGGCATTGATCCGCATGCCTGCTACACACAACAGTTCGGCAGTGCGCTGATAGTAGAGCCACCTCCGCACAGAGTCTTGTACTGGTTGCCCTGCACACGCTGAGATGACTGACGCCAGCTGTCACGTGAAAGGCCGACCAATCAAGGCGTAGTCCCACCGCTTAGCAATGAAGGTGGCGCACAACGTGCGGATGGCGCAAAGAAAAAGCCTCCAGCAATGACTGCTGGAGGCTTTTTTTATGTGGGCCTTTATGTGGGCCAAACCAACATAGCTCTCGTAAGTTGTTGATTTACATAGCATGTTGGCGGAGAGGGTGGGAGTCCCAGTTCTCGCTCGAAAAATGTATCTCAGCCCTTGGCGCATCAATGACTTGATGAAGCGCGGCAGTCGCCCGAAGCACTGCCCTTGGACTTTTGGATTGGATGTCCAAGTGGATACAGCACTATAGCGTTGGAGCCTCACAGCGCCAACTGCTGTGTCCGAAAATTTTCGTCTGACAGGTCGTCATTCCGTGTGCCGTTGACCCACTGAGATGTCTGCATATGCTTGCAGGATCCGAAGCAGCGTCAGCGGCTGCAGTCCTTCGCTGCGTACCAAGGAGGAGATTGCCGGCGCACCATGCGGTCATTGGCGAACGACCGCCCCATCGTTCACCAGCGCTGTCGAATGTCCACAATGAGGCTACCGAGCGTAAATCCGACGACAGCCGGCTCTACCCCACACTAGGCTTCGTGTAATCTGCTGTCCTTACAAAAGCTAGGGAGGATTGCGGCGTGTAGCCCGTCAATAGGCGGCACGCACGCGCGACGAGCTATGTTCAATCACCTTGAATCAATTGGAGGGGGCTTCGAGAGGAAGCTCCAAATCGCCCCTCGCAATGCCGTCGGCAAAAACTGGTTTACCGTCTTCATTGCCGAGAACGGCGGTCGCAAGAGCTTCCTTCTTAGGTGCCTCGTCGAAGCTGCGCTTGGCAGGCAGCGATATGCCGCCGACAAGGGCAGATCAATTCAGCTGACCCTTCCGAAAACGCTCCCGCATCGCGTGATCGCCATTTCGGGGACGCCCCTCGACCGGTTCCCGCGAGCAGGAACGCGAGACCTGAAGTCAAAGAATCGGCGGTCGAACGATGACTTTGTTTACCTCGGCCCTCGCGCGAGCAATGGCATGGCTGGCGTGGCGCAAAGCGAGCGGAGCTTGATCGGATCGCTCATCTCGAACCGCCACCGGTTGCCGGAACGTACCCTCTTATTAGAGCGCGCGTTTTCTTTGCTCGAACTGGCCCCCTTCGTCGACGTTACGCTCGTTGCGGGCAACAATGCGGACGCCAGAGATGTCAAAGAAACCGCTACATCCGTCCCAAGGCTCCACGAACTGCTGGGTCTCCAAGACGAGGAGGATCGCGCACGGTTGGCCGAGGCCATCAAAACCTATGTCGACCGAAATTCACAAATCCTCAAGACCTTGGAAGGCTTGAAGGGCAAGGATGTTTTGCTCCGAGTCGGAGTCGGCGACATACCGACGTCCAGTAGGCATGGCCTGACCCTTGAGATGTGGGAACTCCTCCTGCGTCTGGGGCGCGTCATAGTTATGGGTACCAGGTTCTACAGGTCAAAGAACCTCCAAGCGATGCCGGGGGAGCAGCTCAGCTCGGGCCAGTGGGGATGGCTAGGAACTTTCGGCGCTCTGGTCGCCGAGATGCGAAGTAACTCGCTGATTCTGGTCGATGAGCCGGAGAACAGTCTCCATCCGAGGTGGCAACAGGAGTTCATCAAAGAGCTGCATGCAATCGTGTCGGCCTTTGAGAACTGCCAAGTTGTGGTTGCGACTCACTCTCCCTTGATTGCATCGGGGGTCTCGCCGGAATGGGGCAACATTCGCACATTGACCCGGCCGAGTCGGTCGGGGGCGTTCGTACGAAGCCAGGAAGTGCCAACGGCCTATGGTTGGAGCGCCTCTGATGTGTACGACGGGCCTTTCGGGCTTGTCTCGACGCGAGCCCCCGAATTCCTCGCCAGCGCAAATGCCGCGCTGAAGGAACTATCAGCAGGTGCGACCATCGAAGCCGCTCAACGCGATGCCTGGATCGACGAGTTCAAGAAAGGTGCAGCAGCCCTCCCGGCTTTCGATTCAATGCGCGATGTCCTCGAGAACATAGTCGAGCGATTAAGGGCGCCCAGCCGATCCCGTCCGGCCGGCAGGAAGGCGCACGGATGACGCGGTACAGCAAGATCACCTTCACAAAGGCCGACAAGAAGCTACTTAACGAAGTACGCGCATGTGTTGGCGACTGGTCAACAGCCTTGGATCCCGTCATTCAACTTCGCGCCCGCCTCAAGGATCTCCAGAATTTTCGCTGTGTCTACTGCCAGGCGCCGATTGAAGCGGAAGAAATTGGCTATCGTGAGCTGGAGCACATTCTTCCAAAAGGAAAGAGTCCTCGATGCACGCTTGCAAGCGGGACTAGCAACGACCCGAAGAAGAGGCGAGCGACACTGGGCTACCCCGAATTCAAGTTCGAACCTCTCAATCTCGCCGTCAGTTGCAGTCAGTGCAACACACTCAAGGGGATGTATGACGGTCTGGCAGACAGAGCGCAAGCCAGGCCGCTGGCGGGATACCCAAAAGCCAAAAGCTTTATCTGGTTTCATCCGCACTACGAAGACTACGCCGCTCACATCACGATCGACGATAACTTCGGGTTCACTGGACTGAGCGAGAGTGGTCGTGCTGTTGTCAGCGCTTGTGGGTTGGACCGTGCGGAGGTCCTTGAGAACAAGTTTGGTGCCCGCGCATATTCGCGTGCCAGACATTCAACGTCCTTGAAAAAGACGCTCGATTCCATGGCCAGCGGCGTCGAAGAGTTGGCCTTTAGCAAGATGCATGCGGCGAGGAGCATATCAAAGAGATGTTCAATTTCCTTTGCCATCGCCTCACAGCTATTGCAGAAACGTCTGGCCGCCGAGACCGCCTTGGAACTTCAGGCGGTCTACGAGGAATGCAAACAGTACGAGAAACCGACGAACTAGCGCCTTCCTCCGATCCAGCATCGCCGTCGTACCAAACAGCTGGCATGTCGCACTTTCATACCTATCCTCGGATGCGAAGCGGTCTAACGAACTGCCAATTAACAAATGTCGGTTGACGAACGCAACGGTCACTCAGATCTCTCGCGGCGAGTGACTCCGATCAGCCTGTAGCTGTCATTGCGCGAAGGCTGGTCCGCAGCGGTTGCGGTCAGCCCCCACGGTAGCCCAACATACGCGGTGGACCAGCAAGCGAACGCTCAATCCGGACCACCTAAAAGTGTCAAGAGAATCTAGGCGATTCAATCCAATCAACCTGACGAGCTTGATAGGTGGGTTTGCCTTGGCTGGAGCGGAGAGGCCGCGGGCGGACGGCGGGGAGGTGATGATCGCCGATCCCTGGCTTTATGGTATGTTTTTACATACCATACGGAAAAACATGCGATATCGCAATCAACACATTAGCTGAGCCCCATGGTCCTTGGATCGCGTCAAGAACGGGAAATTTGTGTCGGTCGAATCCTTCTTTGGGAGGGGCGTGTCAGTCGTGCGCGCCTGATCGCCGAGTTTGAGCTGAGCCCGATCCGGGCAAGCGAATGGCTGCGCGATTTCCGCGAGTCCTTCCCGACATGGGTCGCTTGGGATCCCAAGCTCAAGGCGTATGTGGCCACTCACGCTGCATACGTGGCCGCCGAGCGAGCGGCTGGAAACCAACCCGGTGCCGTGATGCTTGCCCCGTACTTGTCTGGAGAAGGCGGCAGGCAGCTGTCAACAGACTGGATCTTCACGCGCACCTCACCGCAAAACTTTTCGCGCATCAACCTTGCCATCGCAGACAGGGTTCGAGTGAAGTTCTCATACTGCTCGATGAGCAATCCAGAGCCACATGAACGAACTGTGGAACCGCACTGCCTAGTGAAAACCGGCCGGCGCTGGCACGTTCGCGGCTACTGCGTGGAGAAGCACGACTTCCGAGACTTCGTCCTAGGCCGCATGAGCAAGGTCAAGCTGCTGACCGACCCAAGCATAGCTGACCCCAGCGGCGATCAGGCCTGGTCAACATTTGTGGGCGTGCGCATCGTCGCACATCCCAAGTTGAGCGAGGCCCAGCAGCTGGTTGTGCGCAACGAATACTTCAACGGCACAGCAGCCCGAGTCGAAAAATGCCGGGCTGCTCTTCTGAGCTACCTAGTGCAGGAGATCCGCGCCGCCACGGACGTCAATGTTCAACCGCCGCCGGACTATCAGTTGGCCATCGAGAACATGGATGAATGCCGTCCGTGGCTGTTCCCTGGCTGAGCTCGATGAGTGGCACCATGAGCAGCACCAACACCATCACCGACCAGCTGAGCCTGGCTCGAACGCAGGAGCGATACCCGCCTCTGTTCAAGTCGTTGCCAGACCGGCTCTTTGGCCCCCTGGCATCGCAAAACCGATTTCAGTATTGGAGTCTGCTCTGCGCGCTGTTTGCCAAACGCTTCGGCCCAGAGGCGGAGTTGCCCCCCAGCCATGGTTTTCCATCCAGGGAGATCACCGGCGACATAGCTGATGAGCTGCAGTTTCAGGAGTGGAGCACCGAGGACGAGCTGAAAGACGTCACTTCTGCCACACCGCTGGCCATCCGCGCGATCGCTGTCTTCAACCGCTTGCGCGATGCCGGTTGGCTGCGCGTTGACCGTGTCGGCGTGCGTGAAATGGTGACCATGCCGCCGGCTGTCGCTCAGTTCATGAATCGGCTGTTGGAGTTCGCCCAGACAGGCCCCGTCTTCGTCTCCGGCAAGATCCGAAGCATCGAGGTGAATGTCAAGCTCTTGCTTGATGAAGCCACAGACGGCGCATCGCTTCAGGAGGCGGCCAAGCAAACCCGGGCCCTGCTGGAGCATGTGCGCATTGCAGGCACCAACGTGCGTGACCTGATGCGCGAGCTGGGAGACGTGGACGCCACTGGCGAGTTCGTGCGGCGCTTCTTCAGCGACTACATCGAGCGCATGTTCATCGGTGACTACAAGGAACTGCGCACCCGTGAGCACCCCCTGTCTCGCCGCCAGGAGATCCTCAAGGTCATCCTTCAAATCCAGCAGACCCCTGAGATTCGAGATCGCCTGATCACCTGGTACCG
>Ga0207686_10001685_pt1 | contig 12307 bp, 12 predicted proteins | sample KBSM24metaG_FD_184396 | JGI IMG/M metagenome (GOLD analysis project Ga0207686, IMG submission 184396) | Miscanthus rhizosphere microbial communities from Kellogg Biological Station, Michigan, USA - KBS M2-4 metaG (SPAdes) (version 2) | ecosystem: Host-associated > Plants > Roots > Rhizosphere >...
TACCAAAGGCCGATCGCGCCGCAGGCGATGCTCGGACTTTGCTGCGCCGGCAAGCTCATCTCGGATCCCGGAACTAAGTTCAATTACAACAACGCCGATTACTTCGTGCTCGCCGCGATCGTCGAGCGAATCGCCGGCAAGCCTTTCGAAGAAGTGCTGGCCGAACGAATTCTCAAGCCGCTTGGGTTGCGCGCCACCGGCATGCTGCATTGGGACGCTATCGTCGAACGCCTCGCACCTACTTATTTCTTTCGCGACGATACCAAGACCCTCGTGAACGACATGCCCGTCTACTACGAAAACTGGGGCGCCGCCGCCGGGATGTATTCCACTCCCGACGACTTATTGGCGTTCGCCGAAGCTCTCTACGGCGGCAAACTCCTTCCGCCCGAAACCCTGGAGAAGCTCCTGAAACCCGGCCTCGACGATTACGGCTACGGACTCTGGAGCTACACCTTTAAACGCGACGGCAAAGAATTCCGCGTCGCCAAGCGCCCCGGAAGTTCGATGGGCGCCAACGCCTGTCTCTACCGCCTGCTCGATCGCGACACGACCATTATCCTGCTCGCAAACACCAACAAAACCGACCTCGACGTCTTCGCCCAACGCATCGCTGACGTGTTGGTGAAATAGGCCTGTAGCGGCGGTCTATGACCGTTGATCTTGGCCTCGTTCTGCTGACACCTCGTTCCCAAGTTGCACTTGGGAACGCACGCTCGTCCTCGAAGCTGCGCTTCACTCATCGAGCCACAGAGCGCTCGATTCATGTGCAGCCGGCGCTGTCCCCTCGCCTCGATTGCTTTTGCGTTCGCAAGCTACCCTTCATCGCCGGTTCAACCGACCCAAGATTGGCGGTTAAATTTCCCGGCGGCAGAAAAATACCGATTATTTCAGGGAGGGAAGCCTCTAATAAGATGCTCAATCGAGGGCGAACACATTTTCGTTCGGTTCGAGAGAACAGGCGACGGAGGGAGAATTTATCGAACCGACGGAGTGATCCCGACTGCCAGTGCTCCCCAGCGGCTACGAAAAGATGGAGCTGTCCTTCCCCTTTGTGATAGTCGTTTAGTGCGTTGCATCCGTTGACCAAGAAGATATTCTGTCCGCAATGCAGGCCCCCTCTTTATCTAACAAAAGAATCTCATGGTGCCAGCGAGACTGGGGAGATTGGGTGACCCCGAAGCTTTTGTCAGAAGAGCCAATCTATCGCTGGTTTGTTTTTCCTCATAGTTTCAGCGGCGCCATTGTCGAATTCTTCATAAACAAGTGGAATTTGAAAAAGGGCAGTTCAATTCTCGATCCATTTGTGGGAGCGGGCACGACAATGGTCGCCGCAGCGAGACACGGCATCAATGGTCTCGGCGTTGATATTTCACCTCTCGCCGTTCTCGTGAGCAATGTAAAAGTATGCGATTACGACCACGAACTGGTCACTTCCTGGAAGCGTCTTCGCCTATTGCTCACGACAGTCGGCCCCGCAACCCCGTACTCCGACTCCGCGTTTTCTCGGAGAGCATTTTCTGCACGATCGCTTTCGGTTCTAGAACAAATTCGGGACGTAATCCATTCCATTCCCGTTCTCGCTCACAGAAATTTCTTCTTGCTTGCGCTTGTGCAAATCTTGGCGGGACTAAGTCGGGCGAAGCGCAGCGGGGGTTGGTTGCGTTGGCAGCACCGCGGTGGTGACGCCGCGACCATTATTCCACGCTTTGAAGCGCAAGTGGAGCTGATGTTAAACGATATTGGATCTTCAGAACGGCCCGTGCCACGAGGAAAGTGTGAAGCCCGCTTGGCCGATGCAAGAGGCCTTGTCACGCGTCAAAAGTTCGACGCTTTGATAACATCTCCTCCTTACCCAAATAGACACGACTATTCGCGTATTTTTAATGTAGAGCTCGCATTTGCCTTTCTTGGGGATTCGGCGATTAAGACGCTTCGCCATGAATCTTTTCGCTCGCATGTTGAAGCGCAGACACCTCAACACGACCTAAGAGAGTATGTGCAGATTCCGGAGCTTGAGAGAGCAATCGCCAAAATAGAAAAGAGAGCCATTGACCGGAGAATTCCTCGAATGCTTCGCGGCTATTTCCAAGACCTATATCTCACCTTGCGATCCTCACGTGCGTGTTTAAAGCCAAGTGCTCCGCTCGCGCTAATCGTTGGTAATGTTCGGTACAACGGCGTGACCGTGCCTGTTGACACGGGCGTAGCTCGGATCGCGCTCTCACTTGGATATTCTTTTGAACAAGTTATGGTGGCGCGATACCGAGGAAATAGTGCCCAACAGATGGGCCAGTACGGCAGGTTGCCGATGCGAGAAAGCGTGGTTTTGTTGCGTAATACTTCGGAATCCCAATGTCACTAGAGCTTCCCAGAGCCGACGATTTGCGAATTTTGCGGTCGTTGTGTCATTTCTTAGCGCGGCAGCACGGGAATCGGTCTTCCTTGCGCGAATTGGAAACTTGGCTTCGCAGTGCGTCGGGGCGGGCTACTCCTTGGAAACGTACTCGCGCGTATCACTACACAAGTGCGGCGCGCGAGTTGAATCTTGTGCAGGTTACTGACGCCGGCACATGGAAGCTGACGACCTATGGGCGAAAATTGGCGACTTGTCGAGGAGGCTCTGTCCGTCCCGACGCGGATCTTAATGAAGCGGAGAAGGCGTTGTTCCGCGTCCTTATTCCAAAGTATGGCGCGGTCCGGAAGTATCTCGCCTATTACATGCCCGGTGGTAAGCGACCGACATCTGTAGATGATTTCGTAAGACGTGGGCGACCCATAGAGTTGGTCAAATCGGGACGTTGCCAATATGCTATGCGGACGGCGTCGAATCGATCAGTTACGATTGATCGTACGCGCAAGGGAAGCTATGCGTGGACTCTCTTCAACTGGCTCCGCACTCTAGGGATTATCGACGATCTATATAAAGAGAAGCCGCAGTCGTTCCTTATGGAGGAGAACGAGGTGCGAATCTTTTATCCTATTCGCCGTACTGATTTGTCTGTGGCGACTTTAAAGAATATGCTTGTGGCGAAGGCTGCTGTTGAAGGGCGCCGGGTTACGATGCTTTATCTTCCGGGTCTTTTGAAAGACCTGTGTGCAAATCGTGGAATTCCAAAGCACCTATTTTTTCGCCGCCTAATTGAGCTTCATCAGGCCGATCCCCACCATTTCCATCTCGAGATGATGTCCTCGTTAAGGAGTGATGTGCGTTGCAAACATTACCGTTACGAAAATTTTCCTGTAGTGGAGGGTATTAGACGCTCGCACGTTTGCGTGCTTTTGGACGAACGCAATGAAAGAAAAGAAAAGTAACTCCGTCGTTGAAATATCGAAGGTCGACTATAGTTCCGTCGGATTGCGCGGGAACCCCTTTCCGATTGCCGGGCTGTCTACAAGCCAGTCGCCTTATCCCCTTATCGATCCGAAAATGGATAAGGAAGTGCACGATTTCATCAACCAGACGATCCAGTCGCAAGAGTATTGCGGCCTCGTCGTTCTGGGTGAATTCGGTAGCGGGAAAACCTACGCGCTGAGATACATCGAAACGCTCGTAGAGACTCTAGAAATGCGAGCCGACGCGGAGGAAGTGCTGGCCATTTATATAGAGCATCCCCGTCCTACGCTGATCGCTCTCGTAGCTGACGTTTGCAACCGAATCGGAAGGGCTCGGTTTCGAAATATTCTGCTAGAAATGATCTTCGCGGATTTCGCGCGAGTGGTAAGCACGCCAGACGATCCCGATTCCGCAGAAAGGTTGAAGAAGGTGAAGGCTGCATATTTGCAATCTGCGCATCGGGATCTCTTCGCGAATGCCGAACCGTTAGCAAATCTGACGTCTGCAGAAGCGATTCTTAATCCGGCGGCTGTCGTTGATCGGATTTGGGCGGGAGGGGGCAGCGCGGAGTTCTTAATCCAATTCGGGACAGATTCGTTGGGACTAATTGTGGGACGCAAACCGCCTTGCGGAAAAGACGTAGCACGTCATTTCGCGGAATTTGCCTTAAGCGATGACGCCCGCGCTGCTGGGTTTTGGAAGAAACTGCTTTTAGGAGATCTTTGTGCTGGAAGTAAAGTCGTGGCTGGCATTAGCGGGCAGGAAATTTGGCACTATTTTGTCGAGGTATTACGGCACGCCGGGTATAAAATAGTCTATCTGCTGATCGACGAGTTTGAGGAAAGCGACTACCAGCAGGCAAAACAGGCTTCGTTACGTGGATTTCTGGCGGACCTGCGCGATTTAATTGACTCGAACCTCGAAGGCTTCGCCTTAGTAATCGCCAGTAAGGTCAATGCCTGGGATTTATGCAGGGCACTAAACCCTGCGTTCACGCAGAGATTCTCCCGAAGCGTCGTCCTTGCTTCAAATTCTGTTACAGACCTTAAGAAAATGATCTCGGAGCGTGTAAGGCAGGTGCGCCTCCTTGCATCCAATGATCCCTTAGCGCCTTTCACGGAAGGAGCGGTTGCGGCATTACAAAAACTTTCGCGCGGAAATACGCGTGTCGCTGTTCAGGCGTGCCATATCCTTCTGTGGCATTCTGCGTCGATTGGCGAGGATCGTGTGGACGAGAAGATGGTCGCTAATCTGAACGATATCAGCCGTACGTTTTATTACGCCAGAGGAGGTCGCTGATGCCTCTTTCCTATGGCATTTTGTCGCGTGTTGTCGATTTCTTGCGACGTATAATTTACCTTTCTCGCCCGGCCAAGCTAAAGCTGTGTGAGGACAGTATCATTATCTCTATCAGTGGCAGCACAGCGACGATTCGTAGGGATGCGATTTTTGATCGGGGATGGGTACTCTGGTTTGCTGACGGCGGTCGTTTCGATATCCCGTTACCTACGGGCCTGCCTCTCGGCATAGAAGTAACGTGCCGAAGCCCTGGTATAGAAGTGGAGTTTCATAGTGTCGGACCGCTAAGTATGAAATGCAATCTTCGCACGCTACTTAAGGCATCTGAAGCCGCTTGGGAGCGCGGGCAACGGGTTCATCTCGAGGTAATCTCTTCCTGCGCTACCGAAGAACTGCTTTTGTTTCCAAATGGAGCGGACGGCGTGCTGGACATGGACGGCGAGTTTGTTTCTCGGACCATTTTGGTCCGCAAAAATCCTGTATTCAGGGATGTCCTCGTTCGAAATTACAGGTGGCGAAGGCTGATTCCCGGCGCAGAGCAGATCTCACGGATAATAGTATCGAAGAACGATGAACCTCAGCACGCGCAGATTGATCGCGTCCGGACACAAAGCCGGTCCTTGCCGGCGGTAGAGGCTGCTGCACAGTTTACATATGATCCCGCCAGCCCTCTACGACCGAACGAAATAAGGACAGACGTCGAAGAAGTAGCCGTGCCCCTTTCCTTTGATCATCCAGATGTCGAGTATAAAATCGTCCTCCTCTCAGAGCAGCCCTAGTAACGTTAAGAAACTAAGACGTGCCTTCCGGGGGTGTATGCTCGGCGGTGCTATAGGTGACGCGTTAGGCATGCCATTTGAACGAGTAGCACTTTCTGATATCAGGCAAAACTTTACATTCCCAATCCGGGGTTATTTCGATCCCGTCGAAGGAGCGCCGTGCTATCAATTCAACCTTACCAAAGGGATGTATACGGATGATACACAAGCTGTCCGCGCCAGCGCGCGAGCACTGATCGACGCCGGATATTTCAGCCCCAGGGTCATAGCGACCGGGTTACGTGGGTGGCTGTTCGAATGTTCTTTGGCTCAAGATCCTCGCTACCCGGGAATAACTACAGATCGAGCACTCAGGCGCTTCGTCGAAACCGATGACCCGACATCTTCGGGCTATCTCAGTTCGTCATGCGGCGCTGCGATTCGGATATCTCCGGTTGCCTTGTGGCTAACGATTCAAGAAAATGCCCGGTTCCGCGCAAATATCACAAAGTGTGCAAAGATTACTCACACCGGCCAGGCGGCTATCGACGGTGCCTTAGTAGTTGCTCTTTGCATTAAAAACGGCCTAAACGGCAGGAAGTGCGAGTTGCCGAAGCTAATTAGGGAATGCAAGTCGAATCGGATGATAAAAGCACTAAATAAGGTTTTAGCGGCGCTTAAAGATAACAGGGATCCCAATGAGCTCATTGCCGACTTGGGTGGCCAGACCGGCGCCGACGAGGTTGTTGCGATGGCGCTGTATCACGTCCACAGGAACGATTTCCGGTTCACTGCGACGATGGAGGGGGGGCTTGATGTGTTTCATCCCTCTGGAACAGACATGGACAGCATCCTTAGTATTGCTGGAGCGATCTCAGGAGTAAGTGATCCCTCGGCGGTTGCGGAGTCGAAATGGCTTTCAGGTCTTGAAGGCGTGAAAATGATTCGAGAGGAAGCAGATCAACTACTGCAGGCAAGTCTAGCCCGCGCTTGACTGGCACCTGCTGAACGGGCGTTAAGACGACGATAGTGCCAGAGTCTAGGCGCTCGCGAGCTGACGAATAATGGAAGTCGAAAGGTATTTCAGTTGAGTGGTGGGTTTCCCGCTCAGAATCCGCATTACCCAATAAGATGAACACTCTGACGGCAGTCATGACTCCAACGAATCCGAACCAGGCGCTTTGGGAAAAAGGGGATTTTACCCGGATCGCTGACACCATGCGGGAGAGCGGGGCGGCGCTGGTGGGGCGTATCGGGATTAATCGGGGGATGAAGGTCCTCGATCTGGGGTGCGGGGACGGGACGACGGCGTTGCCGGCGGCGAAGTTGGGCGCGGACGTGTTGGGTATCGACATCGCGCGCAACCTGGTGGAGGCGGGGAATCGGCGCGCGGGGGAGGCAGGACTGACGAATTGCAGGTTCGAGGAAGGAGACGCGTCGAATCTGGAAGGGGTCGAGGACAAGACGTTCGATCTCGTGGTCAGCATCTTCGGGGCGATGTTTGCGCCGAAGCCGTTCGAGGTCGCGAAAGAGATGGTGCGCGTGACGCGGCCCGGCGGACGGATTGTGATGGGGAACTGGATCCCGGGCGATCCGACGTTGGTGGCGCAGATTCTCAAGATCAGCTCGAGCTACACGCCGGCGCCTCCGGAAGGATTTGTTAGTCCGATGATGTGGGGGGTGGAGGAAAAGGTGATCGAGCGGTTCATGGCGGCGGGGGTTTCGGCGGATCGAATCGAGTTTGCGCGGGATGTTTTCGTCTTCCGTCGTGCCGGAAGCCCGGCGGGATTGCTGGACGTGTTTAGGAACTATTACGGTCCGACGATGAATGCGTTTGAGGCCGCGGCGAAGAGCGGGCGCGAGGCGGAGTTGCAGAAGGAACTGGAGGAGTTGTTCGAGAGCCGGAATCAGAGTGGAGATAAGGAGACGACGGTGATTCCGGCGACGTTCCTGAGGGTGACGGTGGAGGTGTAAGGCAGGAGGCCCGCGAATGGGCGCGAATAGACGCGAATGGGGAGGGAGCTAGGAGGCCTTGGGGGAAAGGTTCAGTAGCGCCGTTGGCGCGACATTAAGGGGACGACACCATGCCCGCAATGCTTCGCGATAGCGATGCAGGCGCGGCAGCGGTCGTCCCTCCAGGGATCCGAAATTCGCGGCCATTCGCGTACATTCGCGGGCTCTTTGATATCGCAGATTAAGAGGAGGGCGTTCCTCCAACGCCGGCGCTAGAGGTTCGCGAAGCGGACGTCGCCGTTGGGGAAGAAGCAGAAGCTCCAGCCTTCGGCGATCGCGATCTTGGCGATCTCGCCCCATTGACCGCTGATGGCGACGTGCGGACAGAGGAGGATCAATGTTCCGCAGTGCGTGATGCTTTCGCCGTTCTCGCGGATCTCGGCTCGGATCTTGAGGACCTGGGCGTTGAGCTCGGTCTGTTGAGCGGGCGGAAGATCTTTCGCGAGCATCGCGGTCTGTCGGCGATAGAGAGCGCCGGCGCGTCAGGAGACGGTCGACGTGGACGATGACGAGGCCGCGGGCATGGCGTGGCGGGGCAGGTCGATGGTGAAGACGCAGCCGCACGCGGGCAGGTCGCGCACGGTGAGCGTTCCGGAATTCGCTTCAACGCTGCGCCGGGAGATCGATAGGCCAAGCCCGAGCCCGGTTTTGTTCGCGCCGCTCTGGGTAAAGGGCAGAAACATCTTGTTGAGATCGCCTTCCGGGAGACCTCCGCACCGGTCCTCGATCTCGATGAGGATACGATCAGCGCTGGAATAGACTTTCAGGAGAACGTCGCTCAGCGGGTGAGTAAACTTGAACGCGTTCTGAAGCAGGTTGCTCACGGCCGAGAGGAGAAGCTCGCGGTCGGCGTCGACGGCGAGTTTGGAATCGACGTAGGAAACAGTGAGCGTGCATTTGCTGACCTGAGCTTCGAGCGACGCGGAGAGCTGCACTTCCGCGATGAAATCGGCCAGGGAAAAGAGCCGGCGGATCACGGGGATGCCGGCGTTCATCCGCGCTTCGGAGAGCGAGCGATCGATCAATTTGCGCAAGCCGACCAGGCTGCGGTCGAGGACGGCGCCGGTTGCGCCGGTCAGGCCGACGGAGCCGGCCTTGATGGCGGTAAGGGCGAGGGTGGCGCTGTTGAGATGGTTGCGCAGCTCGTGCGCGAAAAATCCGAGGCGCTCATTCGCGCGCGCGTCTTTGTCGGCGAAGACGTTGTCGCGTTGGGCATTGAACTCGGTGGCGGCGACGGCGATGGCGTTGTCGAGACAGCGGTTGAGGGTGCGGAATTCATCGTTGGAAAGCGGCGCGCTTACCTCGACGGCGAGATCGGTGACGGACTGGCAAAGATCGCCGTAATCGTGCACGACCTGTTCGATGGTGAAACCGTGCTGCAAGAGCTCGCGGCCATGTTGCTTCGCGCTCAATCCCATTTCGGACAGGCTGGCCTCGGCGCCGCCGGAAGGACCGGACATGCGCTGGCTTTCCCTTGGCTGGGACGATTCCTCGGCCTGAAGGGTCCGGATGATCTGGTCGAGAAAGAGGGTGATGCCGAAGTCGAGCTCGGCTTCGGTGGCTTTGGGCGCGGACCTGCGCGCTACTTTCATTCGGCAGCGCTCGATGAGCTCGCCCCGATTTTCCGCCAGGAATTCATGCATCATAACGATTGGTGCGATTGGAATCGCGGTATAGGGCAGTGGAAGGGGCCGCCCCGGCGGTCGATTGACGCTGCTCGATTACTGCGCGGGTAATCTACACGTGAATAGGGTTTTCCCTAACGGTCAGATGGGCGGCCCGCGAATGGACGCGAATGGACGCGAATGGGGGAGGGAATCAATTGGGGGTGGTTAGAACTCCTCGTTCCCAAACTCTGTTTGGGGACGCCATTGTCCCGCCAACTCTGTTGGCCAGTGTGGCACTCATCGAGCGACGGAGCGCTCGATCCACCATTTCGGGAACAAGGGTGGCCCGCGAATGGACGCGAATGGGGGTAGGGAATCAATTGGGAGAAGTTTCAGTGGCGCCGTTGGCGCGACATTGAAGGGACGGCACCATGCCCGCAATGCTTCGCGATAGCGATGCAGGCGCGGCAGCGGCCGTCCCTCCAGGGGATCAGAAATTCGCGTTCATTGGCGTTCATTCGCGGTTTTCACATATCCGCAGATTGCGCAGAGGGACGCGGATTCTGGTTTGGTGGATCGGGCGCTCTGCCGCGCGATGATAGAGATGTTGCGGCGCGGCACTCATCGAGCGACGGAGCGCTCGATCCACCGTTTCGGGAACAAGGGTGGCCCGCGAATGGACGCGAATGGACGCGAATAGGGAGCGCCAAAGGCGCGATTCAACTAAAGCCTGGGGCATCGCCCCAGGAGGGAAACCGTTTCTAGTTCAATAGCACTGAAGGTGCGAATCAGTTGGCTGAGCGGGCGGAGGACGGCCATCGGCCATCCCTGGAAGGAAGCAGAGGTTCAGTGGCGCCGTTGGCGCGACATGGAAGGGGCGGCACCATGCCCGCAATGCTTCGCGATAGCGATGCGGGCGCTGCAGCGGCCGCCCCTCCAGGGGATCAGAAATTCGCGTTCATTGGCGTCCATTCGCGGTTTTTCTTCACTGGACGGCGTTAGAGGGCGGGGCGAATCTTTCGGCCATGAAATCACTTCGATCGATTCTGTTTGTCCTTACCGCTCTCGCCGTTACGTCGCCTTTGTTTGCGCAGGAAAAGCAGCGCGTAAGTCCGCATGAGACGGTGAACGCGACTGTCGATGGGGCAAAGATCTCGATTGTTTACGGCCGGCCGTACTCGAAAGACCCAAAGAGCGGGGAGAAGCGAAAGATCTGGGGCACGCTGGTTCCTTACAATCAGGTTTGGCGTCTCGGCGCGGATGAAGCAACGATCCTGACCACGGACAAGGACATCACGATCGGCGGGACAGCGGTCGCAGCGGGCAGTTACTCGCTTTATCTCTGGCCGACGGAAGCGGGCGCGAAGTTGATCGTGAACAAGCAGACGGGCCAGTGGGGGACGAAGTACGACGAGAAACAGGACCTGGCGCGGATCGATCTGAAGAAGGACGCGGCGGCGAAGCCGGCGGATCAATTCACCATCGCCGTGGATGGAAACACGCTGAAGCTGACCTGGGAAGATGTGCAGTACTCGGCGGCGATCGCGGGGAAGAAGTAAGGAAAGTGACGAGTGACATGTGACGAGTGACGTGTTGCATTCGCGGAGCGAGGAGATTTCTCACCAGGCTATGTTCACGTTGTGGTCGGGCTTCTGACAGCCGGCCTCTGACTTCTGCCCGCGGCCATAGCGCTTAGGGTAGATCGTTGCGCTCCCCAAAACATGTCACACGTCACTCGTCACAGGTCACTTTTCGTGCGCGCTTGAGTTTGGAGACGGGAGCGATGCCCGAGTTCGAGCCGGCGCGCCAGCTCTATGCGCGGGCCGGGTTCACGGTTTGCGGGCCGTTCGGGGATTACACCGACGATCCGAACAGCGTGTTCATGACCCGCCGTTGCCGCTAGTACGGCGCGCCGGCGGGAATGCCGGAAAGCCGCCGTTCGATCGCGACGACGACGCGACCCAACGAACTTTTCTCGCGCGATTCATTCGTTTCAGCGGCGCGGGCCCGGATCTTTTCCAGGAGCTCGCGATCCGCGCACGCTCCCAAGACTTTTAACCCTTCGTGGTAACCTCCGGTGGTAGCACACCAACCGCTGACAATCAGGCGGACCGGATGCTGTTCGTAAATCTCCCAGACGACGCGAGCCGAGCTGGGATCGCCGAGCCTGGCCATGGCTTCCTCGACATATCGGCGAGATTGCCATCCGCTGAGGAGCATTTCGTTCAGGAGCTCGGCCGCATCGGGGCCGCCGGCGTCTGCAATCGCCCGGGTGCATCGCCGATCGCGTTCGTAGTCTTGTTGCGAGAACGCAACGATCCGCTTTAAGAAAGGAAGGGCGCGTCGATCGTGAAAGCGAGCGAGCCCGGAAGCCGCGTTGAGCGAAGGTTGATCGGGGTTTTTCTCCAATACGGACAGGAAAGTATCCACGAGTGCCTGTGATTTTGTGACGGGCATATCGGCCAGCGTCTGCAGAACGTGCTCCTGCACCGCACCGGCACTTATCTTAAGCAACGCCAGCAATGCCGGGACCTGCTCATCGCTGCCCACGACGGCGAGAGCTTCGAACGCGGCGATATTTGCAGTGTCTTTCTGAACTGCGCGGAGCAGGGCAGGCGCCGAGGCCCGGTCGCCGATTTTTCGCAGGGCCATGGCGGCTGTGCCGCGGTTCCACGGCGCAGAATCGTTTTCGAGAAGATTCTCAACCTCCCTGAGCTTCCCCGCGAGCTTGTAGTCCGCAATGATGGACAACATCATCCGGCGTGCCGCTTCGAGGGGCGAATGGAGTGCGGCGTCCACCAATTCTCCGGGAGGCGCCTCACCGTGATTGAGCCAACGAGCCTTCCAAAATTCCGCGAACAGATACGGGTCGCAGTCGGTCATGGCCAGGAGTTGAGGAACGAACTCGATGTGACCGCGTTGTCCGAGCGCGGAGGCTGCATCTTTCGAGCTGTCGTCATCGGCTAACAGCTCGCCGAGGGCAGCGGCGATCTTTGATTCCTCTTCGACCGAGGCGGCACGCCGATATCCAAGGGTGCGAATGGCGTCGCGCTGAGACATTGGCTCGGCAGAATTAAGAGAAACGTGACGAGCGCCCGTGGCCAGGGCCAGAACATCATCTAATGGCATTTCCAAGAGCGACTCGGCGGCCGCCACGCACTTGAAGGAGGCGATGATGAGCAAGGCCGAGGGGGACGAGGTCGAGGTGCAGACGCCGAGCGGCCGGCGCACCTACCAGATCCTTTCGCTCGTCACCTGGCACGAGCAAGGCGAGTCCGGCGAGTAGCCGGTCA